>Ga0065711_1003946_pt1 | contig 40860 bp, 25 predicted proteins | sample Hoacrofraction12_FD_59098 | JGI IMG/M metagenome (GOLD analysis project Ga0065711, IMG submission 59098) | Hoatzin crop microbial communities from Cojedes, Venezuela - Epithelial fraction 12 v2 (version 2) | ecosystem: Host-associated > Birds > Digestive system > Esophagus > Crop | place... | reverse complement strand
CACGCACTGGCAATATTTTGATCACAGTTGAAAATAATTTGAGCGCACATAAACTCCACCCAGAGGCAACACTGAAGCACCAGCTTGTTGAACAAGGAGGCGGTTATCAAGATTAACGTGTTTTTAAGATACATCTGATTGTATGTATTTGAGCTTGCTGCACCGATCGCTGTTTCTCAGAGACTTGTGACCATCTGTAGCCGTCAGGGGAGTTCATCGTCCTGGCATACAGACACGTACACCCACCGGCAGGCAAGACACTGCCTGAGCACTCACCAGCTCCAAGCACTGCCGGTGCCCATATGCAGCAGCGTAATGCACAGTGTTGTACCCCTCTTTGTCTTGGATGGACGGGTTGGCATCGTTCTGTAGAAGGAACTCGAGACACCTGTGGAAAAATCACTCGTTTAAATGAGAGCTCACAACATTTAACAGGATCATCCCTGGCTGCAACTGGGAGCGGCCTTGGAAATGGGCAGTTGATCCTGTATTTCCAGCAGCAACTCAAATCACTTCCAAGTTTCCCTCTTCACCAATAGCTCCCTGCATTCACCATTTTTTAAAACAGAAAATCCTCACTCATCTTTGACGATCTTCAGAAAAAACAATCTTCAACCCAACCTTTGTGGCTACTCTAGATCACAAAATTATTTTCTATCACGAAGCCTGAAAGAAAACTGCACAGCTCTGTACCATGACATAAACAGCCTAGATTTGCTACTACTGTACATAAAAACTCGTAGATCAAACCATTTGCCTCCAAACATGCACTACAGCAAGCTGAAAAAAGAAGACTTAATGGAGTCAATTTCCTGGCAGGTACATACATAAATATGTTTTCTTCTTTGTTGGCTTTTTTTTAAAAAATGGTGTGTTTTTCAAAGGATCCCTTATGCTCTTTATAGCTCCTGCCACTTTTGCTTATACCATCAAGAAATCATCATTTTTTTACCAGTACTTTCCTCCATAGCTTGTAATTTGTAGTGAATGCAAGGGTGTCACCTGAAAAAGGTGATTTTTAAAACAAAAATATCCTCAAGCAGCTAGGTGAAAATATCAGTTCGAGTGAATACATTGAGGAAGCCATTGGCTACTTCTTTTTTGCAACATACATACGCAGTGCAAAGCATTATTAAATGACTGAAGCAGTACATTTTCAATTAAGAAACAGCAACAAGCACAGAAACAGAAATGTTAGGGAACACGTGCACAGAGAAGAGCGTAGAGCTTGCTTTCTTTAGGTGAGCCCTCATTAAAGCCAAGCGTTGTGTTTAGCAGAGCAATGAACGAGCGGAAGCAGAGTGTAAACTGCAGCCCAAAGCAGTGGCATTCTCCAGAACTGGAGTCTAACTGCTTTATTGACTTACAATGCAGCTTCTTTTTCCTTCATCTCACTGGCTCTTTCAAGTTCTTCAGCATTTTCATTGGAGTTACCTAAAATATTCTTTCTTCTTAGCACAGAGGATAGAAAAATGCAGCTTATTTTCAAAATACTGTACCAGTGATTTTGATGCAGTCTGCCACCCATCCCCAATCTCTTCCAGCCAATGATGAGAACTATACGGGTTAAATGAGTGTACTGCATGGGTCTGCAGCTAATAAGTTTTGCAAAGTATGGAGACAACTACAACATGTCCCGCAAGTCAATGCCAGAAAAAAACCTCCAGAAAATTCTGATTTCTAGCAGAGACAGTTTGGTCATTGCTTTCTAGAATCCTTCCATTTCTCCCACACTGACGTTTTGCATTTTGTTTCCTTTGCAGAGAGGAACTCGGGATTACCTCAGCTTGCTTCTTCCTACGGTAACCTGCTAGTTCTTCTCTAGCATTTAGGATGTAGAGAAGCTTGAATCACTGATACAAAATCGGTCTATCCTGAACCTGCATCAGCTGTGTTGCTGACTCTCCTTGCTTTCTGTGAAATATCTGGGCAATGCTATGTGGACCTCTTGGTCAGACTCTTTCAGTTCTTCAAAGAGCTCGACATGTCTTCATAACCCTGCACACCCGGATCAGGACTGGCACCTCTGCTTCCCAGCTGGCTGGATGGCAGACAGAAGAATACGATTTGTGATCTTACAGTCATGAGCTTGTGACTATGATCTTTCTCGGCCTCCGAGGCTAACACAGAATACGTTTACGAACTGCTATCATCACGGCTTAGTAGCTTGAAAGGTTTGTGGAAGAACAGTCTGACAATTCCAGTCCCAATATAACAGGCAAATCCCCAGACTGGATTCTGCACAATGCAGAACAGTAGATTCTTTCTTTAATATGCAATTTCCCATCTGTAATATCAAGATTTGACATTCTTCCTGTGGGTGCTAGCAATAATGGATTGTTCTACAAACCTAGGGTCTGTCTGGCGTCCACTGACTCAGAGAAAACTTCATTATTAATAAAATAATTCCCCTGAATATGAAGACTGTAAGCTCCTAGACAGTAATTGGGCTATGCTGAAGTCCTACCTGCATCTGCTTTCAGTTAACTACAAACCAGTGAGATCTCCAAAGAAGATTCCCTGAATAGAATAAGCAGTGATCTGGAGAAACACTGCATACTCAGAAACTGCAATCATCTATTTAATGAAAATGCTGTTGCCATTTCCATTGCAGGAAAGGGTACTTTCTGAAGACCACAAGCAACAACAATTACCAAAATAGCTGAAAGTGTAGGGCAACCTTGCTGCAACAAGACTTCTCCCTGCTAATTAACCGCCCACATCCAAAGTTAAATAATTATGAATATTCTTTGGACTGAGATCGCCTGACCTTGGGAGTTTTTTGCCATTCAGCAGGAAAAAAATACACTGACCTATAAAATCATGGACTGCAAATAGCATTTCATCTATGTAATAAGGCTTCTTCCAGAACATCTCAAACTGGAAAATTTAATGAGAAGACAGCATCATCACACCAGAACCAATTTAAGTTTGGACTATGAGGGCAAATAAAGCCCACATAATCCTGCCAATGTTCAGGGTGTGACTAAAGTAAGCCTTTTTTTTTTTTTAAATTAATGATGGAAGTAGATACACCCTTCAATTAAGCAACAGCTTGTTTAAATGCAGGAACTTCACTTGTGAAGAGCCAAAAGCTGAAAAACACACACGGAATCAAAAGCCTCAACACCCTAAGTAACAACTCCCTCTGGCAAGACAGAATTAGAAACAGCCAGTGGTGAAAGCCTTCCTACAAGCCTACTCTGAGTGTAGTGCCAAGCACAGACCTCTGAAGGTCCTGCTGCCTTCGTCCCAGCACTGTTCAGGCTTGAGGGTGATAGGGAAGACATTTTTGTATTAGTATTATCACAGCAAATGATGGAGAAGCTACCAAGGTTCTGGTATGGCATCCAAACCTCTGCCATAAAGTTCAACTGAAGTCTTCCTGCGGTGGCTTTGAGGTGGCATTCTGCTGGGAAAGAGCCAGATGTATTTTTACCAGACCTCACTATAGGAGAAACCAAGAAAACAGTTCCTCAGTGTCTAAAGGAATGAGACAGAGAAGCATGGGATGACCTAAAACAAATACAGGTTGCCAACAGTTTATAAGACAGAACTAACAGGATAATGGAGCCTGTTTTATACAGTCTGTTCTAAGGAAGAGATTGCCAAAATATGCAACTATCTGGGAGTTAGAAATTGCAGTCACTAACCACAGGATTTCTAAGTTTCGCAGCTGTTTTCCCCCTTTCTCACAAGAACAACACTGCATTCTGCCAAAGGATATTCCCCAGGCCTCTCTCTTTTTAGTCTCTGAAAAGCAACCTGGCTGGACAGGGTGAACTTTTTCATCAGCTCTGACAGTGTAGAGAGACTGATGGGTAGATCTACCCCATCTCTTCCAGAAAGCCTGTCAGGATGGCCAGATGTCTGTCTGTCTCTGCAGTCCATCTGGGAAGACCTCTCCTGCTGCTGTCTCTTGCCCCATCCCTTCCGATGGACTTGCAAAGCAGATGTGGAAAATTCTCTGAGCTTACTCTTGTGAGAAAACCACACAGAGGAAAACAGAAGAAAAAACGTTTTGAAAATAGTTCAGTAGGACAGCGTGGCTGCAGAACTGTGTGCTACATCAAAGGTAAACCGTAGAGCTGAAACGCCACATCATCTGGGGACTTGGCTTCCAGTCAGAGCAACTCAGCGTGGAGTTATGCACACATCTGAGGGAAATTCCTCCGCTAGCAGAATCATTTTTTTGGCTCAAATGGCACAGCATCATGAAGAGAACAGAATGACACTGATTTAGCAAAATGCTTTAAACAAGGAACACAAAGAGGCTGTCTTACTTTCGGTCCATGTCCGAAGCAGCAGCATAGTGCAGAGGGGTGCGTCCCCAGTCGTCTGTTTCGTTAATATTGGCTCCTGTGGTCACCAGTGTCTCAATGCAGTGGAAATGACAATTTGCAGCTGCGTAGTGCAAAGGTGTCCTGGAACAGAAGTGACAAATTGTTACCTCATATTCCAATATGCAACACCAAGGACAATGAGAAGTGTTAATGGCTGGATTCCTACAGATTTCCAGCAGTCAATATCAACGCCTTATATTCCTGTGATGAAATGCAAAGTTATGCAAATTTAACAGAATATTGTGTTCATCGGAAGTTTCGGTGCTCCTACCAAGCCTAACTGGATAAAAATCCTCCACCTGCATCTTGCAAACAACCTGTTCCCAGCGAGAGCCTCTGCTGTTGCTCTGCGTACGTGCTACTTTCTCCCAGCTGGGAGGCAGAGCAAAGCAGGGTGTCCCTCGCAGCGCCTCGTTGAGCTGGCACAGCAACGCTCGCAGCAACACTTCTCAGGGGGAAAAGACCCTCACCAAACAGCAGCAACCCTCCCATTATAACCCAGCTGCTGCCTTGGGCACGCAAGCACAAGAATTTAGGCAGTAAGAGAAGCAATAAGGCAAAAAAATGAACCTGTGATATTTTTGAAACAGAGAACTGAAGAGGGTGGGATGGCTTTTACGTCTTTAATGCAGTCTGCACCTGTCTGTCTGGCACATGACTGTGGCAGCAAGAGTTCTGCAGGGAAGGCCAAACTCCTACTTTATTTTACTGTCATTTTCCATAGAACATACGATTTCCAGACTGAGGTGGTCTTTCTTCCTTGCCTGCTAGATTCTTTTTTCCTTTTCTAAATGAGCTTCATAATTTACCTACCTCCCACATTTGTCCTTCTTATTAAAATCTGCTCCACTGCTTTGCAAGAGTTTTATACATTCAACATTACTGGAAAGAGAAGTAAAAAAAACAAAGCATGAACAAAACAGAAGTTTACATCTGTGTTGCCCTCTGCCCCCAAAAAGGAAAAAGTTACTCTAACTATTTGTGTATTATTTGTTGTGCAAAATCAGGGTATGGTCAACTACAACATGAAATTCAACGAAACAGAAAGCAAAGCTTTAAAAAACTGTTCTGTTTTGTTCTAGGAAACCTCATGTCTCTTTTCTGCAGAAGAAAATAAAAATCAATTTTCCAAAGAGAGAACAGTAAATGTGATCTGAATCCAGTGTGTTTGGAGATTTTCAATGGGAGCTGTGCTCTAAAGCTTCCCACACTGAACTGGTATTTTAGAAGAGAACTTTAAAAGAAAGTTGTTGCTAGCTTATAAAATGCCAGTCTAATAACGAAGAGGTGACATTTAACGAAATCCACCCCCGTTCAGCAAAGCACTCAACAGTGAGCATTTTGCTCAAATCCTGTTCACTTAATGAGATTTAATCATAGGAGTTACTTTTAAGTTTATTCTCATAACATTTGTTGACTATTGATAGATTTAAGCACATCTATTAATCACAGCTGTTGAAAGCGATTGTCATATCAACATTGCATTTATATAAGTGGATGAGTTGGGCTCCATTGCTTTGTGTCTGTTGAAAGAATTCACCGCATCATAGCTGCTTCTTCATCATGTTTAAAGCCAGGTGATTTTTAATAGAAAATAAACCAGCTGAATTCTCACATCTTTTGTCATTCAAGCAAATAAATGTATGGCTCCAAGCCAGAAAATGATGTAAAGCAGCACAGCACTTTCCAAGACTCCTTGTCATTTATGGGGGCAATACATCATCTGTGTTCACAACCGGAGGAGCAGACCTTTGAAGTACGTTCTCTTCCTGGTACCCATGCAACTCCCATCAATGTAATGGGAGTAACAGGCATGTGTCAGGAAAAAAAATGAATGCCTTTTGTACAGCTCCAGAGACAAAAAAAGACTGGATGCAGTATGTTGCCGTATGTTCATCCCCACTCTAAATTGCTGTTGCATAAAATAGCTGTAGAACATTCACCACAACATACTAAAAATAAAAGCACTTGTTGGTGACGACAATTGTAGTGATTTCCACCAGAAAAATATGGTTTAGTTTCATGAGCCACTTTTGCTTATTATGAAGCCTTTCCTTCTCTTTAGGGCTTCCAGGTTGTTTTTATTACTCTTTTGGGGTGCAGACTTATCAAAGAGTTAGCATTTGAACTACACTGCAATAATCCCCATCCAAGCAACAGTCATACCTCCTCTATTAATATGAGACAAGTATCAAGAAGAATAATACCTTAAGAATAATAAAGACAGTATCTGGATCAATTTTATTAGGTTTTTGTAATAACAAAAATGTTGTGATAGACATTTTGGTCCACCGAGAAGATAAAACAACTTCCACAAAGAGTGCCAAGTATTCACTGTGGATGATCATTTGTGCTTGCTATAACCACAGAGAATGCAAGCTGGGTTCTAGCCAAGGCTCCATTTCAGCTGTTTTCTGAGCCATAAAGTCCTCAACAGAAGAGTCAAAACTCCATGCTCGCCAAACGTTTTGTCCTTCCACTAGGTTAACTTCACAGAGCTCCACCGCCCATTATTCGGAAATGTTTAAACTAACTGGATGCTACACTGACAACTCCAATTGACGTATTTCAGTGTTCATGTGTTTCCATTCCTGCCCTCCCAGCACTCACCAGGAATGCATCACCCTGAGAAAACGACAGTCTTTTGACTTTCTAATTTGGAGGTTGGAGGTTGTGTGGTTGGTTTGGGGTTGTTTTTTTGTTGTTGTTTTGGTTTGTTGGTTTTCCTTTTAGAACCTTTTAAACTCGCACTTCAGAAATGGGAAGGCGGGAGATGAGCTGCATTTGGACGCCAGGGTTGCAGTCTGATGGGCACTGTTGCGTAGCTCCATTTTCAGATGAGGACCCGGTCCAAAGGTGGAGACCAGGAATAACTCCCCTGCCAGCAGCATCCCAGGAGCCACAGCTCCTCCTCCTCACTTCGCCCTAGGAACTGATATTTTCCTGCTGACTGCTGGCCCTCAGCAACGATTGTGGCCAACAGACAGACCTGGGTGAGCAGGCAGCACCCCGACCCAGAGCTGGAGCCGTCCTCACAGGGGCAAGAAAAGCAAGAGTTTGACCCTGTGCCTGAAACCCACGCTTCGAATCACAACCCCGCTCTCTGCGGTAGCGGGATTGGGACCATCTCCTTCACTTTGCAAGCAATTCCTACACGAGGGCAGTGGCAAGACAGCCTCAGGTGACCCAGATTTGACATCAGATCGCTCTGCTTCCCTTACACCGCAATAAATTCCTCTGTGGATGGCACAGCAAAGCTGGCTGGCACCAAATCTGCAACAAAGCCACAAAACAACTTAGGACAGCTACAGCGGCAGCTACTCACCCTCCTGCAGCGGCAGCGTGGAGGCACGTTCTTCCAAAACTATCGGGGGTGTCTATTTCAAAGCCTGCAGACAGCACGTGCTCATTACTAAACAAGGACACTATGCTATACTTTTGTCCTAGTTAAACCACAAGAAACATTGCAGAGACAGAAAAATCAGTTAGTTGGAAAAAAACAGAACGCAAGCAACTACAGTCAGAAAGAGGTTGTCACGGGAACGGCGAGCGGCTGCTCCAGTTTGGCAGCTCTACAAAAGGGGCTGCAAAGTCAACGAGCATCTATTTCCACATCCAGCTCTGCGCCACATCCCTGTTTAAAGCCACATGACAGGCATTTACGAGGCAGATGCTTATCAAGAGGACTGCGACAGCAGGACATGAAGACAGAAAACAAGAAGAAACGAGGAAAAGCCACAGAGTCAGCCCGAACGTGAAATGGGGCCATTTTTTTATTGCATATGGTTTTCAGGTTGGAAAGTGGCTTCCAGGATCATGCAGGGATATTCATCCGAGATGCACGAGGCCAAAGATATAACCCTGGCAGGATTAACTCTGGTCACCCAGAGCTTTTTCTCTTCCTTCCTGATCTAGTGGTCAAGGCCAGAGCACACCAAGGTTTAATGTAACAGGGTATGTAATTGCCATTTTTCACACTTTTTCTATATCCTACAGGACTCAATTTAGGGGGAAAAACAGTTGTAGGAGATTTTACGTGTTATGTAACGAAGCCATTTTCTAGAAGAAGGATATCATCTGCCTCATGTTTTTTTTAACTCATGGGAACTCTCTCCTGGAAAAAAAGAATTTGGGCTTTGGCACCTGATTACTGCCTCTTTTGAAACGGTTGCATCAGCAAACTGCTGCTGCTCCTGCTTTGGGCTCTGAGGAGGATCCCAAGGCTGCTCTCTTGACACTACGCCTTCACTCATTCCCCCTCTCGTGCCCACAGAGCTTTACTCTGGCCGGATTCCGAAACACACTTTAGCTGTATCTAAAATTTATCGTTGTCAGTGGGACGTAAATACCTGCACCAGTGCAAGCCCCACGGAGATAATTTCCTGAATTATTCCTTTGGCGGGGGGGAACCCAAACCAAAATGCTGTCTCACATTCCCACAGTTTGGAAAAGGGCCCTAAATTTCTTCCCTCTTCCCAGTGAATTAACATAAACTCTCTGAGCCTGCCACAAGAAAAGGTGCTTTGGGCATGAACAATACAGGATGCCGCGAGGAAAGCCTGGCAGGAAGTCTTCCACCGGCACAGTTCACAGCAGTGAGCGTAAAGGGGCCGTAAGCAGCAGAGACAGACGCTACTCGAGCTCCACAGGCACCGCGGGCTTTACTTACCCGACGACAACAACTTCCTGCAGCAGTCCGAGTGAGCATTCAGCGCCGCTAAGTGTAAAGGGAACATGTTGTGGATCCCACACCTGAAAGGCACAACAGCCTCGTCACGCAGAGCCAGGGGAAACGCAGGCTGCACACTGACACAACACATGCAGAGCTCTCTCCACAAAGGCAGCATTTTTTATCCTTTTTGAGGAAGATTCTTCCTGCCACATTATTTTTGTCTGTGTTTCCTTATCAGCCTTCTCGGGAGTTAAAAATATTCTGATACAGCAAAATCTTGGCATTGTGCTTTGAACAGAATGTGGCAGGAAGGTTTCTAAAAATTCAAGGCGAAAGCCAAGGTAAGGGAGGAAGCAAGAGAGCAGATACTGCTTGGAGCCCATTTCCCGGTGCGGGATGCACAAATTTCTGCATCAGCTACACATACTGCAACTGCCATTCCGAGGTAAAAGTAAATGCCAAAAGCACCTCAATGTTATTTCTGAAACCCATTTTTCCTGCAGTTAACATCCTCTAGATAACTCTCATGGGTTTTCAAAGCCTCTCCTTCTTCCCTCTCTCTCTCCCCTGGGGCTGGGGTAGCTGGTGGCTCCTCTTCACGCTTTCCTTTAGGCTGCCGTGACGCAGTTTTCTTCCCACATCCTCAGAACTAAAAATCTCATTTTCCTATTTGCTCCAGCAACTGAAGTACAGTCCAATTATGCTTATCCATTTTAACCTTCACACTTCAGAACCTGAGAAGTAACTGTGTTTCCAGGCATCGCACACAACACTTGATCATCAGAAACAGCTCCACTTGAGCCACCTACTTGGCAGTATCAGCTCCGCTGGTTATGAGGGTGTTGATCAAAAGCTCGTGTCCGTATCTTGCAGCCACGTGCAGAGGGGTGTTACCATCCTTGTCAACACAGTCGATTTCCCCTCCTGCAAAAGACATTTTCATACAGTTCAACACTGGAAGATTAAGCGTGAACCAGTGACCACAAGCATTATTCCTCTCCAGTGAATGCAGCGTAACCAGTCCAGCCACAGAGACACTACATTTCAGAGACCACGAACCAGCACGGAGCAAGCTGTCAGCTCTCAGCCACCGGTACTGAACGCGGTCTGACAGCAGCATTTTCACCTCCCTCTCTCTCCAACTGCACTGGTGGAGAAAAGTGGTGGGAAATAGGTGAACAGGATGACATACAACAGTCAAGTACATGATTCAGACTTGCTCCTCATCTAAAGGTACAAACTGGTGCCTTGAATTAAACTAAAAAAATACACTGCTGAAACTATGCCCTCATTCATAAAGACATTGCCACTTGACCTTACCTGGAAGGCAACAATGCTAAACAGCATTTGTTCCAGAGGCCAGCAGGAACACAGTGCAAACAACAAGCGTGTTGTGTGCCTGCTCTGTGTCTTACAGAAGAACAAGAAAACAGTGCTGGAGTAGAACTTTCCTGTTGCAATTTAAGCCTGTCATCTTGTGGTTTATCCTCACAAGCAGGAAAAATAGATTATTTCTTTCTCCTCTGCTGCGGCTTTTGACCCATGCAAAGATTGCTATCAAGTCCTTGTTTTCTTTCTGGATCAAGGAACTGTAATTTTTTCAGATTTTCCTCGTAAGTCAGGTTTGCTGCACTTCAACTGTTCTTGTCCTACCCCCAGTCCTCTCCAGCTGGCTCATATCCTTCTGGAAGTAAAATGCCAAAAGCCAAAAACAGTACTAGAGCTGACGTCTCCCAACGCCGAGCTGAGCAAAAGGATTACTTCATGCCTGCTGCTTACACTCCTATCTCCACACTCCTGTATATTGTACAGCACCATGTACATCAATCATTTTTTTTAAGCACCATGACACAGTTGACTTGTGGTCAGCGAGCTTCTGATGTTCTACAAGCCCCAGATCCTGTCTGGAGGAACCACCACGCACACAGCTGTTGCTATTCTGAAGTTCTCCAACTGATACTCCTGCCTGTGTGTGGGATTTTTCCTTTGCTTCACTTGCATTGTAACTTCTATCTCCAATTTTACAGGATTATTTTCCATTCTGACTCCACCTTCTGCCAAACTAACAGTCTCTCCCAACTCCATGTCTTCTCCAAATGTTAAAAGAACATATTCTATTCCACTGTCCAAGTTAATGAAAATACTAGATAGTTCCAGACCCAGGAGGGAAGCTGAAAACCCCTCACTACACTTTCCATTTCAACAACGATCCATTTATTACTAACCTCTGAGTGTAGTTTTTCAACCAGTTACGCACTAACACTGTAATATTTTAATACTCCACTAGTTTGCTGTGAGGATACTTTATTAAAGCATGCAAAAAGTCTTGCTAACATCAGGATATGGTAGTATTTACTGCATGTCCACTATTCACAGGAAATAACAGGCCATAACTGCAGCAAGGAAAGTTCTAGTAAAGCACTACACAGCATTTTCTAATGGTAAATAAATGTCAGTGAAATGCTGGAACGGCTTCCCTGGGCTGGAGCCTCTGCCAGTGGAGGTTTCCAAAGACACTACCTGCCCACAGAAAAGTCAGAAGACCGTGCTGTGTTCACAAAGCTTACTACCCTGCTGCAAAAGAGTATTATGATATTTCCGCATCTTTTACTCTTGAGAAATCTATGCCAGATATTTCCCACTCCTCTCTAAGTGTTTACAAACAGTTTCTTCATTCCAGAATTTTTGGCTGACCTATGTAAAATTCTCTAGCTTTTCTTTTTCCCCATTTTTAAAGACAGGTATCACATTTGCAATTTTCCAATTTTAAGGTAATCCATTCTTCCTCTACAAGCCACTAGAGACAGCAGCCAGAAATTTAGACATCTTTAGCCAACTCATTAAGTACTGCAGAATGAAACTCCATTTCTTTAAATCATTGACATTCCTCTCTTCCACAATATCCCATGGCAATGAGGCAAAAAGTCACTTGCAATCAGATCAGTGTACAATACTAAAATCACAGAAGCAGCAAACAAAGACAGAAAGAAGCAAAACCCAAGTAACTTGAAGAAGAGTAGAGAGGTGTGAAGGACAGATGAAGAACTGCCAATCCTTTCACACACAAATCCAACAGAGAGCAAACAACGCTATAAGCCAGAGAGAGTATCTGATTAAACAACCAAAAATTGCATTAAAGCACAGTTTCTTCCCATTTTCCCAAACTCCTTTTATTATTACTATTTTATTTATCCAAGGAGAGCTACAACAATTTGCATGATGACCTGAAAGAAGCATGATGTACTCAAAACCTCCATTTTAAAATACAATCTTACGTAAATGTAAGTGTCGTTACATTTACAGCGTAACTGTTGAGCCATCTCCAACATCTCACACTTAAGTCCCCAGCTGGAATTTTGGAAGACAAACAAAAACCCAACCAACCAGCGAACAATCCCCAGACCGTCCTGTCTGGTATAGTGGCTAACGCTGGGAAGCATAAGTAAACAATCAGTAATGGCACCCTCTGTCAGTCAGAAACAGGCCTCTGCCAGATCTCCAACAATAATATTTGCTATACTCTGTAGTATTCTTGGACTAGAGAGACACCTGATGAATGACTGGTAATCAAGGATCCTGGCTATGCCAGAACAAACAAGGTGGTGCTGGGCCACCCTCCTGAGTATTTTTACTCCATGCTTAATGAAGACAGTGGCGAGGAGTGGAACTAAGGGAGGTGGAGAGAAGCACAGCCGCTGAGCGGAGGGCAGAGAAAATGGTCTGAGCCCTAAGAACACAAGGGCTCCCAAGGGAGGGCAACTAGAAACTTTTCCTTTCTTTAGTTTTTAAACAAATTGAGAAAGAAAGTTGTGCCTGCTTCTCAGCAGATAGAAGACTAAAATACAGCTTTGAACTCTTGTTTTTAGGCTAAAAATCACAGCAGATCAACTGGACCAGTGTCAGATGGAGGAATACGGACTTTTGTTAACAACCAGAATCTCAACTTGTGATGGCACGCTGGAATGAGAGCTGTCAGCACAGCTCAAAGCCAGGAGTTGTTGGAGAGCTTAGCAGCACTCAGAGCAGTCCTTGGGCACGTGTGAGAACAACTGAAGATTGCAACCTTGGAAATGCCTGATCTTTTGGAGAGTTGTGGAACAGGGACAGAAACTCACCGTTCTGAATGAGGGTCTGCGACCGCGTGAACCTGCCATGGACAGCTGTCATGTGCAGCGGGCTCTTCCCATCCTTACTCTAACACAAACAAAACAGAAAAAAAACCCACTTAGCAGGTAAAGTGGTGGTAACAATTTAAAGTCTCTCAGCTCAACATCCTACAGCTATTCTTCAGATAAAACCTCCACTGGCTTCAAAAGTCAGTAGGACTGAATCTACACATGACGGTAAACGCAGAAGGTATAAGCATACAAGTAAACCAGTTCCTCAGCAGCGAGTAGGAAACAGGCTGGAGCAAAGCCTGTCCTTACAGTCTGGCCGTACACAATACCTGCTAGAAACCTACAGATATATGGCATACTGTTCCTGAATATTATTTTTAAGTATCATTTCCCATTCAAGTAATTATTTTCCCAAACCCTCGCAAGGCGCGGAATAAAGAAAAGCAAAGGAACCATAAAGCTAAGCAGGAGCAGTCTCCGAGAGATTCAAGAACTATATCCTGTTTATCAATCTGCCGTTTATAGACATATTCGAGAATCAAAGCCACTATATTAAAAAGTTTTGGTTAATAAAACTGCACGCAATCAAAAATAGGATGTCTACAAAAGACAATTAGAAAACAGGTAAAGCACACGAAAGGAAAGGTACAAGGAGTAGAGGTCAATGTTTTGGGTTCTAGAGAAAGAAACAGACTAGGGAAGCCAAGGACCTGAGAAAACAGCAAGGGAAGGGTACCAGCCTCACTGCTCACATCCCTTCATGTTTATTGGCGTAGGGTTTCACATTCCTTGGCAAGCACAATCCATAATTTCATTTTAATAATTCTGAGTTTAAATAGTGCGTTGGCTATTCACTGATCTGAAGGGACTTGCCAGAGTGTTAAGTGCTAGAGGATCAGTTTTACCGATGGGAAACTGAAACACACAGACTTTAAAGTAAAGCAGTCAAAATCTTTTATGGACTCAGAGATCTCAAGTCTCCTGGTACCTAGACCAGTACCCTCTGCCGGATAACAGCAAGTCCCTTTCAGATTCATCAGGATGGATCAGCTGTATCTCAAGAGCATTCAGATATCCTGAACAGAATCAGACTTTGTAAACTCAGGCTCCAAAATAGATAAACAAATAACCTTCTGTTCTTACTTCCCTAAGAAAGTAAAAAGGAACTTTTTAGAATCAGATTTAGTAAAATCCATATTATAGGGGGAAGGCAAACACTGGAAAGGAATCGTTCCTTGATGTAGCACCACTCCCTGAGGTAACATTTTGACAGAGGTCCTGGGACTATATTTTAGCGGTGGCTCTTGCCTACAGGAGAGTGGCTGGCCTAGAATCTAAAGCTGTCGTTATATTTATCAAGGCACTGAGAGCTCCTCTGCTGGGAAGCAGTCGCATCCAAACAGCTTAATGATCAGCATTCTTGGCATCACTCTACCTCCATCAATGATTTAAAGCCACACCGTACTCGTCATCATATTTTCCAGTCTCCTGAGGTATGCAAAATAGAATAAAGTAAAACCGAAGAGCTGCAATGCAAGTTTTACCTGAATGTTAACATCTGCCCCATTATTCACCAGCAGTTCAAGACACAGTGCTCCGTGAGTGGAGGCAGCAGCAAAATGCAAGGGAGTGAATCCGTTATTATTAGGCTGATTTACATTAGCACCATAGTCAATCAGCTCATTAACAACAGAATCCTGACCGTTGTAACAGGCAATGTGAAGTGCAGTATTTCCGTAGATGTTCATTTCATCAATCTACAATGAGACAAAGCGACGTAGTTAAAATCACAGACATCAGCTTACCATTTTACACAATGCATCACATACTGCAAAGGGAAATAGCTGGAGGCTTCAACTGTCGTAGGACACATTTCTCACCAGCAAATTTCCTTGACAAAAATATACTCCCAGAGATCTTCATTTGGAATGCTTTACCTTGCCTATTGTTAACTTTTTATCCTACTGGCAATTTCTAAAAGCCAGTATGAAGCTCAGAGCTGACAGCAGGACTATGTAATGATGATGCTGATGACAAAAGTCCTAACAAGCTGGAAAGCTTTTACATATAAGTGGGAAAGTAGGAAAGATAAAAAGCTTACAATCTTTATTAAAAAGAAGCACTAAACCACTAACTATTGAATTTTTGTGAACAGAATCAGGCTTAAGAGTTCTTTCGAAGGATTTCTTTTGCAAAGGGAGTGAAGGTGTCCGAGTGAAGTGAAGGTGAAACTGCACAGCCATTTACACTTCAATAAAAAACCACTTTCAGCAACTCAGTATTATAAAGATGTAATTAAGATTATGTTACTTCTTGATGACCGGCTTAGTATTCAACTGCTGTTCTGTAAAATAGGACAACACAGATTGTACAAAAGACTCAGGAATGATGTGAATACCCTCCATGAAATATGGCCATCTGAAAGATCATATTCCCAGTGGCGGAGAATGTGGAAGTTAAATGTAGTTATTAGCATAGTACTGCTAATAACAGGAAACACCTATTCCCCTTCAACTTCACAGTCAACAGCCTGTGAACACGGACTTCTGACATTTTTTTGGCAGGCCAGGTCAGCTGAAAATGCAATGGCAAAAGCAATGGCTTTATTTGACATCTCTGATTAACCAGTGCAGGCTCTTCTGGTCATCTCACTGCTGCTTTGAACCTCTGAGTTGACAGTACTACATGAAGAGAAGTCTGTGCCCTGAAAAAAGTTCTTCTCCAGAGTGAAAATAATCCTATTACTTCCCTCCATCAGCTACAGAAGAAATACAGGTCCCTAAACTCAAAACAGCCTGAACTGCTGTTGAGTAAAGTATACAGTGTAAACGTTGAGAATAACTGCTCATCATATCAAAGGGAATGCTGAGCCAAGGGAAATTTCATTATTCCATAACTTCCTCTGCAGGAACAGTATATATTTCCTGATTTCTTCAGCAAGGTGGCCTGGAATTTACTGTCCATATCAGAACACATTGCCACCCATTTTTTATTCCAGAATGTTTCCTGGCTCTTGAACCAATAAACCACATGAAAGTGGTCCAGAAAACAGGAACTATTTTCTTTAGAAGCTTTGCCAATGTCTGCAGCAGCATCCGTAAGAAAGGAGAAAACAATATCTCCACATATGGAGAAACACGGAAGCCACAAAGAGCACGTTGCCACATACCTCTACCCCCAGGTTAAGGAGGTGTTTCACAATGTTAATCTGCCCATTGGATGCAGCGGCATGAAGTGGGGTGTAACCCTTCTTGTCTTTACAAGTCACTTCTGCACCGTGATTAATCAGTAAGGCAACAACTTCCAGGTGACCTTTGAAAGACGAAAGAGGAATCAATGAGCATACCATCCTACAGCATCACTTCTCCCACATTACTGCTGGCTTGGTAGTGCACTGTCCCTTTTGCTGCTGTTTCACAGTGCTCCTACAGTTTTACAAGGGAAAAAAAAATGCATTGTCATAAATGTTCTTAATCCTAGCTCCAGGCCTTGTCAAGAAATCCATGCATTCACCTTCATCAGATGTGTCAAATTTCTCTTTACTGAATTAGTTTTCCAGGCATTAAAAGAGCAAAAACACACCTTCTTCCCATTTATTTATCTAAAAATAACAGTTTCTGGTTTATTGTCCCTGTTGCAGAAAGAACAGTGAGCATAGGAGCATGACAATACAAGTCTCCCAAAACAGCATCCTGGTGATGTCATCTGCAAACACAACTGCTAACACCTGTTGTTTTGTGTTAGCAACACAAAATAACTTTAATAGATGATAAAACAAATGTATCCTCTTTTCTAGCATCACTGAGAACATAAAAACCTAGATCTCAAGTGAGTGTAGAATTTGATCCAAAGCCTACCAACGCAAACACAAGAATTTCTACTGAATCTATTGATCTTTGGATCAGGTTTTAGCTCTCCAGAACTGTACCATTTACACAAAACTGTGTGAAAAATCCTGAATACAGGTCTAAAAATGTTTGAATCTGAACTCATAGTCTATATGCACATACTTAGTCTGCAAACTAAAATAATCGCAGCATCCTCAACAGTCACTCAGATTGAGAGCTGACCGCCAGATCGATAGGACATCTGTCTTCATGGGTGAAATGCTTACCCCTGAATTGGGATCTCCCCACAGCATACAGGGGGAGAGCCGAGATCTCAAAACGCAACTATAACCCACCTGTGTCTTCAGTTTCCTCCTCTCCCTGGAGGTCTCAAACCGTCTGGGGCCTGCCTCCCCTGAGAGTTCCCTAACCACCAAAGTTAAATCCAGGCTAACTGAGGAACAGGCCTTCTTGCTTCATGTTGAAGCAGAACTGTCTTTCTTAGAATTAAAAATTTGTTAAGTCAAACACCATATAAAGCGGTGCACCGTCTGAGTTGTAAAACACTTTCACGACAGAGGCAGCTCTGCTCACGTGCAGGACCTCGGAAAGTTTACAGACGAAGTCCAAAGTGTCCAAAGATATTTAAGCATTCAAGAAACTACGTGAGGGTTTACAGGATAAGATACTCAAGCCTCATTATCTAAATTCTGTCCAAATTACACTACAGGCTCCTAAATTCCATTGCTAATTTAGGCCTTAATCATTAGCTAAATATTTTGAAAAGTACGCCGTGAATTTCTGCAAAGAATTAAGAGCAAAAGAGATGTGGGATTGCACAGCGCAACATAAAAGCCTTCCACCTCTACAGAGTGGAGTTCAACACTTGCTAGCTCAAAAGCCAAATCACATTTGTTGGCAAGAGTCATTCCATCTGTCCATGTACAACAAAAAAATGCACAATATGCTTTTCTCACAGTTTGAAATCTCCTATTATCTCATTTGCAAAAGTGCCAGGATTAAAATCAAGATTTTTGACAGGTTAGATGAAGGAGTTCCTGGACGAGGGCACACAACACCTTTCAAATTATAATCTGGAATATACTGCTTGGCCAACAAAAGCTCTTGGACAAGCATGACCGCTATCACAGGCAATCTTCTTCTGGTATTTTAAATTATAATGCCCCCCTATAAGAAACTTTCCTTTAACTTGAAAGGAACGATAAGGTCAATTGATTTAATTAAGCAGTATTTGGTAACACCACTGATGTTTTGAATAGACCAATCAGTCGCTCATGTCCACTCCAGAATAAAAGGTGGCAATTTACTCCTAATAGGATGAAAGCCAATGAAGCACTTCCTAACAATATCATAACTTAGCTACTTATAAACTTAGATAAACAGCAAAATTTATGAACATATTTATCTGCATTTTATAGATAGTAGTTTTCAGCAAAAACAGAAACAAATATAACCTGTATTTTTCCAAACCCAAATATACATCAGGCTGGAATAAGAGTCACAATAAAAAGACTGAAATGAAAAAGCAACACAAAAAGCTCACAATTAACAGTGTTACAAAGGAAATCACAGCCAAGTTCTCCCCAGCTGCAAAACCATAAATGGACAGTGTGTATTTAGATCAGCTGAACTCTCCCCTCTTCAGGGTAAATTTGATGCTCACTTTCCCAGGCCAGGTCTCCTCTTGCCCATTTTAAAATACACTGTTGGTGTGCAAATAGGAAATTAAAAAGAAGGAGCACCAGCCCAAGCCTTACCCATGTATGCTGCCCAGTGAAGAGCTCTTCTGTCCTTTTTGTCAAAAGCATTGATGTTTGCCCCCTTGGCTAAGAGCAGGTTCACCATCTAGAAGTAACAACAGCAAGTAAACCAACCCAACACATCACACAGTCAACACTTTATAACAAATCTTTCTAGTAATAAAGCTGGGATCACAAAATCCTGCTTTTGATCAATAAATTTGTGAATCACACAAATGCTGTTCAAAGCCGCGTGCGTTAAGGACATGGACCAGTGACGGCCACACAGCAAGGCCACACAGAGAGGGTGTGAGCACGCAGCACGCTGCTACTCCAGCGTGCTCCAAATTCAGCTCGGCAAGCAAGCTGGGGGAGAAACGTTGCTCTTGGTCTCCACCGTTAAGAGCAATTTAAGGGGTTTTCTTGTGGACTGGGACAAGATTCCTCCAGACGGTGAGGCAACAAACCCTAAAATCTGCTTGATCTTTCAGCAAGGAGCGTCTATTCGTGCCATGCCACGGTGATCTTCACTGAGTGCCCGTGGCGGTGTGGACAGGCACCAGGCTGCTCCCCACACGATGCTGGCCTTTTAGCCAGCATGGCTAGGAGGTGAAAAGCTGCTTTCCCCACGGCCAATCATCCAGCAGTAAACGCAAGAAAAATCAGGGGGAAAAAAAAGGAAACTGAATGGAAAACACATTCAACAACTGTCTTTTTCAGCAAAACATTCTAAAATAGTAAACTACAGAGCTGGATCATTGTCTTCCTCTCGTACACTGCTATGCCACAGAGAGCGGCTAAAACCAGCACGTATTCAGTCAACATTTCTGCCACAATCCAAAAGCTCAGAAGCGTTAGATTATGATGGTTAAACTCAAGCATTACTATGTCTTTCCTACAATGCAGTATTTCAAAGGCCAAAGACCATCATTGTTTTACAGGAACTACCATTCCTCTTCCTTGTTTTAATTACAGTACAACTGATCACAACTGATCACCTTCTGTTGACAGAAGCCTACTGTTCCAGTCTAAGAGCTTTTATTCCATATCTAGATCTTCAGGTACAGAAGGAGTAAACGAGGATCCTTGCACTTGGATCTAAAGACACTAGCAAAACCCTTTACACAAGGGCTTTATTCACAAAAGTATGTTTTTTTCATATAGAAACAGTAATTAGACTAGAAGGGTTTCCTTGTGTCAGATAAGTAGAAAAAACAGAAGCTCATTTTCTAGAAGACTAATTCAAAAAGCAGACCGGCTGGATCTCACACAGCTGAACATTTCTTCAGCACGAAATGAATCCGCCAGTTTTCCCTTCTTTCCATTCTGCCACTCTTCTTTTTGCAGGCCGTCAAGCTCCAAAGAGCCAGGGACACCCCCGAGCTGCCAGAGCCGGCGGCACAGCCAGCTCTCCGAGTCTGCGCGCACACATTACCTGCACGCTGGCTCTGCACAGGTACTTCCCAGCCACTGACTCATTTCTGCAGGTGGGAAACCTGTCACACAGTTTGGAAAGCGGCTGAGAGGCAGGAATCGTGGCAGTCGGGGTACAGGGCCACAGCAGGTCAGCTGTTTGAGCCGGGAAAATAAGTAAACAAACCAATGATCAGTCACAAACAACTCGCCTCAACGTGGCCATTGAGAGCCGCGTGGTGCAAGGCCGTCCGCCCGCCTCGGTCAGAGACGTTGACGCTGCTCAGCATGGGGATGATGACCTCCGCACACTTCACTGCCTTGTTCGCAGCCGCCACGTGCAACGGCGTCTGCCAGTTCTTGTCCCGAGCGTTGACGTCGGCCGAGTGCTTAATCAACACTTGCACTGCTTCCTGCAACGGCAACCAATTACAGCCATAAACCAGCATAATAATATAATAATCTGAATAAACGCAAGGCCCAGGTACCTAACAGCTTGGTCATATTACCTGTGCCTATTACTGATGCATACCAGACATGGCCAGGAGCAGGGAAAGAGAGCAACGTTTATCTAAACAACCTCCCAGGTCAGGAAAATGGCACTGTTGATTCAAATGCCACCTTTTCTGTCATTTAGAGCAGCGTCCTCACAATCAGAATTCCCCAGTCTGGTTTCAGGATGTACAAAAATGCCTATGCAGAGAGCCCAACCTGTTTGGTTGATCAGCCTTCAGCACCTCAGTCACTATAACTGTGCTTTTTATTGAAGAAAGGAACGCACTTATTTGAGCTCACTGTTACAGAAATTCATCACAAAATGAAAAGCACATCATTTTGGACAGTGAAATTATAGAAAATTGCTGTAAGTTTTATTTACGAACAGGAAAAAGGAGAAAATAGAACAGAATATGTGAAAACAAAATTTTAGTGTTGCAAAAACATGAGAATCACAGGCAAGGGTTGATGCTGGTGTCCCCAAGCTAGCGTTCGCATTCCTTCCCTCCCCAAGGGCTGAGCGCAGGCCAAGGGTCTTCACTGCAACATCCATTCTGTCAGCCTGAGACCAAGAAACATCTTTTAAGGTTAATTTTGTTGGTTAACAGTGAGTATTTCCCAGTGAGAAAATGTGCTGTTCTCCCTTGAGAGACCGTCTCACTGGAGAATTCACAATCAGTTCTTTCCTGCTTCTACTCATGCATCTGCCTTAAGCAAAAACAAATCTCTCTCAAAATTACATTCTGTTTCTTCTTCTTTCCCCCACGAACAAACAAAATACAAAGGAACCACTGGGACACAGCAGCATTCAAGCAGCTTTGTCTGCTAATTACAGCTCACAGCTGGCAGGCGGGAGAGCCCTAGTCCTACATAGTACCTTATTCTTTCTCCATAAACTGAGAAGATTTCTGGTAAGCCCAGCCAAAATTTTATTAATGAATAACAAAGACATACCGTGTGTTTAAACAGCACTTTTATATCTAGAATGGCTCAGGAGAGTGCCTGCAGCCTGTATCAACAGTACGTCCATTACCACGATATTTAGTTCTTTGTCCTCAACCGACCTCAGCAGTCCCTCTTCCCACAGCCATCTCACAAACCGTCCGTCCTCTGACAGCGTTTCTCAGTCAGTGACGTTGCATCTCTTACGGCACCAATAACGATATATCACTGTTGATGTCTCAACAAGGTTTTGTTTTGTAAATTACAGGCCCACTACTTTAAAAGTCATTTAAATGTAATTCACTGGAGACCTACTCAGCTGGGACGTGAAGCCAGCAGGAAAATTCATGACCTTTGACTCTTAATGAAGGAAAGAAAAAGTTAAAGCAGAATTTTTAGAAGTAAATAGTAAGGACGGAAAAGTCTAATCTAAAAATATTTAGACTTTTTAAAGAAGCATTTACAAATTTTTGTTTACATCTGCAAATCTGCTGCTCAATCAGATTTGGGATCAAAATGTTAAAATTCTTACGGAGAAGTTTTAATTTTGCTGCTTTTGCGAACATGAGTTATCCCTTTTTATTAACATAATTTTTACATGTGCATGCAGTCCGCAGCTATGGTGTAACCCCAAGTTATCAGAGTGAAACCTCTTTCCTTTTTTCAAACCATATAAGGCTGAAAGCCGATACAGCCGTTAACAATCCTGCAGACACACCTGGGGGTTGTTGATTTGTAAATAAACATTTAAATCCCTAAAGCCCACTTGAAAAATCATTAAGACTTAAGTAAAAATGTGTTCCTGCTTTTAATTAATCTACAAAAGGGTGCAAGGAGACAGCTTCTGAATCCGGGGAAAGCTCCACAGGAAAAGATGGGTAATAAAACTGAAAACTTGTAAGGCGATCTTTCTAAAAGCAACTGTGCTCACACGAACTTCAAAAACCACACCGAGTCCTACTGGTCAGCTTCTGGGCCACGAATTCACCTCCTGCTATCACTGAGAACTACGAATTTGCCTACTGCTATCTACTACCATCACTATCAGTTTCGTCCTGTTCTATCGAAGCTGCACATTTGTCAGCTTGTGCAATAAAGTAAAAGCAGCACTGAAGGAGCCTCAAACCGCTGAATCGTGTTTCAAAAGTATTACCAAAAATAGAAATTCTCACATAAACAACACAGAAAAAAGACCAGGAGAAGAAAGCTCTGTGTGTTTACAACATACACAGCAGAGGATGAGCAGGCACCAAGGGCTGGAGCCTCCCGCGGCTGCCCCGCTGTCGCAGCTGGGCTCTCACTCGCAGGGACCCGTCTCGCATTGCGCAGCTGGCCTGCAGCTGACAAAGAGTTAAAGATGAGACACAAACCCACAGAAAGACTTACATCTTCCAGAAAGACACACACTTTCCGTTAGGACTGTCACTGACAATAAAAATCAGGTACGCTGACACATCCAAAAAAAGAAACCAAGCACGCTGCAATTCCCGCATCGGAAAGATGGTGGCTGTTTTTTAAGGTTTAAGTCTGACCTTTGTTTTCCAGCATGGCTTTTTGTAGTTTGCCTCATTACAGCATTCATACTCTATCAGATATTCCTTTCAGAGGGTTTCAGCGGCTGCCAGCGGCCGGGAAGCTCAGCCAGCAGCCAAACAATGCCCAAGTTCAGAAGCGAGCGCAGGATTCCTGCCTCCGGGCTTGGCAAGCGCTGGGACTGTTACGGAGGTGATTCGAGTGCACCAGTCTCTGACAGACAGCCACCCTCTCTCTGTCTCTTGCACAAGCCCTCCTCTTGCCCCCAGCAGCCCAGGCAGCCTGCAGTTGGGCTCACTGTTAGCTAAGTATTAGGAGGATGAATGTATACAGGGAGGTACAAAATGGAAAGCCAAGAATAATGGTGCAGCTGAAAACACAGTCACGCCTCAGCTGCGTTCCTGATTCTTACTGCTGCTCCTTTTTGGGATAGCAGCGGAAGAGGCACAACATGATGCCAGAAATTTTCTAGTTGTCAAGGACAAAGAAATATGGGCTAACCCTCCTTTAGGTGTGAATCAAATGCATTAACAGAAAACCTAACGGATGCCTTGAAACGCAACCAACCCAAACAAACTCTGCGGTAATACGTGTTGGATCACACGCACCCCCACTCCCTTCTGGCCCACGCACAGCGTGCACACACCCATATGGATTTATTCCTCTTTATTTCACCACTTGAAGACATGTGGCCACAGTAGACCACTGTGGACTCTACCCCACTTCAGTCCTGGTCACCCACTCCAGCTGATGGTTGCTCAGTGTGACTTGCTGTGGTAACGTAAAGCATTCCACAAGGTAAAAATGAACCACACTAAGGCCCCAAACCAGCTACAACCAACTTGTAAAAGCTGGCCTCCAGCTAAAGGCCCCGCACACAGAAAATGCAGAAAATGCCTTCCCTGTTTGCGTCGCTGTGCTAGCTGTTACGGCTCTCAATGGTTTGCTCTTTCCCCCAGCATGTAGTTTACGTGCAAAAGCAGGGTGCAAATCTTACTCACTTCACTTCTTGAAGCAACTGCTCGATGGAGAGGAGTCAGCCACATGTTGTCCTTGGCATTGACGCGAGCGCCTGCAAGTAAACAGCAGAGGTTACAGCCATGCCTTGGGTGTGACAGCGAAAGCCTTGCCCAACGGGTTTCCGAGGAACATGAGCTGAGCCATCTGCGGCACTCCCAGCGCTCCCCACGATGCTCACCCTGGAAATGCATTCCCAGATCCCGGATAGATAGGAACTGAAGCGTGATTCGGAACAAAAGGAACTGGGTAGGGACTATTATCAGGAATAGCCTTGTTTACAGGACACAAAAGCAAGATTTGTCGCAGGGGATTACATATTTATGTGTATGTCCATGTACATGCATTTTTTTAGATCAGCTGATAGGGTTGGGGGAGAAAAAACCAACCCTTTGCTCCGAGCACGGCTGCTGTCTGCAGACACAATGAAGGGAACGAGCCTGAACAACTGCCTCCGGTTTCCAGCTCCACCAGGCAGACCACTAACAGAAATAACTGCTTCCCTGCTTCACAGACCTTGCTGGGATCAAGAAAAATGTGCAGGTTGAGGAGGAAACTGGGCACTTGCTACCTCCTCAGCTTCTGTGGGTGTCGTTCAGCAAACATCAGAAGCAGAGGGATGAAGGAGACCACCCGATGGCCTTCTGTGCGGCTCAGCACTGCTTGCGCTCCGACGCAGACAGCTGGGCAAGAGGACAGGTTTGGGGTGGCTTGCCAGGATAAAGGAAGAATATTTAACAACAACAGTGGTGCTGGCTGACTGCAGACCAAAAAAAAAAAGGGATCCTGTACATTTGTGTGAGAAAAGTTTTATTTGAAAGAAGTATTAAAGCTGTTCACTGGTGTGATCCCCCATAAAGGAAACCTAGTGAAAAGGACCACAGAAACTGATTTTAAAAAGGACTTAACCTGGAAATGTTGTACCTCTCCAGTCTGCAGGGAGCAGTACTGGTCTGAGAAGACCAGCACATGCAGAAAAATTTCCGAGAAGCACAAGCATCAGGCACATCGTCTGGATGAGCCTCTGAACTTCACGAACAAAGGGATTCTTAAGCTTCATTTTGCACCACAGCTTAAGTGCATACAAAAGCCCGTAATTAATAAATCACACTCTCTGAATCACAAGTACTTTCTGAGAGCCATTTCTCAGGAATATTGAGGTGCTTGCCTCTGAATCACAGTGGTTACTGGGAATTGTGCTAGATAGAGAAGAAACAAGTTCCTTCATATTTCTACAAGTTGGGATATAATTTTTTGGCTGTGGGAAAAAGAAAGCCACCTTCATAACTATTGCAATGATTAGAGGCAATCCTCTGAACTCGCCTCAGAGCCTCGTACCTGGTGGCATAAACCTGCCCTCTGGAGAAACACCCTTCAGAAAAGACAACAGTTTCAAAGGGTTTTCTAATGACCCTCTGTAAGCGAGGAGCCTGTTACCTTCTCTTGTCTTCAGGAGATTTATGGTTGATACACGTTAGCGTCCTGCCCTTTGCCTGCAGTGCCCGAGGCTCTGGAGCCAGGCAAGGCACCAGCCTCCTCCACCACAAGAAGCCGGCAGACAGGACTCCGGGCACCTCACCTTACACTGAGCTGGCCTGCTAGGGGCCTTGGAGATGCAGATTGCCTAGATGAATTCCTAACGATTGCCACCAAATACCGCTTCACAGGGTTAGAAACCTATCTTGTATTTGCCTGGGGTTTTTTTTACCTTTACGTTCTTAAATAATGTTTCTTTTGGTTTATGTCTACCCATTCACTAGCTCCTACAAGCAGATGGCTGCAAATCAGAAAGGCTTATGTGTGGAGTAGCAAAGTGTGACAAACATATCATTCCTCAGTATTGCACAACTCCAGTGGCATTAGTGAATACGAAGATGATTAGAAAACCTAGGGAAGTGTCTCCATCAGTAGCTATTCATGCCTTTCACTGATCCACTCATCCACAACCCTGAAATAGTTGCCAAGAAAACACCTAAAGAAAATAATAAAAGCAAAACAATACCAGTATAAATAAAATAATACCCAGCATGTTATTGGCCTTTTCTTACTCAGCTGTTTCCTGCATTACCTCTTTGTGCTTTGGGGCTCTTTATGTGACCAAGTGAAATTGCTCTTACGTATCTAATTCAATGCATCGGCTGAATCTGTTTGTGATTTCTGCTTTCGAAGAGCTGCTCAGTTCGCCTGTTGCCTCTTCCAGAAGGTGCTGTTGTCCATTTACTGAGGTGTACATTTTCTGAAGAGCCGTTTTGAAATGTTTCCCTCTGTACTGCCCATTTCCTTTACCAAAATGCATCTTTTCGTTTCCCTTGCAGGCAATGATTAATGATAATAAAAAACTTTGCCAGCACTGACGCCTTCCTCCAGGGACAGAAAATATCTGCCATTTTAGAGGCGAGCAAGCAGAGGCACCCTGGGAGCAATGCTCATATTTTCAAAGGTGTCCTCCACACTTCACGAACGTGAGTGTCCTTCGTGTGGCAGCCCGGGGAGACAGCGCTTTGAAAGCAGAGAGCAACACTGAAATCCAACTCAGAAGACTAAGTGCTCTACAACACGCTAAGGCACCGAAAATTAGCTGTATCCAAAAATCAGAAGCTTAAATGTTCAAGTCCATCCCCACAACACTTTCTCAAAGTCACCCAGAAATTCAGTGTCCCTCTCTTCTCTCTGGACCAAGTACCTTAACCGTGTTTGAATGCACTTCCCACAACACTCCAGGAATTAATCTGTGTTTATAGGGACAAGAGGGCTGATAACGCACTCAAATTGGTGTACATGGCCTCCTTCATAGCACAATCTTCCTTGAAAAGATAAGCTGCTTTAAAGATTTCCCTTAATATCCTTCCAGGTAGCCACAGCACCCACCCAGCCCCATAAAATATCCACTTTTAAAAAAGCCTCTTCAGAGAGGAGTCTTTTCTCAGCCCCATCCCCTGAACTCTGCCCTGGGGAGCACTCGTACCCGTGGGCCTGAAGGAAAGGTTTCGTTGCTGGATGTGCTCTGTGAGGCTGAAGTAGACAATGTAATGTAGAACGTTACAGATAAAATCAACAGAGGGGAAACTTTCTGCAATCCATTCTCCTTTAACATGGCTGTTTTGCAATCTTTGCCATCTTCCCTCTCAAATTTTTCTGCCAAAAGAGGAAATAAATCTGAAATTGCCTCTGGTTTTTTGAGATCTGAAATAAACAACCCAATGCCGGCCTTCAGGAATAAAGTTAACATCTCTTTATCCTAACCAAAGTACAATTTTCCATGCAGCGCATCTGCCAAATCCATGGGTCTCCAGTAAATCTAGATTCTTCAGTCTAATTCTCTGAAATCAGGGATGGTCAACACAGGAAGGAAACTCTACTCTTTAGCCTACTGATTGACATTATTAACGTGCACCTTTCCAACTCCTGCTCTGAGGCAAAGCAGTGGACACACAAAAAAATACAAGGAACGCCCACCGTGGCCCACCACACTCACAGAGACACACAATACCAAGCAAAGATCAGCACGGATAAAACACAACAACAGAGCGGCACCACGCGATAGATGGAACTGGGACCCACAACGCGAGAGCAACACAACACCGTGCGAGGTGAGAACACAGGAACCGGACACCTACGTGGCAGAAACGGGAGGTTAGGCAGGTCCGGGTCATTTGCTAGGGAGGGAAATGGCCTGGGGATCCCACCAGGTGAGAGTACACAGGTCCTGGGTCACCCATGAAGGAGAGAGGAGATAGTCCTGGGACATGGCAATGTTGCCAAGATCACAAGCTCTGTGGTGGGGAGCAAGGGGTGAGGGACTGAGCTCAAACATTATGCCCTCAGGCACCAAAGCCCAGGACAGGGAGAGGCACCACCACAAATGAGAATGGAGCTTGTATTTGCCCAGACAGTTCTCCTTGCACATCCATGACTGTGTCACCACACGGAGCTTCACTTATGGGAGATGGTGACCCTGGTTCTTCTCCTTCGAGGTGAAGGAAAAGTGCTCAAAGCTCCCTGCCGTCACGTAGCCTGGAAAAACAACGCCACACAGCACATTTCCCCAGTTTGAACTGTATGGTTATGGATCAGACCTTTGAGCTGGTGTAAATCTGCCTGGCTCTGACATTTAACGGGCCGGGGTGATTCACACCGGCTGAGGGATCTGGCGCTCTCTCTCCTGTGTCAATTCCAAGCAGGCTCCATTTCAGTGGCTACCTAGAAAGCCATTTCTGGTCTGTCTCCAACCACCTGGGCAGAAGTTTTGTTCATTGGACACTATGTTTATTTGTACTGCCACTGGTTCATAGGCCACAAATCTCAGAATGTGCATATTTCGTTTAGTTTCTCTACTGAGCCCTGTACAAAATACAATGGGTTCCTACTCCTCCGAGCTTCTTCTCTTGCTGAGAATGTTATTGACGCCAATAGCAAGCATTTTTGTGCTTTTTCTCTGTGAAAACAACTTCTCATGTTAAGTCAGACAACAAAGTTTTTCCGCTTATGTGACTAAATGTTATGATAAGATTAATCTTTTGTGATACACTTCTACTAGGGCAGTTTACTGAATGAAGAGGTGAAGCATAGGGAAGATGCTGCTGGTGTCTTTGGAGCCTAGTTCACAGAAAGATCACAATAACAAAGAGGTGTCTATAACAGCTCATAAATCTGCTCCTCCAAACCTCATAAACCTCCAAACCTGCTCTTGGGTACAAGTACTGATGCTCACCGTAATTAACGATACTTCAGAGATTAAAGGACAAGGAACAGGTAGAATATGCAACACAAGACTAATTTTGACTCAGGCTGAGCTAGTTGGGAAAGATCCACGCAGTTCCTGCAGACTGGACCCCAGCAAAGTCCCGCTGGCACAAAGTCCAATTTTTGAAAGCCCACATTAGAAGTTTGTCTCATTCACTCGGATATATAAAAAAGCCCCAAGATCTATCGCCTGCATTTTATGCTGTTGACCAAACAAACCCTATAGCCCGTGGATGACATTTTGGCAGTTGAGGTGTTGGAACAAAGTGTCCCAGAAGAACACTAGAAAGTCTCCTTCCCTCATTAAGAACGTGCTAGAAAACGAGGATGTTCACCAGGACATTTTTTGATGCTGTTGGGATTCAGGGGAGAAATGGGCAGAACGGCTTCACCTTTCTCTTTCTGTGAATATTGCCTGTGCTTTTGCTTGCAAAACTTGAAAAAAGACACTGTTCCTGCAATCTTCTCACACCACAAGGGAACAACAGTATGTGACAAACACCACACACCGCACGAACACATGCACAGATGAAGTTTATTAACTCTTACCTCACAAGAAGAAAATCATGTTTGCATTTAGCATATTGAACCACCCCCCCAAGCATAACCTGTCAGCGGAGGAATGTTCACGTCAATCATTCTACTGGCATCAGGGTTAGAGCAGAGGGATCTGACGTGTGATGCTCGTCCAACTAGTTACCCTCATTAAGCAATCAGACAACTCCAAATGCCCCCAGAAATGTACAGAGGAAATGTGTAGCTACAGCAAACTGAATTCTCATTTCCTGCCTTCTCCAGGTGTGGTGAGGCTGGCAATCCAAAGGACTGCGTGTGTGTGGTCTGCATGCGTCGGCAGCAGCCCCATCTAACCTGAAACTGGCTGGTGCTCTAAGCATGGGGCTGGGCCAGGTAACCTCCAGAAATCCCTTCCAGCCTGAATTATTTTAGCATTCGAGGCTGGACATTAGGCTTCATAACTGTAGAACTGATAGTTCTGAAATAACTTCCTAAAAAAAATATGCAACCCCTTTAAAGGAGCAGTCTAACAATTTGTGAAACCAATCGTACAGCAAGGTTGCTTGCAAGGGGTTTGCCCTTTGCACCATAAGGTTCCTTTCAATCCCACATTCTTAAATCCCCAGAAGCTTTACCCTTGCAGTTCGCCAGTTTAGAAAAACATTGCCTTTGAAATCTGCGAGCACATCCAGGAGTTTGCCATGAATTATCCGTACTTCTTGAGAGATGTCTGCTTTATGCTTTGCTCTGACATATTTTGATCATGTTTTTTGTCACTACAACAGTCTGGAAATGTTTTTCAATTTTTTATTTAGATACATCCTACTGCACAGCTTCTATTCTCCAAATCAGCTTCCTGACCCTTAGAATCATATTTCTAATGTAAATACCACTTACAATTCATTCAAACTCATTCATAACTTTTTTGCTATTAGTCCATAATAATTTTTGCTTAACAGGAATTCCTGGCTTGTACTCCAGGACATGAGCCCACATTTCAGATATGTACTTCAGCAAGTTTCTGAATCCACAAGCATCGTCAGTTTGAATGCTTCAGAAGTTTTTAAGAACTAGTTGCTTTATTTATTGAATCCACTCGGTCACAGTGCATGTTTTATAACTGTATCACCACATTTAAATATTTTCTAAGCTTGCAACAACTGCAACCGGGTGTATGAAACTCAGGAATAGACACTGCCCAGCGCTCATTCATATATGCTTTGCTGAGTATTCCTCGTAGCTTTAAAATCAGCTAAATTTCCAGTTAATAACAGCGAGGGATGCTCCCTTACCTGACAAAATGAGAAGCTCGATGATGTCTGCATCTCCCAGGAATGACGCAACGTGAAGAGGAGTTCGTTTCTCAGCATCCTACAAAACCACAGATTGTCCAATTATAAAACACAGCCAATAACTGCAAGTGCTAGTGTTAAAGAGCAATGGATTTGTATACAGTGTTTATTTTTCTATGTATATTTCTGATTAGAAATGTAATCTCAAGCAGCGAAAGAATAAAATTTAAGGTCTGAACAACACACTTCCTCCCAATAATCCTCAACTTTTCTATCCCTTGGTCCACCAGACCTTGCAGAGACAGTGTCTTTACTCTGATATTCTGTTTACAGGTACATCAAATCAACCAAATCTAAACCGAGGAAAGACGTCCTTCTTGGGTCTCTTTCAGAAACATCATCCACCCTAAGTATTGCAGCGACATAATTCAGATGCGTCTGACATCAGACTTTGCAATGCAGTTTGCATCAACAATATAACACCGGCCTCTTCAGCAGGATACCTCTGGAGAGTGGCTTGGGACCACACACAGCGACAAGATGCAGTCCTTCCAGTCTACAGAGGTTCTTGTACGCCATTTAGCCTGGCTGCCTACAACAGCCCAAAGTGGGCTTGTACGCATTGATTGACCTTTAAATACCAATAAAGAAAATACTACCGGTCAGGTCTGTGTCTTCAAAGAATTGCTAATAATGATATATATGACTTCTGAAATACATCTACTTTTATTTGAATTCTGTAATTTTCAGCCTTAGGGAGTCACATTTTCAAGATTTTCTTTTCTGACTTCAAGGGGTGTAAATGCAGTGTTTGCAAAAACCCTTTCTTTTATTGCTTTATTCAGATGATTCCAGAACATGGGCCTTTCAAAGAAACTGCTAAACATTGCAATATGGGCAACAAGAATCACAAGAACTGCTAATACTGCTAATCATGATATTCGACCCGTTTCTAGTCTTAAATATATTTTGTTTCGGTTTCTTAACCACTCATACAAAAAAGTTCTAAGGGACTTGTCAATCAAACTTATCAAATGACAACCTACCAGCATTAAATACGGTAAGCTGGTACCAGATTCTACACCTCCTGCAAACGATACCAACACAGAAGCCCTACTGGTATTTACACTTCCTCCCTGAAACAAATCTCTGAGCCTGTCAAATAAAATACTGCTTCTAACATGCCCCAGAGGTCATCAGCCACAAGCTATTCTGGACCGTCCTCAAAGTACGCTACAAACGTGGACTACAGAACCATTTGTCATGCGACTGCGGAAAATTGTGTTCCAGCACTGTGAGGCACAGAGCCACTGGTCCCCAGTATGGGTTACATTTAATTTTTATATTTGCACGTTTTTTGAAGCATACATGGTGTATGTAGTGCTCGAATTCTGCTGCAGGGGGGTTTGATCTTACATATAGGGCATGTGCACAAACCACTCAAAACGCAGATTACTTGACACCCTGGTTGTCATTACATGATGGAGAGGGAAAAACATCTTACAGAACTTCACCTTCTCACATGGCAGGCAAGTTAAAATGATATTAAGCAGTGTCCATCCAGCGGTGTGTGCTCAGGAATCAGCTTCTTGCAACACAGCCAAGTTTGGCAACAGAACAGAGTAGTCTGAAGTTGAACGCTAACGATATAAGATGAAGCAAATTTCTATATCAAGGAACCAAGGCTATTCAGTGCCTTATTGATTCTAAGTAATATTTTATACTAAACTGCAAATCTGATGGAAGTCTTACAATTGAGGGAGGAAAGGACATGAAACAGAAAATCAGAATTTTTATCCTTCTATAACAGCAATAACTCTCTGTAAGTATTCTCAGCTTTCACTTTTGAAAATCAATGCAAAACCCTATCAAATTAAGTGAGAATCACGTCTTCAGAGAAAGATGGGTTTAGTCACGTAACTGAATTAAAGCTTAATTTCTCCAAAACCCCCTACAATTTCTCCATTTATCACCACCAAGCACAGAGTTCACCCCCGCACGCGCCAGCGGACGACAAACCCTGATGTGTGGTATAGAAGATTAAAACCACACGACAGAGCCCTACAGGCAACGTTTTCAGGGGTCTGGCGGGGAGAAGCCCACATGGGACGCCTGCAGCTGAGCGACTCGATGGAGGAGCATCCCCAAGTTGCCATTTCAGCAAGGCTCAAACAGCTTTGCATCGGCCCAAGCACTAATGTCTGCTCAGCTACAGATGATGGCAGTACAAGGAGCACAAGAAGTAAATTGCTAATGATCTAAAGACTGAAGGCTACCAACAGAGAGGAATAAGAAGAAAACTTGTCATTTCAGGGAAAGGTCTGGCAGCACCCCAAACCTGAACACACATTATCAAGGCAAGGAAAGGAGGTGGGGGGAAGAAATGATAACAGGATTACAAATAGCATTAAGACAAATAATCAGGCCTGCTTCAAGTGCAGTTCTCAGAGGAACAAAAGGTCGCTAAGAGACAGTAGATAAGCTAAACAATGGCTGGAAAATCACGCTGAGATGACATAAACACTCTCTCCCTAAAACTGTATTAGTGGCTTATATTAGTTCACAGAAAAGATGATGCTGCATGTTAACATTATCTGTACACATTTTTCTTAAAAAAGTGCAGACAAAGGAAATTAAGAATTTAACAAAGAGGCAATTGAGAACAGAAGGTCTCAGCAAGAAAAACACTCAACTCATGCTTAAACTGTTAAATGATCACAGTGACACTGATAAGGCCCTTCACAGGCTGAAAGTTAGGCTAGTCCTTAAGTGCTTTACTGGATCAGAGCCTTAAAGGACATGGAGATTAGCAGAACAGTGGCTTGGACGGATCATATCAGCATATGTAAAATATTGAGGCACGTTAAGAAAAAGGCCAGCAGCTTCTCCTCAACACAGCCTACATCTCAAAGGAGATAATGGATTTGAACTTCTGTATCAACCGCAGCTGCTCAGATCAGGTGTTTGGGACAGAGTTCTTTACTATTAAAACAGAAGCGCAACTGCTACAGAAAATAAATGTCTGCATCCTCTTTTTGTCACCAAAGCGCCTGGCCAGCCAAGAGGAACAGTTCAGCGCAGAAGCTGCCTTGGTCAGCAGCCTCTGGACTCCCCCCACCTCCAAGCGGCCAGCGATCTGCCTGGGTGGCAGAGTCAGCTGAACTAGGTTAGAGGCACGCAAATGGCCACAACTTCCAATGATACGAGTCTGACCAAGAGAAAAACAAACCAACCTCCTGCTCCTTCACTCTGCTGACTGTTGGTACACCTGAGTGCACCTTATTTAAATAGCACAAAGTAGCTGGTACCGGTTATAAAACCAAACATTCAGATACAACTTGACTTCAGGAAAATTAAACAGTGGGAACCGGTTAGGAAAGAGGCTGAGAGCAAGTGAGCGGCTACTTCTTGGGCGATTTACAACCACTGAGAGCCAAAAGCTGGTGCTGTACAAACAGCATCGCCGCCGCTTCAGCATTTCCTCCCTCTCACAGATTCCTTTATTAGAGCCTGTAATTCACAAAGCAAATCTAAATGCTTAACTGTGAGCACCAGCTGGGAGGTGAAAGTCAAGCTGTGTACCGGGTGCCTGCTGCTCTTTCTTCTGCTATTACCAAACACAGAAGTTTCCATCTGAAAACGCAGATCCTGGTTCCAGCATCTCTCAACCCCACAGTCTTCAATTTAGCTGCTGAAACAAAGATTTTCCTGGACTGAATCTTTAATTGCCAAGCACCCATGAGGTGGAAGAGGCAAACACTTTAATCTTCTAGAGACAAGAAAAATTATCTTCCATCTCTCCCACCATCCAACACTTTCCTTCCATGAGGCTGACAGTAGTTTCCATACTAGAAAAAGATAACTTTTAAAATTAATTACTAATCCTAGACTGAGACTGTAGAAACTGTTATCCTAATGAATGGAAATATTTTAATGTTTATAGCAGCAAATTTCCAATGTAAGGCTCAAAAGATAGACTTGAATCACTCCTCCACTTTATAAACACAATATTGACTTGGGGGGGCGGGTTGACGGCATGGGAGCACACATCGCTCATGAGTTGATGGGAAAAGCAGATTTAGAAAATTCAGGTATTTCAGGCTGACATTGCTGCCTTCGAAGAAAATAAAGCAGCTACACCCTGCCATGAGCTTTTAATCACCTATACATCCTTAACGGTCTCCAACATTTTGAGGGCACTGCTAACACGAGTCACCAGCACAGATGGGTATAACTGAGGACCCACTAGTATGCTAGCATGCTGTACAAAGCAACTCAGAATATTTCAGACTGTCAATAAACTCCAGCAGAACCTTCTTCACAGTTCAAACATCTTCTTTATAAAATATAAAAAATTATATTTATTTTTGGAAAGAAAAAATATTTATTCTAAATAAAAGTTATGCTGCTTACCTTGCGTCACAAACATCAATGTAATTTCTTATTCATTTTCCTCACATAACTGAAAATTGTTCATAATTTCTTACTGTAGAACAAAAAAAAATTCTCCATCCCTTCCCACTTCAATTCTCAGCATATCAAACAGCACTACTGGAGGCTAAACACCCCCTGAAAACACAGCTATTACCTAGCACCAAACTGTCATACTGTGTCCAAGCAGGAGCCTTCCAAAGTCCTTGACTGAATCCTCCAGCAGACTTTCCAGCCCAGCAGAACTACGTCTAGAATAGGAGCGTTTCCTTCCAGGAGAGCTTTATTCTCCTGGAGGACTCCACAGCGCCAAAAAGAAAATCATCATTCCTTGGACGAGAGCAGAGACCAGGGTCTGGTTCCCAGGATTGCTGGAACACCACACTACGGTCTCTCCTAGCCCCGAGTCAAACACGTCACTCCAAACTGAACACCAAGCTGGTTTTCACATTGGCTATCCCAAGCATGCAAGGCCTTTCAGACTCACAAAGCCAAACATGTGCGCACTTGTACCCTCGAGCACTCATACCACCTCAAAAAGCATGCCTAGCAATATTACAGAAATATATATAACTTGTGTGTGTGTGTGTGAAGACCTGGATAAAGCCAGAAGCCTCCTACCAAAGCCAGTCCTGCCAATCTACGCCTTACCAAGTAGGATAATGAGAAAAAGAAGTAATAAACGGCATACATCCATGTCTTTCCATAAGGATGTCCTTCTTGCTCTCCTTATCCTGTAATAAACTGCCCTCTAAATACACGGTCCTGCTCTGCAGCTGGACACAGGCCGGCGATGCCCAGGGTTGCTGCACCTCGACGTGGCCCCAGAGCGTCCCCAGCCTGGCCCGTCAGGGCTTCCTGCAGCCCACCTACATCTGCTGGCTCTGCTTCAATGAAAACAAGCCAAACTCAGCTAAACCACCACCTTCTCCTGACTGACCTCATCTGGGTGAAAGCGGGTGGGGGAGCGTTTGCAGAAGCAGCTCCCGACACCAACAAGCAGCGAGAAGCAGCAGCTTTTCCAGCTGGCAAAGCCTCGAGCAAAGAGGCTGTGAGGGTCAAGCCCAGAAGGCCGTCTCAGCAACCGTGCCCAAATAGCAGAAACAGAAGCAACTCAGTTCTGGGAAAGCAGATGCTGTCTTCAACAGTCTCACTGGTGGGGTGAGGGGATGTATTATTTACTTTCCAGAAAATATGAATGCAATAGAAGATATTCTGGGACATCAAAGTTTTGCATGTATTTTGGTTTTTAGGGTTCTATCCAAATGAAAAAGCAGGATTGGGGGACAAAGAGTAAAAAAGGAGGGAAAGATGTTCATCTTGCAAACATCACATTACTTGTGGGGAAACACACTGGAAGGGTGTTTTGCCTATTTTCATTTGACTTTGAATATTTTGAAGGGAAACTAAACTGGAAGACTGAGCTGAAAATGGAAATTTTACAGGAAGGATTTTGGTTTGGTAGAAAATCATGACATCGCACAGAAGAGCTGATTCTGCAGACGTAGGGTGCTGCACGGCTGCGTGTATTATGACTCCCAGCTAACCTGGGGTTACCACCGAATCCAGAATAAGCCCTAGATGCTGGGGGTCATTCCCTCACACTCTTCCCAAAGCAAAAACAGCACCCCAGAGAATCCCCACCGACACACACATAGCACGATCACCTTGATCTGTCTCTGTGTACCAAGTGGCAAGTGCAGAACAAACCTGGTGGTCTGGCCGGTCCAACCCCATATCCCAAACACCCTGGGACAGCAGGCAGACCACCGAATGTTGCCCACAGGCAGACCACCGAAACAGCATGAATTCGGTACTCAGCAGCAGGGAATTGCTCACCTCTAGTCAAGCACAGCGCTGCCCATGCCCTCCGCATGCCAAAGCAGCACTGTGTTCCCCCAGAGCATAGCCAGGGGCTGGAGAGGTCACAGCGACCGTACCGCCGCAGAACACACTGCAACCACACTTCCAAGCCAGACAGTTGCAGCTTTCACTTTGTGGCTAAATAGAAGTCACAACTATAGCAGCATCCAGAATGTAGCCATTTCTATCAACACAGACTTCCTGGCTTGGAAAGAAGCTAATTATTTTACCAGACCAAAAAAAAATGTAACCTTCTAAACTTCTGATTTGCCCTAAACTCTTTCCTCTGAGGTTAAGTTTCTCTTTCCTCTGAGATGAGGTTTCTCTTAGGAAGCATGCATATACATCCCTAGCTTTGCAGAGTTTCCCCATACACTTTTTTCTTCTGCTTTCCAAATACCTCTTTTGCTGCAGATTCCAAAAAAACAATTTTTAAAATTTCAGAAATCCCCAAAGCTTGCTACAAAAAGAGTCTTCTTTTGTTTCCCTGTCCTACCTATATTCGAACTACTCCAGTATTAACACAAAGCAACCAACAAAGGGCAAATCGCTGCCAAACAGTGTCAGAGTTTCCTCTCCTGTGAGCAACCAAGCACTAGAGAAACACTAACATGGAAGTAATTAAAAACACCCTTAAAATAGAAACCTAAGCATACGGTGCAGATTGCCAGCTCACAGCACAAGGGGGGGAAATGTTATCTTTTGATCTTTCTTTAGTGACATTTTGAACATTTGACACTTGCCTGCAATCACTGTCCGGAGCGCAACCTCCCGAATGCATGTTGAGCGGTATTTGCCTAACTGCTCCACAAAACAGCTTTGGTTTTTGCTCCTGACAAAATAGCTGTTCAGGCAAAGCATTCTTGGACAGACTTTTAGCATCTTAAACAGGATTCTGGGCAAGACCATTCAAGTTCTATGACTTTTTCTATTAAGGACTATGGTACTCACCTATAAAATACATATTCTCCATTTAATATCGCACCTGACAGTTGAGAGCATCTCCCTAGCAACCATCACTCCCACACTTGCAGCCAAAGGATATAAAAACATTTAAGAAGCTTATAATATCCTTGTGCAGGAAATGCTATTTTGAAAAACCAACACAAAACACAGAGGAAATATTCAGACTATCGTGTTCATCTAGGTTGGGGTTTTTTTGGTTGGTTGCTTTTGGGTTTTTTTTCTTTGTTTTTTTAAGACCATCGGGGAAAACAAATAAGGAGGCGACTCAATGGAGATGATGCTTTAAGGAAGCACTTTTAGGAACTTATTTCAAGCAAATAACCAGGTACTGGTACTCACAGGGAAGGCCTAATGTCAAAGTCAGGTTCCCCATTTAAAACTGCAGCAAGTCTTTCCTTCCGCAGCGCATGGAGCAGAGCCCCAGCTGCCCAGCTCCGCAGGACCACTTCTCCAGCTCCCTCTGCAGCTCCGAACCAGATCACTGAGCCCCGCTGCCCGCGAGAGCTGCAGTGCCCAGACTTCACCAGACAAACTGCTGGAGTTGGCTATGAATAAACTGATCGCTTTCTCTCAGAGAAAGACACCAAGCAAGGGAAGGTTGATTCAGAAGTCCAGGAAGCACCTGGAAGTCACCATTTTGCTTCTGCTTTGTATTCTCACCACTTTCAGAGGCTACAGATTGCAGTCAGGGCTGGCAGGGTTCATTTCTAACAGTATGGATTGAAGTTAAAATCAGAGGGGGGAAAAAAAAGCCAACTTCTGCAAAAAGACGAAGTTCAACTGAAGATTTTTTTTCACTGCCAAAACACTTAAGTACTACTTGCTTACAGCTGCTGACCATTGTTCTGGCTAGAATAAGCCAATCTGCAGAACAGTAAATCCTTTGTGGGCTCATCTCGGCCAAGACACTGCTTCCTTACGCTCGCTGCTGAGACCTATAGTGAAGCTTTATTTCAAGCACAGTCAAATGCTGCAGAGCAGCTCCTGGTCTGCAAAGACTCTTCATAAAAGGAAACTCTACAGAGAGTAAAAATATGCAGCTTTCAGCTGTTTTCATTCATTTTCTCAGAAAGAGAGGAAACAATGTCCCTGACTGACCTGCACATTTGGAATAATTACCATACACTTAGAAAATGTGAAGTCACCTGCCAGAGGTAATTATATTTCAGGCTACTAATTAGGATTCCACTGAAGCCCCAAATCTCTAACTTCCAAATCATTTCCATTCTGTTACGTGTTAATTACTAAGGACGTGATTAACACTGTCGTTGCAACAGTTCATAAGCACGGTGCTAACGTGTCACAGGCACGTAACATGCCAAGTCACATACCAAGGCGTTGACGTCCTCAGTTTTGTAGATCAACATCCGTATCTCTTCTGGATCGCCACTGAAGATTGCTTGGACCAGGGGTGGCTGGAAAACCAAAACAGAAGCAGCAGCATTACTGGTTTGGTCATTTTCTGTTCAAAAGGAGAGCATAATATTCCTGCTAACATTTACTAATGCTGCCCACAGACATTGTACGACCCCGGTAACAAATCACCAAGAGTATCTCGTCAGTAAGAGCTATAAGTTTGCTCGAGGATACACTGAAATCATGGCTCTGTTTGTACGTATAATGAGCGTGTGTGTGCATAGACAGGGACCCCCATTAGAACGGCAACTTTTGTCAACAACATGCAATTAGCCCAGATGCTCTCCTTGGCATGTAAGGGGAAAACTAATTACATCAGATATTGCTGCATGCTTGCTGTTGGCACAGATTAATGGTCATGCAATACACATTTAGAAACAGAACATTATGCAGATAATGAATTTCTGGGCAATTACTAAACATCTTGTATCTTTTTACTGAATAAATATGCAACTAGCACAGTTAATTTTAACCACCCGAGAAGTGAAATAATTATCTTATTGTTTCAAGTCTGTTATTATGCTATTATGAATGGGAATGCATAAATAAATAATCAGGCATACAGGAAAAACAATACTCTGCGCTCATTCCTCCGGCAATGCTGGCGTCACTGCCTGTCAGCGGGAGGAAGCGCTGCATATGCTCAGCTGCTCCGTTACATGTCCAGAGCTGGCAGTTTCAGTCCTTCTGCCCAGGTTTGCTCAGGAACCCGAGTTAGTAACCAAGCTGGCAGAACCCAGCCTGCTGAATTAAAAAAAAAAAACACAAAAATAAAACCCAACAAACCCCTTCCTTGCTGCTTGAGACTGAGGGAAAGAAGGGGACGAATTACAAAGATGCCGATCCCCNGGAGCACATAGCTGAAAGAGGAGGCAGCCCCTCTTCCCCCTCATCACCCCTCCTGAAGGCAGTCTGTGCCCCCCCGAGCTCGCTGCCCACCTCCAGGTTGCCTCACCATCCTACCGGCAAAAAACAGTTTGTGGTGCTGTGCAATCACCGAATTTAAAATCAGGCTGCCGAATGGCAGCATACCTGACTACTTCAGCACATAAAACTGCAACAGTCCTTAAGACTTTGCCAAATTTAACTATCTTGTAAACAGGTTATCTCAAAATTCATAGACAAGCTGGAAGAACAGAGAAAATGCCATTTTTCCCAATCTTTTCTCTGCAAAATTCATCACATTCCAATGTGGAAAATACATTTCTAAGTTGATAGCATCTATTTTCAGACATATTAATCCCTTATGCCCTTGAGAAAGATTCACACTGGAATTTCATTCTTGCCACTCCTCCAATGGAAAAAGGACTAAAGCAGCATCTTTTATCATAGCTGTCTGCAGCCTTGCATATTGTAGTGGATGTTTGAAAAAGAACGAAAAAACCCTGTGTTTCACTTGAACCATGTAGCATGCTTCCTTCGCAGCCCATGTCAGAATGGCCACAGATTATTCCCCACCAGTGGATGCAAACACCAGACCTCAGAGTCTGCTCCCCTCTCCCTCCTCTGCCGA
>Ga0065711_1028497_pt1 | contig 40862 bp, 26 predicted proteins | sample Hoacrofraction12_FD_59098 | JGI IMG/M metagenome (GOLD analysis project Ga0065711, IMG submission 59098) | Hoatzin crop microbial communities from Cojedes, Venezuela - Epithelial fraction 12 v2 (version 2) | ecosystem: Host-associated > Birds > Digestive system > Esophagus > Crop | place... | reverse complement strand
TCTTTTCTTTTCTTTTCTTTTCTTTTCTTTTCTTTTCTTTTCTTTTCTTTTCTTTTCTTTTCTTTTCTTTTCTTTTCTTTTCTTTTCTTTTCTTTCCTTTCCTTTCCTTTTCTTTTCTTTTTTAAGTCTTCCTGCTGATACATTTTCCTTGCATTTTTCCATTCTCTGTAGTTAGTAGCTTCTTTTTTCCTTCTCCTTTCTACTCCTTCACCCTTCACACGCCAAGCAATGTGCAAACACTTTAATGAACACAAGCAAACTTTCCACTCAAGCATGCTTGACTGAATTTGTGGTTAACTGAAAGGAATTTGTCCTTTTTTCTTAGCAGAATCTAGAGGTCACATTTTCATCACTATCAGGAAAAACACGAGACATGATCACTTTAACAAATAATACCTGGAGGGTGAAGATCGGGCACAGGTTTTCTTGCTTTGTTCTAAATTAAAATATTTACCTTCTGGCAGTCTAAGCACAAATCCATTGAAGCAGTTTCAGCGAGTTTAGAGCTCCTATTTGTTAACTTATCTACTTGGAGAGTCAGAGTAATACAATACAGGGGAAAATAAAAGAAAACCAAAATAAATAAGAAAAAAAAAGAAGCAAAAGTTCCTTTTTCAAGAGCAAGACGGTGACTGGTCAGACAGAGAGAAATCCCCTTCTGGGTCCTGAATTTAGAGATCCAGGTGATCTAGCACATGTGAGAAGACTTCTGCACCTTCTGCCCTCCCACGCCATCTAGTATCATGCTGGCAGGTAATCCAATTCTCCTCTCTTTCCCATCCCGCAAGGCAAGGAACTGCTAAATGACAACTTGTACACCAAACAACATAATTTCTATATGATCACTCCAGGCAACAGAGACATAGAGCAGCTGATGGAGACATAAATTCAGAGCAGACTCACATCATATTTTGGTACATACCTTCTGTTCATCCCAGTGCTACAGGTATGTACCTGTCAGCTGGAGATGAGCAAGAAATTACCCATCCTCCAATAACTAAAAGTATCCAATCCAAAAACTGTGCACACAAGGACACCTAAGCAAGTTACTATGGATTACCTAAAGGTTTGAAGTGAAAGCATATTAGTTAAACTGCATTAAACTCCTGTGAAGATGCTGTTATTCAAGGCACCTTTTTTGCTTCCTTTAATCAGTCTAGATGATACATTAAGAAGCATTGCTACTAATTACTTTGAAAATTACGTGACCTGGAAATAGAAGCCACTTCATGTTCATAGCTGTGAAGATATTCCTCTGAATATAATTAATTTATTTATTTTAAAGCTTTCATTTAAACCTATTTCAGTGTTGCTGAAGCTGTATCTGAAATGTGATGCATCCAGATAATTTCATGGTGCTCCTTCACTTTGGTTATTGGGACAAGGATAAGGAGAAGGGAGAAGAAAATAGAGGTGAGAGATGTGTTTAGCAGTAGACAGTCAAAGAAGGTAGCTGTTCAAATATAATTGGAAATACTGAATGTAACAGACAAAACGTCCACAGAAATTAATGGACTAGTTCTATTTATCTGGAACTACCATATTTTTTTTGGATGAAGTGTTTTTATTCCACTGCTTATCTACCATATAAGAAGAGTTGATAACTGGCACAAGGCATGGCTGAAAGCAGTTGCTATGTAAAGTTCTGCTTGTTCTTCCACTAATGTGGAATGTGACCATCAGAAGCTCTAATCACTCTACTCCAGGGCTTAAACACGAGCCTTGTGAATGAACTGTAACACTTCTGGGTATTCCACATGTGGGAGCTCTTCAGCTCTGCCAGACCGTACAGCCTTGCACTGGTGACCACAGAAAACTCAACACCAAGATATTCTCCGCTGTATTCCTATATTACCCAGAATGGAGACCAAGAACATGTGGAGACAGACATCAAAATCAGACCTGTGTTTTACAGAGCTCCTGACACAATCAGGCAGCATCTGCTGAGGCCCTGGAGATTTTTTTCCATTACCTGGATACAGTGTGTGCTTTGCTGAAGAACTCCACAGTGTTGGAGTAAATGGGCTTGTATAATTTGACACCATAGAAAGACTTCTGGTTTGACACAGAAGATACCCACTGATGGCTCATACTACATGTAGCAAGACATTCTATGAATTAGGAGTGGAAGAGAAGAGCTAATGGGTATGGATGGAGTTTTAATGACATTTTAGACAGTCATGTGACAGCATCATCTTCTAGAACATCGCAGGGAAACATGCACATTAAGGAAGAGAGTGGCCCTTAGAGATTCCTGTTTTCCGCCTATTTGTCCTCAGCAACTGAAGAAGGTGCTAAAGCTGTATCTTTCATAATGTTTTTAAAATCAAACTGGAAGAATAATGGAAAACATGAGAAACTATTTGCTTGAATATTTAAATGAGTTCAGTCCAGCTATATCCATCCTCTCATTTGTTAGCTCTCTGCAAACACTCCAACAATTGAGTTTTACTGACAGAAATGTTTGTAGAGAGCTAATTTCAAAGTGTCATGCATATTTGCAAATACCCAGTTTTAGGTTTGCTTACGCGTGTATCTGTCATTGAAGTATTTGCATATTACCCAAATAAGAAGATGGGAAAATATTATGTGACTTGTCTGTCCAGCCAAAACTAATGAACGCGAAGCTCAATGTTAGTAAAGGATTTTTAGAAGTCTGTGATGAAGAAGGATGCATATGGTTCATTTTAAACACGTGAAGTGTACTGTTGAGCTGGAGTTTGCAGGGAAGAGTCACTCAGTGGTTGGCCTCCAGTCAAATGGCTGGAGCACTGGAGACATTTGGGTGTGTTGTCAGTTGTTCTGCAAGCAGAGAGGCTGAACACCGGACAAGTTGTTGATTGAGAGTTATTCTGCTAACGTTTCTTACAACTGAATAATTTTAACAGATGTGAAAAGGGGAAGGGAGAGGGAGAAATGACTAATAAATTGAATGAAATATATTGTCAATATTTATTTGCATGAGAGATTGAACATGGAAATTTGACAAAATCTCTGATGATGCTAACACTGTGGCACTGCAAAGCAGAACTATCCATAAAACTCCACATTTAATAAGCATGAAACATCCATCCTTCTGACTACTTGTGATGAGAAGGAGAGGTATGAAAGTCAATGGCTGAACTCCCTTTCCACTCAGGAGAGTTAGAGTGTCAAGCCTGGGTGGTGGGACCAAAACAGATAAAACTGTGCAGTTTGAATTTCCCCTTGCTCAACTTTGTGAAATGGTCGAGGAACTCAAATGAAAGCAGGAGGGAAATACAAGGAAAAGGGATATTCCTTAATATATTGCAGGACAAAAAAAAAATGCGAGGAAACTTAAGAAGATTTTAATAGGTTGAAAAGGATTACACAAATTCGTGAGAAATGAATATGAGAGTGTCTGTTAAACACAGTAGCCTCAGTGCCAGAATTGAAAAGTTTGTGGTCTTCTAATTTCCAAAAGGAGTGAGAAGTGAAAAGTGAAGGGTCTCTCTTTACCCTTTTCTTACCTTCTTTTTGTCAGCATTTCTTGCTGGTCTCGTGGGAGACCTATGACACAGCTGGAGGAACCTCCTTTCTGGTCCCCTGTTTGTAAACACACAATTTAAATACAGCCACTGCACTAGGAGAATAGCAGTATTCAACTGAATGTTTAGTCAACAAATCAATAAATAAGGTAACCTTTTTTTACCCAGACAATCAATGTCAAATACTCTTGATTTTTTTTTTTGGTACAACTTATTTCTGTTAGAAAATTCTGTTCTAATGAAATTGTACATTTTAATGCAATTGTGTGGAGTTTCATTAGATTTTCCTGAGGAAAAATATAGAACTGAAATATTTTGACAGCGTCAAAATATTCCATTTTGATTTTATATGAACATTTTGGGTTTTGGGGTTTTGAAATGACATTTCATTTAGAAAATATATTGTGTATTATCAATCAGGAGATAATTATAACACTAAAATTGAATAAAAATCCAAGTGACAGTTTTATTTTAATTGCAATAGAACCTTTTGATAGCCCCACAGCAGTATTTATTCCCAATTTTAAGGAAATTTCTAAAGTTTTGTTTTCCCTCAGATTCACCCAGAATGTGGTCCATATGGCCCCTTGCTCATTATGTACTGCATCATGTTATCCTTCCTAGCTACAGGCTTCCATCATTTCCTGAGGTTTTGATAGCATATATTATTTATACTAATTTCCTTCCTTTTCATAAACCTTCAGCACATTTTTCCTCCACAAATCAATTCTGAGGGAGCAGCCTTCTTCGCACCAAAGGTCTGCTTTGAGATGGTGCAATGCTCTTCAGAGATACTCAACTTATTTCATCCATATGACACAGCTCAGGTACAAAACCAGCCAGGTTAGCATGGTATCTGCACAAAGCATCCATGACAAAGAGCAACAGCATCAGCTTCTGCCCCAGACCTTGGACTTTGAAAGGCTGGATTTTTAGAGATTCCCAGAAGGATACCAAAATTTGATTCCAGACCTGCTGAGGTGTAACTCTGAGTATCTCTATTCAGAAGAAGAGATTCCAGAGTCACTGGGGCTCCATGAGACCTCTCTTCCCATCCTTCCCCGGGTGCCTTTGAGACTTTTCCACTGAAATATTACCTGAGAGGAGCAGCCCATGGGTCTCTGCAAACCACACTTGTTTCACAGCAATCAGTCTCCGCAACGTGTTGTGTTTGAAACTCAGCTTTCTTGGATCAGACACATCTCCTTTATTGCATGGATTTCTACTTGAAGTGAAGAGTTTATTCTAAGAATGGAGTGCTTGGCATATGCCATGGGGCTGTTAAATCCATGGCCTAGTTCTGCTTTACAGGATGGGAGTCATTGCTCTGAATGTACGACAGCACAAGACAAGAGTCACAGCTTCAGTATTTGTTCCTGCATCTGTTCTTAAATATATCTTCGTGTTGTGGCAGAGCAGAGCATGCCAGCCAGTTAAACTCATTATTTTTCATTTGAAAAAAGCACAAGATTAAAAGGGAATGAAGCCAAAATGACCTTATTTTAAAATTCAAAATAATTTTGCTAATAATTTGCAGTCTTTATTTACTCATTCATTTCCTTTATTTACTCAGTACTGGTTTGATGTACACAAATGGTGGATATTTATACATATATCTCAGCTAGAAATTGAAAAAGAACAAGCAACAGTATTTTCCTTGTAAGCTACCCAGAATTGTAAAGCTCTTAAACATCCAGATAGCCATGGTAACATCTAAATCTGAATACTGATCCTCAGCTGTGTACCTGGGAATATCCTGACTTCAGGAAGCAGGGATGAATTAAGGATGAACATAACTGACCCTTTCCAGTTCTCTCTGTCTGCTTTATTTACCCTTAAATCACCTGATATTTGTGTCCAAAGCCAATATGTCAGGTTAGCCAATGGTCGTTGCAGAAAACCTCTGGAGTTCAAACTATGTGGTGGCATATGTATGCGTGCAAGTGAACAGATGACAGAACGTACAGAATTCATCAGATTCAGCAGTCTCTAGTATGAACCATGTCTAATTGGAAACATTTCATTCATCTTTGATCTTAATAGCTCTTCGAAAGTGGCAGCCCAGATGCCTACCGTCAGAGCATGGGCTTTAGCGCCCAGGATTGAGTAGGATGTATCTATGTCTCAGCTGCCTTTGATTTTTAATATCTCTGACTTAACAGCAGCACCCCCAGCCACTTCCTTGTTCTGCTCTAGCCCCAGTGTACCCCTTGAATCCCGGCAACTTAAGAAGAATGGAAATTGCAAAGAAGAGGGGATAGAGAATGTAGATTTTTAATTAAAAAAAAAAATCCTAAGCATTTAAAATCTTCATTTGAAAAAAAATATATCCCACAGCCATAATTCTAAGACCAGCGTAGTCAGGGAAATGGAGAAACTTAAACATTAAAACATTCTCTTTCCATTTTCCTCCTTCTAATAATAGTCAAATGTGGTCAAGTCTCCAGCGATGTCCATCAGTAAAAATAATTATGCAGCCTCCCCACAGAAACTTACTATTTTGAATATTTGGATTCAACTGCTCATCTGTTTTCTTAGACACTACTACAAGTAACTCAGCTGGATTCATCACTGTGTTGGAACTGATGGGATGTGCCTGATTGCAGCATCTTCCATGTAGGATTGAAAGTTTAGGTTCAGCTTACCCACCCACAGAGAGTTCTTTTTTTCTTGCTGCAAGATTCATTAAGAATGATTTGAAAACCAAACACAAAACAGTAATAACTATCAAATCCCTCTGAAGTCAGACACTTTGATCTGAGTGTCTAGACTGTTAAGAAGTGGATCTCCCAGAACAAAAGGCATAAAAGGAATCTTTATGAAATGAAACACTCATTTTCCAAAAATGATAAAGGGAGGGAAGGTTGATCTCCCAGTTACTAGTGAGGACTTCCTTACTTCTAGGATAATACTAATTGTCCTACAGGTTTGTGTAACTCTTTACACCATATGAACATGTATGTTCCGAAAGCTTGATTAAGTACCTTGCCCGTGTCTTGGTAAATCTGGGTTCTATCCCAGGTTTATTACAGTGATCTCATGACTTAGGCAGGTTCTGACTTTTCATCATTTCAATGCCATTGGCATTAGCAGATTCTTGCTCCCTTGGAGAAAAATCTTCACCTATTTCTGAAAAGGTCATATTCAGTATATTGAAATGGTATACTTCAATGGGATTTAATCTCTCCTCAGAGGTCTGGATGTCACCCTAACGTGTCCTCCTTATTTCACAGAGTACAGTATGCTTACGCTCTTTGTTTATCATGCTATTCTGTCAATAGTTGTTACCATTTTTGATGGGCAGTGTAACAGTTATCACTCCAAGTTACTGTGCTGGCACTAAAAATGGAAAATCTGGTTTTGTGAATTTCTTGGGAGAAGACAACATCAGAATTTGTATCTGGTTGTAACGAAATATCTTCTGAGAAACAGGAAAAATAAAATCTTTCTTCAGGGTAAGGAGATGGATTATTTTACAGAGTTTGATATTATTTTATCCTAGCAGTGGAGTGATGAATGAGGAAAGCATTGCTCCAATCTCTGCCCTTTCATTTCAAACTCCTTTCTTAGTACTTTTGACAGGAATAAAGACTGGTGCTCTGAAAGGATGTTAGTTGTAACACCTACTAATAGTCAGTCTTTACTACCTAAAATGGACACTTGGGAGCCTGGACCACAAGTGTAGGAATGCATTTCACGAAACACACATAGGTGCCTTAAACCAGGCTAAAAAGGGAAATTGCTGAAGCAATAGAAAATATAATAGAATTCAATTTAATATACCACCTTTCAAATTCCAGGTATCCCAAAGAGCTTTACAAAGTAATAAGTTAGGGAAAAGTAGCAGTGGCATAGCAACTCTATAAATAAATACTGTGGCTATTATTCAGTTTAGCAATAACTCATGCTATTTAGACATTAAGGGCTAGATTTAGCCTAGTTTTCCATCAGCCAGCATCCAGGCCTGGGGTCTCTCAGGGAGAATTTCAAGCCATAAAAGACAGATACACTGAATAAAGAAATCACATTTTCCAAAAAGAATACGATTTAAAGAGTTATTGGAGTTGGTGAAAGAATGAATAGTCTCACATTTTCATATTTGAACCAACTTATGGTTTTGAGAAACAAATGAGATCTCTGAGGATGATTGGAACTGAAAGATTATGTGTGCCTTGTGAGTAGATGGCACCTGTGGAAGCAGTTACCTCACTGGTCCTTAATGAACCCCTTATTCCAAGAGGTAATGGAGACATTCTGTTAGCTTTCATCTCCATGAATAATAATTCTAAATTTAGTCTTGACTGTGTGAAGACTTGTGGAGGTAATAAATTGCTTGTCAAATCTCTTGTGAAAAGGAAAGGCCGATAGAAGGGAGCGAGGAGTAAACTTGCCATGTGCCCACTGCACGGGCCATGCTAGAGCCCTGATGAAGAGCCCATGCCTCTATGTCATGGCACATAAACATGGGTCTCACTTTCCTGTGCTGGAACAAAGGCAATGAATGATGTTGTGCCGGTTCTGGGCAGGAAGAGATACATACGATACTGCCTTCTTTAGCTCCAAGCCATTCATGGTTCACCTTTCTGTGATCATATGCAAATCCTTTGGTCTGTCTGAGTGTATCAATCTATCCAGGGTAATGACACAAAGCAGTGGACTTCCCTGAAAGCCAGATACTGTAGCAGTCCTGCCTTTCTCCTTTGTGGTGTGCCTAATGGTATATCAAGTTTGTGTCATCATCCACACCATGTCAATTTACTTCCCACAGAGCAGAAATTCTCTTCCCTGCAGAGGGATGGCTGTAGGCTTTGCTTTGAGAACAAAAGCCATCTGCAGGTGGTCCTCCCTTCCCCTTCCCTTTGAGATCTGGCATTTGTACACACTTCCTGCTCTGCCCACAGGCTGAGGGAATTACCCTCTCGGCTTCTCCAAGGATGATCCACTACCTTGGCGACATATGGTCAAGCACAACACTGCCAAGTAGGCAGAAAAGCAAGACTCCACAAGATTATCTCCATAAACAGAAGGAAGCTGCACATAAGGCACCATTAGAATGGAGGTTTCTGCATCCCTTTAGGGACTAAAAACTAAATAAAGGATAAAGGAACTGCAGAGTTTTTTGTGAGCCAAGGAGTTATGTGTGAAAAAAAGGTTGGGCCTTGGTTGGTTTGTGGATGCACTTGTATGTCTCACAGAGCCCTTTTTCCAGCTCCTTGGATGAGTCCACAATGCAGCCCTGCATGGAGCAGAGGCCAGGGTGATCTCTGGGGGCTCTCTGCAGGGTTGGGGGAGGATCTGGCAAGGGTCTGCTGAGCATATTTGTGGGGGTCCTGGAAGGTCTTACCAGCAGAAGTAGCAGTGATGGTGGTTGTGATCCTGAGCTGGAGACCTGGAGATGACTGTAGCTGTCCTGAAGTAGTGGGAAGAGGAGGAGAATAAAAGCAGAGGGAATGAGAAGGTGAAGGTTATTGTCACTGTTCTTTATTATATCTAGGGGCTAAAACTAACATGCATCTCAATCATTACAGCCTCAGAATACCAGCGCTTCTGTTCAACCTTGCTCCAACATGGCAGTGTGCCTTCAAGTGACTCATTTAGAAGGTGTAGTGGTTTGAGAAGCATTTAGAAATCCTGGGATTTCCTGAGGCAACAGAAGACTCCCAGGGCCCATCATTCATCTCCTCCCCCTAACTAGCTCCACTGTCAGCTTAGCTTCCTCTGTTTTTCAGATCTCCTCCACAACTCCAAGATCCCCTGCAAGCTAGGAGTGGCACGGAAGGTGTGTTTGCCCCCTTAATTTATGTAAAACCAAATTGTTGCTTCTCTGCAACATGTTAAGGGAGCTAACACGCGAGAGGTTAGAAATGAACTGGGGGCACCCCCTGCCTTTTCCAGTCTGCTGCACTGAAGAGCTGGAATCCATTACCCAGCACACCTACAATATCTCACATTCCCACACAGATTAATTTTAGGTTGGTCAGCTCATTGCTTTTACACCTTGTGTGCAGGTGTAAAACTTGATCCACAGTGTTTAAACAGTCTGTATTGCCAGTGTCTGCAATGGAGCTGGTAGGCACAAAGGATTGTCCACAAATAGTCACATTACTTTTCTTTCCAATCCAAACACAGCATCCTTTCTGATTCCCTCCTTTTAACCAATTCACACAAAACCCCTTAAATGCTGTTTTTTCCAAATGGCAGGCTGCCAATATTGTGTGGGGATTTGATTTCTATTTCAGACTCTGAAAGGGAATTCCTGAGATTCTGGAAAGGAGGATGAATAAAAAACCCACAGGTGTAGGATGGAGTATATTGAGTTGGCTGGAGGATGATTCTATCTCATGACAAATCTGGAGGTTTTGTTTAGCTCTAGAATATATATCAAAAACCTTTTGAACGTAAAAGCCAGACTGAAAGGAACCAGTGTGGGTATGTTTTAACTGGAGGACACATGCTGGCTGCCCTTTCTGGAAAAAGGATGTGTCAACCTAGACAGCTCTAAATCAGCAACTACGACTTCTGTAATCACAGACCTGAGCCTGAACCACATTGCTCTTTCAACATGAACTTTGAATCCAAGCTCTTCCCTTTGAGGGAGGGAGTTAACTGCAAGCCAGTGGTAGCACCAGGGAAGCATGGCTGGCTGGCCCATACCTACAGCAGGGCAATGAAGTGTGCCAGGCTTAAAAGCAGTGTGGTTGTGGCTGTGTCCTGGAAGCTGGACATATCTAGAAGTATTTTCATTCTTAGTAGATTATATATGAGGACCGCACTATTTGGAGGCTTTTATCCATTTTGATTTTTTTCCTGTCTGAGTTGAAATCAGCTTAAAGCCTCAAAGAAGCCTGTATCACAGCTTAGGGAAAAAAGTTCCTTGTCTCTTGTGCTCTGCCCTGCACTTGCTCTCCCAGATTTCACCATGGAACATTATAAAGCAAAGCAGAACATGCAAGTTTCAGTCGCATCATGATGGGGCAGGGCATCAATGAAACACAAATAAATAATTTCTTCTTTTTGGTTTATCCAGATGTGTAAAAGACCACTACGAACTGGTTTAGTCTCTACACTGCCATTGTCACCTCTTCCTGGCCTTTGAAAAAACCGCCACAAGGACCTGCAGGAAAGTGTGCGGACTGGCAAGAGGGGACTTGTCTAAGAGGGCAGCTCGTATGGCATGAGCTGCACGTACGGCACATGGGTAGATGCCCGTATAAAAGGACAGCACATGCTCCTCTGAATCCTCCTCACTGCCTTGCTGCTGGACCTCGTCCTTGCTGGGACATCCACGGCTGCACAGAGACTGAGCCGACCGGACATCGCTGGACATCGTCGAATCTGTGGTGGTGGAAACCGATTCCCCTTCCTAGCACTTCTTTTCCTTGCCCACTGGGTTTTTTTTAACTTTACTCCTTTCTTTCTTTCTCATGTCCTCCCCTGCTGCCGTCCTCGTCCGACCTCTGGTTCCCGGATCATCGAAATAAAGTTTACAAGGTTGTATGGCATCTGACTTCGTTTGTGTCTTAATCTCATCCTTGGGATCATATCGAAACATCCCCGATATTGGATCAGGACAAGCTGTAAGGCAGGTTGTGACTTCTGTCCTGGGGATGTTGCATGGCAGAGTCATCTGTAAGCTGCCTGAAATGCAAACCCAGGCTGCACCTCTGTCTACTTCTTCCTCTGGGACCTGGAAGTCCCACAGAATCATGTGGGAAGGTGTCCTAGCTCTAAGTGTTGAGAGATAAGGAGCGTGCAGGTCTATTTACACTGCTGTCACAGCAGCTTACTGCAGTGATATCTAAGTTAGTTTTCAACTAACTGGTCTGGGATTTAGTAGGAGATAACAATTAAGGCAGGATGGAGTTTAGCAGAGTAAATGATCCCTCTCTACTGCTGTGAACTGATGTTACCCCTACCCAAGGTATTAATAACCCAGCAACCCCCAGGACTCCTCCAGGCCTTTGCAGGCACCTGCAGTACATCTGTTGCTTAAATTTAGGAATGCCTACAATAAAAAGAACTCTGGTTCCCAAACAGAAACAGCACAGACAAATGCAGCATCCATCCAGCTTGCTGTGCACAAAGGAGGGCAATGGACTTTATTTCCTCAACAAGTCTTCCATGTCTTTCCTTCCGCGCCCCTGCTGCCGTGCCTGCTAATCCTTGTGATCATTAACCATGAAAAAGGCACCTATTTGTCTCCTCCACAGTGCCCAAAGTAGGTTTGGACTCTGGCCAACAGGAGTAGCAGTTCAACGGACACACAGCACTGCCTGGAGTGTGTATTCGCGAGTGCATGTTAATGCAATTACAAGCCTAAATGGAGCTCTTTTCCCCTTCATAAAGAGCTTCAGCCCGGCAATCCTAAATCAGCAATCCAGTAAATTTGTATTTAAAAAAAAGGACTTCTCTAATAGGAAGATGCAGCTTCCTTTTTTTATGATTCTATTTCTTCAGCTGCGTGTGTGATGCTAAATGATTCTAAACAGCCATTTAGCCACCCACAGAGAGAAACTAGGTTTACAAATTTTCTCGTTGCATAGTTGTGATACATGTGCTCCCCAGAGTATTGGCATTTTGTTTGTTTTCCTGCTTAGAGAAATGGATGGAACCAATTTGCAACCCCAACAAAACTGAATAGAAGTTAATTCCTCCACTGCCCCTCTGTTTTTACAGTCTGGTTTGGTGGAGATAAAAAAATCAATGAAAGCCAGAAGATACACTGTACTGAAGACAAATGCCAGAGGAGCCCTTTTATTGCAAGAGTAAACCTGGAAAGGAGGATACATTTCTTGTGAGTAAAGGAAAATTAATGAGAAAGAATGACAAGAGTGATGAAAGGTCTCTGCAGCATGACCCTAAGGAAAGACTGGATGAGCGGGGGTTTTTAGCCTGAGGAAGAAAAGATAGAGAGGCACATCATAACTGCAGTTGTCCTTAAAAGAGGCAGGGAGCAGTCCCCTCACAATACCCACACTAGACAGAACTGGAAATGATGGCCTTACCCTGTAGCAAGGCAGATTTAAGACAGAGATTAGGAGAAAAGCAACTGCAGAGGTGAAGATAGCAATGACAGAAATTTGGGGACCATCCTGGAGAAGGCAAGGAGACCCCACCATGGCCACACTGGACACAAGTTCACACATTTGCTAGGCAGAGCAGTGATCCCATGTTGGGCTCGGGGAAGCTCCTAACATCATCCTTCTGATTTGGTAGGAATCTCTTACTGAAATGATTTTTTGTCTCCTTGGGTGAAGGAATCACCTGGGAGCCTGCCTGTGCTCAATAGATGCAGCTTCACTCTCCTTCACAGATGTGTTCCCATGCAGCCCTTTCTGTCTCTGCCTGTGCCCTGACACTTTCTGTCTCTGCCATTCATCACCCAGAGTTAAAAATTCAAGGGCTGGTTTTGATTATCTTATCACCATGGTGACCAGCATGACTTTCATGCCCAGCTGCGCATGGCAAGATGCTGCAAACCTTTACTTCATTGCAAACCAGGAGAATGGTTATCTGTGTTTTTTCTCCTCATAACTTAGTGCCATCTCTGTGCAGGAGCTGGAGCTGCTGCACAATGCAGTTATCCATCAAGTACCAGGTTTTTAGGAAGCACCAGAGAGACAGGATCTGCATGGATGTCTTTTGTTTACCAGATGGAGAGCAAGATTTCAGTTCCCTAAAAGCTCAAATGGTGCCAAACCCAGAGGATGAAAATATCTTTGTATTTAAGGTCCTGCAAAGGAGAATATGTTGTCACATAAGGAAGCATGTAAACCCAAATACGGCTAAGGCTAGGAGCTTTGTTAAAGTACAGCAGAAATAAAAAAAGAAGACTATGAAAAAAAAGGGATGCTGTTTCATATTAGTGAAACAACAATCAGGATTGGCCTAAGATCTGTAAGATGTGTAGGATTTGAGAAACAGCCTCCAAGCAGAGCTTAGAGCAAAGGCTTTAAGATCTGGCTATCTCCATTTCATTATTGTTAATGGAATCTCCTATGTCCGAAAGAAAGACTAATTTTAGTCTTACTTAAATATGCCTTGAGTCATTTCTGTGCATTTAAGTCTTAGTTAATCTTCCTTAACTCTTTTTGTCACTGCCTTTGAAAGGAAGATGAGTTTAATTAAAGGAACCGTCAACTTTATTTTAGTCTGAAGAATTTTTTGTGGTAACTTTGAAAGGTTTGGTCATTATTGCAGTCTAAGATCTAGCAGATTAAATGTTCCTGTATCTCAAGGACATGTCAGTCTACCACTTGGAATACTTTCATTGTGCTTAACTACATTTGGACTGACTTCAAAGCTTTGTTGTGATAAGAAATACTAAGATTTTAATTAAAGCTGCATTCAGGAAAGACCTTTCATTTAACACACTTTTTTAGTCTTGACGGCCAAGCCATGGAGCATAGACACTTACTTCAGGTGGTTTCAATTTGGATAACATGAACTCCTTCTCCAAGGAACCAGGATAGCTGTGCTTGAGCTCATGTGGACAAGGGTGCACATAAGTGCATCCTCCTTTTCTGGAGTAACACCACTGAGTTTCATGCTGTTTAAACTATAGGCAAATTCATCCAACCAAATGGATGTGGGAATGATTCACCAGGTGAGGGTAGCCTGCAGGTGTGCAATAATCCATCCTCAAACAAGGGCATGGAGCCTGAGAAGGAAGCGCAGCATGGCACTGCATCTGCCACTAAAGTTACGATGTTGTGGGAGGTGCTGAAATCTGGGTCTTCAACCCCTCACCCCTCACATCAGAAAACTGCTGGAAGGCTGTATAAGTTTGAAACTGCGGTTTCATCAGTGCACTCTGGAAAGCTGCTAGGTCTGCTGCAGTGTCTGCAGTCTTATCCTGTCAGGCAGACCTGAAAGGGCAAAAGTGCAGTACCGTGGAGGAAGGGACATATTTTTTCATGGCCAAGTAGCTGCTTGTCTGAGCAAGACAGTTCAGGAGATGCAGCTGGAGAAAGAAAACTCCTTTTTACAGCAGCAGCTTGTTTCACCCAGTTGCAAAGGAGAATTTCAGCAGAAAAGAGAAACCAGGTAGTCTCAGGGAGAAAGTCATGGACATCTGTGCAAAAGGCACAGATGAAAAACATGTGATGTTACTGACCATCAGATTGGGAATTAGTTTCCACTAGCTCCTTCAAATCCTGGGAAGTGCCCATACCTACAGTCCCAGGTCCCTCATGTCCTGCCCCCTTAAGAAATGGGGCATAAATCTCCAGCTCCTCAGGGATGCCCCTTCATTTCTTGTGGGCTCATTTCTGCCTCCATCAGCTGGAAACATTTGTCATTTTCAGCTTTAGCCAAGCAAATTCCAATCCCCTCTTGTTTACTTTTGATTGCTTTGTCCTTAATGTAGCATACAAGGATTTTATGCGCTTCTGTTTCATCAGTGTAATTCTTTTGTTGCTATGGCAATCAGCTTCAATTTTCTTTCGTTCTGGCAATTGTATTTTTATAGTCTCCTGCTCTCAAAGAGATAAGCTGCCTTGTATATCACACAGACACTAAGTATTGCCTCTATATAGACACAGCCAACCTTTGCTTTAAGACTTCCTTGCTGTTATTTGCAACAGTAGTTTACTGTAGCTGATGTCATTTTTATTCCTTTCGGTGGGCTCCGTTTCAAATAAGCTGTTTGCTCAAATTTACTCATCTGTGCTACTGTTGAGGAAATGCAGCAGTGTAAGAGGTACAATCCTGCCGGCGTTTGGCAGCTGTGGAGAGCACGCGTTCAAGCCCTGGGCTTGACAATAGAGATGAGCACAGTGGTTTCAGCAGAGCAAGGATCACCCCAAATTCTCTGCAGCCTGTCATTTGATATGTTGAGAATAATAGCAGAAAGAATTAAGTTTTAAAGAAAATAATTCCTCAAACTTACCAATGCATCTGAAAGTTGAACTTTCCAAAATACCATTGGAAAAGTTTTCTGGGCACTCCATCACCTTGAGTCACAGAAAGAAACATTGCATTAGAGGTTCAAGGCTATACCTTGTGATGGATAGCAGAGTGTGATGGCAAACCTTGAAATGGGAGAGATCCAACCCCCAGGCCAGATGAGCCCAGCACCACTGGAGGGTCCCAGTCCCCTCCAAGATGTTAGATAACCCACTCTCATTAACTCTAGATGTCTGAGAAGTCATCAATCTTAAAATATTCTCTGAATTTTCTGAAGTTTCCACATTTCTAACATAGATTTTATTCAGTAGCAGTCATAGAAAAGGAAAAGACATAGAAAGAGTAACGAGGTCTCCAATTAGGATATCCCAGTAACCACAAAAGGACCAGGATTTCACACTATTGTGAAATACTCTCAGGTCTTTTCTGTATAAACATATGTGCACCACGACCTGACTTCCTATCCTAAGGAGAAAGTGGGAGAATCCAAACACAGAGAGATTAAATGGCATGCCAAGGTCATGCAAGGAAAACCTTGCAGGGATAGAAACTAAATTGAGAAGTCCCAAGTCCCAACTGTCCCAAATCAGATATACAAGTGGCTGATCAGCACATTTTGCAACCTGCTGATGCATTTGAAAATCTATGCCTATTTTTTTCTCCTCTTAGAAAGCTGGTGCCATTCATTGTTAAGCTCTGGAAATGCTCCATACTAAAGTTATCAAGTCTGTCATCTCTTCAGCATGGTAAAACCAGCCTCCTCACTATCCTTTCCACCAGGCAGAGGGTGGAATAGAAGATAGAATTAACAAGGAGTCATTCTGCCAATGTGCCGAACTATGTATTACATTTGTTAGGCTATATGGCTTTCTGATTGTCCCTAACGAACATTAGGTAGCACTTAAAATTGGATAGTGTATTAAGGATCAGAATCTGAGAAATCACACTCGCTTGTCTCTGCAGTTTCCCCATGCACGCCAAGGCTCTTCCCTGCTGACAGCCGTGACTCCTACACACACACAAACCACTGAAAATTTCGTGGCATGACAAAGTGGACACAGGAATCAACACTGGCTGGATTGGTCCCATTCCCAGCAATTTAGAGTGACAGGGTTTTATCATTTGATAAGCTGCAGTCATATTATGCCAGAAGATGGCTGTTTATTGGAGTGAGATCCATTACAAATGACACAGAAGCATTTTTTTTCCCCCACAAAAAATCTTGCAACTCAAATGCAGGGAATAAATCATGCGGTCCCTGGGGAGGTGATTTGCCTCAAACAATCAGGCTCCCTAGGATCACCAGTCAGAAGCGGTTACCATACGAGTAACACTGCTGTGTGTGCCTGCTCCAGAAGAATATTCCCTGTTGCTCTGGGAGAGAAGGGGCTGCACCAGATGGCAATTATGTAGAAATGGAGCACTGAGAAGCTGATTGAAGATCCAATGAGTGGATAATATTTTATTGATTTGACAGATTAATTTTTTTTAAAATACATTTTTGTGCTTTGCAAAATAGCTGCATTCTTCAACACCCAGGGACAGTGGAGGTGGACTCCACTTTCTCAGACAAGACCTGAAATAACTGACATTAGTTAATAGCCAAGGGAACTGGACACTTTCAGAGTGTGAGTTTCATTTTCCACTTTAGGACAGGGACCTGAACACAAAACTTCAAAATCCCAAGTGGATTTATGCAGCTGCTGTGGTGTTCCAAAACTAGGAACATGCTTTCTATGCTAAGCATAAAAATTTAAAAATTTCAAGGTTCAGCGTCCCGTTCCTGAAAGTCCCATATGTTAGGAGTATTTGGAGATATCTCCGCTTGAGAGCCCTTACCCTGGAGAGCTCTGGGTTAGGTCGCGGTAGCATTTAAAGAAAGGCATTCTATGTGCATAACCTGTGGTGGTGATTTAGATGCCAATGGAGTTGAAGTATTTCTGTATACTGGATGGGTCCCAAATGCATCCCAAATGGAAACAGAGAATCATAGCTCCCTGGCCATGACTGCACATGATGTGGGAATACAGGCTGCAATGACTGGAGTTCTTGGGACAGGCTGCTTTTTTTCCTTTTCAGATAATCCACATCCATCCCTAAACAGTGCTAATTTTCTTCACTTGGAATAGACCCAATGAGTGACCACCATTTCAGTGATGTCCATTCATTTTAGTGATTTAATCACAAGTGGCTGAGGTTCCATCTGTTAAAGTGAGATAAAGACAGAAGTCTGAGATGTAAACTCCCTTCCTACTCCTCCTCGCCAAAATAATTCCTGTAAGTGGCTCAGTGCTCCAGAAAAGGAAACATTTCTCTTCATTAGTAGTTATTTTCAGCTTAATACGAACTCATGTATAAAAAAGGGAAGACTCACTAACCTGTACACTAACCTGCCTGTGTTGGGATGAAATATTGACTCCTTGCCCTGAAAATGCAGGTAAATCTCATTGCTCGCTGGATAACAGTTGTGCCTTAGTTCAACCTAGCACCAGTGTCTGAACCTGGTAGAAACTTTCATGGCTATCTTTGAATCTTGTTTGAAAGATTGCTTTGTTTCTCCTTTCTTCATTGTTCCCTTCCCCAACTGGAATTGTCAGCTTTGTAATACTTTTTTCCCTGACACAGGAACAAAGTTAATGACAAACTACAAAACTCCATGAAAGTTTGAGTGGACAAATATGTTTCAAAACCTCTTGATAACTCCCATCCCAAGACTTCTCACCTACACCTCTCCATTGTATTGAAAAACACCAGGCCAAATTTGAAATTTCACTCACTACTGTGCAATTATTAAAATTTAAATTAAAAACCCAGACTTTGGTTCTAAGTGCAGACACCATAATTTCTTTTTTATGATTTACTGCCAGGCTCTTTGCTTGTTTGTTTTTTTTCATAAGGTGCTTTAGGAGACTTTTGTAGTGATAATTACTCACTGCCATGTTAAGCTTTCATCCAATCACATTTGTAATGTTTTAAGCTTGGTTCATCTTCCCTGTTATTGCACTACATTGATCTGTGCAAGCCACGCACATTGCTTTAGTATTTTAATCTCTCAGTTCCCTGTAGAAAAGCCTCACATTTTAAAACCATTTCCTATGGCCTCGGGGAAGTAATGGATTTATAGTAGTCTGAGTACAAATGCACACAATCATTTAATAAGTGTATAACTAGAAGCACAACTCATGCAGACTGTAGGTGTTGAAGGTACATCTGGACGTGTAGCTACCTGCAATAGTTAGAATAAGGTGAGAGCGGCAGTCACAGACCGCTCTTGCAGCAAACACCAGCCTTTTCTCTGAATATGAATTGTTGTCAGATGGATACTGATCTTTTCTGCAGCTCTTTGCTATGTGAAACTGTTTCCATCCAAATTTTTGAAGCAAAACCACAGTTATCTGTTTATCTGTTTTCCACAGAACTCCACAGTGACCGTATGCACAATGCCAAGAGCCCCTGAACTGGGCTGCTGAACTGCGACTGTGATGCCAGAGCCCTTTCTCCTTCCATGTTCCCTCTGCGGATGCAAATGACTCGGCTGAAGCTCTCCACACTGTTGCTGTCTCTCCCTGCTGCCTTCGCTGTTTGCATCCCTCCCAAGCACCTCTTTATACCTAATGGAGGCACCCAAATCAGGCAGCAAGTCAAATAAGGGGACTACAGGACACTTCAGATTCACACTCTGGTGATACCCTGCTCAACTCGTTGACTATAAAAGGCAGCCTAGAGCAAATAGACTCCTTCCTTTGGTGTCTCAGTAGCTGTTTAAAGTGGCATAGACCTAGAGATTTGGCACAAAGCATTTAACCATAGTTGTCCCAAAATCTATGTCAGTGTTCAGCACCTTACTGAACTCCATTCTAAAAGAGGATCACTGTCATGCATGTGCTCCAGCACCAGAAACCACATGTCAATGGTCACCGAGGGAGTCCGACGGAAACTGCAGTCAGAGCCAAACCATCCAGGCAAGACAAGCTCGCTGTCTTGAAGTTCCTAAGAGACATATTTGAAAGAGCTTCAGGTGTAGAGTCCATAAGAAATTTCCCAAAAAGTGGAGGAGTGGACAACTGTCAAAAAGTTCCATGGAAAAATCTATACACTCAAATTCTGACTAAAAAATGTTAATTTTTCTTTTCAATGTTTTCTAGCTCTGCCTGCTTTCCTCAACCCACTTTTTAACTTTTTCCAAGTAGAATAGACAAATCTCCAAACTGAACGTTTCTTCATTCAAATGATTCTTCATTCAAATTCCTTTGGAGCAAAGGAATTGTGAGACTCTTTCTTGACAAGAAATTTGGCTCCTTCAGTGGTATCAACTCTTCTGCACATTCTGGTTTGAGATCCAACTGAAAGAAGTGTAATAGCACTAAACTTCAAGGACTAGCTCTCAGTTGGCAGTGAAGCATTATGTTACTTGATTAATTCATTCGTAACATCAGTATGTCTGAAACAAGAACAGAGAGAAGCATAATTACTTATGGCAATATTTGGCTGAAGTGAGACTCATTTGTGCTGTACAGATTTTTTCACTTTCTTTTGCAGTAGAACTTACATCGTGGTAGCAGGAAGAAAGAAGGAATAAAGTGAAAGAGAGAATAAAGTCTTTTTTGATATATGCTGATTGAAATATTTACCAGAGAAAATTAGTCAAAAATGCTTTTAAGTAGTTCTTGAAAGAGCAGCAGCTGTATCAGATATCCTATGTCTTAGAAATGACCAAGTTTGTTGTTGTTGTAGTTGTTTTTTTTCCTGTTTCCTACTGAATTGGAATATTCCCATAACTGCTTTAGCCATTCAGTCTTCAATTCAGCCAAGGTTTATATTAAAATTTAGGAGAGGAAGTGCTGCTCTGCTCCCTCAAGATTTGATGGAAATGTTGTTTTTGGACCAAACACACTCAGCAACAAGTTATAGATTGTTTTCTAGTTTCATCATTAAAATCTATGTGATTCTTCCACTGTAAACTGATTTTTATGCAGATGTGGCACTTCCTTCGCTGCCAATGTGCTGTTATTAGAGCATTCTGGTGAAGCAGTGAAGCAATCATGTGTTCCTGCGTGGGTGATGATAGCAGAGGGATAGTTTTTAAATGCAAGAAACTGAAAGGCAAGGGATCAGCCACAGGAGAATTCAGGGATTACAAGGAAACACCCAACCTGGCTTTCTTTCTTGGGTCTACCACTTGCGTCAGATAAGAAGGAAAATAGGGAGATTTGCTTTAGGTGTCAAGTCTCCATCAAATGCAATGGAGCTGCAAACCAGGAACTGGTGTAGCATTTTTCAGTACTGACTTCTTGTGTTTTCCCACACACTTAGAAAAAAGTAAATCTCTGCTGTGGTGCTTTCCTGGACTGATGCTGGACCAATCACCAGTGCTGGCCAACAGCTCTATCAGTCAGCAGTGCATGTTTTGTCTTATTTTTCACCTTTCTGTGCTTATTTTACTATTTACTCAGTCACACTTTCCTCACAAAATAAAAAGACAAGGAAAGTCAACTATTTCCATATTTCCGAATGTCTCCTAGTCCACATGTGGTAAGGAATAAGTTGCTAACAGGGAACTTGCAAAATTACCCGCTGGGGTGATAACCATCTCTGGCATCTCTGCCTGTGCAGCTGGATCCTGTCTCTCATGAGCGGCACTGCCATGGGGGGCAGCTGAATTCAGGTGGCAGCCTTGGTCATCACAGGAAAGCTTTGTTTTGATGAGAGGTAGCTGGGGGCTCCTGAAGCCTCTGCTTAGTGTCTGGGTTTGGAAGGAGCATTTGCACTTGGTGCATGCTACAAAATGTCTCCTAGCACCCAACCCTTTCATCTTGCTCAGCATCGGCTGGTAGCTGGAAAGAGAAGCTAGAGATTTTGCCGTGGCAGCCAAAGCGGAGAGGGGATTTCTGAGCAGCCAGAAGAAGGGATGGCATCTGCGCAAATGCTGTGCTGCCTCATTCCTTAGCACTTATTTGCAGCTCCCTGGTATCCAATAATTATTGTCCTGGAACATTTCCAAGAGCAGTTTACCGTGTGTGAAATTCAGCTAGACACGTTCTGGATGGCACAGTCTCCTGGCTGGATGAATACCACTCGTTGCATCAGGTTTCTGGCAGAAATTCTGAACTCTGAATTCTTGTTTCTAACAAATCCTCTGAAACATTGGCTTGAGATTTGCCATTCCACTGAACTTTTCTACAAGGCAGCTAATTTCAAGAATATGGAAGAACGCAAATTCAGAAAGGAAGAAAAGTATGTTCACCTAGGCCTTGATTTCAAAAAGCTTCAAAGCATTGTCTTAAGAGTTTTCAGGAGGATTTAAATGTGTGTTCAATGTTGTCCTGCATAAGAACCATCTTATTTCTAAAACTTGTTCTTCAAAACTATGTGACAGCATTTCTACAGCTCTTATTGCTCTTTGTAACTGCAAGTAAAAGAAAGGGGGGTGAGGGAAAGGGAACAATGGGACATGGAATTTTATAGTGAAAACATAAATAAATTATGTTGTCCTGTACAATTAAAAATGTTATTGCTAAATAATAAATAAATACTAAATAATATATTATTTTTTTTAAAAGGTTAACAGCTGATTTCTGTAAGGAAACCATGAATTAAAGATCATGCAAAACAATTAAGCTCTGGGAAATAAGATTTCTGATATAGTGGTCAACAATTAAAAATGAATGTGTTACTCCACTCCAGGGAACAGCAGTAAGATGTCAGGCCTTCATGCTATGGGGAACAAATGTACCGTGTGACTCCAGCTGAAAAGTTCTGCAAAATATAAAGCAAATACACAATGAGTGGCAAAGACTTAATCTGAGATGCTGCTACACAAAAGATGTGGGCTGCAGTCCTTATTTCTGAAGGAGAGACACCACTGAGAGACACTCACTCCTCCCAGCAGCAACCTTCTAAATTCTCCACCTTCACTCGCAAATACAATTCTTAACAGCATGGGCATCTTTACAAGCAATTCCTCATTCAGGTCCACCAACTGTGACAGGTTTGTCCTGAAATCAGTTGCTGGAAGTGTAACCAAAATGCAGCCTCCCTTCATAGACAGTCTATAGCAAGAAGACTATGGTAAGAAGCAGGTTTAGCTAAACACTTGTGAGAATTAATAAGTTTCCTTGCAGCTGCCTGTGAGCAAAGTATACTAAACACAGTCCTAAAAGCTGCTCTAACATGATCTTATAGCTTCTGAACTGAAGTTCATTTCCATGCAATGATCTCTTTGCCTTTTATCTCTGTGCTATACCTCTTCAAAAAGATGTGCTGGGGCACCGCACATATTAAAACAAACAAAATGCTATTGTTTAAAACTAAGCCAAATATCTTCTGATCTGATCTTTAATACTTTCACAACTTCACTTCTCCTGGAAGCACCCTGGAGAGATGTTCTCTTCATGAGTTCACTTCAGTGCCAACAATCCACCTGAATGTGTTGTCCTCTGGCTGTACCCGAGCTGCGTGAAGAGATGCTGTCCGTTATTGGTCACCTCCCCATGCCCTTTGCTTGGGGAATTCTCTGAATTGTTTCCCATGGCCAATACGCATTTGAACAGATGGTAAATACCTCCATTCCTGCCAACAAGAGTGAAGAGATGCCACTAAAATTCACTTAGAACCAGAAAAAAAAAAAGAAAACAAACAAACAAAAAACAACTAGTTGAGAATTTACTTAGGTTTGTTGCGGGTGAAATCTGTCAGCTAACAGGTAGTTTCAAAGTGCTTATACTGAATGGTTCATTACAAAACTTATCTCTGCCTCAGGTGCTGGTGGAAACCTAGCTGGGCACTTTTCTTCACTGATAAACAGGTTCTAGTCATATCCTGGAAGGAAGCTGATGTGTTGTAGGTGTAAGCTAAAAAGAAATGCTGCGTTCTCTATCTGTTTTATATCAGCAATGCACGCTACTATGGAAATTATTTTAGACTTGGCAGAGTTTTCCAGAGAGAAGCAATCAAGATATAAAACTTCACAATGATTTGGTCCACACAGCCATTTCTTTTCAGTTCAAGCAACCTCATTTCTCTTCCCTCTCTACTCTGTAGGGCTTCACAGTTATCAGATATAAACCAGTGACTGAAAAATGGGTCACTGCTTTGCAACACATCCATTGGAGTTGCCAAGAAACTTTTCCAAGATCTTTGACATAGCCATTGCTTGTGGCTTGGTTACAGTGAGTGGCAGAGTTGTACAGAGCTGGCGCCCTCAAGACATTAAACTTTCATATAAGGCAGTGTGAGTAGTGTATTCAAACACATTTGTTCTCTGTAGGATCATCTGAAACACTTTAGCTCTCATCTCTCTTCCTTCCTCGCAGCTGCATTATTTCAACCTAACTGGTTGCAAAATGGCTGTGGGGAACATTCCCCCTCCTCTTCTATCGTGTTATAGCGCTCATCTTTTGTTTCCCAGGCCAGAAATACAGGGTGGGCATATGCAGCTTTACATCAGTGTCCAACTCTTGCCTGTGGTGTTGTGACACCACACCCATCTACAACATCACGTCTTGAACTGCTTTCTGGATTCATACAGGATCACAGTATCACAGAATGGTGGGGGTTGGAAGGGACCTCTGTGGGTCACCCAGTCCAACCCCGTCACCCAGAGCAGGCTGCACAAGACCTTGTCCAGGTGGGTCTTGAATGTCTCCAGAGAAGGAGAACCCACAACCTCCCTGGGCATCCTGCTCCAGTGCTCTGTCACCCTCAGAGTGAAGAAGTTCTTCTTCATGTTCAGCTGGAACTTCCTATGCTTTAGTTTGTGCCCATTGCCCCTTGTCCTGTTGCTGGCCACCACTGAAAAGAGTCTGGCCCCATCCTCCTGACACCCACCCTGCAGATATTTATAGGCATTTATAAGGTCCCCTTGCAGCCTTCACAGAATCACAGAATCACAGAATCACAGAATGTTAGGGGTTGGAAGGGACCTCTGTGGGTCATCTAGTCCAACCCTCGTGCCGAAGCAGGATCTCCTACAGTAGGCTGCACAGGACCTTCTCCAGGTGGGTTTTCAATATCTCCAGAGAAGGAGACTCCACCACCTCCCTGGGCAGCCTGTTCCAGTGCTCCGTCACCCTCAGAGGGAAGAAGTTCTTCCTCATGTTCAGCTGGAACTTTTCCCGTGCTTCAGTTTGTGCCCGTTGCCCCTTGTCCTGTCACTGGGCACCACTGAAAAGAGTCTGGCCCCATCCTCCTGACACCCACCCTTCAGATATTTGTAAGCATTTATAAGGTCCCCTCTCAGCCTTCTCTTCTTCAGGCTAAACAAGCCCAGCTCCCTCAGCCTCTCCTCGTAGGAGAGATGTTCCAGTCCCCTCACCATCCTCGTAGCCCTCCGCTGGACTCTCTGCAGTAGCTCCTCATCTTTCTTGAAGTGGGGAGCCCAGAACTGGACAGAGTACTCCAGATGAGACCTCACTAGGGCAGTGTAGAGGGGAAGGACAACTTCAACTTGTTTGGACACAGTTTTATTTCTCACAGAGCCCTCACCCATCACCACTGCTACTGATCAGATCTCTGACCAGGGTGGTGCTGGGACGGGACTCATCCGTGTTGGCTTTGCACCCTTTCCAGCTGACGTCCTGCTTCTTGCATGAACGTACGTGGCTGTATGTGTGGGAACAGCTGGATTGTTGGGGTTTTTGGGCCAGATTCCAATTTGTGAAGCTAACAGGATACTGATGCTGCCAAGGGAGCGTTCACATCTGTTGAAACTCAGGCTGCCAGTGGATTTCTGCTTCTCATCCCTTCAAAATCATGCCCGGTGGGCTCTGCTTTGCGGGGTGTGGGCTGCCTGCCTCTGCCAAGCTGTCAGTTTGCCCATATTTGCCTCTCCCAACCCCAAGCTCTTGTAGCAATGGACATGAAGGCTGAGCGGGGAAAGGATGGGATGTTAAATCAGTAGGTGCTGGAAGAACGTTGAATGACATTAAAAAAACCCCACACCCTGCCATGAGCACTTCACCCCTCAGTGTAAGTATGTCCTATGAAATAAAGGAACAATAAAAACCAGTCTCCCTAGCTATTTCTTCCTTACATGGGCACGTTCACCTGATTGCAGTGCTACTTTTGATTTCTGTTTTTACAGCTGCCTTGCTTTTATTCTCAAAGTTCTCTAGTGCAATGATCCACCACCTACCATCACCTACTACATGAGTTACCCACGTCAGCAGTGGCCTGAGAAAGACGCACGTTTGGGACCCAGCAACTGTTTTATTCCGTGCAAGAACATACGGGAAGGTTTTGAGCCTTCAGCTGGTCTAGACAGATAACTGACTGCATCCCCCAGGACAGAAAAGAAAGCAATGGTGACATTAAGCATGTCTGAAGAGAAAAGGGAAATCTGGGGGGGGAAGTTTTAAACTTGGAGAGAGACAATCTGGTACCTCACCTCAAAAGTGTTTGATTCCAGGTGAACTGGAGGATATCTCCCATCTCTGTAGCATCAACAGAAATGGGCCTGTCTCACACAGGAGAAACAGGAGGTTTTTTAGAGGTTAAATAGCTCATCTGCTGCAAAGAAGGGAAAATTTGAAAAGCTCTCCCAAGCAATGGAAAATACCATTTTCCAGTCCATAGCAGGACTAAAATAAAATGGGTAAATTGGCTAGTTATATCAGGTCAGGTTCAGGTCTCAGGACTGCACTCGTGCTGAAATTCCTGTCATCCACATTGTCCCAGCCACTGGCTTGTACTTGTGCTGAAGCTTGAAATGAGCCAGCTGGCCCTTCAGACAGAAACCTGTGAACAAAGAGAGATGGAGACCGATCCCAACCTGAGCTCCGTGCCTGCCGCAGAGGCAGCTCCGCGGCTTGGAGCCGTGCAGGACACCTCACAGAGCCAGCCTGGGTACAGCCGGTGACACCAGCCAAGGGAACAGTAGTAATTCTGTTAAGCTCTCCATTCAGAGCGAGCAAACAGAGGATTTAGTGGTCATCGAGCCCCTTTCTTCTCACTTGGTCTTTTGAGGACAGGGTTTTAGAAGCGCTTATTCTTCCTCATCACCTATATAATTTTTGGTGCCCAGCTGGAGACCTCTCTAAGGACCCTGCTCTTCTAACAGGACGTACCCAGCGCTTTCTGAAAGTAAGATCTTTTTAAAAGGTATCACAAATGAGCAGTTGTCTTTGAAAACCTTGCCTGGGACTGTGAGCTCTTGGAACGGAGACAGCCCTTTGCAGGGGGCTCGTCCGCTTACCAACACAACGGCGTACAGATCTAATCTCACATGACATTTTCAAGAAGCTGCTGTGGAAAGACAACAATCATTTCAACGTCAGAGATGTGTTGCATTTTTTGAGCACCTGTACTGTGTCATTTTTTTCTGACTGGGAAAGGAACGTTATTTTTCAGTCAATTTAAACGCATGTTAATTCAGCTGAACCTAGCCGTATTATCTATTTGTCACTTTTTCATAATTGAGGGATTCTGATAAAGAAAACAAGCATCTATTACTTTTGTGAGGTTTATCCTCCTGGAATGAATTTTATACTCTATTTCTAGGGTCAGGACATTTCAAACGTGGGAGCATTATGAAAAATGCTGATTTCCAACATCCATACACCAACTATTCCTTGGAGTCTGGTGAAAAACTGCATTCTGCTGCATTTACTAGCATTTTTCCTCCGTCAGAAGGGCCACGGGTATCTCACTTCATGCTTCTGACGTCAACTGAGACATTATAATATTCTGTACATTATTGCAGACTTGTTGCATCTTGCTACTTACTAATTAGAGATATCGCTACCTTTGAAGAGTTTCGTGCACTGACACAAGGAAATGGCTGGCTGCCCATTCGTGAATTTACCCGTTTCTCTTACCCCTTTCTTTGTTGCGCATTGAATTATTATCACTGAGGTGTGAGAGCATGAGGTGCCTCTGTGAGGCTCGTGAAAGTCAAAGTGAAAACAAAATACCTACTGGGGAGCTGCTGATCCCAGTCAGTCATCATGGTGGAAGGAGGATTAGCAGGGGCTGGGAAATGCTGCCGTGGGGTGGCTGTGGCAGGGACAGGAACCATCTGCCCCAGGTCAGAGGAGAACAAAGTCATACCAGAGTTTGGTTTCGCTCTGTCACAAAACCACCCCATTACTGTTCTGGGTGGAGAACAGCACCAGTTCTTATAACCTCTAGGTAAATGCAGCTATTGCTGCACATCCTTATTACCTAACACGGCGCTGATAAGCAGAGTCAACAGTGCCAGAGATCCAAGTTTACCTCAGATGTCTGCACGCTTGCAGCTCGCCGGAGCCAGCACGGAGGAGGTGGCAAAGCCACGCTCACCAGCCTGCTCCGACCACCTCCCCGCCGCCTCCTCGCGTCGGAGCAGCCCTGGCTTGTACAGGCAGCAAGTCGAGCCTGAGGGCTGCGCAACGACAGCAAGCTGCCTCGCTGAGAGTGTCACAGCCCAGCAGCCTGCCTTGAGCAGCGACACATCAATCAACCGACCAAATGCAACACCCAGCAGCCAGAGAGAAGAGACGTGGATGATTTTTGATAAGACTGCCAATTTTGTTTTGATTCCCAACCAGTCACGTCTTGGTCTGGCTTGCCTGATTTTCCCCTCATTACTAAGACCTGGTAGCTGATACGGTCTTGACGGTTACTTCATATTGTTTATCAAATGCAGTGTCAATACGGTAGAAAAATACTAAGGGGGAAAAGGAAGGAAGTCTCCTCTTATGTTTGATTTTTGTATTTGCTTGTCAAGCAAGAAACCAAGATTTTAGTTTTGGAGTAGCTTGACAGAAAAGGTGGATTTATGAACACAACATCTAGCGCGTCAAACACAAGCGTTCAATATTCATTAATGAGGCCCTGCAAAAAATAATTATAAAAGCAGAAAACACATGGAATTAAAAATAAATGTTGCTTTCCCTTCACCTCTGCTTTTTAGGGTACAGTTAGGACCTATTTTTCATGAACCATGAAACCCAACCATGAACAAGACGTTTTTGTTCAAATGACAAGGGACATTGATGTATCAATACCCAGGAGCAGAGTCTTTAAAACAAACAGCAGCTGACATGTGAATTCCTATTTCTGCAAACACGAGTTCAGGGTTTCTTTTTTTGAAGGCACTTCATCCTCTGGACAACCTCCTCCCATAACCAGGTACTCTTAATCCTCTTGGACGTAGTTTTAATCTCTGTTGATGCTATCACCACAAATACGCTCCCGAATAAAAATTCCCATATGAGATCTAAGGAAGAGAATGACTTTACACGCAATAGATTCCTTGGTGTTATTTCTGTACTGCTGCACGGCTCAGTCCAAGCGGTCCCAGGTCCACACCAGGGCTTTGCGGCGGCAGCTGGCATGCAGCTTGTGCACAGCCTGCTCGGGCACGGCACTGTGCGTGACGCTGCCTGACGCAGCGTGAAAGCCCGAATGAGCCATCGTGAGTACGTGGGTATGCGGGATCCTGGCTCGCTCGCAGATTCGCTGTCTGGATCTCGTCTCAAGGAAGGCTTCAGGGTGGCCTTCAAAAGGCAGTTTAGACAGGATGCTCAGTGCTTCAAGACAGATGATGAACATTCAACAAGGTCGGGCAAATCCTTTCCCCTGTATTCTGCCTCAAGAGGAAACTCACTTCTTGCCTGCGATGCTGGGCTCTACAGCCTGCATCAGGCAATTCTGAGATGAAACGTTTCTGGGAGAACGGATGTCACGGCAGATGCTCTCAGCGGGTAACCTTCTGAAAAGCCAATTAGTCAGAGGTTATCGCAGCTGCTCTGTGGAACACAGTTGGTTCACACAGAATGGGTTGAAAATGCAGTTGTCCAAAATGTGTTTCACTAAGCTATTCAATGCCCTCAAATAGCCAGATCGGCCAAGAGTCTCCTCATGAGTCACGCACAACTCCAGCTTCCCTACCAAAGCAAATCTCTCAGCAACTTTACTAGGTTAAACAAAATGAGGACACACACCGATTCTGTGTACAGATGATTTATGCAGGAATTTCGCCCCTTCCTTCAAAAATCAGAGTTCATGGTGGACAGCTCTCAAAACGGCTTCAGCTCACACTCCAGCCTTGTTCTGAAAAATAGCTTAAAAGCATTTTAGCATCTTCTGAACTTGATTTTACAGTGTTAATCTGGAAACCTCAGAACAAAAATCTGTCCCAAGAAATTATGTCCTTTTTATGCCTGAGCCTAACCAGCATGTGAAAATTTCCCAAGCTTAAAAGTTTGGTTCAAAAACCCAGGCAAAATCCTGGGAGAGACTCTTTCTTCTTTCAAAGTGGTTCCTTCATCCCTGCTCAAGATGCTTCAGACATCCTACCACCTACCTGCTGCTGCAAAAGCACAAAGAAACGTGCTTTTGCATTCAACAGATCGCGACGATTTCCTTGAACTAACAAGCAGTTAAAATATTTTGAAAAAGCGCCTGCAACCACTTCCTTAGCATTTATAGCTTCTTTCAAAGAATTCTTGTGATTTGCTGCACACTTGCCCATCACTGTGAGCAGTCAGCTGGCTATCCACCAGCATCCTGCTCCGGAGACTCAAATTATCGCAAACAGAAAGATTTAAAGGAATGTGATGCTACGGAGTCTGATAGTCTCAGCCGGTGCTGTCTGAAACTGAAAATGCATACGAGATCGCTGACTTCATGCCTTATCATGCGTATCTCTCGCTGCCTGCCTGTAATCGGTTCTCCATCTCGCCGGTCCTCGTGGGGTGCTCTGCAGGAAGTGAAGAAGGTTGTCACAGATGAATAGTCCTCCACGCTCCGTGGCTCTAAATAGCCATTTGCACTACATCAGGGGCCTTTGCATATCTATTGCTTTAGTCTCAAGAGACTGGGTTTTAATACGAAGCACCAGGAACTGTGCAAACCGAGTGAGCTTAAAAAAGACCCGGCCTTTAGTGGTGTCTTCAGCACGTACACAAGGTGCTTCACCACACAGTCCCCAGTGGCCTGCCGTGGTTTGGTGGCTGCTCTGATCATCACCTGGAATCTGTCCTGGTGTTTCTTCTGCAGCTTCTGCAGGGCGCTTTCAAGCCTATCCCGTTCAGAAGCGTGCAGCAGCATTTGGGAATTAGTTCTGTCCATTATAGTATCGTATCGCTTGCTTTAGGATCTTCAGCAAAATATGCATTTAGTTAAGAAACATAATCAGAAGAAACCAAAGACTTCCCTAGTAAAATCAAAGTATTAGAGCAAAAGGGTTTGGAAACTCTCTGGAGCTACAACTCCCTCGCTGCTTATGTGGAGCTTGTGCAGGATTAATAGGTGGAACAAACTATCCACCTTTAGGGAGATATTCACTGTGGGTTTCCCTGAAATGAAAGTTTCCATTCTGTGAACTGATTAACCAAGTGAAAAGAGAAATGATACCTACTCAAACCACCTAGAAGACTGCACATATGCACACACACATTTACCACAAACCAAACCAAATCAAAAACAGATCATGAAGCCTGCAAAATCAGCTCCCCCTCTGCCCCCCCCAATTAGTTGAATAAGCAACTTTAGCCCTTTGGCAGCATGAATTCTGATATACCCTTTATCTGCATTATCACATCACGTTATCACTGTGTGTTTCCCAGGACCCCTGCAAGCATCAAACAACACAGAGAAAGTGCATCTCAGTACACTGAAGGTGCATTTGGTACTTTGCTTTATCCTTGCAGTTCAACGTGTGGCCCGCTGCAGGACCACGCTCAGGGAGAGGGAAAGTCCTGCCCAAGGTGGAGGTCCCCTTCCACCCGAGGACTGATGCTGAGACGGAGCAGACGGCTGAGAGCGCTCGTCACCCTGCAAGCGGAGCTGCATGTCTCTGTCTGCGTGGCTGGAAAATGAACTACACAGATCGAAATGAGTTACCACCTCTGAAGAGTTCTCTGGGTGATTATTAAGACTATATCTTGATGTACACCCACCAGAGACCTTAGATACCAGTAATGCTGCCTCTGCAAAAGGGTTTGATAAATGAAGGATGGGCTGATTGTATCCAACAGGTTCTTAAGTCAGGTATGAAGTCCAAGGCCTGAAATTATGTGGGCTGTATTGACCACAGAGCCAAGCGAAGAAGCCATTCATGAGAACACAGCAGGTATGAAACAAAGACTATCTAGCCAGTGTTCAGAAGGCACAAGATGATCAGTCATTCAAGTTTTTAAGCGAGCAATAATTAGCTCCGCACAGGAACTCTCTGCTCAGTTGCAAAATCTGCCCCTTTCCTATTACTGTAGTTTGGAGGCTATCCAAAGCACCTGCAGATTTTTCTGTCTCCTTTTCCATCACGCACATGCTCCTGAAAATACTGATTGCACAGAAATGTCTGTAAATGGTTTCAGACCACAGTGGCTGTTCCATGTGCTGTGGAGCTGATGCTGTATTTGGCTGCTGCCATCCCAAGCAAAACGTTTGTGTAATGTCCCCCTCTGCCCAAACTAAGCGATATGAACCATGTCTGCAATGTGTTGCAGGTGGGTCCTCTGGGGCAGATCACAGGACCTGCTGCAGTACTCCACGTCCCTCTGCATGCCTGCAAACCTGGCTTTCCTACGAGGGAAGGCCATGCTTGGGAAGATGGCACATCACTGTCCTCACCCTCACACACGGCCATCACCGGCCAGGCTGGGCAGCCAGCGCGCGGGCCGGGACGTGCTCTTGGGTGCTGCAGGGGAGGCATACCCGGTGTAAATCAGGGACATGACCCATGTACTTAGTGGCAGAAAATAACAGAATACCAGGGAGAAACGGACCTTTAAAAGTCAGATAGAAGGGCATCACCACACTTTAAACAGAGGAGTTTTCGGGCTAAATGTCATATCAGGAAAAAGACTTTCATTCATCATTCGTGTTTTTTGCTTGCAGAACATACCAATATGGCCTGATGGATGCAAGATAGTGCAACATGCAGCAGAGCAGCAACTCCGTGGTTAAGGTGAAGGCCTTATCTGCCGTATCATAGACCACTAGGCTTCCCTTTGCTGTCTAGTTAAATAAATACATAATTGTTCCGCACAAAGTGGAACAGCATCAAGAAAAGATACATAGCTTATCTCCTTCCCACCTGGAAGCTTGTCTTCAAGGTTAGAGATGTAAGTAAATAAGCTTGCATGGACTTCTGAGAAGATTCAGTTGAACTTCTCCAGGTAGCTTGATTAAAGCTAGGTGGCTATTTCCACGCATAACTACAGAGTGCAACCCAGACCTGATGCAAATCACAGATCGGAGTGGGACAGGAGGATGCGTCCCTGCCCGTGCTGAGCCGTGAGAAGCTCCCTTGGCTCTGAACTTCTCGTGGTAGTTGCACAGACAAACTCATTTCCCCCATCCTCGACAGGCAAGCTCGTTATCTAGGCTTCTGTGACAGAGGAGAAAGACAGGGCCCTTGGAATAGTGACCCACCTACTTACTTGTCATATTGGATAAACGATTCTCTGGCAGCTCCTCTCTTCGCTGATTATCAAGAAAGCTGAATGATGAGCTCAGAGCAGGTATCCAGCAATTAAATGGCAAACAAGAGGTGACAGGAATTGCAACTTTATGCTTAATTTGATTGTTGCAAATTCCAATTAGCATGTGAAATGTAGGTACCACAATGTTCAGGATTAGCATGTTTAACGCTTACATTTCTACTGAAATCAAGAATGATTTAGATTCCGGTGAGGGATAAGAGCCCTAAATTCCTTTGAGGCCTTGGATATTGGAATTTGACAAGGAAATTACACACTAAATAATCTTCTTAGAAATTCACACACACAACTGAGATAATGAGATGCTTCCTGCAAACAATCCCACAAAGTACCAAAGTTTTTTAAAGGAATTATTCACTCAGCACTATTGGTACCATTTTTGCAGCTGGAGAATTTATTGTGTCCATGCTGCCAAACTGTTTTGATTTGCCACTGATTTGCTTTTCATTTCCACTTGCAATATATGAACAAATCGACATCACAGTCAAGGAATTCACATGGGTAAGTAAAATTAGAGTAAACAAAAATAACGCTTTGTTTATTATTAAACACCTTTCATATTTTAGCTATGGTCGGCAATTAGGTTGGTAGGAATTTGCAGCTGGAGAAGTTCTACCACTTTATCTCAGGCCAAATAGTTATTGCAATTCATGCGCAGACAAACTTCTGTGCTTCAAAAATCAGGGGAAAGTATCTAATGGGATGTGGTATTTGTCTTCCAGTGCCAGAAAAGTACAGATCCCAATTAAATTTTTGCTTCAAGGAAGGAAGGAAGGAAGAATTTCTGCCACTGGAGCATGAAACAGATTTTGGCTAGAAAGAAGATGGACAAGATTTTCAAAAAACCCCAAGTGATTTGCACACCAAAGTCTCATTAGAAGTCAACACGACTTTGATTTCCAAGTTACTTGTGAAATTTTTCTCTGATGATTCCTACAAGTCTTTTTAATATTTATCCTAAACGAGTGCTGACACATTCAACAGCAGATCTGGGGCTGCAACAAGTTCTGGTAACCCCTTGAGACATTTCTAAAGCCTCACCCACAAGAGATTCAAAACTTCTGGCATGACCATATGTCTGAAATCTTCAGTCTACATCACACATTTGTCTATTTAAGATAATTAAGGGTATGCCTCCGTGAACACATTACTGTGAGGTAACCGGCGTCTGGATTTACGGCAGAACAGATGCTCTGCTGTAACTGTCCGTGTGGATGCCCTTACCCTGTGGTAAACGCAAGGCAGCTTGGTGCACGGTGACTGAAGCAGAGCATGCAACCCATGTTCAGCATTCACACTCGATCTTCCCGTTGTCTCGCTGTAACTTGCTCAGGTAGCCACGCCGTCAGATTTGTTTTACAAGCCCGCCACTATCAGACTGCCCAAGAATAAACACAGGCAGAACATCTTTTGCTCAGCCATTTTTTAGCCTGTTCACCGTCACCTCCAACCCACCCTTCAAGTATTTTTTTATCCGGTCCTCATCCCCACGTAGGCTGCACCAGGCTGGGTGCACCATCAAGAAATAGATGCTGGCAATGGTGAGCCAGGAGGTTAGTCCTAGGCTCCCAGAGAGGCTGTATTTGAACAGGAACTGTCATTTATTTCACCCCGCTAATAAAGGGTTTTTCTCTGGAAAAGACCCACATTTCAGGATTCTGGAGTTTGGTCCCAAAGGGTGTGGGAACTGAGAGAGCTGTAAACATGTTAAACATCAACTTCTTAATGACATTGTCATTCAGCTTCTACTTTCAATTCTGAGATTACAAAGAGAAATGATCTCACCTCACTAGGGCGTAACTACAACATGCCGCTACAGCTCAGGCCTCCCCGTTTTTTCCGACTTTCTCTGGTTAGAGGCTCCTGTGAGATTGTTCTATCTCCGGCCCTACTGGAGCATTCTGGAGATGTCTCAGTGATCACTGGAGCACAGACCGCCAACAAGAACTTGTGTCTTCAAGCTCTTGGCCCAGATTCCAGATCAGAAATTCATTCTAATGTCTCAGCAAATTACGTCTTCTGATACAGCTGAAAGGTGTTTCTTCACTGCACATGGATATTGTTCATAGCTGTTACATAGACCAGGACACTCTGGTGAGCATTTCTAAATCCACTGCTATAAACCCACCCTGACTGTCAGTTGGAAGTTAAGAAATCCATCCACTCTGGATTTTCATCTACTACCAGATACTACTGGCTTTATGTAGAAAGCAGGAAAAAAAAAAAGGCGCTTTTAAAAACCCTTCTTTTTGCTTCTGATTCAAAGTCTCAAGAATTTAACCAGTAAATAACCTGTGGTATCTCTGGTAAAAAGCTAACACTTCCGAATGTGGTATATAAAAATGTGATCCCATGGTTCTGCACTTCTCTCCTGGAAAGCAAGTTTTTTGTTTGGTTCTAGCTTCTTATGCGAAAGCATATGGTTTATGCACCTCTGGGATTGGGAATATCCTTCTCTATGCAAACTCCACACGGCATTTTGGGAATATCTACTTGTTTTTGGAGTATGCACATTCTGTGTCCCCTCAGGATGCGTAACAGGAGTCCTGCTGTTCACCACCAAGCCAGCTTTCTCTCTGCACCTTTGTGTAATGCTAAGGGATTCTCCTCCTGCCCGTGAGCTGAAGACTGTGGCTCTGCTTCCAGCATGCACATGACACTGGGAGCGCGATTCCATGGGATGGGATGAAGCACTCAAGGGTGGAGACAGCGGTGGCCCTCCAATCTTCCCTTCCCTTCCTCCGCTGCCCTGCTGCATGGTACAAAGGGCCTGTGAAATAAGCCCACGAGAAAAGCCAGACCAAAGCTTTAAACCCATTCCTTTCCCAGGTCTGCCTCAGAGCTGCACCGCGGCTGGATCGGTGCCGGCAGGAGCGGGGCGGAATGGCTGCAGGCAGCGGCGGGAGCCTCTTCGGGCAGCGCCGCGGCCAAGCATTCCTAACGGGGAGGCACATCGTGCGTTTCCCCAGACGCTGACTACGGCCTCCCAAAGACCACCATTGATGTTTAACTCGATTTAGGAAGGTAATAAAGAACGAAGCCAGCAGCCCACGAATGGATAGAGTGCGCTGCAGATAACGGGCACGGCTAATTCTGTTTTTAAATAACAACAGGGGCAGCAGACCCACTGGCAACAGCCAGAGCATTTCTTCCAACCATGCATTCTGCGACTTCTCTTTTGCTACTGGAGGGCCCAACTCTGCGAACTATTTTTAGTAGCGTTACTTTGTCCATGCCCAGCCATGAATCAGGGTCCCACTGTGCTATTCAAACACTTAACTAAAGGCTGATTTCTGCCCAAAGACTTTGAAATCCAACTTACAAAAATCCCATAGGTTTAAATGGCAGAAAGAACTACATTAACAGTACTTTCTTTTATTGTCTTTTATTACCTATTTCACTAAATATTATTTACTTCATTTGCAGCAATCGGAGTAGAATAATGAAAAAAATGTTTCCAAGCAAAAGACTGGAACAACTCTGCAGTACTGCTGGCGAAATAACAAGCCATTTCAATGACAGAAACTATAAGCATTGAACAGCCCAAAATGGCTTCCACAGAGCCACAGCAGTATTGTATGCAAATATATAATTTAGCTGGTTGTATGTAACCTGGCTATTTTGTAATCACACAAGTAGGGATTAGACCAACGGGGCATATGCCATTTGTAAAGAAACTACATGGGAAAAATATGCATTGCACTTACAGTCCTGATATTCAAATTTAGATACTCAACAAACACACTGTCAGCTAACAGCAAATTACTCAGTTTCATTAATTATACTGATCTGGAGTTAAAGTAGAAGATACAGAAATGGAAGTGTATATATGTACACGATCCTTCAAAAAAAATTTTAATGAATGGTGATTATGTTGCTTTTATCGAGTGCTGTTCATCCAAGCATGCTTTACAAACCAACTGCACAATCACATACTCATTTGCCCGTGAACAAAGGAGTGCACTGTGTCTATCACTAGACAGCCGTCATCTCTGCTGTGACAACATGGGGTGCTCATAAGCGTGCACAACACTTTTGAAACACTTTTTGCACAATAAATGCAAAATATAGAGATCTCTGTCTAGAATCTAGACAGCCTATGTGCCTATGATAACTCTAGCTAAAATGCCATGAGAAATATATATATCTCTCTCACAAAATCTATCGTGACTATATATATAAAATAATCAGAAGTGATTATGACTAAATACCTACATTCTGCAGATCCAGCAACTCATCCATATCACCATGCTGAGATATCATTTACAATGACCTTTAAAGAAAATGACCCCTACTCCCAGAGAGCAGACTGCCCGCAGGACAAGTGTCTAGGATACAAGCTCATGACTGAGTGGCTAATATCTTCACACAACTCCAGTTCTCCTGATCTAACATGAAAAACAGTTCTGAGATGATGTTTTTGCCCTGTGTTTGAGACTCCGCTTCCAAAACCTTTGTGACAGCCTCTGAGAGGATTTTGGAAAGCTTGGTAACCTTCCCCATTAAAGCCAATGCGAAGACACAGCCTTCTGTGCTCCTGACAGCCACAACTTCATTGGAGTTCTCCAAATAGTCTTTGAAATCTGTGGTAAGGATCTGAATCCATTCTGAAACCACACTCCGTCATCTACCAAAGATCAGGACAAAAGTACCATGGTAGGCGACAGCAACTAATTAGTTTTTAAAATATCCGTTCCCTATCACACAGCATTAGCTGCTTCCTTTATGCAACACATTCAACCCAAAGTCTACTACCACGCTCGGTATTTTTGGGCTGCTGTACCAGCAAAGGTCTTGCAAATGAATATGTGGCCCAGATTCATCCAATGATTTTTAGCCACCTGCTACTGTTACCTACAGTACGTCTGCAGACTTGTCTGCAGAGTCAGCGCGGAGACAGGCACCCACCTCCTGTCCCCGGCCCCAACCATGGTCCCTCCTGGAAGATCCTACTCTGGCTACAGTGGGAACACAGACAAAGTTGGGAGGCACCTGTGGGTACAAGGGACCTCAAAATTTTATTTAGTAATGCTGAAAAGCAAGGTTTTCATTGATAGAACAGCTCAGTTGGAAGGGCGCTACAACGATGATCTAGTTAACCTCAGCTAACAAGCAAGAAAATGAACTGTGAGCTGTGCTGCATCTACAGAGCTAAGGCAAGGGGAAGCAACAAAACTATTTTAGTTAACCCGAGCTGCACGCATGGATCTGAATACACACAGGGAACAGATTTTTTGAGTAAGGTGGTGCCATTTTTACATACCGATGAGTAATAACACACTCTAAAAATGTTTTATAGGATTTGATTGTGAGAGACAGAATTAGTTTGGAAACTTTGCCTTTGGAGGACCATGGCAACCACTAACAAGGTGAAAACCAGTCTCCCTGGGTCATTTCTATGGAGGTTTCTGGTAGTAGCTTGGCTGATGCTCACTTCTCTGCATGGCAGCAGAAATACTGAGTTTGCCGGGAACAGCCAAGACTCCTTGCTTAATACCAAGTTGTGACAAATCACTGTTAATTCTAGTGCTGGCTATAAATTGCATTAAAATCTTTATTCGAGATTTCAAGGACCAGATAAAGGATTTGGAGGACTGGAATGGAAGTTGTCCCCTGTTGATGAGTTTCCCTGGTCCCCTGACCAGTTAATTCCATACAGGTGCCTTGATTCTTGGACTCCTCCTTCTTCTGAATAAAAGTCTGTGCAGGTCTGATCCAGCTGTCTGCCAGCTATTGAATGTCCTTCTGTGACTGCACAGCAGACCACCTCAGACTCTTCTGCCCGGCACTAATGGAGCGCTCACCACCCAGAAGCAACATCCATCCTAAATGGATAGTAGTGCCCAATCCTTCTGGTCTTTGGGACTTTGTGCTGTTGCCTCCACACCCCATAGCAGTTGCTTAGTGTAAGAAAGGACCAAACCTTATACACAGAAATGTGTGTGTGCATCTACGTATGCTATGAATGAGGAATTAGCAACTTCTCCTGCACCTCTCCGGGACCTAAAAGCACCACCTGTAACCCTGCTGCACCAGGGGTTAGGCAGTAGCTGGTTTCCAGTGTTGTCTGCACACCCTTTCCCCTTGTTACGTTTTTGGAACAGTCTGTAAACTTTCAGCCTTTAATTATCGAATGTGAAATCAAATTATGTAAACAACCAGTCTCTCCATCCAGCAGAAATACTAAGTTCAATTTCAAGGTAAGATATTAGATGGGGGACGATCCCATTTGTACCTTTAAATGAAAGGCTTGGTTTTGAGGTTTATTCCCCAAAGCAGAGGCCTTTTTAGCCCCGATTTGAGTCACTGATGGCCAAGATGAAAGGGCCAGAACCAGGACAGAAATATCTCAGCCCTTCTGAAGATGTCATCTGGGCCTATGGAATGAACATTGTCACTGGTACAGAGAGTCAAATCTGCCCCGTGGGGATGAATCAGGAAAGCATCTCTTACTGACACCTATCTATCTGTCTATCTGGGTATCAGATTTTTGTCTTGTCTCTCTGTGTTGGCACCGATTACTGCATACACCCACATCGTCAGCAGCTCCAAACAAAAATACATTCCACTATTCCAGTTCATGTGTTGTGTGTCACGATGCATGCCAGACTTAACCTTAAAGGTCTGCATTTAAGTGGTTCTGTTTTGTCTCTCCTTATGCTGAGAAACACTTACGGGAAATTTGCTCTTTGATTTCAAGGTGAAACCAAAATGGATGCACAGTGATACTTAACCAGGGCTGATTTATTTAAAAATATACTGTCGTCTCCATAACTAGTCCATGCAAGCCAAATGCTGTAAAAAAAATACTTTGGTTATTACTAGGGCACCTGAAGCCTGCTGCCAATTTTTGTGGGTTTTCTGCCATGTTTTTTTTTCTCTTTAAATAATGCCGGCTCAAAACAAAACACAAACCCATCATAGGCACCCACAGAGTGGTCGGGAAAAATGACTTCACTTCTGATTTGCAGAGAGGCTCTGCTCTAGCAGCCTCCTTTAGCTTCATGCGAAAGGGAAGTGAAAAAAACAATCCTGGGTAACTATAAGGGAGAACAAGCATAGATCTATAGTATATACATATTAAAAAAAAGACAGATGACAACAGAGTTCCATCACGTAAGTTATAACCTAAACACAAGCAAGCAGACAAATTAAGCAGATATATGCTCTGTGCATACATTAATGTTGCTATTAGACCTCTAAAAAATAACTTTCCATTATGCACTCCTTAAGCAACTATAAATTTGGTTGGCACCTGCATACCAATGGAAGGACTGAAGCAGCCAGTGATATGAATTGTTGTTAAACTCTATTTAAAACAATTATAACTTTATGCTAGCTGAAATTCTTTACCGTTCATAAGCAGCTTTCAGCTCTGAAATCCAGGATACATAGACAACTTACATTACACTGTAAGACTGTGGCTGTAAAAGAATATTAAGGAGGAACTCTTGCCAAAATAATACTAAATAATTCCTTTCTAGTTAAGGTTAAAATTACGGCTAAGAGTAGAAGCTTGCTAATTCACTTTAATGATTGGGAGATCCACTGCAAATTACTGAATTTTGCAACTAAGTGAGAAACACATTAAAAAAGCAAGTGTAATTTGTCACAAAATGCACTTTGCTCATTTATTTTGACAACTGTTGTTTAAATTATTTATGCCCCTTAATCGTGTACTAGTAAATGTACTGTAGTCTGTTTTGTAAAAATAGTCATCAGTGAGATCAGAGTAACATAGCATCTGCTATCACCCTTCGCTTGGAGGTGAGCAGAAACCAGCATTCTGTGCCTTGCAAATGCAAAACAGGGTTTCAGAAGAGGGCTGTGTTGGTGGTTCTTGGGTTTTGTTTCTTTTGTTTAAACAACCCTGAACCGACAGCAGCTCCCAACCCTTTCAAACATCTGTACTGACACCTCAGTGAAATGAGCTGAGTGCTGTTGCCTCAGAAGTGGGGCCACTTATTTAAGTGCCTCCTAAGGGCTTAAAAATGTGGGTATTAGGATTCCCACATTTTTA
>Ga0065711_1003613_pt1 | contig 40871 bp, 27 predicted proteins | sample Hoacrofraction12_FD_59098 | JGI IMG/M metagenome (GOLD analysis project Ga0065711, IMG submission 59098) | Hoatzin crop microbial communities from Cojedes, Venezuela - Epithelial fraction 12 v2 (version 2) | ecosystem: Host-associated > Birds > Digestive system > Esophagus > Crop | place... | reverse complement strand
GCCCAGGCTGCCCAGGGAGGTTGTGGAGTCTCCTTCTCTGGAGATATTCAAGACCCGCCTGGACAAGGTCCTGTGCAGCCTGCTGTGGGTGACCCTGCTTCAGCAGGGGGGTTGGACTGGATGACCCACAGAGGTCCCTTCCAACCCCTACCATTCTGTGATTCTGTGATTCTGCAAGGCTTGGCTCTGAAAGGAGAACCCGGGGGACAGGCACTGAGGCAGAGTCGAAGCGGAACAAAATGGACTCCACGGTGGGTGTGAGGAGCAGAGCCCGGCGCCTTGCCCATCGCGAGGGGATCCATCCCGTGTGGGCAACAACACGGATATTGTCCGGGACTGGGAAAAGCCACGGTCCTGCCGCGTGGAAGGCGTGAGTGGACAGCCTCCTGGTGCTCGCCTTCCACCTCCCAACACATACAGGCAAAAGAAGAACTTCCAGGAAATTTTTTTTGCCCATTCACATATTGCCTGTGTTGTTATTGTTTGGGGTAGGGGTTGTCATGAGAACGTGCAGATGACGTTAATTTAATGGAATTATCACATGTGGATGAGGAGCATAGCCAAATGTTGGCTTGCTAATTCATTCCTTCATCGTCGAGCCCTGAGCAGATATTTCCATATATTTCCATGGGGGTGCTGGCTGGCTAGTCGTGCCTTCCACGCTTAGCTCAGGCAGGCACATCTCTTCCCAGAATTAATAAACCAGGATATTCCTTTCTCAACTACTTTTCCAATGAAAAAAGAAAAAGCGTTAGCATTGCCCTGAAAGACTGCCTGGAGCACAGCATCTCCACACGCTCGCACCCGGGCTTGAATTACTCCTCGACACGGGGCAGCTCGGGAGTTTCTGAGCAAATTTAGGGCTTTGCTTTGTTTCTGGATGAAATTCTTATGAAACCCGTTTCAGCTGCTCTCTCCTCAGAGGTCACAGAGCAAGAATCAGGCGACCCATGCAAACCTTTCGTGGCGTGGTTTCCATGTCAGCTTTTTGCTTCATGACTGGATAGCTCAGCTTGTTTTCAGTCTGGGAGACTAAAGCAAGAATCCAGGGGAAAAAGATAGATTTTTATATCCAGCCTCGGGTCCTCTGCTGACAAATGCGAACTCCGTGGTTACAGATCAGTGCACAGAGTCCAGGCGAGAGGAGAGTGGTTATCTGTTGCTGCCAGTCCTGCTCACAGCCCCTGTAATGTCCTTCGGCAGGATATTGTGGTTCTCTGTGGACAGGAAGGTTTTCTGCCGCTTCAGAGGCAAAGCTTAACATTTCTCCCACTTCTCAGGGAAGGGAAGCCAATACAACAAGGTTAGGTGGCGTCAGAAACTGGGCAGGAGAAAGAAAAGAAACCAGATAATAGTAGCCCAGGGTCTCTTAGGCTTAAGCCACTGAGTGTTAGTTATAGATAAGGCCCTTCAAAGACTTTGTTTTATTTCTTTAAAAAAAGGTGGCTGGAGCCAGCACTATGAATTCATGGAGGAAAGCTCTATCCCAAGGCCAATATTGCCTGTCCAGATGATCCCAAATTCCGCTGAGGTCCAACATTTCATTTGGCCTCCCCAGCAGACCTGACCTTGCAGGAGGATTTTCTTGGCATGAACTGCAGAGAAACTATGAAGAGAAGGTATTAAATGCTTTGAAAGGAGATGAGAGCAGAAGGGTTTTCTGTTTCACGCTCTCTACTCAGTGATAAAGAGATAACAAACTACCAGAATTTAATAAAACCGTGTTTGTTAATGATCTAGAAATGCAAAGCCTGGCTACAGATAGACGCTGTTCTTTTGAAGGAGGTTCTGGTGGCTTCTGCAAAAGAAAACTTAGAAACCTAATGGTAATAATATGCTAAATAATTAAAAAAAGGTGTTTTCTAATTCCTCTGTATTACGGATGAGGGTGGAAGACAACAAGGGATTAATGAAGGAAGGAAGATAAAGTGGAGAAAAAAACTTGTATATTTCCAGTGAAAGGGATGAGTTTACTATAAGGAGGTTAAAATAAAAACAAAACAAACAAAGGTCAGCGACTGGCCCTGGCAGTTAGTCCTAAATTGGGAAGAAGAAGACACAAACTGAAGCTGTCTGTGAAGGAAAGTCTGCACATCAGGGTCCCAGAAAAGCAACGGCTGTGCTCCTGTGGGGGTGTGTTGGCCCACACTTTGGGTGGACACTGTTGATGCATGTCCTTCATCTCAGGGCCTGAGGTGTGTGAACCGCGCTCCGAACACAGGACGACAGCTCACAAGTGTGGCACCGTTCCACAACGCTTCTTGGATTGAGGTGTCTTTCTCTTTCCTCCAATTTCCTTCATCCCTTTTCTTCCTCCCAAAGGTAGATATGTTGCCCTCCTGAATTTCTAAGTCAGGAATAGGAATAATCTCAGCAGCTGGTACCTTTGCAGGAGCTTGACACCTCTGAAAAGCAAGTGACGAGGAAATCCAGGAGTTAAGGTAGACATCTGCCCTGAGAGAAGAGCACAAAATGCAATGATGTTATCCCAAGGCAAGTGCTTAGTAGAGATTTTCCACCCCTCCTTGATTTAATTCAGGCTGTTTTCCTTGCAAGTGGTAACAGAAGTGGAATCTGGGTCCACCTCCAGGATTTAAAGCCTTTTGATATATCAACACTTAAAGCAGAAACTTTGCTCTCGGAAGGAGTCCCTGCAGTGCACACCTAGTGTGTGCAGCACACCTGGTTTGGAAGATGCGGACAGCAGGGTCCCAGGGTGCAGCCCCAGTCAGATCTACTGCTCACATTGGTCCCCTTAGGCCACCCACCTACTCTGAAATCAGCCTGCAAATGCTTTGGTCTGCTGACAGACCTCAGGCTTTGCACAAGTACGTGTGCACACACAGGTATGATGAAATTTGGGGCTCAATGTCTCAGTCAATGTGCACCAGAGATCCAGCCTCAGTCCAAATAACTTATGCAATGATCACCAGACCCAGTGAAAACCCACCTAGAGGAGCTGCAAGGAGGTGGAGAACCACCATTAGGGCCTCACACGTGTCAGCAAGAAATATTTCCTGTTGGCGTACTAAGATACTGGGTATGCAGGGATTTTTTGGTTCGAGTAACTATACAGTAGGACTACTGACCCTACCCCGTGAGATGGTAATTTACTGGGAGGCTTTTGGAGCTCATACAAGTTGTCTCTTGTTGAGGGAGGGATTGTAGTCTGTGACAACATGATCACACTGGTGTTTGACCAGCTGAAGGTCAGTCATTTAGTCTAAGCCAGTCATTCAGGCTCTTTGACACAGTGCTACCAACGGACAGCTTATTCACTTGTGCTAGGACCTCACAGGTTGCTCGCAAGAGGTACGTGTGCTACACTGGGAGCTGAGACATCCCTGACCAGACACCAGCTGCTAGGTGGGCTAGCGTTAGGCAAGATGAATGTCACTCTGATCTTCCTTCCATTAAGTACAACGAAGCTTCAAGCCTGTTTACAGGATAGTCCTTCTGGTGTCCTCTCAGCCATCCACCTCCCATTTGGAAGTTGTGACTGTGGACTGCAATCCCAGCTCTGCTGAAGTCCAAGAGCAGACTCTTCTGGTTCACTCCTGTAGCCAGTTTACATCCCTTGCCTGGGGGCAGGAAATGTGGTTAAAATGTGTCCAAATTTGGAGTTACTTTATCCATGTAAATCTAGATTTCAAAATCAGCGTCACCCAAATGGGGATTTCAAAGGCAAGTGTCCATTTTTCTTCACCAAGAAAAATATTCAGACAATATTTTCCTTTGACCTTCTTGAAATGTTTTAATAAGACTGAAACAATCCCTATTAACTGAGATTGAAATGTTTCATTTCCACACTACTGCTCCAATTCCTGCATGATACGATATGAATAGAGCACAGCAATTTTACAAATGGTTTCAATAATGTCCCACTAAAATGTGCCAAAAATCAATTTCTGAACAGAGGAGTCTTTTCTTGAGGAAATATCCCTGCTGCTGTAATGCTAGGTTTTGTCTCAAGAGGGTGAGTTCAGAGGACACCCTGCAAACCCCAGTGCTTCAGCAGCGCTCAGATTATGGACTGGGAGGGTCTGACTGGGACTGTGAATGAGCCCCTGAATAGCGCTTTGTTCTTGCAGTGCGTGCACAACAAGGTCTTAATCCTTCACAGCAACTCCTGATGCTACTACAGGAGTAACAATAATAATATTAACAATGGGTTTTGGTCCTTCTAAATTCTAAGCACGAATACATGCCTTTGCAGGGCAGGATTTTCATGCACTTGGCCACCTTTGGATACCTGGGAGATACAAGTGTGCAGTCTCCTTTATGAGACCCACGGGTGTAGCTAGTGAGAGCAAAGACATTTTGGGCACCCAAATCTCCTGCTCAGAAATCCTACAACCATCTTGTGCACAGTAGCACTGCTCCTGTAAATGAGGTAATAGCCTCAGAACAGGTTCTGTTGCTGCTTAAGCACTAGTTATTCATCAGTAATATTTCCAGCATAGCTACACGTTACTTTTGAGCAGTACGTGACCAGTAACTGCCCAGCTATGATAGAATATTTAAGGCTTTTGTGCATGGCTGTTACTGATAACACTTAACTAAATGTGTGCGGGTAGGAAGATCCCCTCTCTCAGCCCTCTTGTCTTGTCTGCTCATTGCCATTTTATCATCATACTATTTTATATCCCCTCTTTCAGAAATTGCGGCATTCGGAGTAGGTCTCTGTCTCCCAGAGGCCAACAAGTGCAGAGAGCTGCACCACCCTCAGCATGGGAAGAGTAAGAGGGTTTTCAGATTGCTGCTTGCCAGGTGTATTCTTTTGTCCTTTAAATCTCTGTCTACTTTTCTCACTTCTTCTCTGCAAAAATCTTCCTGCCACCTCCTGGAAGAATCTGCAATTGCTGCAGTGCCTTTGCGAAAGAGAAATGCTCCGAGCCTTGAGAGCCTGCTGAAAAGCTCTCTGGGTTTGGGAGTAGGTGGGAGCTCGCACAAATCCTGTCCTGGTTATACGTGGATTTCCAGCCCCTGCACTGTGCACATCAGACATTGGGGCTGTGTCTTTTCACTGCTTCTGTTATTTCTCTCTCCATGTGTGCCTGTCTTGCTTTGTAGAGAGACAGAACGCAATGTAAGTGCCACAGAAAGTGCTCCATGTCGGTGCTTTCCCTGAGTCATTGTTTCCTCTTCAAGGAACAGACAGTAAGACAATTCAGCTAGAGCACAGGAAATTAGTGAGACTGAGTAAGATATACACGCAGCTGGCTTTGTGGTGTGTTCAAAGTTTAGATGGGTGTTATTTGTGTTACAAAACTAATGCCCAGCAATCTAACCGAAGTGTCTATTAGGTGTTACACAAATACAATAAATTACCTCTGTCTCCAAAAAAGTGAAGATAAGAATAGAAATAAATGGTACTAATTAGTTGCAGTGCCAATAAATTTTGAAGCTAAAAAGTAACAAACTAGTTTTGGCAATCAAGTAAATATTGGAATGCAATTTCAGCAGGTTAACTTCTTTCATTTGAGATAATTACATTTAACATCAACTTTGTTTCAGCTGAAATTTTACCTGGAATAATCCCCTCAGTCTTGGATGCTTACTTTGTCCACGACCATCATTGTAGCTCACCAAGACTCCCACATCTTTCCAGTCAGTTTTATTTACCAGCTTCGGACAGCAAAATCCTAAGGCGTGCTCTCTAAATATGATACTGCCTCGTAGGTGGTGGACATAGGAATTGCTGAGGTGAGGGAGTTATGCTAGATAAGGACACAATTCATCTGGAGTTTTATTGTAATTATTATGTCAAAGCTCTGTAGAATCTCTCATATATTTATCACAAGTTGATTCTCTGCGGAGGTAAGGCTATACAAATCTTACAGCAAATCTGAGGAATCTGGTCCTTTGACATTTTCGATATTTAGTATACAGGGGCTTATTTAACCCCCAAAATAGTATGTGTATACATACATATATAGCTGTACATATATATATTGCTTAAACTGGGGGTTTGGGTTGTTCCTGCACCAACGTCCCTTGGCTCACAAAGCAGAAACATGATGTGCTGCTTCTCATTTCAGCTCCTCCTCTTACTTTTTTTCTAGCATGGGAAGGGTCCCACAAGCTGGGCTGGAAGCCTTTCTCTGAAAGGCCTCCTGGCTTGTCTCACCCTGGAAAGGGGTAAGGTCCATGGTCCCAGGCTGCATCGCAGCCCTTGGTTCAGTTTCTGCGGTGCATCCCACATTGTCTTCTTCTGAGGGCTCATACCCACCAGGTAGTAAACCACAGTTTTGGTAATTGTGTGGGCACTCTGAGCCTGGGGAAACAAGAGGCAGTTCAGCTCAGTTTAGCACCAGCGAGGTTTGCTACAGGCTGCAAGCAGGCAGTGGGGGGTGAGGGCACAACTCAGGGAGTTGTCCTTGGGGATTCAGCAAGCCATGCCATTCAAAGAACGATGGATGCCATTTCATCCATCCTGAGCCTGGGTCTTCAGCCAGCAGAGCTGCTACTGTACCTCCACTGAGCACCAGACGAACAGCATACTGCATCCAGCTCCCTCCTCCTCTGCAGCTTCCACCAATACCCGGAAAATGGTGTTAGTGGGTAACAAATGTCTTCAATTTCTTTTGTAGTCAGAGGGTTTTTACGTTTCATTGATTTCAAGGATGGCATTTATTGAATGCTTTTGCTGGTTAGAACTCCCCCGTCTTTAAGCAGCTCCTTTGAATACTTCACAGGTTTTTTCCTGCCTAGATAGTAATTGATTTTTTTCAAAATCAGCTTCCCAGTCCATGCCATACAGTTTGGATTGCTCCTAGAGAGTCCCGGCCATCTAGAAAAGGAAACAGGGAACTAATAAAACCTCATTTTCTATGGGTCTGGTTCCTTACTTGCTAGACCTTTCAGTCCAGCTGTACTTCTGCTCCACCACTGATTCCCCAGCATTTCCCTCTCTTTCTCACATCTCACTGGAGATTTTATGCCCAGTGCAAAAACAGGTGAATGTATAAAGAGCCATTAACGTTTTCTGCAGGGCTGCTTATTCTTGCCAGGCTTGCAGGAGTTGAATTGTGCCCCCTTCGCATTTGGGTGAGTTCAGCCTTGCAGAGTTACTGTGGGGAGGAAAGCAGGCGCAGGCACAGCATGGTCACAACACCTCATGACCACTGGAGACAGACTTGAAAGGCAAATTCCTCCAGTTGTCCCCATGTGAGCATTTCTGTATGCTCTCATGTTGAAGTGAGTTTTTTGTATCAGTTCTGAGAAGGCTCGTACTGAAAATGGTCATTGAGTGCCCTTTCTTGGAGCACAGTGTTACCAGGAACATCTCCGGGGACATAGTGGGAGATGGTAGCAGGGCTCCTGCTCTGCAGGTCCAACTCACACTGGTGCAGTTGCCAGGATGTTCCTGGGCAAATAAACCCCGTGGTGAGCACTACAGCTTCAGCTGCTTTGAGCTGATGTCTTCAAACACCAGGGGACACTTCACGACTGAGCAGTGACCAGGCTAGACATGGCCTCAACAGCATCTGCCACTCTGCATCCCTCCAGAAATACTTACAATGACCAGCAAACCCTCTGCAGGTAGCTCCTTGGGGTTGGCAGTGTCAATTCAAAGTGTCCCTATGCAAGGAGAAGGGGGTATGGGACCAGAAGAGCAGGATGAAAGGGGACATTTTCCTCAAAGGGCAATATACTTCAGAGTGGGCCCCATCAAGAAGAAGCAGGGGTGATGGTTGGTTTATGCACCATGCCCCCAAGTAAAGTCTCAGCCCTTGCCTTGTGCAACCCAGCTGGGAAGTACGTCTTAGCGCTACCGAGGGTGCGAGGACACAGAAGCTGCCAAAACAAGCACTGATGTGGTGGGGAGAGAAGGAGGTGGAAAGGCACTCGGGGACTGTTGTGAGTAGAGCCGGAGGGGTCTGCTGGCATGATCTGGAGCAGGGTGTTAGCAGCACACTGCGAGGGGAACAGCGGGTGTGAGCTTGGCTTGACCTCTCTATTTATGCCAAAACCATCTCACCATTGCATCATTCATGAACATGGCCATGTGTTTTATCTCCAGACACCTTGTAAGGACCAAGTGTGGGCTAAAGCTGACTGACATGCTCGGCTGCTTGGAGCAGAGCTAGTGCTTTCCCTCTGAGACCTATCAGGTGGCTTTTTAGTCCCATGCCTTGCTGTGTCAGCCCTTGCAAGGATCCCCCTGTGAAGGGTATCAAAATAACTCCCATCTCTCCCCTTTGCATGGCCTTTAAGTTCTGGTCTTTAATTACACAAGCCTCATTTGCCTTAGGGGAACCCTGCTTAGAGTTCCGCACTGCAGGAAACATTTCATCTCATGGTACCGTACTCGTAGCAGGCTGGAAACCCGCTGTCATTACCCACCCGAGCCAGCCCAGAAAGGACATGACAGCACTCACCAGTGGATTACATGGCTATTTGCAAAACAGCACAGGAATGTGGGGAGATGACAATGAAAATGAAGTTAATGGGGCTTAGCTTATGCTGAAAGAAAAGAGTGTGCTTAATTGCTTTGCTGAATCAGGGCCCAAGAGCAGTAATGTCTCCCTGCACACTTCATCACAACCACAAGCCCCTCTCGGGGAAAAACCAGGTGTCATTTGATGGGGTGACGGTGCCTCAGCCGAGCTGGCAAGCGTGGTGATGCCCGGCAGGGCGAAGGCATCTCCATGGGGTGGGAAGGCCAAGGGCTCGCAAGGATGCCAGAGGAGGAGCTGGCAGAGCAATGTGTGGCAGTGCATCCAGCCTGCTGGGCTCTCCGAACGCTCACTCCCATATGGTAGATTCACCCACAATGAAAAACATATCTGTTTGCTTTCATGAGATTGATTGCACATTTAATCAGTCACCATTCGTATATACAGTATCACTGAAAGGGAGAGATAATAAAGAAATCATTCTTTTAAAGGAGTAACTGCATTGCAGATCAATTTCTTCAAAACCTTCATGTGCACAGAAATCCTATGGGATGAATATTTCATAAGGGGAATAACACTGTTAAATTAATAAAAACCCTGCATGCCTAGTTATGAACTACAATGATTGCTGAAGTTGTTGTAAAAAAAAAAAATCATCCTGTTCGTACTTTGTACATCAATTTATGACAGAGTCATAGCTGGACCCTGAGGGAAATGGAGGAGAAAAAGGGACCCTTTTGATGTGAGGCATTTTCAGTAAGTAATAAGAGTTGCATGGACATCACTGCTCACCGAGGACAGACAGCCTTACTGGTAAGGTGAAACTGGTTTCTCAAGTGGGAGGGTGGACATGCTGAATATTTCTTTCTGCCTGTCTCAGGCTGTAGAGCAGTGACGTGAAGAGCTGGAATAACCCGAAGTGATGGATAAGTGATGTCTCCCTTTTCCATCTCCAAATGCTCCTGGGTATCTCTAGTCCCAGGGCCACGTCTTCAGTACCAGTCCCTCAGCTGGCAGGGGTGTGAAAGCCTTCATCCCACAATGTCGTGGGGACCCAGGACTGGGGCGTTCATCTCTATTGGGGGGACCTGAATCTGTGCCACAAGGACTTCAGTCTGTCTCCCTCATCACCCCTGTGCTCCTGGCCATGCCAGAGCAGGGTTTTCCTCCCGTCTCCCCCAGAAATCCCATCCTGGTTGTAATCGCTCCTTGCATTCCCGTGCTAAGTCCCCACCTTATACTTTCCAGGGGAAAATAAACTTCCACTGGAAAATTTCCAGCCCACTCCACTTCTACATCCGTCCTTTCCATCTTTATAAAAGTTTATTCTTCTCACTGTCAGCACTGCTAGCCCCAGAGTTCCTCACAGGCTTGGTGGCAAGTTAGCAGAGGCTTCTCTCCTGCAAGCTGCTAAGAAACTTAAGAAGAACTCATCAGCTTTTACTAGGGAAAGACAGAGAAGGCTTGAAACCACCATATTGATCTTTCCCTTTGAAATTTTTCTAAGTAGCGCCAAATAAAAATAGAACAAAAATATGTATCAACGTTTTCTACTTGTAGCTGATTTGTCTACTTGGCATTATTTTCTTCAGCAGGGAAGAGGGTGAAGCACACAAAGGGGACAGAGGCACAGTATAAATAAGTAAGAATGTAAAATTGGGTGTTTTGATTTTTTTTTAATGTTAACTAGATAATGTATTCATAATCTTCCCTGCTTACGACAAAAAAAATGAGTGCTTGCCTTTTGAAGCCCTCATCTGGCAGAGAGAGATAGCAGATTTCTAAGAGCATTTTTTATGCTCCTTTGATGACTGCGAGGAAAAAAAATATTCAGAGAGCCGAAATGACATTTTTCTATAAATTTCACACAGCTCTGCAGGCATGTAGGCATGGAGGCATTCATTAAGATTAGTTGGAATTACTTAAGCACCGTGAATTTTCTCCATCAAGTTGGTAACTGGAACACTGCGGATTAGTTATTGATCAGCTGCCATTAATACTTGGGGCTCTTTCCATGCCTGTTGTTGGGCTTTTTGTTGATTCTTCCCCCTCTCTTGTGCGAGCCGAATCTGTGAAATTCGCAAATTAAACAGGCGTTCTTCAGTCTCTCCTTTGTTTTGGGGAACAAAAAATCAGAACAGAAAAAATAACTCCTTTGTTGCTGCAAATCTTTATCTGCTTTGCCTCACTGCTTCTCCCCTCTGCTCCCTATAGTGGAGTGCTGCATCCCGAATTTTGGGCAGCTTGCAGAGCCAGTGCCGCAGCCCTTTCCAGCAGTGCCTCCAGGAGCGTGCCAGGATCTCACAGCAGGGTTTGAGCACACTGGTCCTGAAGACAGATTAGAGGCAACGAGGTGGGAGCTCCTGGGTTGTGTACTGGAAGGAGACCTGGTGAATGGCATTCTGACCCTTGTGAGAGGCCACATTCTCAGCATCTCTTTCCTATGCAGGGGAATGTGGAGGGCCACAAGGTCATATCCCAGAGCTGTGCAGACCACTGCATCCTCTGCTGACCCAATCCCATCCATAGCTGGGGACTTGGACTAGGGGCCAGCAGCTCCTGGTCCAGTCTAGGCTCATTGCTGGTTACTTGATTTAGCCGAGTTTGAGAACATCATTTGAACATCATTTGGACCTTCAAAGATCTCAGTCCACCCCACCAGGCCTTTTACTTTTCTCTTTATCCTTGTTTTGTATTGAAAACCTCATGATTTCTAATGATGTTCCTTTCTAGTGAAGAGCATGGCCATGGAATCTGGTCCTTCCATGCCAAAATTCAGCCCAGCCAGGTTGAAGATACAAAAGTGCTTTTGTACATTTAAGCAGCAGGGTTGTCCCCACTTGTGAATTTCATTGGGACTTACTCATCTGCTCCAGGTGATGAACTGAGGTCCTCATCCCTGCAATGGGTGGTTGGTTCTCCTCCCACACACTGCTCGTACCTTCCTGCAGCATACTGCCCTTTCTCACAGGAGCAATCCTGTCTCCTGTCCTTTCAGAGAAAGTTATCCTGAGCCCTCAGGAGCCTCTTTGGGAAGCCGGTGTTACTGGGTAGATCCTGGACACCAAACCCTGATCTTCACTGGACCATTCACAGCCTGTTTGACCTGCAATTGCTGTACAGCAGAGCACAAGGTGGTGCCACATGGGCAAGAAGGAGGCAGTCCCACACGGGCAGGCAGCAGAAAACTTGTTAAGTTCACTTCAGGATACACCCCAAAGGAGTTGCACTTGGCTGAAACCAATCTCCAACCACAACCCCTGAGCAAAGCTCCAGCTCCAGTAGCAACTGTACTGCTGGAGGCTTGTTATGGCTATTCTTTGTACAAAAACACCAGGACCCACACAGCTCCTGTCACCTTCACCTTTTCCTCCTTCTGGTTGCCAGAAATCCCCTGCACAGAGTCAAAAGGGGCCCTGTGGAGGACTTGCTACATTTCTTTTTGGAGCATCTGTTCCTCGGCAGGTTTCTAAATAAGTGACCAAGGATTACTTTGCAAATGAACAGCATGCAAAAGAGCGCAAGGCAGCTGTTGCTGCAGGAAGAAAATACGGCTTCTCTTCCCTACACGCAGCTCCTACAATGGTTTATGTTCTACCACGAAGATCGGTCAAGTTGCCACAAGCAGGAGTGGAGTCACTCCAGGCACCTTGCCTGGGTGTCCCAGCTCAGGCTGTCCCAGGCTGAGGGAAGCTCTAGGGTAGAGGTTTCTAGCATCTTCAGGGCAGGGAGGTGGCACTCTCCATTAGCTGAACAGAGGCTGAAGCGGCTCAATTTATATGTTCCCATTTTTAAAATGCAATTTAAAGGCAGGGGAAATAATGACAAATAGAAGAGCCATGTGTTAGAGACAGGGGAGAGTAGGAGTTTCTTCCTCATGGGTGTAATGGGGCACACAGCTCAGAGGTGATTGGTGCATTCTCATTAGGATAATTTACCTCCGCTCTAACGGGAAGTCAATCGCATCATCTTTCCCAGGTCTGAGCCATTCGGTGGGGAGAGGAAGATGTGGGTGTTCAACCACCACATCGTCACTGGGAAGAGCCAGGTTTGGGCCCAGCCTGACTTTCTACTTGTGGTTAGACCCACTTGTAACCTTCTAGGCACCAATTTCTGGCTGTAAGATGCAATTTATGAGCATCCCTTGTGTGTTCCTCTGTTCAACCCCTTGAAATTGAAGTGTCTTATTACTCTCTTCCTTGCTGCCGTGTAGCACTCACACAGGCTCCAGGGGCTCTGGTAACATTAACCGCCTCTTCCGCCATACCTGTGGTGCCTAAATACCCTTCCCCACAGCAGAAGCCTTTGTAAACAGACTGGCAGCTTTTCACCAGGATCCTGGGGCTGACAGAGAGCCACAAGAATTTTACTGGCCCTGATCCTTTGTGCCTTATCAACTCTAATGAACCCATGGTTCTAATTTGAAGCTGGCTGGTTGCTGGAATTGGACACCAGAGACTGCCATCAAGCAGGAAACGCGGTGTTTGACGTGGAAGCCGTCCTTTGGTTTTGCTGTCTGGCAGCACACCAGTTCACAAGGCTGGTAGGAAAACTCTTAATTATCTCTCCTTTGGGATATATAAAGTCCTGTGGAATGTCTTGCATGAGATGTCTGCTCCGTTCCTTCACAATTGTTGTTTCATGCGATATTTGTCCCAAGGGTTGCCTAGACATGGCTGGACTGACTTTATGCACCGCTCCAGTTCCAGTTCTACAGGGACGTTTCACCTGATGTATGTTCTCAAGTCCTACTGGGCTCCACATGAAAGCCAGGAAAAGTAATTTATTTTCTGCTTGGTTTTCAGGTTTTCTGTTTCTCATATGATTGCTTTCTTAGGGAATCCCAAACCTCCTCTCAGCTTTTGCAAAGATGCAGCACAAGCTTAGAGCACAGGAGTTACTCTAACAGGAGGTGATGCAGACTGAGCAGCACAGAGTACCAAGAATGACCTTGCACTTGCATTCCTACCTGGGTCAGTTTTTAAACAAAGAAATTTTATTTCTGAAAGGCTAAGCAATGAAAACATGGAAATGAAATGGCAAGGTATTTCCTAAGGGAACCATGTCACAGGAAGAAAATCCTGAAACAATAGTTTTCACACATTCAAAATCCATCCCTGTCTCTCCCCTCTCTTTCTTCCCCCTTTTTTTTTTTTTTGGCAAGAAAACAGTTCATCAAGTGCAGTCCAAGTCTCTCTAAAAAAGCCTTTATGTTGAGGAGAATGGGATAAGGGGAAAATAATATTTCAATGAAAACATCTCTGCTAGCGTTATGCTCAATACTTCTAACAAAGTTAAAGGAGATATCACTGAGAAACAGTCTGCCTTGGTGGAGCATGATGAGGAGAGCTGGGAAGGACAGGAATCCTCATGGGGAGGGGGAAGGCAGAGGAGGACTGGAAATGTCCTGGTCTGTAAGGAGAAAAGACAGACAAAGCAAAGATTTTGCAAAAACTCACTTGTGCGTGAACTATCTACTGCCGAGACAGGCTGAGGGCAGTCATTTATGTGTGGAAGGAGTGGGTAGGGGTGAGATTCCCACCCCACCCATGAACTATGCAGCTGTGAAATAGCACACAGACACTTTTCTCAAGGTCCACGGGGAACCAAGCCACCAACCTACTCCCCATACCAAGTTTCTTGCTCCTGAAGCTTTGTTCTAGCCTAAGGAAAAATCTTGGTATAGCTGCCTTGTGAGTGTCCCCGACCACTTCCCACCAAAGCAAAACACTTCTGCTTTGGGGCTAAGAGCAAGAAGCAAAGGGAAATATTTTGGGCCTGGCAGAGGTCCTGAAACTGCTTGGAGAAGACCACAGGAGCTTGTCTGGTCAACCCTTTAGCATCTCTGGATACTCCTCAAATCAACAAAGAGCAGTTCAGGCTCGCAGCCGAAATTAATCTGACGTTTAAATGAAGGGCTTGTTGTTCTGGAGAGAGCAGTGAAATTTTCAGCTTCAGAGACACGTGAATTAAAATCTAAAGCCTCAAAATATAGCAAGAGCTGCAGCAGAGGTGTTTTCTCCTTCCTCCTCCCAAGCCCAGCTCCGGCACCCCAAGGCTCATGGAGCCACCACGGCAGACCCCAGGAGCCCGCTTTTCTTGAGCAGAATAACACATAGCCGTGTCCCCAGCACAGCTGTTCGAGGGAGTACGCAAAGACAAACAGAAATAAAAGGTGGTGTGTGTGCTTTTACAGGCTGCATTGCTTCATCTCCCAGTTTTCCTCATGAAAAATGACTTCTTGAAGAGCAGAAACAGCTTTTCACACTTGAAAAGTCAAGCTTTCTCAAAGCTTCCAATCTTTAATCAGAATGAATGGCCACATGTTTTTTAACATCAGAAGGCGAACTGGCCACATGGGGTTCCTATCAAAGGGTCCAACAGTTGAATAACAAGCAGTTTGACAAAAACAAAGTCTTCTGCAAACAACCACCCAAAAGAAAATAAGCCCAGACTTGCCAGATACATAAGTTTCTGTATTCACTTAACTTCCTGAAATAATCAGTATTAAATGTTCCTTCTTTCTGTTGAAAGAGGACTGCAGCTAATTTTCAGAGTTTGATAGTCATTACTTTCAATTCCTCTTTTCCTCCTAGGGCCATATGCTTGGTTTGAAGTTGTGGGAATATTGTAAACAGTGCCAATGAAATATTTAGGATTGTCTAAATAGATTCAGAATAAATTTTCTCTAAAATATGCCCCTAAACAAAACAGCAGATGGGTTTTTATGCCATGTGGGGTAGACCCTCATCTCCGCTAGCCTGGACTTGCTAGGGATGTGCACGAAACACAGCAGCAGCTCCTCCTCACATGGGTTTTTCCTCCTGACTCCAGGCCCAAAGCCTGGAGACCCTGAGCTCTGTTTCCAAGCTAATTTTTCCCCAGCAGCCTGAGGACATATTCTTTTCCCAACATACCCATGAAAAACATTGGCTGTTTCCATGAGCACCACAGCACCCGGGCTCTGGTGCTGGAGGACTCTGCCTCCTGATTTAGCAATGGTTGTATATCCAGGCAGGTATGAACTGGATTATTCACAGGAGACACACTGGAAGAGTAGCTTTGTCTCTACCTGACCACTGATATTTCACAGCTCTGCTAGAAAGTGAATTATCTTTGAGTTACGTAGCCCTTGGTCATCTCTAGTGGGACCTGACCAGAAGATGCACAAGTTGTTAGACAGAGGAAGAACTTGAAAGGCTGGCACATAGACATGGACTTGCAAACCAGTGGTAGGATTCAGGTGGCCACATTCCTTCAGGAAACTGAATCAAAGATTGCCTTACTAAGATAAGTCTGTGGACTATATAACCTGCCATGGCTCTCCTAAAGCCTTGTCGCTAGGTGTTTTTGCCATCCACATAAATGTCCGATTCATTTTTTTGAAGCCTGACGAGTTTTCATCCTCAGCAAAATCTCCTGGCAATGATTTCCAGCAGCTAATTGTGTGAAAGAAGTATTTCCTTTCATCAATTTTCAATGCGTTGCCCTCATTCTCAGATTACGAGAACAGAAGTTCCCAATCTGCTTGCTTTATTTCACAGTGTATTTTGCATACCAGTGTTGCCACGTATGGCATTACCATCCTGTGGAGGCTGTTACGCATTGTCAGTAGGAAAATCTGCAGCGGGCTGAAAGCTGAAAATGATAGGAGAATATCAAATAAATGTAAAAGCAAAGCAAATAACATTGGGGCAGCAATGCTGATCAGCTTCTCCCTCCGTTGAATTCATTTAATGCCTCTATTTCTCATGAAGCTGCCGCAGGCTTTGCTGCCTGCCACAGCAGCCTGCGCTGCTATCTGGGGACTTTGCTGGAAAACTGAAGACCACATAGCTGTGAAGAAAGACAGGCCTCGTGTCTGGCATATTGTCCTCTCTGTCTTCGGGTGACCTCTGCAGAGGGGACTTCTTGATAGGCTGTTTCTCTCACCTCCAACCTCTCTGGATATGTCTGTCAAGTGTGTTTTACACATGCACTCGTGCAATCTCTTTCTCCATTTGTATTCCATCTGCCTCCAACAAATTCTGAAAACCTTGCCTGGGCTGCCTCATTTGTATGCACTTAATCTGGCTTTATCCTGTTTTATGGAGCGTCTTCTTTAAATTGATTCAGGCAAAAGCATAGCAGAGGCTTTGCATAGATTTCGCATGCATGACATTTCTGCACAGTTGGTCCCATTATACACCATCCTGAGCACATTCTGCCTGTAAACCCACCATATTAAACAAGAAGAAAATACATCAAAATAATGAGAGCCATGCAAGGAGGAGCAGGAGGAGGAGGAGGATGAACACAGCTGACCACTGTCCACTTCTCCAGTGTAATTTTGGGTAGCAATTTTCCAGTCTCCATTCCCAGAGTATGGGGAATACTCTGGGACAGCTTCATGTCCTCCTCCATCCATGGCCATGTCTTACTCTGCTAAGCTCCATGGAGCTGGATCAGACTGTGCCCAAGTCCCTGTGACCCTCTGAGACTCTTGCAAGGGACACTTTGCAGACGTGGGGGACTTGGGGTGGGGGTACCAGAGCGTGGTCAGCGTCCTCAGGGGCTCATGTGATGACAGAAGGCATCAGGAGCATCTCTTGGGCCACACCTCCTCCACACTGGTAATAAACCGCATCATCGGAGAAAGAACACTGTAAGAGTAGGAATTTAGCTGTCCTGCCCTCTGTGATCTTTGCAGACGAAACCAAACCAGTCCACCAAACTCCTGGAATTACTGCTGATAAGTTTACACCTCTTCTCAGCATATATAAGCAAACATGAGCGTGTGCTTTCTATAGCTGTGAAATCTAAGCAGTAGCAGGTGTGGTCAGGTGAATACTGCTTATTTGGTGTGGCTAGGCAACAGCAAGAAGTGTTACTCAGTATTTTATTAGTGAGAATTAATATTGCTTTAAAGGTCTGCTAATGATTTAAAAATATTATTGTTATGTTAAGTTTGGGGGAATTAGAGAAAGAGTACTTGTGTTAATATGTCAACACATTAAAAACGCAGCTCCATTTAGGCAGACACTTAGGTTAATGTGTTACATATTAAAAAGTCCAATTTCCTTTGCTGGCTACAAATAACAACTGAGATTATTGACACTGAATGATTTGCAATGTACTATTTTACTTTTCATTTCTTGTGTTTGTGTGCTCTGCTTGATTTATAATGATTGGAGCTCTGGCCCTATAAATTTTCTGTATTAAGAAAATATGAAGCCAGTTTTGTAATATACAATATGAAAGAAAAAAAAATCGTGCTGTCATGCACAGACATGGGAATGCGAGTGGGATCAGATCTTTTATAAAACAGAACAAACCTTTTCTCACAATTATATCAGCATCTTGTGGCTTTAGCAGGAGCCCACTGGACCCGCCCGTGGTCGCTCCTGCACCTCTGACTGTCTCTGCACAGACCCTGCCCCTCCTTGGGGCGTCTACCCTGAAGGAAAGTCCTCCGGAGCCTGGTGGGTACAACACACCCCAAGCCTGGTGGGATGAGTGGATGCAGGGCTGTGTGCTTGCTCCAGGGCCCTCAATACTCAGCCCTGCTGGGGCACAGGTACTTGCCATACTATCAGAGAAACCTCATAAATCATGATTGCTCTGCTCGCAAGGAGGGAGGAGAAGTCTTGTCATTAGTGGCCTTCCCTCTAGTTGAGCGCCAAAGGCAAATCCAGTACATTAACCAAGTGCAAGTGGGAGAATTAGAACACCAGATGCTCTCCAGCATCAGGCATGCACGCATTTAAGTTTTGCAAAGAACAAACAACAGAGTTTTGTATTGATAAAAAGCAAGCAAATATGCAAATCCTGCCCTCCAAAATCCCCAAGCAGAGGAAAAACCGCTCCAGTTTCTCCAAGGACACTGTATTCCCTGCCATGGGTAAGCTGGGGCTACTGGCCAGCCTAATGTCTTCATGTCCCTTGTGACTTTCTCCCTTGCTTCAGGCTAAAGCAAGGTGTCACAGGAGGCTCCTCAGAGTCACCCTGAAAAAGTAAGACTTTTAATGTGGCTATGATAGGTAAAAAAATAAAAAACCCCAATGATCTGAAAGGAACTTATGAAGACCTGAGTAGACTAGCATGGTGCGGAGCAGGAGGGAGAGACAGCAGATCTCGCTGCTATCATAGGGCTTCCTGTGATAAGACAAATGTCTCAGTTGCCAAATTTTGGTCTGGAAAACCATATATTCAGACAGAAGGCTACTTCTCTGACTGCTTACATCAGGCAGGGGTGGTATTTTAATGTTTCAGCTTAGAGAATCCACCTGTTTGTGAGAGAAAAGCTGAGGAGCAACCCAACGTTATGTCATCATCAAAAAGGTGTTGTGTAATGAGCATATTACCCTGGAGACTCACAAATATTAGAGCCTGGAGAGGTACCGTGGACATTTCTGGCTTCCAGTCCAGGTAAGAGAGGATAACCTTCCCTGTGACACTCCTGCATCACACCCCATACCCATTGCTTGTCCTCATGCAGGACTCAGGCCTCCAGGAGACACAGAGAATTCAAGAGCAACTCTTAAATTTAAGTTGCCTTAGGAGTTTGCTGATGAGAAGAAGAAGATATTTATCTGCCTGACTGAGCTGTGGTTCAGAGATCCAATAGCTGCACGTACACTGCAGAGATGAATTCGGTATACAGTTCTGAACTGACGTTTTATATACTCGTCATCAATAAATCCTCAAAGCCACTTGTATCAGAATGAAAACTAGCTATGGAAATCATTAGATCTACAGTCAGTAATTGATAACACGCATTTTAAATGTGGAAATGAATTAGCTTTTTGCTTATGGGGGGATTTCAGACTGTATCCAATTTCATTAGGCAAGAAATTCACATGATGAACGAATAGCCTTTATTGTTCTGCTTTTAAAAAGGAACTGTTTGTTATCTTTTTGCCTCTTCTGAGGCATCTTTTTTGTTGTCTGCAAAGTTTAAAGAGCTCAAAAGTAATCTTACGGTTCAGTAAGATGCGAGCTTACAATTTCCCATGTCTTTTACCTCTCCAGTGCTCAGGGTTTTCAGATGAGTTTTAGGCAGACACGGGATGCTTTGCACCCCATCATTAACAGTGAAGTTTCCCCTGTCAGTGCCGCAACATCGAAAAACCTCTTTGCCCAAGCAGTTGAAAGAGCTCTGAAAAGTGAGATGTGAGCTGAAACTCTCTCTGCCGTGCATGTAAAATGGCTTCTCTCACCAAGAAAGTACTTACAGACCGTCTTTTTCCTCAGAAACTTTCAGACATGGCTCTCACTAACTTCAAAACACAAAAAACATTGCAAGGAATCTGGTTTTCAAACTTCTGTTGGACTAGGAAGTATGGCAGGCAGCAGCTCTTCCACCCCAAGATGAGCTGCAGGATCCAGACTCATTTTTCTCCCCCTCCATCCCACCCCAAGCTGGGACAGCGGGGGTCTGGCTATGCCTGAGCACATTTTAGTGAGCAGAGAATGTGAAACAGTTGTTGTTGCTGCTGCGCGGGCCAGTGGAAATGCTTCATCTTGGATTTCAACAGTTAAAGAATAGAAAAAAGACATCCCCTCCCAGCATTGTTGTTTTATTTTAGCTGCAGAAGTATGCTGATTTGAACACAGGAAACAAAGTTGCCAATCTCAGTATGTCATAATGCAAAGATTTCACAATTTGGACTTGTTTTGCCAACAGTGTCTCCCATTGCAGAACAAACCACATGTTTTGGAAAGATAGTCTCCACTCCATCCCCCAAAACCATTCTGCAGGACCAGACGCAAGACCAGCTCCTGCAAAAATCTCGTATTTAAGTGTCTTGAAACACTTCTTGGAGGTAAGGAAATGATTCCTCTTACGCTTGGATATCTGACTCAGTGGGACGCACATCAGTCTAACATCTGTCATCTTCAGGGTGGTCACATAGCTTTTATGGCTTCTGGAGGGAGAGGCAGGCCCCTTGACCCAGTGATTCATGCAATCCTAGTGTAGGTGTCTTCAACAGGTGGGAAAAACTGAGCACTGAAAGGACTTTTAATTTGTCCCAAGCTGGTGGCAGTCTGAAGGAAGAGACAGTTGCCTTACTGAAGTGCAATGCGCGGCAGCTCAGAGCAATCTATTTCATTCTTTATCCGTCTTTAATAAGATAAAAAAAATGTATAGACTACAGAAACATAAATCTGAAATTCGTAAAATTTATAGGAAAAAAAAAGAAAAAAAGAAAAAGAAAATCCCCACAGCTCCTCTTTTGTTTGCTCTGGGCAACGTCCCAAACTCACACCAAACTGCAGGAGTGATCTTAGCTGGCCTGAAAACACTGAGTCTATTAGAGGAATTGAATCCAGACCTTTCAAAAAAATCATTTAAAATTACAGAAAAACCCATATGGTTAAAGAGTATTAAAGTCACAGTCAAGCACTCAAAAGTTAGGAAGTCTGAGATTTAAGGTTGCTTGCAAGTGTTCTTTCAACAGTGCAATGGCAAAATCCAGAACTCGGATATGAGAGCCAGCCTGGCTACATTTCCAATACCAATTCGTGTGTTTTTCTCAATGAAAGCAAATGTGGTTCGAAAAGCTTTCTTTAACCTATCTTAGGCACAATGACATGTTTTCACCTTCCCTTGCTCTGAGGTGTAGAGGGACGCCTTCTCTACTGGATCTGCAGGCGTCCTGTGCCAGGACACCGCTGTGCTGCTGCTCAGAGTGCGGCTGCAGAGTTATTCTGGCACTGCTGATCTGTAGGAGGGTGGGAGATTTTTAGCAATTCTAATTGAAGAAGGTCCAGAAACATCAAAAGTCGTCTTTGGTTGCTGTGAACCCCCAGGGTCATCCTGGTATGCCAAAATCAATAGTACCCACACTGTATTGATTTTGAAATTTGAGATTAAAGCCAATCATTTTCTACTGCCAGCTGCCATCTAGAAAACCAAAGTAGCAATGAAAAGTTCTCACCGAAAGAAAGAAAAGCAAAACAAGAAGAAAAGGGATTGAGTTATGTTCCTTTGTACGAAATAATCAGCTTTAACCAAGATGAGTTTTAGGTCTCGACACACTGAGCACAAACAGGACTGTTTCATTATCATCCAGCCAATGATTTTGGAATGAAGGATTAACAACATCTTAAACAGATGCTTCCAATGAACTTTCAAAAATATATGGGGTGGAGTTTTTTTTTCTCTACTAGGGATTAGAAGGCTGTACGATAATTAGTTCTGAAATATTTTGGCTGGATTACTGTGTACTGCTGTATGAAAGATATGTAACTATCTCTCACTAGTATGGATAATACGTTCCATTTTATATTTCAAATTCATTTATATTGTCTGTGGATTTGCTAAAAGTATAAATAGAACAAAATCCCAGTTTTCAGTTGCTGGGAATTTGTCAGTGCACATTCTTTTAAGAACCGTCTCAAAAAAACAACTTTTTTTTGACTGAAGACTGTAGCATCGCAGAGCCAAAGCTATGTCCTACATTTTCTGTAATGGCCCCCAGTCATGCATTTGCAGTTTTGAGGTGTTTGGACTTGGCTGATTTTGGAGGGCAACAATGATTTTTCTTGATGAAAACCTCAGGAAACAAGATGACTTCAAAGACTGTTAGCTATTTGCCTGCACCTTGGTGTTTGCACAAGGGTGTTCTTGGACTCATTTTCTGAAATGGTTGAGCATCCAAACAGGTTGATAAGGAAGCCCAGCACGAGACGGGAGGGAGCACTCAACACCTCTCAAGAGCAGCACCAGTTTCCTGCATACCGCAGTTTGGGTACCCCAGCCCCAGCTATCTAAAAGCCAAGTTGGAGACCATTTTTGGTGCAAATACCTGTCAGATCAATAATTCCTAATCGGTATTTCTTTCTTTGGGATGTGTAGGTTCAATATAGGAGGACTGACATGGGCAAGAGGCCATTCACCTCTATGCAGCTGCAGTTTAGCAGAGCTCCGGATGGAAATCTCAGCCATTCACAGCAACTGCCTGGAAATGAAGTCTCTTGGCCAGGATTTACTTGCAGAAATTAGTCAGCAAGAATTTCGAGTTGCAAGACTGAGAAAACCACTATGCTGTTCAAAGGCAATTTAAAAACCAGAAAAAAAGCCCATAATTCATCAAATAAATGATTCATAATGAATTATTAGTTCTTTCCTATTGGCTACTGTGTATCATCAGGATGTAGAAGCAGATAGGGCTCAGGGAAGATTGTAAATCTCATTAACAGTCAGCAGACATATGGTCTTGACGGAGACGAGGGGGAATCCTCCATTGTGTCCTCCAGCAAGCCTCGCATCTTGCCTGGGTTGAGGCAGCTGATTCCCATCTGCCTGTCGAGCACAGTGCCGTACAGAGACACACTGGAACAGCTTCGTTTCCCATTGCCCATCGAAATGCCAGCTTCCACTCCAGTCAAGACCAGCGAAGCTCTGCTTGGCAGGCTGAAACCCAAACAGCCTGGCTCAGTTCAGGATTGTGAGAACCCCAAACTTACCCTCCAGGAGCAGGACAAGAGGACTAATGTCATGCTGTTATTTACATCTGGTTTACAATTCCTCTACAAATCCAGTGTGGTTTGTCCTCAGAGATTATTTGTTTCCAAGGACATAATCTTCATCTGCCAGATGCCAATAAAGCAAGCTCTTCTCATGCAGGATACTCTCGCTGATACTGCCAGTCCCTGTATTTCACTTCACTCCAGCATTAGCCATTGTTGGTCTTAGTTCCAGAAAGAGAAAGAGTGTGAAATATGTACAAGGGTACCCCTTTTATTTTGCAGGTCAACTTATCATTTGGATTTGGCAACCTTAGAAGAAGATGAAAGCAAAGTATCTTTATCACGTAGCCCGGAAGAATTGACAGTCCAAATGAACCAATTTTGAGGAGCAAGAGAAGGGGCCTTTCGAGGTCTTGGCTGTTACTTTTCCGCATTCTGCTGTCTTGGAATAAAACATAATGTTTATAGAAAGGAAAACTGTGTGCATTTAGACTGACACTTGGAGCCACCCTTCATGTTTCTAAATATTCATGAAGCAAGTAGACTGTAAGCATCTCAACAGCAAGGAAAACACTCCTTCAGTGTATTTTCCCCATAATTCTCTTTTGCATTTATTACATTGCCTGTATTTTTGTTGCTTTAAACATCCTCTTTTCATTGCATGGGTTCTGAGATATGGAGATGTGTAAAATTGTCAGTCTACTGTAGCAGAATACAACATACACTCATCCTGTGCTCGGTCCTCTGCATCCCACTGCTCCGGCTGGCAGCGTGCCGAGCTCCGGCTCCTACCAGCAGCACGCTGCTGCACCGCACGTGCCGTGCTGCTCACATCTGCTGCGAAGCATCGCCCTCCGTATCGCACCGTGGCCACAACCTGTTTGTATATTGTCTGAACATGTGCATAAAATCTGCTTGTACCCACCCAAGAATATGCCCTTAAATGAGGTGGGACAGCTGTTTTGGCGTGGGTGACAAATCAGAGGGGTTTGCTGCTTCAGGCTGCAGGCTTATAAAGGCGTTGGGGAAATTTGGGATGAAAAAAAAGACAGGAAGGCTAGGGAGGTGGAGGGCAGGAGCACCTTCCCACCCTATAATCTCATGAGGCGAGTGATCATTCTCCCCGTGTTACTCATGATATCACAGACTGTGGCATGGCTGTGCTCCCACACAGCATCCTGGGCTTGGACAGATTCTGCTTCCCTCCTGCGTTGCCATCGCCACCCCCTCCAAATTTTTCCTCACTCTGTGATACCCTCTGAAGTGGCACAATACCCGAGATGAAAGAGCAGCATGGCCTGATGCAGGAGCATTGCACTCTACTTTGTCCTTTCTCTCTGCTCTAATAGCCCCCGCCGCTGTAGCCCCTTCGCTGGCCGCTGCAGCGTGTTGGGCTGACAGCTGCAGACAACCGCCTGCTCCAAGATCTCATTTTGGAGGTAATAGCTAATTTAGTTCCTTTCATGGTGAATGTAGAGCCAGGTTATTTTCCCCCTACGTGCTTTACTTTGCTTCTAACAACGTTGAATGTCAGCTGCCATTTTGCCACTGTAACTCAGCACTGGGAGCTCCTTCTCTGCCTCAACCACAGCTCTTCGCTGTTGGACATGATGAAGCCGAATAATTCAGTATCGTAAAACAGGACATGGAGCCAGCTGACGTGCATGGCAAAGCAGCCTCCCCTTGCTTCCAAGGCACCTCCAAGGATTAAAGCTGTGTTTTATTAGCACACAAATGTAATGCATGTGAGCAAAGTAGCTCTGTGCAGAGAACACGGAGCAGCTGGGAGGGGCAGACCAAATCAAAAGGTTAGGAAAAGGACTTAGGACTCCTTTTCTGCTGCATCCTTGGAGAAGAGGTCTTTCCAGAGGCAGCTGCATGTGCTGGACAAACCCTATGCACAGTCCTCAGTGCCTCCAGGGAGTTTCTTGCCATCCCCTGCTTCTGGGCCCCAGGGGACACCTGGGTGCCGAGATAACACTGGTGCCCACAATGCTCCCCATCACTTCGGCTTCTGCAGAGCCACTCAGCAGAGATCTGGCCAGTCTGCCCTGCTGTCAAAACTGTTTGTTTGTTCCTACCATTTGTTCCCTAATGTGCTGGGCTGTCTCTGTGATACTTCAGGTTTTTTGGTGTGGGATCCAGCCAAAAGCCTTGGGAAACTGCAGGAGAGCACATTAGCAGACTGCTCTCCTCTCCATATTTTCACAGATCTGTGAGGCATGAGTGCCAGTGACCCAAAGTCCAGCCTCTTTGGGTTGCCCCTGAGCTTGTTTCTAAGATTTGCCTTACCCATCTCCCTGGTGCCCAGGCTGGGTTATGTATTTGGCAGCAGCTCAGGGCCAGGGCTTCTGGAGACACATTGCTTGCGAACAAAAACCGAAATAATCTGTTTCTCTTTTCCCTTTCCCTTGATTGCCCCTGCTCGTCTCTGCAGGCTTCCTGTTTCTGCTGTGTTTGGAAAGGTCTGCGGTTTCAATTTTCATGCGTTCACCACGCCTGTCCCATCTGTCGTGGGCTTTCACGTTTACCCTGGCAGGGCGTATGCTCTTCTCCATCTTCCATACTTATGAACAGCCTCTGCCTTTCACTTCTTTTTTTTTACTTTTTACCTCTTTGTGGCTTGCAAGCATAGTTTTGCTCCAACTCAGGAGGAAATCAAAACACTTAGAGACCTCAAAATCCTTCACAAACACAGGATTTTTGTCCACCTATTACTCACAGATTATTGGGTTTTTTTCAGCACTGAGGCTGGTTCATATGTACATATATTTGACCTCAGTTGGATTATTGCAGCAAAAAGAGTAAATAATGCAGTGGTGAATTACAAAAATGAATACCTTAAGATGAAACCTGCCTTTGCACAGCCCTATCAGAATCACTGCTCCGTAACGTGAACGCCTGTGATTTATGACCTTCTGATAAAGATATGCCGATGGAGAAAAGATGCAGTTATAGGTAGGTAGGAGAGATATGTCACATAGTTTATGGGTTTTGAACTTTTATTTTGTTGCTAGAAACACAAATATAAAAGGCTATTTATCAGAGCCAGGCAGAAAATGAAGATATTTTCTGATAATTTTAACATATTACCTCAAAATATTGCCAAAATAGTTTGGTTTTCCAGGAAGAAATTTCTGGCCAACTTGTAGATATGTTTTCTTCCAAAATGTGTATATTCGTTCCTATTTATTCTGACTCTGACAGTAAGGACTGCAGCAAAATGCAATTTTTTACTCTTAATGTATAGGGCTACATATCAATACTTTTGGAAGATGAAGACATTGGATCCTTTAGGCCTACATGTGATAAATTGAGACTGTCTAGGGTGAGATCATTACAAAACAGTTGCAATTATCATTGTTGCTCATTGAAAATGTAGGGTAATTTGCATGCAAGACTGCCGGGTTTGGTTTCAAGAAGGTGAACAAGCTGGATTGACAAATTTGTTAAATCTGCTTGAGAAGCGTAGTTTAAAATAATAACAATAATTAGTACTAATATAATTGATCTATTTTGTTCTGTGCATGACAGGAATTCACTTTAAATTGAACCAGCAAATTAAAGCAACATTTAGCATGCTAAACAATATTGCTCCTGAAAACGTCTATTTATATCTGCCAATAATTGTTATCTAACTATGAAGTATGCAGCAGATTATACAGTAACCTTGCGGTGCATCAGAGAAAGGAGATTTAAATCACTGAAGAACAGCTGAAATTCCCCAATAAAAGACACCATATCTGAAATATCAAAACAGTTCATTGCAAAGCAAGTCGACAAATAATCCACCACAGCTTGTACTATAAACGATCTTGTTATTTGCGTACAAGAGGTTAAATGAAATTCAGCTAGATGGCCAAACTGCTATTCTTGCTGATATTTTCTGTTTTGAAATTAAATAAACTAAACCTGGAGGTACGGATGGAGGATGGATTGCGAAAAAAGAAGTCAATTTGCCGGAAAAACAGTATTTGAAAATGAAAGTAATGGATGTTGTAGCACGGTCCTGGGAAAACAAGAGGGACAGCTCCTTTTTTGTTCGTCCTAGAGTTTTGTAGAAAGAAGTATCAGGCTTTTCCAACCGGCTGTATCAAGCCATGTATATGACTTTGCTGTATCATTCAGAGTTGAATTACAATATCCCAGAGAAATCAGAGCTGGTTTTTGGAAAGGATGGTCATGTTCAAGCCGGGATAGAGGGAGGAAACTCAGTAAAAGGCAGAGTGACAGCTCGCTCAGGGCCAGGCTTTTCCTGTACCTTGAGGAGTCCTTTCACCCCAGCCTCCACTTTGATGCTCAGGTTCGTGGCTCTGCCAGCTTCTGAGAACAGCTCCAATGGGCAGGTGGTGGAGGTTGGCACATGGGCTTTCCTTTGCTACTTTGGGTGAGATGGTGCGTTTTCCCCTCCCTCCTGCCTGAAGAAGAGATTTTGAAGAAATCCTATTATCTCCCTTGGCCTGGAGGTCAGTGTGCCCAGCGGGAGCGGTTACCCTGGTGTAAGCAGATCTGTGCTATCAGCTGCGATGCCCCCAAGATCTGCTGTCCCACAGCCCCTGGGTGACCCCCTCCGTGCAGTACTGTCCCTCTTAACGGTGCGTCTTTAATTGTCTGTTATATCTTATAGAATCATAGAATCATAGGTTGGAGAAGACCTCTAAGATCATCAAGTTCAACCATCCACCCAACACGACCATGCCTACTAAACCATATCCTGATGTGCCAGATCTACACATTTTTTGAACACCTCCAGGGATGGTGACTCAACTGCCTCCCTGGGCAGCCAGTTCCAATGTCTGACCCCTCTTTCAGTAAAGACATTTTTCCTAATATCTAATCTAAACCTCCTCTGACACAACTTGAGGCCATTGCCTCTCATCCTATTGCTAGTTACTTGGAGAAGAGACCAACATGCACCTCACTACAACCTCCTTTCAGGTAGCTGTAGAGAGCAGTAAGGTCACTCCTCAGCCTTCTCCAGTCTAAACAGCCCCTTCTCCCTCAACTGTTCCTCATAAGCCTTGTTCTCTAGACCCCTCACCAGCCTTATTGCCCTTCTCTGGACACGCTCCAGCTCCTCAATGTCCTTCTTGTAGTGAGGGGCCCAAAACCGAACACAGTACTCAAGGTGTGGCCTCACCAGTGCCAAGTACAGGGGCACAATCACCTCCCTACTCCTGCCGGCCACACCATTCCTGATACAAACCAAGATGCTGTTGGCCTTCTTGGCCACCTGGGCACACTGCTGGCTCGTGTTCAGCTGGCTGTCAACCAACACTGCCAGGCAGCTTTCCAGCCACTCTTCCCCAAACCTGTAGCGTTGCGTGGGGTTGTTGTGACCAAAGTGCAGGACCCAGCATTCGGCCTTGTTGAAACTCATACAGTTGGCCTTGGCCCATACTGGGCCCATAATTTACTTGGTGAATCAAACTCTCGACAGTACGCTGCAGTCTTGTCCCTTCCCATTCCCTTTCCTTATCTTTGCCTCTCCTCACCCCTGTGGTCATGGCAGGAGGTCAATGTCTACAGCACAGATAAACCCTGTCTCTCAGGGTCCTTTGCAAAATATTGACAGGTTGGAAATTTTTTATCTTCTTTTTCAAGCATCTGACTACAAATCCTGCTGCGACAGTCAGAGCCTCGGTGTTCGNTGAGGGCAGCTCCTCTACATTGTTCTGGGTCACGTATTTTNGTGTGCTGCCTCTGCTCANGTACCAGCCTCCCGTGGGGGGAAATGCCTCCCTCCCACCNCAGCGATGCTGGGGGGNTTGGCAGGCATGTTGTGGAGAAAGGCCAGCTCATTGCACCCAGATATTTGCCACCTCCAGGTTAGATAGCATGTGAAAGCAATGCAGCAGAGGATAAAGTGCAGAGCAGGCAGTCTCGCAGGCAAGGAGGACTTTAAAAACATACCTGCTACTGTTCAGCCTGTGGTTTAGCTGCGTTGCTTTTCCATGCACATCCAGCTCAGAGCCCCAGACCTTATTTTTGGGACCCTTTCAATGCAGCTGTACTCTGACAGAGAGTTATGAAAATATGGTGCTTTCTCATGCAGGTATTTCTCCAGGTTTATAGGGAAAACCTGCTGCTTTACAGTCTGGGTTTTCATGCAGAGCCAGGCCAACGACAGAAGCTGGATCATGCTGAGGTCTAAGCCTTGAGGTGGAATTCACTGGGACACGTCATTTAGGAAAGACATCTTTCCCCCTCTGCTTTCTTTACATTTACAACTAAGCAGATTTGCCCTGGGTTTTCCTGCAAGTCAATAAAAAGAAATCTCCAGCACCAATGGCTTCTCAGAGTCAAATTTCTCCCTAGCATGCGGGGTCTGGGCAAGAACTAGGGTTTGCCATGATTTCTGACGTGCTGCCAGTCTGGGGATGAAGGTGTTAATCAGACTGGGGCAGCCACCGAGTTTCGATGAGATGCTGAATCATGGCGGCTATACCCGAGGAGCATGACGGGGCAAACTGGGGCCCAAAGTCTGTTCAGGTCAAAGACTAGTCTCCTGGTGTTGGCTTCATCACATCTGACTCACATATCTACGGTGCAGATGCCTCCAGAAGTGCTTCTCTCCCTCGGTACTCAGTGGAGTTGAGTCAATAAAGTTAATGGAGCTCAGAGAAGGAGTCATCCAACCAAATGGGAGTTTTAATTTTTTTCCTATTTTAGGAAAAGATGTATACCGTCGTAGACTCAACTCACAATAAGGGCTGTCTGAGCTCCTGGCAGAGGCTTTCCCTTCAGAGCCCACAGCTAGCCCAAGGCATCTCAGCCCCATGGGTATGGCTGAGAAAGTTGTTTCTACCTCCTAGACCTGGTCCCTTCTCTAAGTCAGGGTGAACCTGTGTGCTTGTGAAACCTAAACCCATCATTTCAAGCAACCAATGACTCCTACGCCCCAATTCAAAGTCTGCTAATGTCCATAGGGGTCCTTCTACAGACTTGCCTCATCCATGGATGAGACCTTGAAGGCTCCAGCTAACTCCCCCTTCCCCAGCATGGCACATCGTGGAGCAGCAATATCCACATCACTGAAGGGAAATGCCTGGCTGAAACAGTCAGGATGGTGCCCAATAGTGAGCTTGAGAGGTACTGACAGATTGCTGTGGTGTATGTCATACTCCACCTGGCTCCCTGATTCATTTTAGTAAGTGACTTGGTTTCCCAGGGACTAATATTAACAGAACAAACTATTTCATTTTGCTGATTAATTATCACAGGAAAAAGATCTGACCTTGCTGTGAAGGTAATAATGTTCCTCTTACGCCACCACGAGAGGATGGTTTAATTCTGTGACCCTAGAGCAGCTCCATCATTACTGTATGTTGAACATGATGGTGAAATCCTCTTTCCTGAGGGGAATGTGCGTGACCCTGGGTGAGCAGAGCACACAAAAAAGGAATTATCTGTTTTATGCAATCAGTAGATCAAGAGATAATAACAGTGCACAAATGTCATGAAGTGCATGCCTGTCTCCGTGTATGTTAGCCATCCATGTGCCAAGAAGTTAGGATTGGAGGCATCTGGTCTGTCAAAAAAGCAGAGTTAAAAGAAAAGCAAAGAAAATATTGCCTTTTATTCTGAGATGATCAGAGTGAAGCAGCTGGGGACAAAGGGATGAGATGCTTCTAAAAAAACATGAGGTTGCGGCAGGGCACAAAGTCTGTGCTGCTGTGGTTTGAGACCCCATCCGTAGCCCTTGAATTGATTTATAGCCCACTGACCTCTTCTGGGTGTTTTGCTAACCTGAAATGCCTGCAGCTAGACAGATGAACACAGATTGCTGCTCAGCTTTCGGATGGGTTTTAGTTGTGAACCAGGGGACCTCCGACACCTTCCTCTGCAGTATTTGGTGCTGGCAGATTTTTTTGGTGGCACCTCTCCCAGTGGCGGCTGGTGGTGGCCATGACTCAGCAGTGATTGGTCACCATGAGGCCACCCTTCAGACGCCAGTCCCAGGGAGCTCTTCCCTCCCTCAGGCGTGGTCTGCAACTAGAGATGAGTTTATAAACCCAGGCACCAACGTGATGGGATGCATAGGCATCCTTTGGAAATTATTTCAGATACTGCGACTGCAATTTCATCTCCTACTTCAGTCTTTCACTGTGTCTCCATAAGACCAAGAAGAGTTTGGTGGCAAATTCCTCTGATTCCTTTTTCTCCCTTGTTCTATGTTTGAAGTAATTTACCTATGCAAATTCCTGCTCTGTTGCCCATTACCCGTATCCATCACATCCTCCATTATCCCTGTATGGAGTCTGGACTGGCTTCTGCAGGACAATACTTTCAATTTGAAGGTCAAAAAGCCTGACATGCCACCATCATCCTATTTTTCTAATGGTCACTCTCCTAGTCTGCCATAATACACTGAAGGCACTGGATGCCTTTTTCTCCTATTCTATCGCAATACAGTGACAGCGCATACATTTTCAATATCTAATCTGACGGTACGTTGCTCCCTAACCAGCCCTCTAGACCTGCTACAAGGTTCTTGTAATAAATTGAACACAAAAGCCAGTGGAAAACTCCTCAGACGAATGTTGTGGGTTTTTCCCCCCATAGGAAAATGCAGTCGGACTGAAATCCAAACATTTTGAAGGAAACGTGTTGATTTTGACTGGAAAGTATCAAAACAGATTGTTTCAACTTTCTCGTTTTGTTTTGACAGTATCAAAATGTTTCATTTCCATGAGGTAAAAACATTTGGGTTTGATTTTCTCCTAGTTTAGTTTTGCCTTTCACTTTCTGTGAAAACATTGTATTTTGTCATGAAAAGCCTGAATGGAAGCTCATGTAAGCGTCAAAATACCAAACTGGAAACACTTCAGTATTTCACGTGTCTTGCAGCTCAGATGTCCCCAAGACAGAACTGGAGTCCTCCTTTCTGCTGGCCAGCCCCAGCCCACCACAGTCACCAAAACAGGGAAGCAGAAATAAATCCCAACCCACCGCTGGAGCCAGAACTGCGGAGAAGCAACCCCAGCAGCTTCAGGTGCCTTTCAGTCCTACCCAACGTGCCATGTGTCTGTTCACATGCTGGTCTTTGCTGCCAGCCCTTTGGGGTGCTGCTGTAATCCCCACTCTGTGCTAGATCTTTACAGAAGCCGTGAAAGCTATGGGGCTGGAGCAAAACCAGATCTTCCTTTCTTGCCCTACTGTGCTTCAACTGCTATTAACAGCTTTTGTTCCTGGAAGGAAGGAGAAGTGTTTAATGTCTGCCAGTGAGGACTTGCTGGCTAGGGGTGAGACAGGATACATCAGCAGATGAAAGAAAAGAATTAAAGCAAGGTAGCACGTAGAAATTAACCTTTAGAGGATAGAACCAGACAAAATGACTCCTCTTCCTCAGCCTATCTGTATCACAAGCTGGTGATTCATTTCTCCGTGGTGCTCATTACCGTGCTATAAAGCATGGAGAAAATTAGTAGGTAGCTTGAAAAGTCCCAAGCATTAAAAGATTTTATTTCCAGGGTCCATTTTCTGTTCTGCTTTCCCATTTGCTTTCTGATTTGCCATGCAGCTTTTCCTAGGCATTTGGGGATGTATTTGCCCCTTGTGCATCATCATGACTTGAAAAAAAAAGTGTTTACTTCTGAAGTGGCTTGTTTTCTATATCTCAGCCATATCTAAATGATCTGTATTTCTTTAGATAGAGGAGATGAGGGTTGAATGACCAGTAAGCACAAGCTACAGCTCTGCTTTTGGTAAGGGTACTCTTCATGTGTTTCTTTCTCCCTTCCGTCTTTGACTTTTTTGGGAGTTTTGTTGTTCTGAAGACTGCTTTTATTGTTTTGAAGACTGCTTTCTTCCAGCAGCTTAGGTTAGAACTGGCTGAGAGGTTAACATATTCTTAGAGAAAGAAAGGTCCCAGAAGCTTTTCTTCTGCGGAACGTGAAGGGCTACAGGGGTGTGAGCAGCTGTGTGCCTGCCCACGATGGGAGAGAGGATGGATGCTGGGCTCGGGTGGAAGAATGCCCCAAAGCAGAAAGCAACAGGTCAGAGGAGGCCTGAAGAGAGCAGGAGGAGGGGCTGGGGACCTCAAAATACTGCATAGAGTACCTTATCATAGGCACAAAGAGCACAAGTACAGCTTCTTCTGGGAGACAAAGCAAATCTCCGAGTATCTGGAGGCTTGCCCGTGGTTAATTTAATGGGTCCAGCTCAGCCCCTCATCCCACATGCCTGAGATCGATGGGTCATATGGAGTGTAAGTGTTTTATGAATACATTAGGAGTGTCATATTGGCTGGAGTCTATTAAATAAGCAAAGGCCCCAGCATAATAGCTTCTCTCCACCGCAATTAGAAGTAAGTTCTCCGTGTGCAGTTTCAGGCATGCAGTTGGATTCGATCCCTTGGCCTCTCCTCTGCCACCCACTGTGGGACACGGCATCTCCAGCGGCAAACAGTCTTGGACAAATCACAATATAAAACCACATCACTGGGTTAAAAAAGGGAAAAGAAAAAGACAAAGAGAGAAAGAAATGGGGCGGGGGGCAGGAGAGGAAATTGACACCTCATTGAGCTGTTATTGTGGCCCTGGTGAAAGCCCAAGATCATTCGCAGCAGCCCTCACAAGTTCATAAACACCTTTTTTTGTAGTTTCCAATTTGACTTTGTTCAAACTGGAGGGTACAAATGTGTTTCTGTCGCTAGCTGCTGATTCTGCTACTTCTCGAAAAAGAAATGGCTTTGCCTTTTTTAGTGCGTGCCTCATAAAATAGGGATTAAGAACATTTTTTTAAAACATAGTTTTTGTAATAGTGCAGCCCCAAACCCCTTCAATCAGCAAACTTTAGCACAACTTGACAGACTAAACTGCCATTCCTTAACCCACAGGACAAGAAGTGCCATTTGCACATGGTTGAGTGGCGAGCAAGAAAGATTCATGTCGCTTACTAATTGCCTTTGGCTTTGCGCCACCGCACAAACACTTCAGCACCGACTGCATTTCTGTTCCCGATTCCATCTTGGTAAATGTCTTTTTCTGTATTTCAATGACTCAGGAGTGTGTGTAGCTAGAATTCTTTTAAAAAAGTAGGCAAGTAAAGGACAAGCAGCTATTGCTGGAAGGGTACAGATAGGAAAAGTTCTCCAGGAATGCCTGTGAACACATCAGGAGCTGAGAAGAGACCTCCTGGGCACAAAGCTTACATTGAAACCTACTGTAGAGGTCTTTAGGCATTCAATTCTTCGTGTAAAAGCAGTGTAAACCGGGAGATAATGTGGAAGAAACACATTAACCATCACGTGGAAGAACTTCTCTTGCCTTCAATATTCTACCCTCAACCGCGTCTTCCCGTACTATCAGTGGTATTTGAACATATCTGAGATGTCCACACAGGATCAGTAAATAGGACAGAGGAATTACGAAGGGCATACGCCCTCCATAAGTGGCTTTCAGCAGCCCGGGGTGGATACCTGAAGTGGATACTCCTCAAATGACCCTGGCTGTCTCTGTGGGCGCCTGAAACCATCCATCCGAGTCCCACTTCTGCTTGATGACAGTACTCCAAATCAACTCAAAGCTGAGCCAAGTTTCAGCTATGCGTCGTTCTCTACCTCTGATCCCTCAAGGCTGGGTTGGGGATTGTAGAGATAACTCCACCAGCCCTCGTCCACTGTGAAGAGCACTGCAGAAAAACCACTGAGGGAAATGAGCAGTTCTGGGCTCTGGGCCAGAATCTGCAGCAAATAATACACATGAGGATTGTGAACGTTCAGGCTAACCAAAACCACTGACCAACCCTCCATGAAATCAGGGAGAGGAGGGTGGGAGCCCACCTTAAGGTTCATTCAGTGGAGAGAAAGAAGAAGATGCTGGCAATGTGATGAAGGACATGGTTATACGGTGAACCCAAGCTGGGGATGCAAGGGCGTACTGAGCTTCTTCATTGACAGACTCTGCAATCCTGACAGGACAATCCTCATATTTTATGCACTTTTAAGATTCTACAGATAACTTTGAAAAGAAAGTTGAAGTGCTTGGCATGAGTCTTTCTGAAGAACTACACCCCATTTCCAGTTATCCACACAAACTCCTTTAGAGCCACATGACAGAAGCTGTAATGCTGGTAAACATTTCTCCAGGGCAGAATCCTGTAAATAAGAGAGACTCATTTCTCCCTCTTCCTCTTGTTTGTTTTGTCATTCTTGTGGACAGGATGATAGGTTTTGATTTCCTGTATCCTTCCATTCAAAGACCACTGATGGTCTTTCTTTTGTAAAGAAATATAACTGGCATGGATTTTCTTTTAATGGACTTAATTGAAATGATGGCAAATGTCATGATTTGAAGTGTAGGATATGAAGTATGCATATACTCGCATATGTACACTTCTAACAATACAAAATGTATGATTATATAGCAACAACGAGCTTTCATGGTAATAGCCTAACTTTGACTCTAAATACTGATTTCAGTGTATTGTGTGCTATGTACCCTGCAGGAAAAGCAGCACATATAGGCCTTAAACCAGGAACAATTAATATTTGGCAAGTTTAAACCCACAGAGGATGCAGTCAGCCACAAATGCTATGAAGATAATGCCAAACTGTCAAAGTGAGTGATGAGTTAGGCTGGGGAAAATTCATGGTGAGAACTGAAGGATGTTTTGCTATGGAGGACTGGTCGAGCTACAGCCCCATGTGTTGAGCAGACAGATCTGGAGAAAAAAATGAAAAAACCCCTGGGAACCAGGCTTCTGTCTGAAGCGTTTCAGCTATGGGACATGCTGGGACATCATGGGACAGCACAGATGCTGTGTGGTGATGCCAGTACTTCTGGTCGCTCACCTTTCTAGAAATAACTCCGGTAGCTGGGGCGTTCATTGAGAAGTTGGGAGGCTGACACGCACATCCTTCCCAGCAGGTTTCAGTGCCACCACTGCCCACTTCTCATCTCCAGGCCCTCCTCAATGATCCTCAGGGTCCTCTTGAACTTCCTGTAATCGTGCCCACTGACCTGCTGTCTCCTGCCAATGCATTTAACAATTACATGGGAAGCAGGAGTACTGCTAAAGAAAGAATATGCTTTGAGTTTTAGGGCCAGATCACCATGCTTTTAATCTGAGTGTATCAGATGAAAGATGATCCGCTTATTCTCACCATAAATTACTTTGCGTGTTGTCACTTCCAGCTCACAGCTTGCACTCATTCAGGAGGATAATACAGAAATAGCAGGTGGCTTCTGTGGCCTGAAACCAGTCTGTGGCTTTCTTACGTTTCTGGGGAAAAAAATGAAGTGGACAGGGAGAGATGTGCAATGGCACAGGGACTGCTGAGAGATGGGAGGACTAATGAGGAAAATTGTCAATCACTTGGCTGGACAGAGAGAGACTGCTCCATCCTACAAAGGCTCCTATCAGGGATGTGTCAGTGATAATGTCTTGCCTACGTTACCAGGGACAGCCTGAAAATATAAGCATACATCTGAGTCAGTCTCCATCCTACTATAATATCTGGGACAAGATAAACAGAAGTTCAGAGTGATACAAGTCTTCGAAAAGTGTTAGCTCTGACTCCACGTTTAAACAGCACCAAGTCTTTCTTCATGCCTTTCACTAATTACTATTAAATTTAGACAGTTTGTTCAACTCTTTAATCTTTTCCCCCTTATTTTTGAAAGAGGATGTATTTGTCTCCCTTCTGAAGTAAAAGCTCTTTTAGGAAAAAATCTACAAATACCTCAATTCTCTGCTTTTTTATAACTGCTTAGGAAAGAAAAGAGCTTTCATAATAAGCATGAGAGATTCGTGCATAAGGGAACACAGATTTCATCTGTGAATATCTGCTTGAAAACGGTCTTCCAAGGCATATCAGATCTATTCAAATCAGGTATCAAAACACTGTGTGCTACACACAGCCCAAGGTACTGTGGGCAGAGGAAAGGACCAGATCTGTGATGGTAGCATTCACTGATAGCTAACGAAAGCATTCTTTGAGAAAGCATTTCTGTGTGTAAAATAAGGCTACAGTTTCATGTGACCAATTTTCTGCTTTTCCTTCCACCTAATAAAAGTGAAGAAAAGGCAAACCATGCTCAGCTATGGCATTTCCTCAGCTGACACAAACAGGGCCCTTCGAGTTACATTTGCCCCAAACAAAAGACAAAGCACTTAAAGCCTTTTAACACAAATTACTATGAAAATTTGTCATCTTCTCAAAAAAGGCTGGGTTTCTCATTTTCAAATGCTGGTCCCTCATCTGTGCTTAACTATTAGCCCTTTTGTTTTGCAGTGTAGGAACTTCCCAGAGGCAGCTGATAGGAAGAAGCAAGAGCAGGGAGAGGCTTCTACTTGAGGCGCTTACCTCCTCTGTCACGTAATGACTTTGCCACATGCCAATGACAAAGAAAGACTGGGCTCAGTCTCTCCTGAAGTCCTCTTATACAACCTTCCAGAAGTCAGAGTAGACTCTGTGCTTGCAGGTGCGTCTACAAACTCTCGAGTCTTTGGGGGATATGAAACAAATACATTTATCTGAGAGGGAAACCAAACAAATGAGATAATCACTCGCTTTATTTGTGGAAACACAAGATAGCATAGCTGGCATTAGGAGCACAGCTGCTCACCCCGGCAGCAGGAATAATCATCCTTATTGAGGAGGCATGTCAATGGAGAAGGGCAGATGCAGAAGTTGTGAGCTTCGCTGCCATGCTCATCTGTCTGGGTGACTGCAGAAATGACGGGAGGCACTACGAGGGATTACAGCTGACGTCTTTATCCTCACAGAATGAACTGCAATTGATTATTTCATTAGCACCATGAGCCCCTTGCAGCATTACAGTTTGGTTTGGTCTTTCTTCTGAGGCTCTAGTGACCAAGAGCTGCTTTGACTCAGTTAGTCTCCACAGACTGCCAAGAAAGTCACGTTTAAAACTGCAACAGGAGAGTACTTGTGAGAGTGGATTTCATTCCGGAGAAGAAATGCAATGTCTTCACAATGCATTGTGCAGTTCCTCAGACTCTGCCGTTAGACTGCAGAAGACAGCAAATATTTCTGTTGCCAGCTGGCAGAGCACTCCCGACGAGGAAGCAGATGCTGTCCGAATTCTGCCTGATGTAGGAAGGCTGAGTATTATCTGTGTGCATAGATGCAACATTACACTAGCTCAGATGAAGACATGGGTGTTCAGATAATTGCTTAATAAAAAGCCAGAGGCAAATCCTTGCACACTCATGCCCCAGGCTTGAAGTTACCAGTCAAACCAGCTTGGACACCTGTGGTGTCTGGAGGTGGAGGGCAAACCCACACACTCACAGCCTTTCCTAATTTGTTCCCTGACACTTCCACTGTGATTACACTCGCTTCAGCTTGGCAAGGAGTTTTCTACTGTCCAAACCTGAATTAGCACTGAAAATAATGCTGATGGAAACTAGGGAGAGCTGCTCCAGCAGGCTGAGGCTGACCAAGAGAAGCCCTGCTACCAAGAAATCTGCAAGGAAATGCAACACTGAAGAGAGGCTTCAAAAAGAAACTAACGTGGTAGAGGACAACCTCCACCCAGGGCTGCAAGAGCAGCAGGTTCTCATCTCTCTGGTGCTGTCAGATTTGCTCTCAGGGGCCTCAGCTCCTTCTCTCCAACCAAGCACTAAGCCCATGTGAAGGAAGAACCTTAGAGGTTTAAAGATTGGACAGGTCTTGGCAGATGTTTTACAGCTATGTCAAAAGACACATCTGTGACTGCGGGGTGACTCCCTGCCAATTTTTAAATCCTCATTCCAAGCGCTGGAGCTGTAGAGTTTCTCAAAGAAACCATTGTCAGAATTTGTTTAACACGAATTAAACTATTTTTTTCCTGATCTCGTTTGTATTGATCACTCCTATAAAACAAAAGAACATGTAATCAGCTTTTCTATATATCACAGACTGTTAAAGGTCACTCAGATGTCTACATCAAGCCAAAATATGAATTATGGCTAATATTTTGAACCTAAAGACAGAATTTATCTGTTACAGAAAAGGACAGAAGAGAGCAGGATGTTATCTACATATTTTTAGATTTATGGCATGACAGAGAAAAACCCTGAACAAGCACCCTGTGCCTACATAATTTAATGGACCCTACTTTTCACCTCTCTTGATGGAGCTGAGTTCCTTAAGCTTCACACCACGAAGTGGTCTTCCATACCTGGACGCTGTGATAGCAGATTTGTTTGAATCTGGTCTCTACTTCTCATTGGTCTCAAAGCAATGATTGTCGAAACCTGATGCAACACACCAATGGATGACCCCCAGCCCTGCCCGATGCAACCTTTGTATCACACCAAGGGCTGCAGTGGCAAAATTGCGCAGTCTTGTTCTGAGCACTTTGGGAGAAGTCATCTTCCCTGCCTTTCATGCTATTGGTGTAGCCTCCATTCCTTGTTCCCAAAAGCATCATCTTTCTGTGCTAAAAAAGCGTGCTTTTTTGGAAGGTGAGCATTTGTGAGGAGAAACAATAGCACACCAAGTGTCAGTCTTGATGTTTCAACTCAGTGACATCCAGCTCTCAGGCTACAGATCCCAGCTCTCTCTGTAGAAAGGATGTGAGAAATGGTCTTGTTCACTTCCAGGACTGGAGCAGTGTCCAGAGCCCTCCTTGCTAATTGCCCAGGAGTTCCTTCACAAAGTCCATTTTGATTTCCAGCTTGTGCTGCCAGAGTTGGAACCCTTTGTTCCCTCTCTGGTCAATGGAGAGAGGAGTCTTCTTGGGAATGACTCAGAGCTGGAGTCAGTCTGTCCTCACCACCAGCTCAGGACATAATCTGAAAAGATTCACCTTCCAGTCTGGGCATGAAAGGTTAAATGCCAAATGGTGACAGTTCCTAGTCGAAAGAGTTCATGAAAGCTGAGAAAGCATGGGCAATTTATTATTTCATTTTCGAGGAGGAAAACAGAGGCACTGTAATTAGAGCCCTCACTCTAGATGAGATGCTGAGACTGGCAAAGCTGACAAGTGAGGCTTCTTCTGACTCCCGGATGAGCTGCCAAATGCAGAAAAGACCTCTTTGGCCATGAATGCTGGGCTCCAATTCTCCCCACCCTGCCCCAAACATGATAGAACAGGGCCACGTGCCAGATATGTTTTTATGCTAAGTGCTTCTGTTGTTTGCTAAGAAAAATAGTAAGTGCTGTCTTTGGTAGCCAGAGTTTCTGGAGAATCCTTGGGATGGTTTCTCCTTCCTGATTGTACCTGTGTATGTCTTTTCCTTACAACAGGGAAGTACCACTGATATCTGCCAACCTTCCTCGCCACATACCCGAATTGCCTGGCAGGGAAGAACAAACTCTTGGACGGCTAAGGTAAATCAGCGGTTTGCTTTTCCAGATCCTTTTCCCTTTGTTTGTAAAGCCCACTTAGATTTCAGAGGCTGTATCACTAACTATTTCAATGAGAAAGCCCTTCTTGGAGAAAATGAGCCAGAAAACACAGCACAGAGCTATGAGACAGAATAACAGAAAAGAAGAAGATTACTAAACAGGCAAAAATTCAGTCCAGGTATGGCTCCAGGTATTAGCAGGTGGTAGGAATAAAAGATGATGAATACAGAGATAAATGTGGTGCCTCCTGATTTATCGAGATGAAAGCACGCAGTCTGTATAGTGAAGTCAAGCATTTATGTCTGTCTATTCTCCAGGAACTTTTGGAAATATAGTTCTGCTTGTGTTTTGCTGAAATAGAAGCCAGACTGCATAAAAATCATTAGGAGCTCCACTTTTTTTACTATCTGTGATTTTTTTCCTCACGCTAATGGATCCCAGACCATTCCAAACCAAACAATAATAGCTGGGGGAAAAGCTGGAGGGATCCCTTCCTTTGCCAATGCTGAGCTATTTAGCATCTAATCGCAACCAGGATATGGGAACAAAGCCCAGAGCCCTTCAATGTCAAGAAAGAAGGAAAGAAAGAAGGAAAGAAGGAAGGAAAGAAGGAAAGAAGGAAGGAGGGAAGGAAGGAAGGAAGGAAGAAAGGAAGGAAGGAAGGAAGGAAGGAAGGAAGGAAGGAAGGAAGGAAGGAAGGAAGGAAGGAA
>Ga0065711_1028496_pt1 | contig 40876 bp, 26 predicted proteins | sample Hoacrofraction12_FD_59098 | JGI IMG/M metagenome (GOLD analysis project Ga0065711, IMG submission 59098) | Hoatzin crop microbial communities from Cojedes, Venezuela - Epithelial fraction 12 v2 (version 2) | ecosystem: Host-associated > Birds > Digestive system > Esophagus > Crop | place... | reverse complement strand
GGGGGGGGGGGGTGTGTGAAGAAAAAGAAAAAAAGAAGAAATTAGTTCCTTTGACAATTCTAATGCCCTAGATGCTTCACAGCTTTGACAGAAAAGAACAACTGCAATGAAAAACTGAAGCAAATATAAGAAGTCCCATCTATGGAAATTATTGCTCAAATATTCCTCCATAACTTATAGGGCTGTGCAAATTAGTACACCAAGTTTATACCCATCCTGGAAAGTAACTTCACTCCTCAAGACAACAGACACAACCAACATCCAGAGCCAGGTTCCAGAGAAGTATAAAGAGGTGTTTTCAGCAGAGTCTTAAAACAAGAAACTTCTTATGCAAATGACATACATTTACCTAAGCAAATCCTAGTACCAAAATACACTGACTAAACAAGTGAGTCAATAGACCCCTTCAGAGAAAGTCACCTTGCACAGACATATGGACACTTCCACAGCAATAAGCATTGTCTTGCAAAATGCGGTTTGAACCCTGGACTTCTTTCCTTTTGCAATGAATAGGCTCACAGTGGGCAGTACACAAGCACAAGCAGCTACCTGAGCAGAACAAAATCAAGTTTACTTAGCTTTATTTTTTAACTGACTTACTACTAATGAAGAAGTTTGTGAACCTTTCTGTTGCAACCCATCAACAAGGATTATTATCAGGCTCTCATAATGTCACCCAAATTTATTGATGTCAACTAGATATTCAACCAAATTAATAGCTCAGTGCACAATCTAACTGTAGCTATAATTTAGTATTTAAATGACATGCTGTATAAGCATTTCTCAAGGAAAAGGTCAGGCCATGCTCTGAAGGACAGTCTTTGTAACAACTTGCACATTTCATGAGAAAGTTGTAACATTTTACGCTATACTAAGGGCCAGATTCTAATTTCACCTGTGGTAATATCATGTCCCTTCATTTACACCAACATAAATGACAGAGATACAGGTTATTTCTCAAGGTTATTTTAGGAAGTTAAGTTTAGGGAGTTAAGACAGTCCTAAAGTAAATGTCTTTGTATCTTGCACAAATCAGAACAGGTCATCTGTAAGAAAAACAGGCTCCTTGGTGTGCAACAGATTGGGGCAACATGGCATCCCAGGCTCAGGAGAAGCTCCAATGTTCATGTTGCCTTCAGTGCTTAATATTACACCTATGCCATATGACAGCCAGCCAGAAACTCAGATGCGAGTAATGAATTGAAATTGCATTGCAATTCCATCCAAAGCCTGAACTCCAATCTGAGACTCTGACATTTCCCATAATTGATAGGTAATGTCACAATTTCTAATAAAAGCAAATTGTAATCCTCCAAGGAGCTGTCATAAGGGAAAAAAAAACTCAGGTGGTAATTATGTGAGGCTCAGGCAAGCAAATACTTCATCTTTTATTAATTTTACTACATATTTAACAATTGAGCAAAAGACTCCTGTTTCCACGCCTACACTGTGTTGTCTGTGAAGGTTTTTATCTTTGAAAAAGGAGGATGCTTTAAATCTTACTCTTGGAGAAAAGAGAAACAACAAACAACAAAGCAAGGAACCCAAATATTGAGCAATGAACTGATGAACAATTCAGACATAGTCTGAATGTTGAAAAGTTCAGAGAATGCTCTGAAGCATGATTTACTAACTGTGGAGTCAAACTAGTAGAGTAGGAATTGCAGATTTTTGATAAGGTACACACAGTCTGAGTTCTTAGCATACCTACAAAGCCTGCAGTGAAGGCAGTCCTCCTGAACAGGAGAAGCAGAAGCAAGTGAACCCCACCGCACTCACACTCTGATATAAGACTGCAAAAAGGAAGAGCTACCAAATAACTGCAAACAGGCCCAAATAATATACCTTAAAATAAAATTCAGGTTTCTCTGCACTTTCACTGTAACCATGAAGAGTGTACACTCAACCCAATAAACTCCAGTGCTGATGTTGAGTTCTTTAGTTCTAAGTACCTCGAGTCATACCCACAGATTCGAAAACAGAGATGCAGAGCTGCCTTCAAAGGCAACGCCGCATACATTTAAAATAATCATTTCCATGCAGAATGTTGCATGAAAAATAAAATAGCAATGACCATGGAGGCCGGAGTAGCTTGTTCTAATTCCCTTCCCCCTCAAGATTAATTTTATTTAAGTCCTGTCCATTAGTACTGAAGTAATTTATTATTTTAAAATTTAAGCAGAACACTGCAGAGGCTTGTTCAGGAATGTCTGAGATGACTTGAGTCAGGTTATTTACACTTTTAGTATCTGTGAAGTAAATCTTTAGCCCTTTATTTAACCCTTCCTAGAGGCATTTTTCAGACCCAATTAAAAAATTAGTCCCATTCAACTCTATCAGACCAAACTTCCATAGCCTTTCAGAATTTCCAGACAGATAGTGTGCAGGATGAAAGGAGAAAACATGAAGAAATCCATATCATCCACATCCATTTGGGAAGCCACAGGAGGTTCAAACATAGACTCCACCACCTTGTCTGCTCTTTCTGACTGCTGCTGCACATTTGGATTCCACACAGAGCTGCCTGTACTGACCAGACGAATCTTCAACATGAAGACTCATCCCAGGAATTTACACAGTAATCCTCTTTGGTGCTAGCTGACATTCTCACATTTGGGATGTACTGGACACTGCAGGGCAGCTGATCGCAAGAAAGAGTTGAATTTAATCATCCCTCGGTAATCTTTACTTTACATGTTGGGTTTGATTAAACACAAATACTGAAAAAAGCCACCGCTAGACGGTATTGATAGGAAGTGAATCAGATCAAGTATGGCTGCTGTTTTCCAGGTTTCAGAAGCAGACAATTGGAAGTGAAACAGACTGAGATTCTCTTTGCTTTGGAATCTTCGGTGAGGCTATCTCACAGAAAAATAAAAGGTGAGTGTGAAAGGGAATCTGTATCCCATTACATCTTACTAGCATACTGCAACTATATTATATATACAAGTGTCTGCAAATGTAATTTTATGCACTCTAACAAGACATGACAAAGGTCATCATTTGCAGATTCAGAGAAAAGGATATCATTAGATCAGAGGACTGTTTTCAGGTATGAAACCATAATGGTATGAATAGATTTTTCCCTATCATACAAAACACTGTGCAAGAATAGACCTTTCCAATGCTGCTACAACAGTCTTTTTAGCTGCCCTGCTCTGAGAGTCAGCCCAGATGACAGCAGAGAAACCTGAGGCCAGAGGAAGGAAGGACCAATATTCATCTCCAGGAGGTCAGTGGCTTTGCATTTCCGTGGAGAGTATGAATAGTCAGGATATATGTTTCTGCTTCAGCACTCTTTGAAGTCATTTCCATATGTCAGCAACAGTGCCTCTTATAAAATAACCTCTTTTCAAAAGCTTGTGTCATCCTAGGGGCACTTACTGCACCAGGGGTCCTTACTGCATTAACTGATACTTTTGAGTCCTCTCAATGCCTCTGAGATATTCAGCTTCAAGGTCCAAACCCAGTATCTAATGACTTGAAACAACCTGGAACCACATGGATTTCTACTGTTCTATTTCTGTATGCTTCCCACAGCAGCTAAGCAAACAGATGTTGGATCTATGTTGAGTCCTTTCACAGCAGAATATATCTCCATCGTTCTTCTCCCAATTGCCCAATTCCCCAAGATCAACATTGTTATTAAAATACTTCGCATTTTAAGTCCAAACACTAATGTTTCCTCTGCATAGAGGTCATAGTTGCATTATATCACCAGGAAGGCCAGCATGGTCATATCCTCACTCGCTGATCCTGACAGTGGTCTTGCGATTTAGCTCAACACTGTGATTTGTAGCATAGACCTATGCCACCCTTCTGGCTAAAAACAACCAGGCGATGGTTATGGATGCGACACCTCTTACCCAGGCTAGGTCTGTAGCTCCCTCTTTAGCATAATAATTATGCCTGTGCCACTAATCCAGTGCTGGGTGGGCCATGCTGCCTGAATTTCTGCTAGAAAGGGCCCAGAAGGCTTCAGCTGCTAAAGTTATTGACCTATGTAATTTCTAGGACTGTCATACCCAGGTTTATCAGGACCTTGGATTTTGAAGGGACAAAGAAGAAAACAAAAAACAACTGCCACCAAAATCCAGGATCTGGCTTACTCTTCACAGTATTAAGGCACTCCCCTCTATGAAGTTAAACCATGTGTACAATGCTTCATCAACACCAACTCTCTACCTATCAGAGAGCATTTGTTTACTCTGCATCTTCTCTCATCCACATGGCACAGAATGTTGTAATGTTTTTAAGAAGCAGGTTTAATACCCTAGTTGCTGGTGTTAGTTCTCTAATAAATATAGTTTAAAAGAAAACTCCTCCCTAAAGCTAGCAATTCACTGGAGGAGTAACAGTCAAGGCAGGACAGGACTATGAATGGATCCAAAAGGAGGAAAAGAGGGTATAAGGTTGCATCATGTTTCATCCCTTCAAAAAATAAACCAACAAAAAAGTTCAGAGGAAAAAAAAAGAAAAATAGGGGTTTGAAAGCTAGCTTCTGCCATCTCTGGTCTTTTTTCACTTGACAGACCTGTGAAAATGAGTGAGAAATTAGCTTATCTAGGGAAAAAAGGAATTTCTTATTGTTGATAAGCAGCTGTAGAATTCTACCACTTTGATAAATCTTTAGGTTGAAATGAATTCTCTAAGATGGAGCTTGGAGTAAAAGTCAGAGGCAAATATCAACTGCAGGCTAGCCAGGGGTTAGAGTAATGAGTTGTAAGACACAGGGTTCAGGTGCTTGCTTTGTCTGAGCGCCTTGCGGTTTGAAATCAAGCCTCCTACAAGGCAAATAGGTAACCATACTAATCCTTGAGCTTCTGACGCTCCATGGAGAGATGTTTGTCTGTGTTTTTGCAGTTGCTGGTTCCCTCCTTTGGACACGCACTCCAGAGGGGAAAACCATTTCCTCACTTCAACTCCAGATTTAACCAAGTCCTCTTCCTTACATTATTTTATAATAAAGCCCTTAAGTAAATCCAGTTTAACACTTCCTTGAGAACCTTAAATGATATCCCATAATATCACTGCTGATGTAAAATTTACATAGTTTAAGAAGAAGTTTGCATCATATTGTGGGCTTTTTTTTGCCATTACCAGAGCATACATTTCTTGATTGCCTCAATATATCTTTCCAGCATTTGTAGTAATGTGGCATTTAACTGACAAGTTCTGTAGGTGGGAATGAAGTTTCATTTCCACTTTATAAGTACAGGAAAATAGGTCTTACACCACTGCTGTCTGTGATGAGTTGCCTGAATTCAAACATAGTACTGCAGGGTATTTAGAACGAACTATTCCTGCAATTAAAGCATATGTTGTTTAAATGCTTCGAAGGAGCCTGTTTAACATTCATTGCCACAGGGAACCCAGCCATTCCCAGAAAAACAATGGAGTATCTTTAAACACCTGTAACATTTGCTGACAACCTCGATGAACATCACAGTACCTGTGGGTTAACAAGTCCCTAACTACCTTCAAGTAAAATATATCAGCTGCCTCTGGCTTCAGACCCATAAGGGCACCTCCCACTAGACCATCAGTTTTCTTGTTAGCTGGTACCCTAATTTGTTCGTTAGGTACTTTGGTTGTACCCAAAAATCTCCCCATCCCTTCAAGGAGGCAACAATCAATACTAGCTCTCCCTTCATTGTATTAAAGATTCAGACTAGCATTTAATAAACTGTAGTCAGAGACAGAGGTGAAACTTTTCCTTGAAAATTAACCTCAGAACTTGTCTATGGTTTGAAACACAGCGGCACTCTGAGGAGGCAAGAAATTTGGAAAGCAAAGTCTATAGGACTTCCAGTATGAACATCCATTTCATACATTGATTGCTTTTACTCTGTATGAGAAGCATTGTGAGCCACCTCCTATAGGAAAGTCTGCCGTCAAAGTATTCTGAGTTTCCTAGCCTCAATAGAAGCCCAGGAACACAGAAAAATAGTCTCTGTCATGGCAGCTTGTTTGTAGAATGTAACACTGTTAAGTTATTTATCAGGATTATAGCTAACCATCCTCAGGAAAAAAACCCACATCTGTGATATATGGTGTGATCAGGATGTCAGAAAGTTTGCTTAAATGGAAAGACTTGTTGAAGCTACCTTGTAATACGGCATTGCCACAGAGCATAACTGAACGTAAGAAAAATGCCAATTTGGTCTCATTTGCTTTATGCCTAGAACCTGCAAGTAACTTCTGGTGCTTCTTGGAGTGTTTTTGCTGCTAGTTTCCAATTACAGAACCTCATGTTAACAGAGTTTATTAGAATCATATGATATTTGTTATGTCTCTCACTCAAATGAGAACTGCATAAAACAGCTCAAATGCCAACTTGTAACTAGAGCCAAAAGTCTGTCTTGGGAAGATGGTGACTGGAAGTATGTTATAACCTATATTTTCAGATAGGCTTTAATTAAGTAAGTTTCAGGATATGATGGCCCCAGCCAATAAGACAAATATTTTATCTATTCTAGATCACAGAGACTAATGATGAACCTGACAAAGTATTCAAACATTATCCAAATTGGCAATGCTTTATTAGCTTTCTTAAAGAAAAGACATCTAGAAACATTTCTTTTTCTGGATTTCATTTATAACAGTGGACCTCCATGGCTTTGGACAGCATAGCAGTCAAAATGCAGTCTCTACAATTTCTGCAAATGCTTTATCTTCAAGCTTAAGCGCAGCTGTGAAGTTACAAATTTTTGCCACGCACCCCAATCAATAAAACAGCAACCTTTCTTTTCACTTACATTTTTAATGACTAACAGCATTCAAAGCCTTACTGCATTACTTCAGCAGAGAATGAATCCATCAGTAGGTCCATTTCCCCCAAGCAGTCAGGCATTCTGTAATCCCACTTTTCCCAAAAATGAGCAATTTCCTTGCATGCCCAGTAGCTGCAGGCAGCAATTCTCTTTTCATAAGACCACTGTATCTGTTTTCACCTCCAGTTGTTCGTTTGTTAAACACAATAAAAGAATGACACTAGCACAGATGAATCCCAAATAACACTGTTAATTAAAGACATATGGACCTGCTGTCCCTACTAATCCCTCTTAAATTTTCATAGGACACAGGAACTAACACTACGTGGCTGAAGCTATTTAAAAGAATACTACCTTATTCCTGCACATTTCAACCTACATAATATTTAGCCTGCACAGTTGGAGTTGTAAGCAGAACTAGCTACATACACTGCTTGAAAACTTAAAAGTTTTCACATAGCAGGGGAAGATTAGGAGATGAGGTGATAAAGAGGAACAAAGCTCGTAAATCCACTACAAGCAACAGGATTTGACTGAAAAACTAGCACAATGTAAGTCATGGCATATCAACTACACGTTTGCCGGATCAGAGGATTGCTGCACCAAAAAGCGAAATGTGAGAGTGACGTTTATCTGGGAGAGTTGCAAAAACTGCAGGTGTTGTACTTATTCTTGCAGTACAATAACATAAAATTACATTATGATGGAAGCACAGGCTACAGTCCTGCAAACTCTTAAGCATATGTTGTATTTCATTAATTTCTTGCAGTCTCAATGATATCTGAGGTCAATTGCACTTACAGGTGATCCTCTCCAGGAACACAGATTTCCTTTATTAGCCTCCACATATACTGAAAATATACAGAGAGTTTATCCAATTACCAAGTTCTATCTGTTTTTTATACAGTAACAAAAATCTTCAACAAAAATCCCAATCAATTACACACAAGCTATGAAATGCTCAAGTTTTTACTTCAGCACATGTTTAATATTTGATCCTCTATGTGCAATAGATGACTTTTATTGCATGCAGTAATTAATTTCTATTCACAGATATTTATGTGTGAAATTAAATATTTCATAGATTCATTAATTTTATAATTTTAGAAGCTAGCCACTCTGAGGTGCACTAATCAACTTTTCCGTTTTGTATGAAAGGTAATTCTTTAATGGGCAGTAATAATTTTGCTGCATAATAAGTCACAAAACGTGTTCTGAATCCTGATCCCTTTAAATATAGACCCATCTTTATCAATTTCAGCAATATTGTCTTGCATATTCACTGAAATGGATTAGTCCTCTTCAGCATCCTCCCCTTACTTCAATCTTTACCTAGATTAATCAGACCCTAAAATGGTTTTGTCCTAATAAGTTCCATGTTTTTATTAGGCATTCATCCCAAAGTGCAGCTGTTTATAGATATTGCAGCAAAATGTTTTTGAGCAGTAGCAGTAGGTATCTTTCTATCAGGACAAGAACACCAGTGCAGCCTGAAGCATGAAATGTCCAATCAGGAGGTCATCAGTGAAAAGGTACTTACTCCTTTGTTCCTATGTGACCTTCAGTGAGCAACCTTTGGTGTGACTCACTTCCTCTCAGTTTATCCACCTATAAACTTGTGTAGATAGCACAGGTAGTCTGTCTATTTTACTCTCTCACATGCAAAATACTGAATAGAACAAGTTGCCTTTTTTTTCAAACTTTGTTTTATTGGCCAAGCTTTCTGGGATGGAATGGTTTTAAATTCATTTTTTTTCTGTCCTCTAACACAAAGGAGACCATTAAACTACAGAAATACCTAGAAAATAAATGTTTTTGCAGTACTCCAGTATTTAGCAATCCTGAGCTTTGAGAAAAAACAAAGCAAAATGTTACTCAATTACCACTTAAGTGGTTACTGAGACCATTTTAAAACCCAACACCACACAAACAAAAATACATTTAATTTTTTACTTCTGGACACTTTATTCCAATGTAATTGAATAAGTGAGGAAAGATGCATAGGCAGAAAATGGGAGAGCCAAGTTTGTGTAAAGCTAAAAAAGTCTAGTGATCCCAGCTGTGCCATGGCTAATTATGTTGCCTCCTCAATCACACTGTGTCATGTTTCAAACAGAAAAAAGTGTCAGAGAGGAGAGGATGCTCACTCAAAGAAATTAAAAAATACTCTCATAGTGGGAACTGTATTCCATACAACCCACAGCCTACTTGCCAGAATAATAAATAAGTAAATAATGACACAGCTATGTCCTTCACCCTCAACAGTAAATTAAGGGCGAGATAAGGCAACTGAAAGGGCACCTCAATAAAGCCAGAAGATGTTTTTTCATGACACTGGGAAGAGATTTTACAGCTGTTTTCCCTCTCACTAAAAGAAAGTACCAGCCTTCAAGATTCATGTATGTTTCAGTAGATGAGCCGTTGGAAGACCATAGTCATATATATGTAGACAGCTGGGCACACCTCTCCACCAGGAAAGCAGCAGCATGAGAGGAAAGGGGCTTAGTCCAGACCCTGAGAGCCAGGCCAGTTTCCAGAAGAACCAGTACATTGGGGTCCCAGCCTTCTGTGTTTCAGGTTTTAACTGTAGGTGTGGCATGCTTTGAAATCTGTCTCCAGCTCCTGGGAAGCACAAGAAGTATAGAAATACTGCTGTAGTGCCAGAAGTGATATTTGATAGTGTCTTTCCCTTCAATGTGCAGAGGAAAAAGGCTCACTGGACAGACTGGATTGTCCAGTTTTGTTTCAGTAGCAATTTTTCTTATTTAAAAAAATAATCCCAGGAATTAAAATAAAAATATGGTTTGCCCTGGCCATGAAGGTTACTGGTCTGGTTATTGTGTCTTTTTTTCAAGTCTTATCTGCAAAGGCTTTGTGAGGATCAGTAGCTTTACTGGCACTGAACATTCTATGCTGCACAGTTAGCAACTAATGTAAGTCTAGACCTGGCTAGTAATTTGGAAGTAATCTGAAGTAATTAATATGGGACCCATAATATCTCAGAACCAGGTTAATGTGAAACGTCTATACTTCAGTTCCAGAAGTTTGTGTTGAATTGAGCACCAAAGTCAGGAAACACCATTAATTGTGTACCTATCAGTTTTCCCTTTGTAGTTCTTGGTTTGAGTTTCTTTAGCTGAATTGCCAATAAAAAATATGTCAAATCTCACTTTCATACAATTTCGTCTTGTACAATACATCAATGTAAAGCTCCTTAAAATCTCTGGCCTTCAACTTGTCTGAGGTTTGCTCCTCAATATGAATGTGGGTATTTCTCATAACCTGGAAAACATGCAAAAGTCTGATCAAATTTACAATGCTATACAGTTCTCAGAAACTTACTCCACTCACTGTTTCTTGTGTGACAATGGGTGAATAAAACATATTTCTCAATAATTAATAAAAAGTTAGAAGATTTTTGTCTTTCAGACAGAAAATAATATTTACAAAAATAGCTGCATCTGTATTTTTAGTTTTAAATACTGCTTGCAAATTTTGCCTGTGACAAAGGTCTCCAAAACAACTGTCACATCATCTGGTGGCCTAGATAGTAGTAATATCATCTTCTGAGAGAAAGAGGTAGTATTATCTGCAAAGTATTAGTTTCAAAGATGGCTGCTGCCATTCTGCTTTCTGACTGCCTTTCATCTCATTAACACCCCAGGAAAAATAATCCAAATGCTAGGTGCCAATTACAGTACTTCATTGCTCAATTTCTTTCAAAGCCCTGTTCAGTTCTGCTGTAAGGCCCACTCTTCTGTCTGCATCTCTGCACTAAAGATATCAAATAGCCCAGCAGTGTATATTTAGCTTGTGTGCTATATTGGCAGCCATGTGAAATGCAGTGATCTCACAGAAAGCGTACAGCTCTGGAAACCTAATGGTGAAGGGAAGAATTTGTTGTACTTCTTGAGTTGTTCTCACTACATGACGTTTAAGACTAGTGACCAACATAAGCAGGTTGTTCTACTGGGAACCACTTATACGAGTTTCCATTTCAGCAAGCCTCTCTAGCAAAAAGTTCACTCAATGCAAGTTATTAGATACCTAAGAAACAAAAAAATGCATGGGACAGACCACAAATCTGGGTCTGGACATTTAGAAAGTACACACCTTCAAGTATCCCTGTTAGACCAAGATTTTAAAGATGAAGGATTTGACTGACTATGGGTGCTTAGCCAAGATTCCTTAGCAGATTGCAATTGCCATGCAAAACAGAAGGTATCACAAATTTAATTTGCTTTTGAAACCTGAACAACCTTACACAGGCATCAAATGGGAAGACACAGGCAACTATAAAAAATTCCTACTCTCACTTCACCCAGGAAAGCAGTCTAGGCTGAAAGAGGATCTGTTGTCTTACACCACCTACAAACCTGTAAGGGACAAATGAACCATATCTGCCTAAACAAGCAAACAAACAAATCTGGCCATAAATATGCTCCTCAAGTCAGGCTTCTATCTCTAGAACACTTTGATCTCCAGCGTGAATTTATCTCATGGGAGAAAGCCTGCTTTCATTGTCTATGCCCAAAGACATTTTATCAGTGTTTATCCTCCCTGTATATTGCTTGGGCAGTTGCAATTTGATTGCAATCACCCTGTACAACCTATTTAGTGGTTGAAGTTTCTCCTGTAAACGCAGGTAACCAACAGGACACTTAAACAGGAATAATATTCCCATTGCAATGTTTGACTTGTTTTCTTTCCAGTTGAGCTGAATTGTTATTTTATATCATTTAGTAAGGAAAATATAGACCAGATCTTCTAGTCTAAAAGTGAAAAACATATCACAATGAGCTAAAATACAGAAGGAAGGAAAGATCTTCCTTTATCACCCTGGCACGCACCTCTTACATCCCTTCAGTTTCCCACATCATCCTCTGCCTCCTTTTTCTTTTTCTGGCTTTCCTAACATTTAGGTATTTATTCTATTGTGTTCAAACTTGAAGGTAACAAGAGACTTTATCCTATTTTTTTTCAAGTAAAAATTCAGCCAAAATATCTATCTTATCAAGATAAAAATGCTTTTCATAGAGCATCTCAAATTTCTATGAAAACTAATTAACATAGAGAACAATTTACTAGCTTTTTGGCTGAGAATGAAAACTTGTTTATCCAATAAAAGTGAATGTTTCTAAAGAAAACTTAAATGGCAGCATACTTCTCCCTTAAAAAGCATTGCTATAAGAACTGAATCATGTGACTATGGTTCTTATGGCCCTGTATCTCTTGGCTGAATTGTCTGGTAAGTAATACAGCCACTGAAGTTTTTTCTATATTTAATTAATTCATAACATCTTTTCCCTACCTAAATCCAGTGGCATCTACAAAAATTGAGCTCGCTCTGCAATCTCTCCCTCATTGCCCTAATAGGATATCCTTCTCCTACCTGGCCACTTATCCTCATAAAAGTAGATACAAGGTTAACATTGAGATTTTTGTGCTCATAATCGAATTTAACCAACAGGTTCAAAAATTATAGCAGGTGTCAGGGGGAGAGGAGACTAGAAGAGAAAAAACTGTATAATTCCAGGTTCCCAGTGGAGCCAGAGCTCATCGCTGTAAATGATGGCCATCTTCCTGCCTGAAATGCAATTCTGTGTGAAGCCACCAGGCTTATAAAGCTCAGGCAACACACAAGAAACGCACATTTTCAGAGTGAGTGCTGAAACTCCTGGTATTCCAGAAAGCACTAACCCAGAGTCAGCTGAGTGCAACTTAACTGCCCAATGGACAACTGTAAGTGGAAAAATAGAGGAAAGCAAATCTTACATTAAGACATATGACTAGACAATACATTTCCTCCTTGTTCCATTTCTTTTCCTTATGGAAAGATTGGCTAATACCCAATTTTAATCTGACAAACAGTACATTTAATAATACATTTTATTCTTGTTATGAGCAATATAAGGCATCCCCCTCATTGATTTCAACCTTGTATGGGGTCTGACTGGGATGGTTAATGGTTTTCCTATCAGCTCCACACCAGCGTCTGGCTACTGATGAACAGTGTTTGTGCAGTGTCAAGGTTCTCTCTGTTTCTCAGTGTGTCTCCCACAGGGAGAAGGTTGGGGATGGGAAAGAGGGTGGAAGGGACTACAGCCAGGACAGTTGACCTGAACTGGCCAAAGGTATATTCCATACCTGATAATTTCATGCTCAGCAATAAAACAGTAGAAGGGCTTTTTTTAAGGTAGTCATTGCTCATAGCCTGCCTGGGCATCAGTATGCTGCTGGGAGGTGGTGAGTGATTGCCTTTGCATCACTTGGATTTTTTTTTTTTCCCCTTCACTTATTAAACTGTCCTTATATAGACCCATGAGTTTTTCTTGCTTTTGTCATTCTGATTCTCATCCAGTCCTGCTGTGGGGAAATTAGTGAGCAACTAGGTGGGGGGTTAGCTACTGACTGATGGATAACCATTCCGCACTCTTGTTTGGAATTCAGTAACAAAAACGCTACTTCAAGGACTCATGACAACAGTTGGGAATAGAAGAACATGAATGAGAGAGAAAACCAAGCCAAGAAAGATTGCTCTTTATGGAGTAAAAAGGAGTAAACATACGCACAGAATTTCTGTTCATCTGAAACATACACGTGCGTGCACATGGAAACCCAGATGCCTGGTGGCTGAGCTTCAGGAGGAGACAGGCAGACTGAGGAGCATCTGAGAGTCTGAGCAAGAGGTACACCCATGGAGCTGTACCCTGCCATCTCTGGTACCCACAAGCAGACTCAGCACAACAACTGCTGAGGTAGGTACAGTATCTATTGTTGTCCCAGGATGAAGGCAGTGATATGACAGATATGGAGGAGCAGAAGCAAGTTACTGCATGGACTTGTGAGAAGAGCCGCTCCTTGTACTGTGAGCTTCTTTTACAGAATTAAGTATGAGGCTCTGAATATGGCGGGCAAAGGACATAATGAGACAGACAAAGAGGAATCTGTGCAAGTTCACTCACCGAGACCAGATCAACCAATAACCTGCATCAAGAGCTGCATTATGACCAGGGCAGAGAAGAACCAATGGCTAGTTACGGTCATAGATGACTCCCTCCTGAGTGGGAGGGAGGCACACGTCTGCACACCGGACCCTCTTTTCAGGGAAGTTTGTTGCCTCCCTGGGGTCCAGATCAGAGAAATCACCAGAAAACTGACGAGCTTAGTACAGACTTTGGATTATTACCCCCTCCTATTCTTTCACATGTTGTTGCAACAAGAAGTCCAAGGTCAATCAAAAGAGACTTCACGGCCCTGGTAAGAATACTACAGGATTCAGGAGCACAAGTAGTGCTTTCCTCAATGCTCCTGGTTATGCTAAAAGACATTGGAAGAAATAGATGTGCTCAATACATCAATACATGGCTCCAGGGCTGGTGCCACTGGTACTAGTAGAAACCAGTACTTTGGTTTCTATAACCATGGAATAGTCTTTGAGGCACAACGTATGTTGGGGCCTGATGGGATCCACCTGGCCTAATGGAGGAAACGCTTCTTTTCTGGAAAACTGGCAGGACCAGTTGAATGGGCTTCAAACTAGAAATATTGGAGGAGGGGATACCACCATGAGAGCTAAAGGCAAGCCTGAGGATGGCATGGCACCACCTGAGGTTGGCAATGCTACGGTGAGAATTTACATCACTCTGGATTAGTAGCCCTTGTCCTTACAGAAGATTTCAACTTCCCAGACATCAACTGAGAATACCACACTGCTGTGACAAGCAAGTCTTGGAAATTCTTGAAGTTTGTGCAAGATAATTTGTCACAAATTCTCAGTAAGCCAGCTAGGAAAGGTGTCCTCCTAGACTTGTTGTTTGTGGGTAGAGAAGGACTGATGGGAGATGTGACAGTAGCTGGCTGTCTTAGCCGCAGTGATCATGGAATGGCTGAGTTTAAAATTTTTGGTGTAATGAGAAAAAAAAGGTCAGCAGAGTTGCTACCCTGGATTTCAAGAGAGAAAACTTACTCAGGGAGTTATGTAGCAGTGTTCCCTAGGAATCTGCTTTTGAGGGCTTAGGAGTCCACGAGTGCTGGCGAGTTTTGAAGAACCACCTGTTGAAAGCACAGAAGCAGGCAATCCCATTGTATTGAAAGTCAAGCAACAGGGGCAGAAGACCAGCTTGGCTGAACAGGGAACTCCTCGTGGAACTCAGGAGGAAAAATAAATTGCACAGTCCCTGGAAGTGAAACTAGCCTTCAGAAGAAGGTTACAGAGCCATGGTTTGCACATGCAGGGAGAACACATGAAAAGCCAAAGCTCAGCTACAGTTGAAACTGGCTGGTGTTGTGCCAGGCAACAAAAAAAGGCTTTTTAAAGTGTGTTAATAGCGAAAGGAGGTCCAAGGAAAACACTGGACCAATACTTGTTGAAGACTGTCACCTGACAAATAGGGATGAAGAAAAAGCAGGGCCATTCAATGCTTTTTTTGCCTCAGATTTTAATAGAAATGATAGACTTTGGGCTGCCTGGTCCTCTGAGTCAGAGGAACACATGTATGGGAACAGGGACTTTCTATTTGCGGACACTGAAATTGTAAAGGACCAGGTGTATCAGCTGAATGTTCACAAGCCCATAGGGCCTGATGGGGTTCATCTCAGAGTACTGAAGGAGCCAGTGGATGTTATGTCAGGAGCACTCTCAGTCATCTACCAAAGATCTTGGGAGTCTGGAGAGGTCCCCACTGACTGGAAGCTAGCCAGCATTACTCCAATTTACAAGAAGGTTATGAGGAAAGACTCAGAAAACTACAGACCTGTTAGTATAACCCCATTACTCGGAAAAAGGACAAGGCAATCACAGTCAACATGGGTTCACAAAGGTAAAGTCCTGTTAAACAGATTTAATATCCTCCTATGATAACCTCACATTCCTAGTGGATGAAGAGAAGGCAGTGGATGTAGATTTTTTTCTGGATTATAGTAGGGCTTTTGATACTGTCCCTCACAGCATCCTTCTGGACAAGCTGTCCAACTGTGAGATGAGCAGGTACACAGTGCACAGGGTGAAGAACTGGCTGAAAGGCAGGCCTCACAGGGTTGTTGTGAACGGGGCTACATCTGGCTGGCAAATGGTCTCCAGTGGTGATCCTCAGGGGTCAATTTTAAGGCCATTTGTGTTCAGTATTTGTATCAATGATCTGGAGGCTGGAGTTGAATGCACTGTTAGCAAGTTTGCTGATGATACTGACTCTCTCAAGGGACGGGAAGCCTTGCAGAGGGATTTGGATAAATTGGAGCATTGAGCAATCATCAATGGGATGAAATCTAACAAGTCCAAATGCTGGATTCTGCACCTAGGATGGAGTAACTCCAGGCACAAGTATAAATTGCGAGACAAGTGGCTGGAGAGCAGCCCTGCAGAAAGGGATCTGGGGTGCTGGTTGACAGCAGGCATCATATGAATCAGCAGTGTGCCCTGGCAGCCGAGAGGACAAACTGCATCCCGCAGTTCATAAAACATAGTATAACCAGCTGGTCAAAAACAGTGATTATCCCACTGTATTTAGTGTTGGTGCAGCCTCACCTTAAATAGTGTGTGCAGTTCTGGGTCCCACAGTTTAAGAACGATGTTAAAGTACTTGTATGCATGAAGTACCTTGGAGAAAAGGAGACTGAGGGGTGTCTTCATGGGTCTCTACTTCTCCCTGAGGAGGGGAAGTGGAGAGGGAGGCGCTGACCTTGGTATCCAGTAATAGGACACATGGAAGTGGCTCAAAGCTGTGCCAGAGGAGCTTTAGACTGGACATTAGGAAATATTTCTTTATCAAGACGGTGGTCAAACACTGTATCAGGCTTCCTAGAGGGGTGATCCATGCCCCAAGCCTGTCAATGTTTAAGAGGCATTTGGACTATGCCTTAATAAAAAGCTTTAACTTTTGATCAGTTCTGAAGCAGTCAGGCAGTTGGACTAGATGATCCTCGTTTGTCTATTCTATCCTGTTCTATTCTATTCTGTTGTTTCTATTGTTTAGTCACACATTGTTGGGCAGAAGGATATCTCCAGCAATATGGTGCCAGCACTTATCTTCATCTTGATTTTCCAGAGCATGTGTGTGTATTTATTCACTTGCACATGAAGGAGAAGTGAAGATTATCTGCTTTAGATGTGCTTGACACGAGCCAATATTCTCACTGTGACACCTCATTAGGTATTTACTTAGGTCTCTGCTAAAGTAAAAAAAAAAAAAGCATTTCTGCACTGATCCTTGGAGAATTCGCTTTTTAAGCCATTGTCAACACAGCTGGTCATCACAAGTAGACACCAAGGTTAACATGAAGACTAACACTGACTGCTGCATCACAGGCTTTTCCAGAAATCCCACAGCCAACATGGATAGCCTGGCAAGTTGTACATGTTTGCTTGGCCACAGATATTCACACCTGCTGAAAGGTAAGGTGCTTCTGAAAGACACTTGTGGTTTCTCAATCCATCTTCAGGGGAAACTAGCAAGCTTCCCACTGTATCAAGATATATCACGTTTCACTGTTGAAAGAAAGGTGAAAGTAGTGAAAGTAGTTTTTAGTCCTAGAAAGCAAAAAAAATTGTGTTTCAAAGACATATCTTAAGCATTTCTGAAGGTGTTCCACAAAGCCTTGATTTTTAAAAGTACAGGTTTAACCTTGTCTTTTTTTTAAAACAGAAAGCTTGACATCTAAAATTTTTCCTAGTGCTGCATCATAATGCCTGAAACCTTGGAAAAATAAAAGGCATCTCTCCGCCTATTCTCCTAGTGTATATGGGGTCCAATTCTTATATTCTCCTTCTGACAACAGTCTCCTTTTTTCTTTGATGCAGAACTCCTTTTTTTTTTTGCTCATCTGTATCATGTTACTGCAACAGGTTCCAGAGAGTTCTTTGCAGGACTTCAGGGTTTCACATCTGCATTTTTTCTTATGTGGCTTTTACACCAGGAAACATTTCAGTCCAACCAGACAAGCTGACATTTTTACCAAATACTTTAAAGGAAAACATGGTATTCCTTTCTTTCATTTTCAAACACAAGCACAGATCTTATCCATTGTTTTGATTTCATTCTATGCTTCACAACACCTGTTTCACTGAAAGCCCCAGTGCCGGGAATGATAAGATTACATGAAATAGCCACCATAAATACAAGGTACATCTCATGAATCTACAACACAAGTGTTCTTTTAACTCCTTAAATATAGAGCCATAACTCTCAAACAGCTTACTGGATTATCAAACTCACTGTGTAGTACTACAAGAGAATCACAGAATCATTTAGGCTGGAAAAGACCCTCAAGACCATCGAGTCCAGCTATCCCACACTGGAGTAGGTGGATGTGTCCTGAAGTAAGCAGCAGCCCATGGAGATAGAAGCCCATCCAGTACCAGGTTTTCTGACAGGACCTGTGGCCCATGGGGTATTCATGCTGGAGCAGTTTGTTCCTGATGGACTGTGAGCCATGGAAAGGACCCAGATTGAAGCAGTTCATGAAGGACTGTATCCCATGTGAGGGATCCCACACTGGAGTAGAGGAACAGTATAAGGAGTAAGGAGCAGCAGAGACAAAGTCTTATGCACAGATCGCAACCCCCATTCCTCATCCCTCTGTGCTGCCTGGTGGAAGGAGATAGAAGAGTCAGCGGTGAAGCTGAGCCTGGGAAGAAGAGGGAGTGAGGGGAATGCATTACTAGGGGTTTTTTAAAATTTATTTCTTGCTATTCTACTCTGTTATTAATTGGCAGTAAATTAAATTTATTTCCCCAAATAGAGTCTGGTTTGACCATGATGTTAACTGGTGAGGGTTTTCTCTGCCCTTCTCTCAACCCATGGATTTTTCCCTCATATTTTCTCCCCTGTCTTGCTGAGGAGGGGGAGTGAGAGAGCGTGTTGATGGTAACCTAGTAGCCACCCAAGTTTAACCGACCACGCTGGTGAAATCACTAACTGCATGGGTGCAGCTCTGCATTTCCATGACATATGGACACATCCCAAATATGCACTAACCTCTACTGTGGTGACATACTCTAAAATGACAGAACAAACAAGAAAGAAGTGGTTAGACTTCTGTTTGCATTTCTCTGTGTGTACATTTTGTATTAATGGACTTCAGGTTTACTCTGCAGATTTTTCTACTCAATTATTTTTAATACTTTTGATGTGTGAACCTACAGGAGATCTGAAGAAAACTCACAAGCAAAAAAAATCAGAAAAGCAAACCAGATGCTGTAGCTGAACAGAATGTAAGAGAACAAAGATGAGAGAAGGAAGACTGGTAGTATTCATCCCATGATCAATTTAGCATCCTGTCCCAGTGTTCTAGGTACAGAGGGTCCCATCTAAAATTACAGCTTACACATTCACTCTTCCCTTATGGCCATTTAATTCAACATTGTGCCATTTATTTTCCTCCAATGCACTAAGACAGACAATATAAGGTCTTCCATCTTCCCTGTAGATTCCTTTCAGTATCACATGTCAGGAAGGTCACCCTGAACAACCCACAAGATTAATACATCTGGGAGCACCCAGATCAAACATCCTTTATAATCTCAATTTCCCAAGTGAGACACTTGGAGCTAGCATCTCTATTCTGACATCTGGAAACCCAAATCTGCAAGACCATGATGAAGAGGTCAGACCTCTCCTCTGTATTCAAGTCCCAGGAGGTATGGCTAGAATATCTGAAGCATACGAGGTGGCAGAGAGCAGCTCTGTAGATAGCTACATTTATACCTGTTGGCTTTTCTAAACAACTCCCATTACCCCTCTACTAGCCTAAAAAAAATCCACAGACACCTGCTCCAAAAGAAAATGAGAAATAACCTCACAACATACAGTCTTAGTGTATCTGTCCTTTGCTACTCTTGCTCTCTAGGAATCTGGGAAACAGCAGGCAATCCAGTAGAAACTCTAATGAGCTAGGGAGTTGAGGAAGCAGCTTCAAATGAAGGGAAAGAAAAGGAAAATGTTGGGGTTTTTTTTCCACCCCGTCCATGGATATTTACTGAAATTCTAGCCACAAAAAACCAAGTTCATCTTTGTTCTCCAGTTGAGAAATCACTAAGAAAATGCTAACACATTAATCAGCTATGCAATTCATGACACCACTTCCCTGTGTTTATAGAACTTTGACTACATAAATATATGCTTCAATAGCAAATTCATAGTTAAATTAGGTCAAGCTATAACTTGATAAGCAGGTAAAACTTAATAATTCTAGTCTGTTTCAGCACTGCTGGTGTAAATCACATTCCAGACTGGCAAGCATAGAAGCCAAAAGAAGAGATACTTATCATAACCACATAGACACGCCTAAAGCATTGCGACAGGTAAAAATTATCTAAATTAGCCATGTCAGAATGTTTACAGCCATTGGCATGTCTAAATAAATTGTCTTGCATCCTACCTGAACAGTGCACTAACCCACATCAACAAAAATAGTTTAATTTGTTAGTGTCAAAATTAAGCATTAAATGAATTAGTTGCTGAGTTTACTGGAGTCTCACTGCTAATAAACAGGTTCTCTGGACAATATCTGTATATTACTTGTGCCTAACTGCCAATGGTAAGTTTGAGAATTGCTTTATTCTTGAAGGCTTGAGGAGAAAAACACAGCAACAAGTTAGAAATTGCATCACAGAAAGTCTAGTGAGCTTTCTTCTTGAGATTATAGATGAAGCATATGCTAAAGCTGGCCCACCTCCTCCTATTAGCAGTTGCTGCCAGAAGGGCCTTAACTGCTGACATGAACATCTTCCCTTGGGATATCCCACACCAGTTTTCCAAGAATTCTGAGCTGTGACTTAAACCTGCTTTCACCTAATGCTGCTCTGTGTTGTTATGATATGACACGGACAAAAGCAGAGGTAACAGGGGTGTGACAGAATGGAAAAGCAGACAGATCTGCTATCCTGCCAGCCCACACTGACCCAAATTTGCTACCTGGCATACCCTACCTAGTCAAAGAAAAGTTTTAAGCTTGTATTTCTACAGCTCTGCAGAATTTTCCTTCTTTGCAAGAGCACTGATTCAGTGTCTTGCTCATTTAAATAAGCATCTTTAAGTACTGAAGAGACTAGCAGCACGATACAGGAAAATTGGCGCACAAGGCCGCCCTCTCATTCACTTGTCCACTGAGAAGTGGAGAGGGATATCATTTGCATGTGTATGTTTCAGCAGGGCACGTGAGCATCTAACAATCCTAGACAAACACTTCAGCCCACTTAGAAATAAACCAGCATGAGATCTACGAATGAGCCATTCGGGAATCTCCTTCCCAGTGGGCAAGTACATACAGCATTGCAGATCATGTACCATCCCCAGAGGCCCATGTTTTCAGGAAAAGAATGACTATTCTGAGGGGAAGGGGCTTTTCTTGTTGACTCACTGCAAGGACAGAGACACAAGTGGGCTGAGTTGCTCCCTTCCTTTTGTTCGAAATTACTCCCGAGTAAGACATTTCAGCCAAAACAGGTTTACCAGGTAGTTGTTCTTGGCTGACAGGAAGAAATACCAGCATGCTGTACAGCCAGGTAAAAGACCTTCACATCTGTCTCCTGTCCTCTACATGAAGGTTCATCTCATTACAACAAAATCAGGCTCCAGTAAAGAAATACCATTTTGAGGCTGTGTATCCACAAGGTGGGCAAACAGCTCAGTTTGATTCATCTGAATCTATAGCAAAAAACATCTTGTGCTGTTCTGCTAAACACATATAAATTAAAGGTCTTTCTTCCTCCCTTGCAGTATATTTGTGTTTTGAGTATGGAACACTGAGACACAATCAGGATGATCTCTAGGTGACTTTGATCTTAAAATTATTCAATGGTTAAGATGGAAGTATTATCTCTTACATCCAAATAAATAATACCCGAAGAATTCAACTTGATTAGTGTTTTTACAATCAATACCAAATGAAGTGCAAGTAATTTTACACCTGTTGTAAAGTGTTGACAGATTATCCCTCAGCAATATTTTGATGGTGTGTATATATACACGCCATTACTTTTTGCAACATTGGTATGAAAGGAATGATAAAATCCAAGGGACAAACATGAACAAAAAAGGCAGACGTGCCAAATAGAACCACCGAGTGCTCCCTTGTTCCTTTTTCATGCACAACATTCATAAAAGTCCATTCCTTAAGCTATTTTCTTTACATCTCATATTAACTGGCCCAAATGAGCTGGCATACCATGACCACCATACTGCTTATACATTCTGAACTGAGACCTTTTACTTATCATTTATGCTTAAACACTCACTGATCTGCCAGCTAGACAAGGATTTATGGGTAAACTTGCTTATGATACCCATGGCTTGCTCACAGGTTATGCTATTAGACTCTGATTCCACAGAGGTCCTTAGTATCCACCAAACACATTTACTGCCTACAGCCTGGGGCTGACTTCACACAAGAATCATGAAGGTGAAAAGGTCATTAGTTAGCTTCTTGAATTCTCAAAAAATTACAGTCTTTCCTCCCACTATCCTCTGCCCAAACAAGGAAAAATCTGGATACAAACATATCCAGATCGTGGGATATCAGAGAGTGTCAGACATTCATGACCCCTCCGTTGCTGTTCCATTCAAGACCAGATTAGTCACACTGCTTGCATAAATCTCTCAAAAGGCTGGCCAAATTTCCCTTTTTTGGCAAGGAGGAGGGGACACAGGGAGAAGCATGTCAAAATATGAAGTGTGAGAAATGTGGCTTTTGAGTGAAAGGAATAAACTGAGATACAATGGATAAAACAGCATTCACTTAATTTAAGAGTCTTTTGAGGGTGGAGAAGTACACACACCAGCAAAGACTTCAGACCTAAAACCAAGACAGACAAGTTGTTAAAGGAGAGAGAGGCAAGAAATCTAAACCAGCTAAGAGATCCTTAAGTTTTCAGACTTGGTTCTAATTTTTAGAAATGAGAGATGGCAATGAGACACTGTGGATCTTCCAGAAGCAACAAGCATCCAGCAGGACCTATTGACCCATCACCCTCCATTTTGAGATGTCTCTCTACATAGGAAATTATGGTTTATGGAAATGTTTTGCTCTTTACATTCTGGTGGACTAAACTACTGTTCCGGTAGTTTGTTGCAAGGAGGATAAGTTCAAATATTACAGCCACCAAGAACAGTGTTAAGAACAAAAATAACAGAGGAAAGTATACTTTTGGGAACAGACCAGACAAGCAGTCATGCAAAAGAAGGAAAAAAGGAAATGAGTGAAATAATATGGGATTATCTGGGGAAAAAAACAGCCTAATCAACAGTCAGAACTAGTAAGAGGTGTGGCAGCTGTACCCCCAAGCTCTTCAGAAACCCACCAGTGAAAAGATGACTTTTGGAGATCACATACTAGAAGCAGGCAGATCACAAGGAGCGGGCTCTATATTCCTGGCTTCCCATACACAATCTCCTAGAGACCACTGCAATTTGGAGCACATCTGTGAGGCATCATTGCCTCTATCTCAAATAGCAGCTTGAACAGGCTTCACGTGTGGGAACCCAAGACACTTTATCTTGCTGCATTCAAGCATGAGGGAAATGGAGGAAGTGAGGGACACAAGGAGATAAGTGTAGCCATACCAGCTCAAAAGACAAGTCCAGCTAAGTCCGTATCCTGAGTTTACAACATGAGGTGTCACCTGCTGTTTATAGAAAGCGTGTAAGAAACAGGTCAGAACAAAATATATTGAAAGAATGTGCCAGCAAAAAGACCAATTTCATGCAAACAGAGGCTTTTGGAGCGAAACTCACATATGAGACCAATGTGTAATAACAGCCAGCATACAGAGTTCTTCTCGCACTTCCTTCATGTGCACACTTCCTTCCCCACTTTTCTCTCTTTCCTACTCCTACCCCTTGTCTTTTGTCAATACTACCGTAGCTGGCTATATCCCATATGTATCTTTTGCAGCACAGATGTGAATCCAGGTGGTTATCTAGAGGCATGCCCTAAACAGCTGATGTTCACTGGAACTCTCACTACAGGGTAGCTGAGAAGACCTCATGTGAAGCTTTCTAACAGTGACACTGCAAGGAGAAAAAAAAAAAGAAAAAAAAAAGAAAAAAAATAATCCCAGAAATAACAACACACTTTACTATTTTGCTATGTTTATCTGTCCTCTTCCATTTCTTGTCTTATTTTGTCATCAAGGACTTAATGATAGGCACTGGAACAGTTCCAGGCTACCACAATGGTTTCTTCCCTTCTTTGCAAAACTGCAAATAGAACGCTTTAAAGGTGTTCTAAATATTTTCTTTGTGTAAGAAGTCCCTAAATCTAAAGGGAAAAAGAATAAAAAACATTATAAACCCCAGAAATCTTACTTAGCATTTGGTATTCCTAATGTTTTAATGCAAGAGTAAAAAGGGTTTTAATGCGAGCTGTGAGCTGCCAGTAAAAAATGTTTTCAGCTTGTGCGGCTTTATGCCCTTGTTCACGTTACAACATAGACTTGTAATTCTTTATACCTGCCTTTGAACACAGCAGGGACCAGATTTCTGAAAGGGCACAACTCCCATGTGGCAAGTCAAAAGGAAACAGCCAAAGCATAGCATCAGATGCTTCCAAAATTCTTGACAGGAGAATCTGGATGCTGATGCCTTCTAAGGCTCTAGCAGGAAGAGTTTGAATTTAGGTAAGTTTTTGTAAGCCTTTGCCATAAAAGCAGCTTGCCAGTAGCCATCTGACCCTTTGTTACAGGCTGCAGCAAGCAGTTCAACCACACTGTCAAACTGAAGGGCCAAAATAGATGACTGAATAACCAAGTAAGTGGCAATGTACACATATTTTAGAGTTTCATGCAGAGAGAGAAGGTCACAGTCTTGAGATGTTTCCATGGCATTATTAGATTTTAACCATCTGAATGCACTTCAAAAATGTCAATGCCACAAATTTCATTATATATACCAAAGGCAACACTTTGCCTCAACATTACTGTCAGAAGGACAATTTCAGTGAGGAACTAGCTATGAATGATACTATTCAGAGACAGGTAATATATTGAAAATACATGTTTATTATGTTTTTCATGGCTCTTATAAAAATGTGCAGGTATGTACAAGTGGCTATTCACCTTGTAGCTTTAGGTTATTGTCCTGGTTTGGGCTGAGATAGAGTGTGTTTTCCTCCCAGTAGCTGCTTTGTTTTGGATTTGTACAAGAAGAATGTCGATAATACTGATGTTTTTAGTTGTTGCTAAGAAATCAAGGACTTCTTTCATTTTATCGTGTTCAGCTAATGAGCAGGTGTGCAGGAGCTGGGAGGAAGCATAGCCAGGCAGTTAACCCAAGGTGGCCAATGGAAATATTCCATATCATGGATGTCATGCTCAGCTTATGAATAGGGGTTGTCTGGGGGAAGGAATCTCCTTTTTTTCTGGGGAGTTTGAACTTTTCCATGAGTTTGGTATTTTTCTCAGGAGTTCTGCAAAACTCACGAAATCCGCAAGTTCCATGTTCCAAGATCCCTGCTCGGGGACTAGCTACGCAATTGGTTATCAGATGGTGAGAAAAAAACTTTTATTCTGTACTGGTTTTTTTGCATATTCATTAGTAATAGTAGTAGTAATATTTTCCTTTATTATTTTATTAAACTGTCTTTATCTCAACCGTTTGAGTTTTACCTTTTGTCCATTCTCCTCCCCATCCCACTGGTGGGGAAAAAGAAGGGGTGAGTGAGCAGCCGTCTGGTCCTAGTTGGTGGCTGCCAGGTTAAACAACAGGTGTTATTTTCCCAAGTCTTTAATCACTTAACAGCATACATCTCAGAGGCCTTCTGTTAACTCCCTAATACCACACAGTTCCCTACTGTGAGGTTTCGTGCACTTTGCTCTGAATCTTATGCTACCCAACACTGCCAGGCAGAGGACCAGAGCAACACTGACACTCTCTGTGCTCCCAGTAGTCACATCAGTATATGAAATGAAGCTCTCTGAGGTTAGTGGAGTAATCCTGTACATCAGCTGGGGCTGTACAGCAAGAAACGTCAATCAGGTTCCAGATGTCCCATTAAGATGGGACTTCACAGGGGATCTAAAATTGACACAACACAGTCCCAAAAAACAAACTGCCAGATTTCCCAGCATTGCATTAGTGCTCTCCCACTGCAGCTCAGGACCCTTTCTGATATCAGTGTTAAAGAAGGAATCCATATTCCAAAGCAAAACTCTTTCAAGCACGCTGAGATTAAACAGGCCCAGATCTATAAACAGGTCCACAAACTGCAGGCTCTGCTTCCTAAGTAAGTTTGGTGGAATCAGAGTAGGGGGAAAAAAATATATTAGTATTCCCCACCTAGTGTTGGAAATGATAGAGGAAAACAGAAATGACAAGAATCCCAGGTAGTTAATGCAATGTCTGCGATGACAGTTCCACTCATTAGCACTCAACACTCTGCCCAGCTCCTAGCTTTGAATTGTAAGCAGTGCTTAGCATGTGTCAGCTGATAACCAACAGACCTGGATCAAGTCCTGACACAAACCTGAAGTCTCTACTAGCACAGAGCAAAGCAGAAGCACCAACAATTCCAAGAAATTCACTGGCAGCAAGCACACCTGTACACATCACTGCTTCGCCTCTAAGTACCCAATCTGTTGATATCGTCAGATATTTGACCAGCACACCCATTCAACCGAGTAAAAGAAAGCAGCATCCAGATCTCTAGGACCAGGTTTAGGGCTTCAAAATTTCATTTTGAAGTGCAGCTGAGAGAGAAGCCTGCTATCATGCCGAATAGCTTATTCAGTCATTTTAACCACTATGATTTGCTAACTCTTCAGCACAGGTATGTTCTGCATTTTACACAGATGCCAATAAATTGGTAATGATTTCAAAGCCTATTATCAATAAATTTCAAGCAGTTATATAAATTCTTAACTCCTTCTGTAAACAAAAATATTTTTTAAAAATCCTTACTGTTAGCAAAGCATAAAAAATTAAACCAATTGGTCTTTTCATCTACTTACTAAAACTAAATTTGACATTAATAAATAAATGACATACATAATATATTATTCAGACCTTTATATACAGAGTTAAGTAGGATGTAAAGTGAAGGTTATTTATTTAAAAGGAAGTAATATGTATGAAAAAGTGTTGTCATTCAAGAATAGCAACAAAGTTACAAATATATTGAACTTTATATAGCCTTGTTTTTGGCTGGAAGCCAGATTTCTTGCTGTTTCATGTTCTGTTTGTTAAAGACTAGGAAAAGAAACTCCTAGCTCTGACACTATGAAGTACACTAGTTCAGCTCTAGAAAAAGAATCCATTGTCTTAATCCTCTGAAAAGTCACATGCCACGCAGCTACTACTCTTTTTTATTAAAAAAGAGCAGACTGCATGACTCTAGAAACAGTGTCTTAGACATAGGCCTACGAAAATATTTTGCATTCCCACAGAACTTAATGTGATTAAAACCAATGTTTGTCCATTTACCTCAGATTTGCTTCAGTGCAAACAAAACTGCATTCAGCCTCCTGAATCCAGTCCTTCATAGCTGTGTGGGCTGGCATGCCCTGTGTTTCCTCTTCAGCACTCTGCGCAGAAGAATAAACTGTCACCGGAAAGACATGTCCTTGAGCCTGCACCTTAAAACTGTCATCAGCTTATATGTGGGCAGGATAGTGCCTTCTTTTTTTCCTCACACATAAGCATGTACAAGGGAAACTATAGTAAAGAGTAAAGAACAGGCTGAACAAGAGGCCTAACGAATACGATCACTTGAAAAGAATAAATCTGAAGTGAACTAGCCTAGCCTAGTAAACTACATCACACAACTGTACTGTAAGAACAGAAGCCTAAAACCTTGGAAGTCCCAAACAGATGGGCATTGAGAATTGCTGAGGAAAAAAATGTCTCCAGGGAAAAATATTAAACTCTACCCCCAAAAAATAATTATGCCTTCTGAAACTGGATGTAGAATAGTTAGTCTGATAGCACATATATTGGCAGAGGGAACAAGTAACACACCTGCAATCAATTTCTCACAGGTGTGAAGTTACCTTTCAACTGAAAGGTATCTACATTCATGTAAAAGCTCACTGCCCATGCTGACATGTGGTTAGACTGCCATCACTATCTGGGACTCAATCAGAATGAGGGACTGCTGTCAAGCATCCTTAACCAAGGCCATATACACCAGCCTGTGCTAGAACAGAGCGGAGAGCTGTGTCATAAAGTACTGGATATGCAGCATCAGGCTACTACTCTCCCACATTTTAAATGCAACACCACATAGACCTCCAACCAGCTGGATATAGCACATTTCTTCATCCACGCGTAATAGCTGTTAATATCCATGTATGCACAGGCTTTTCAAAAACAACTGCTACACAAGTGTTTGTTTTACATAGCACCATCAGAAGAGGCTGTAAGGCTTACACAAAGCAAGCACCATGACATCCCCAGCCTTGCTTTCAGGCCAGTCTTTCTTGGGTCCACAGTCCTGTTCAGGCTGCAGAGACCTGTCTTCCATATAGCCATCCATGTCATATGGATATATATTCAGACCAATGTTGAATCTCCTGCTTACACAGGCTTCTGCTCCCGGGTTGGTAACTCACCACTTGTGGTTTGTTCTGTGTGGCGCAGAAGCCTGTTTACCTTTTTCTGGCTGCTGTTCTCCAAAGGGTGACTTGCCTTGCCTGAAAGCACTCATGCCACTGTTCAGTGGTGGGAGCAAGGATAAGTCAAATGAGAGAGCCTTAGGCATGCTGCAAGAACCAGATGCCCAGTCAGGTCTGTGGACAAGAGGAAGAAAATTCCTAGATGCTCTGAGTGCACTCAGTGGAATTTGTTCTGCTCAGGAAGCTGCTATGCTGGACTTGAACCACGAAGGAAAGACTTCTTTCCATAAGGAAGAGCAGAGAGATTTGTTTATCTCACAACGCACATCTGAATTTTCTCTATTTCTTGTTTTCCATGTTCTGGGTCATGTCCCCATTCGCCTCCTTTGCAAGGAAGATTGAAGACCTATTTTCTCCCACCTCTAAACAGCCCCTTTGGTGTCTCATCTGTTAGTAGGAGTGAAATCGTCAAGGTGAACATCTGTCTGTCCTCCCTCCACTCAGGGTCTTATTCTCAAGTTGTAGGTCTTCCTTTGCACAGAAGCATTCAAACAAAGCACAGAAATTTTATGGCAACAACAACTTGAGAATCAGGTGCAGCAAGATACAATGCATTGATTCAAGACACAATGCACAGATTCTGCTTGAACAGAGGGCCTGCACCTGCTCATTGCCTAGAGGAAAAGTAGGAACAGGATTTCACAGACAGCATGAAGGGTACCTGAAAATGGGTGATGACAAATTTGAGAAGAAGAGACAAGAACCATCACAGCTCTGTCTGTGCAGGTATAGGCCTCATAGGCCAAAGACTGTCACTGCACAACATACAATCTTCTAACATGACACCCTTGCCTAGCTCAGCTTCAGAGCGGGTGTCATTTGGAAATATAAATGGTTTTCAGCAAAAATAAACACTAAACAGCATGCAGCACCCAGTGGCAGTCATACACAAAGGACAGAACACAACTTTCACCTAGACCTCTGTGGCTTCTTCCTGTTATTATCCTCCTTTCCTTCAAAAATAAGAAACTCTTTGCACTTCCTTTTTATTACCCCTTCATCTTGTGTCTTTGTTGTCCTCAGGCTACAGCTGTGGCTCAGCATCCTAACATGGCACAGGAAGGCTCTTCCCTGGGTAGGCAGATTTAAGTAATTAACTGGGCTCCACAAGTCCTTTTTATTTACTAGCCACTGAGAATATCATGTTATTTACAGGTGTTTCCTAGTTATTGGGAGCTATTGAGTATTAAATTCATGTCTAGCTTTAAGTATTTCTTTGTTGTGTTATTTTGAAATTAAATTATCTGTGCAAATAGGTGAGCTGGAGGAAGACAGAATAAGCACTGTCTATTTTTTAGAGAACTAAGGACTGAGAAAGGCCAGGTGTCATGGTTTAACCCAACAGCAAGGACCAAGTAGCCACTCACTCACTCACTCCTCCCTACCACCCCCCACCCCCCCACCCGCAGTGGGATGGGGTGGAGAATGGGAAAAAAGTAAAACTCATGAGCTGAGATAAAGACAGTTTAATAGCAAAATAAAATAATAATAATACCAACTACAACAACAAAAATAATAATAATGAATGTGCAAAAGAAGCTATACACAACACATTTTTTCTCACCGTCTGATGACCAATTGCGCAGCTAGTCCCTGAGCAGAGATCATGGATTTGGAGGATTTTGCCAAACTCATGAATTTCGCAGAACTCGCTGAAATCATGGAAAAGAAATTTGAGCTCATGGAAAAGAGAGTTCCTGCCCCCCAGCCAACACCCATTTATAAACTGAGCATGGCATCTATGATATGGAATATTTCCATTGTCCAGCTTGGGTTAGCTGTCTGGCTATGCTCTCTCCCATCTCTTGTACAGCTGCTCATTAGCCAAATAAGGGAAGCTGAAAAATGTCCTTGATTTCTTAGCAACTACTAAAAACATCAGTGTATTATCAACATTCTTCTAGTACCAAATCCAAAACACAGCAGCTACTGAGAGGAAAATTAACTCTATCCTAGCCAAAACCAGGACATCAGGGCATAACAATTACTTTGATTACTGGTTACTATAATTATAATTGTACTAATCTATTATAAATCCTTTAAAGAGTAATCCTGAAATGCCACTTGCATTTCTTCTTTCTCTCTTTCCAAAGACTGATTTTCTCCCTAAACAGATCCAAACTCTCTTGTTGTCAATTGACTACAAAACCAGTTGTCATACTGATCACAGAACTGGCTTGAATTATAAGAAAACATGTACTTTGCTTCCACTATAAGCATTTCTCACACCTTTTGCATATCCAAACATCTTACCACCATGAAGAAGAAACGATGGACATTTTGCAGCTATCATGGCAGAGTACACTGATGATCACACTGAATTTTCAAGCCATGTGGTGAACACATTTCTCTCAGGTGACAAAAAACAGTACTGTGATCATCTACTGGATCCTGTAGACCCTGAGCCTTTGCATTTCCTTTTCTGCTTGGGTTCAGAACACTTATGTAGGACAAACTTGTAATTATTAAGATGGTAGACTGGTGCCTAGACTTCCTTGGTGTTCATTGTATGCCGCTTTGAGAAAGACGCAAGTGCCTTTGGCATGAATGTATCTAACTTTCAGGCCTAGATGCAGCATTTGCAAAGCATATTGTAGGAGCTACGTACATCTGGATAATGTTCAAAACAGCCAATACATTGGCAAGTTCTGGGTAACTTGCTGCTCGAGTGGAAATCAGTGAGGACAGAGGTCAACCTCATACTTCATATTCCCTCATCCTCTCAGTTTTTTGAATACACAGATCTGAAACCTTTCCAGAAGACAGGCAGCATAGCTCTTTGACCTTGACTCAGCAAGAAATCACTAAACTATTACAGAGAAAGAGGATCCACCATCTGCAAAAAGAATGATCAGAAAACACATTCAGGAAACATACACAGATTTATTTCCCTTCTCATCTTCCAGGATAGGGCTCTGGTCACCAATCTGTAATTTAATTTAGTTTATTGTGCAAGAAAGACAGTTTGCATAGCCAAGGAAATCATGAGGGGGAGCTTTCTAAACAGCCAGTTCAAACTCCTGAGAGAGGGAATCCTGAGTCCCAGACTCTTTTCCTTAAGATACTTTCTATTTTTGTATGAAGCAGTCTGTTTAGGAAATAAACCAACCTATCGAGGCCCTAGAACAAGAACCACTGATTCACCCCTCCCACATGAGAGGCATGTTACCCTTTGGTTAGGGACAGTCTGTGAAAGGGGTAGGAGAATCTTGTGGCCTCATTTCAACATCCCAAATTTATCCAGGAGCTTTAGCATGGTCAGACCTGTGAAGACTAAGGAAGTTTTGAGTCTGCACAGAGACCCATCCTTAGGCGTCTAGAAAGGTTTAAAACTGAAGAACAAAGTATCCATAAAGCCAAATACTAAGATGGAGGTTTAAAGATTGCCATTTTGGAAACAGCTGTATCCACTGTGCCTTACCTTATTTGGGGGAAAAATCTGACTTCTAACATCATCGAGCTCCCCCTCTACAAAACAGGAATAGCCTCTCACAGCACACAGGAGCACCACTGCTTTTAAACCTCTAAATTCCCAGACAATTAATGAGAGACTACAGGAGTTGAAAGACGACATACGTGCCATAAAACCAGAGAACAGAATGGCCTATGTGTTGCTTAATAAAGCAATATGCCTTCAGTGTGACGCTGTATAGGAAGCCTCCTGCCCACACATCCACAGTTAGTAACCACAGACATTAGTAAGCACATGTCTGAGTTCTCAGGCCACAAAACTCTAGTAACTAAAAACGAAAGCTGCACTGGAACTACTATAAAGTGACTTAGCAGCAAAGCCTCAATCTGCTATGTAAGGGAGAGAGACCCACCTGAAGATATTAAAATCTATATCTAGTAAGACGAACACAGACTATCATCAGCTTCACATAGCCCTTTTAGCATGTTGTCCAAAGTGAGTATTTCAAATGATGGTAGACCCGCTTTTTTGTTCAGTTCCTATATAAGTTTGGTACTTAATAAATCCACATCAGGAATTTGCTGTTGTCATGAAAACCTATATACAGTTTCCCAACAGGCATGAGGACAAGCTTTGTCCCAAAGGGCTTCTAGGCTCACAGCACTCAAGCAATTTAGGAAGCATTTTTTTACTAAAAGGGTGGTCAAACAGCAGAACACGTTTCCCAGGCAGGTGGGTGGTCGATGCCCCATGCCTGTCAGTTTTAAGAGACATATGGACAATGCCCTTAATTACGTGCTTTAACTTTCAGTCAGCCCTGCAGTGGTCAGGCAGCTGGACTAGAGGATTGTTGTAGGTCCCTTCCAACTGAACTCTTCTGTTCTGTTCTATCTTATCCTGTCTGAAGGCTGGAAGGAAATTAGATGCCATGGGAACAAATGAACCCTCTGAACATTGTACTTGCGGCCTAGGCTCCATTTATTCTAAAAATCATATTTCTAAACTTTTCAGATTTCTTTTACATGGATTTTTTTGTCTTTTTATTAAGTGTCTTTTTCATTGCAAAACGAAAGAGTTCTTTCCACATTCACCTATGATTCATCATGGAGGACAACTTTCCTCTTATGATCAATGCTAGGGCCTGACAACATAACATTTTTAACACAACCAGGATCTCTCTTACATAAGTATCTCTCTCTCAGCAATAGCTTGAGAACATTCAGTAATTCAATAAAAAAGGCTGCCTTGTTCTGTGAACTTTGGAGAATCCAGCTTATGATTTGGCAAGCTTAAATGCATTTCCAGTAAAGCGGTTGTCAGATAGTCACAAGCAAAACGCAAAACACAGTTTATGCAGAAGGAGAAAGGCTGAAAGTATTTGAATATATTGGTATTGACAGAACAGCTCAGCCATCTTTGTTCTGAAGATGGAAGAAAACTTCGTGCATTTTTTTCCTCGGTTGTTTTCTAAAGCTGTTAAACTCTAATCCCACATGCCTGCCTTGGCATACAGGTATCTGGTTCAAACAAAAGCATCACCATTCCTCTACCTCAATTACATTCTTCAGCTAGAGCCTCACACCACAGAAATAACTTGAAGGGATGGGAATACACTTACAACACAAATTACTCTCTTGGCTTTTTCTCTATTCACCAAGTGGCAAACCTACTTTTGCCTGAAAGCATCTCAATACTGTGCCAGGGCTTGGATGTAATGAGGTTCAAAACAGCCTCCCTGGGGCAAGTGTTGCATGGCTTCATGTGGAGTCTGACACCTGCCTCCTGCTTGCTAGTTGCAATTATTTTGCGTTAATTGCTGCTAGTGGCTATTGCACCTGAGTGCCATGGAAGCTGACACAAAGCAGCTCTGCTTAACTTGTCTGCTTTCCTGCCTTTTGCCTAAAAGGCTCCATCTGTTCTCTGGGAAAAAAATCCTCCTGCTAGGCCCTTTGTCCACTTCCTAACTGCAGAAGACAACCCATTCTTGCTCCCCTGCATCAAAGGCCCATTTTGTCACGCACTGGTTGCTCTGCTCCTATGACTCATGCAGCAGAGAAAGATTTGACCTGCTTCTAAATCCGTTAGCCACCATCCCTGCTCAAGTCCCTTTGTACTATGGCTGAAATCTCTGAAGTTGCCTAGAGGAGCTGGCAGTCCAGTTCTCCTTAGTTTAATAGGAACTGAGCATCTAAACCTGGTGGACAGGTTCAAAATGTCCGGCCACACTGTACAGCATGCCATATCCTAATCTTCCAGTTTTTGCCAAGCTATCCAGAGTATAGACCTGACTGACCCTAGCTAATATCAGCAGATAAAGTTAAAGTCTTGTGAGGAAATAGCAAGTAACAATAAAAGAAATTTGATCTCAGCAGTTTTAAAAGCAGCCTAAAAGGCCTCCAGTATTTAGTGTGGTGGACTGAGTGGGGTATATCCAGAAGTTTCAAGACCAGTAGTTAAAGCTGTCCAACTATCCCACAGTTCTGTTTGATTATGCTTGCTTGCCCGTTTAACCATAGGTTGCCAAAAAAAAAGCCAAAAGGTATGCTTCAAAAATCTGTGTTTAGGCACTAAAGTAACTTATCCAATCTGAAAAAACACTAATCCTCCAGCAGCTCTTGGTGTAAGTCTTAGCTTGCTTTGTGTCCTATGGGACTCTCTTACTTAGCCTGAGGATATCTTCACTTCTTTTAGAGGAAAATTGTTCTCTCTCCAGCACAGAACAAGAGGTGCAAGATTCTCCCAGGATATCCTTGCAAAGGTTTTCAACCCCCTTGACTGTGACTTAATTGACATATAATAACAGCCAAAGTATAGCTTAATGGGAGTTCTGCTTTGTTGAAGTTCAAAGTTGCTCATTCTGTTCACTATTGTACAATTCACAAGGCATCAGAAGCTAGTGGAGCTATCCAGAGAAAGAAACAGCAGTGAATCAGGTCCTTTAATTATTGAGAATATCGTTATTCGCTAAATAAGTCTTGTCTCCATTATAAGCTTAGCATTTCCATCTCAGTCAAGCTGGATAAATTTTTACTTTTAGTCTCAGTAGCCATCTTCCTTTGCTTTCCAATTAAAAACCCACTAGCATTGTCATAACCTTCCTATTCTTCCACTTCCCACCTGCCCCTGTTAAAGGAAAAAAGTAGATACCAGTTAATTCAGCAACTAGTTTGAGCTTATCCATGAAGAGGTCTATTTAACATTTAAACCAGTGGTGTAATGCATCCACATATATGCATCCCTGTCATCTATGCCCAGCAAATCTTTGTACCAGCAGAGAATACCACATAGCTAAAGAAAGCATGAGCTAACCACCTCTGAATATATTTTAAATGGAAATATTTTTGCCCTTTGTCCAGTCCTGCTGGTAGGTCTTTTGCAAATCAGGTTTTAGTGATAGTTTTGTAGCTAGATTATAGGAAACCAGTGGCCTGGGTAATGAATATTCTCTATATAATCACAAATGCATCTTAATATAAATACCGGTTCTGGTGTGCAACTGTACCTCAGCTGATTCTGAAATGCTGTTGTGGTACCTCCTGGAACCTATAGTTCAGCTACCTAATGGTCCCTGTTTCATTTGGTGACCAGAGCTCCTCACATGAACTACATTTTCCATAAGGTCCCACATCCCAGGTGATTGCTGGGCTACATCAAGGGGTCCTGACCTATGGATAGGGAGATTAAGAGATATCTTAACAGCAGGAGGAAACAACAGCATACTTAGTATCACAGGTCTAGTTATATTAATACTGGAGCCTTCACAGCTAAGTGAAACCAAAGTGTTATGCAATTTTCTTCAAAAGAGGGAGCTACTTCTGATCACGCTAGATAGAAAGTCTAAATGAATGGGAAGAGACAGTAGAGAGCTAAAGGCGTCTAGCACAGCACTCAGGCTTGGTCTTGCAGTTTGTGGAGCAGTACTGAGACCATGACTGGGCTCACCAGAAAACAGTTGCTGCACTACTCCTTGTTTGTCTAAAGGTAGCATCTAGGAATCAGGGGAGAGTTCCTGGTGCAAGCAAATCTAGAACGGCAAAGCCAAATTTAGTAAGCAGTACTGCTGCAAAAAGAGAGTCATTTCACTATGCACAAAGCCAGAGAACACATTCAAGTCACCTGAAACAGGGGACAGGTTAAAGACAAAAGTATTTCTACTCCAACCAACTTTTGCGATTGTAAATATGCCTGAAAACTGAAGACTTTTCCATTTATTTTTAGTTGGTTGTGCATATCTTCCAAGCTTTGCAAAGAACAGGAGGGCAGAAAAGTGTTTGCTGTTCCACCAGTGGAGGGGAACAGACCTATTTCTGATGATTTCCCTAGCAGCAGGATTCTCCAGCTGTGTAGGTTTAAGAATGACCTTGGCTTAAGGAATAGAACAGTATTTGAATTCCACCCATCTCTAATCAGTGCTAAAAAGTGTGCTTCTGAAGCCTTTCAACTTTCTTCTCACTTTGAGAACTGTTTTTATTTTAACAAAATCAGAAATGTCTCCTAGACTACACTGGCAAACAGAAGAGGAAGTAGTAAGGAATCGATACATGTAAGAAGAAATACAGTCAATAGGCTGCAGCAAGACAAATGTAGATATGGCACATATACTAAAGAGATTTAATTTACCTTCATCCTCGATGAATAAATCATTTCTGCTTTTTGAATAGGGTTTTTAACACTATTCCCATTTAAGACAGTAAGAACAGCATGATAAAAACCTCAGCCTCAATGGGTAATATTTTTCTGGTAAATTCTTCATAAAATACTACCCTGGTATCCTCAGAATCCTGAACTATTTAAGGCAATGAATAATTTATTCTCTTGTCTTTATCTACTGAAGTGAAGCGTTGATCTTTCTAGTCACAATTATTTTTACTAATTATTATTACTAATATCAAGAAAGTATCAGGAAAAAGAAAAAATAAATGACAGCTAAGTAAAGTAAGGAAGTGCCAGAGGTCCATTTGTGTTACCTGATTTGATATCAAGGTGATCCATGATAGTTAACCAGCACATCACAGTTGCAGAAAAACCTTGTGATGCATTTTTAAAAGCACTTATTTAAAATAACTTTGTCTGCCTTCCTGCATTTCCTGCACTTTCTCTGTGTAAGAATGCCCAAACACCCAACACGCTGATGTGCATCTATTTGAAGTCTGGCTGCGTTTCTAAAGTTTCATTTCTGAGGAAGAATTCTGCTGTATAACACAGACTTTGAGCAGCCAGGCTGTAGTCGAACAGAACTGCCTACTGACTGAAGCGCACAATTTAGAAGTGGAAACTGTAAAAGTGGAAAAACCCTGGAAATTAAAAAAGTTGGGCAGAAGGTGTATTTCCCCAGAGAAGAAAAAACAAAACAGGAAACATTAGCAACTCCTGCTCACAAAGAAATCATGCATATTCACCTTTTTTTTCCTGGACAACTCTGAGGAGCCACTCTGCTTACTATTATTTTCTGCCTGCATGTTACATAGTCTGCTAATCTTTCACTATAACATTTCTGTTACAACAGTGGGGGTATTTGCATGCAAGCAGTGTATTTGTGAGTTACAATTTTGTCTGCTCCTGCTGCTCATTCCATACCTGAAGTCATAATGTGCTCTCCTTAACATCATAATCACCTGCAAAAAACCCATGTTGATGTCACAAACAAAGGGTTATGACTTCAGCTGAGGGATCAGTATGAACAGAAGGGCTCACATAAAGAGAGATGCTGTCTGCATGCCAACGTGTCCATTTAAGAGGAAAAAACAACAACTGAGAGCCATTAGTTACAAAGTGATATGTTAGCTGAATTGCATTCTCATGCAGTATTTCTCAGAATCTATGAAGCATTCAGTGCGTCTTAACAGAAAAAAAGCACAAGCTGCCTCCAAATCTCTGCTGTTAACAATTGGCACAGATCACTGGATTCTAGCCCACCTTCAATCTGCAGCAAATCGTGGTTTGCCTTTTGCTCACTGTATGAGGAGCCTGTTGATTCACTGTATCTGTTTTTATCAGCCAGCCCCAATTTCAATTCTTCTCTTTATCTGAGACTTCTTGTGCTGAAAGGCTCAGTATGCCAGAGAGTTGCACTAAAGGTTGGCATCAGCTGTCAACAGATGGGCATTAGAGACCTTGGTTGCTCACATAGCAGGTGCCAGCTGAACCTTAATGCCACTAAACAAGCAAAGAATCTGCAGTGAAGTTGGTGGTCAGGCTGTTATCCTTACTGGTTTCATTCAAAGCCAAGGAGTATGAAAGCATGTCTACATACTGAAGGGTGCAACCCTCCTTCCTCAGCCAGAAGAGCTTCTTGCATTGGCCTTTTCTCCATGCTGTCAGGCTGTGCTGTAAGACTGCTTGTACCATCATAAAATAAACATGTGGAAGCCAAAATGCAGTGACAGTGCTGAGACAAAGAGGGACTGTTTCATACCCTTTTCATGACCCTCCAGTGTAGCAACTGAATGAGACTCTACTTCGAAGCTTGTTGACTAAAATGTCTTGACTTTCCTGAAATAGAAAGGGCATTACTTCATCCATCAGGTTGTTTACTGAAATCCTGCTCATGCAAAAATATGAGCTTGAGAACAGAAGTAAACAAACTTAATAGGCACTGGGTACTCATGTGAAGGGCCTCTTGAAAAATCTAATCCAATACCAATGTGGTGCCCAAGGCCCAGACTTCTCTGATATAGCCTTAGGCAGCTCATAAAACATATCTGTCCTCAGCTCCCTATAAACTCAGTTGAGACACTCTGACTCTTACAGAGGGAAAATTAATACGAGTTTATGAATGATCTGTGTGTGCCCATCTGTTTCTACTGACGAAATGAACTTCAAATGACTGGTCCTCTGGCTTCAGTATCTCAAGATGGTGCATAAATACAGTGGATGAATTCAGGCCTAAGACTAACTGCAACTTAGAGTGTGAAAGTGGGGCTTGTTACTTGAATAATCTGTTGCCGTGCTACTAGGAAATATGTGCAGCACAAGTTTCAGTGATAGGTTCAGTCTATTAGACACACAACATTGCTATAGACTGTTTATGTATTCCATGTCCAGTCCTCACACAAGTGTTTTGACTACAGATAGGTAGTTGGGTTTTTCATCTGTTATATCCTTTTCAGTGTCCACACCAGCTACTGGGAGAAAAGTTGCTACAAAATTGTGGTTCTTTACACCACTGAAGAAAATGCTTTGGCTTTGAATTTTCACAGTTGCTACCAAAATATAGCAATATCCTGAGATACCTTATGCCAAAGAGCAGACTGTTTTATGAGCCATTCAGGAGATATTTAACAATGGAATAAGAAGTTCTATTTTTTGATATTTAAGGATGATACTGAAGTTGCTGCAAGTCAGAAGCATCTTCTGGCATTTTTACAATGCCCAGTCCAAGAAATGGCATACGCTATGTCAAGATTTTTCTTAACAGTGCTGGAGGAAAAAAACCCACTGCATTATGGCATGCAAGGCTAGAATGCACGCCCTGCCCCAGGGTAAAACAATGTGATGGGGCAGGAAGATAGCACAGGACTGAAGCTGAGCAGAGACATTCCCTGTCCACCTGTTTCTGGAAAAATCTACCTGTGCTAAGTAAATTTATTCAAACCAGACAGAAGACTGCAATTTGTATCTCAAAGTTTCCATACAGGCAGTTATTCTGAAAGAACTCCATGCCCATAATAGTCAGGTGGCCAGCTGCACCTGTGCTACTTTCTCTGCTATGTGCCGTTCTTTATTTAAAAAGAAGTCTGTTTGTACAAAATAGTAAAAGGCAACGCATCTGTGAAACCATTTAGAATACATTCTCTATCTCAGTTACAAAGCATGAATAATTACTTCTGTTAAGTACTAAAGGATCGTTTCTCTCAGCATACACCAAATAAGCAAATGTCTAGCAAATCTAGCACTTTGTACACATCTAATATTTTATTATGTATGGCAGTAATTCCAAGACACCCACCCTTCCCTTACTTCATAACTGAAGTGCTTGATGTGATTGTGGGTTCTGACCAAGTCTCAACATCCGTTTTGGCCTGAACAACATGGCAATGGCTACTATGGCAATGATCCACCAACAGCATCTTCAGCAGGTCCTGTGCCACCACTGTTTCAGGATATCAGATCTCCTTCTCATGTCCCAAGAGGGAGCCAGGCACAAACATTTACTCTCCTTAGGTAAATGGGATCACTTAATCGGTCTGTCAGCTGACTGGATTAGTGGGCTACTAATACATAGAGAGCAGCACTTGGTGAGAGGGAACTTGAGCCCAAACACAAAGAGATTTCTGTGCTGCAATTCACATTTTCATTTTCTTTACATTCAGGTTGTGAGTACTTTTGATCTTAAGTCCTGAAAATTATTTCTAGCACAGTACAACAGGCCTGATATTTCACTGCTTCATCCCAGGTTGCATTGAGTTGTGTTCTCACCTATCCTTTCAGCCAGCTTTTCCAAGAATCAACTTACAGTATTGCAAAAAAATGCATTGAAAAAGAGTAGGTCACTACAACTGGAAAAAAACTTTTTCTAAAAAAATGCAGAATTGTGATGCATGCATGAGCAACTGCCAAACAGCAGTGTTTAATAGTAAGACAGTTGAGAAAAAAAAGGAGATGAGACTTTATTGTGGCCTTTCAGTACTTATAGGGGGCTTATAAGAAAGATCGTGACAAATCTTTTAGCAGGACCTGTTGCAGTAGGACAAGGGGTAATGGTTTGAAACTAAAAGAGGATAGATTCAGACTGGATATAAGGAAGAAGTTTTTTACAATGAGAGTGGTGAAACACCGGAACGGGTTGCCCAGAGAGGTGGCAGATGCCCCATCCCTGGAAACATTCTAGGTCAGGTTGGAACGGGCTTGAAGCAACCTGATCTGCTTGAAGATGTCCCTGATCATTGCAGGGGGGTTAGACTAGATGACCTTTAAAGGTCGCTTCCAACCCAAACTATTCTGTGATTCTACGATTCTATACAGCTGTATATATATTCTATACAGCTGTATATATATTGGAGTCTCCTTCTCTGGAGATATTCAAGACCCGCCTGGACAAGATCCTGTGCAGCCTACTGTAGGTGACCCTGCTTCGGCAGGGGGGGT
>Ga0065711_1028495_pt1 | contig 40881 bp, 17 predicted proteins | sample Hoacrofraction12_FD_59098 | JGI IMG/M metagenome (GOLD analysis project Ga0065711, IMG submission 59098) | Hoatzin crop microbial communities from Cojedes, Venezuela - Epithelial fraction 12 v2 (version 2) | ecosystem: Host-associated > Birds > Digestive system > Esophagus > Crop | place... | reverse complement strand
CAGTCCTCGGGCACCTCTCCTGTCCTCCAGGACCTCTCAAAGATGATGGAGAGTGGCTCAGCAATGACATCCGCCAGCTCCCTCAGCACTCGTGGGTGCATTCCATCGGGGCCCATGGATTTGTGGGAGTCCAGATTGCTAAAGCGATCTTTCATACAGTCCTCCTCGACCAAGGGAGGGTCATCCTTTCTGCAGGCTTCCTCTCTTACCTCCAGGGCCTGGGATTCCTGAGGGCCATTACACCAGTTACAACGAACGTTGCAACAGACATTTGTGTCTGAATTTTTAGTATTTCTGTTTTATCAATGCCAGTTACGACTAAGCTGATGTATTCTAGTCATATGATATTTTGGGGGAGATGGCCATAAAGTACAACTGACTGAATTTTTTCAGGTGGAAGGATCTCCTATCAGAAATATCCGAGTCTGCCCAAAATTGGTATTAAAAGTAAAACTAACACTCTTGTTTCTTTTATGTTTAAGGTATCATTTCCATTGCCCTTTTCTCCTTTCTTCAACTTTATAAATACATCAGTGTGACTCTTACTTCTTTTCACTAAGAAAATAGGCAAAAGAGACTTTTGAAAGTAGGTGTTCAGGGGGAAAAAACTACTTTTACAGTTTGTCTGCTCTTAGGTAGAAATACTGAATGGCAGGAGCAGAGGAATCAAGCCACATGTACAAAATAAACCACCCCAAAATAACAGAAAAATAGTATGAAAATTTGAAATTAAAATGAATCATTTAAATTTCATTTTAAAAAAAAATTAATCAGCATGATGCACCTTTGAAATAATTCATTTTATTTTCCTTAATTTAAGGAAAATAACTCCTCCCTTAACCTTATTTCTCTAAAAAAGCCCCAAACACTTTAAAAGCAATCCTATATATGCTTATATCTATCAACATAATGGTTTACATATGGGAAGCAACGGTCAGATTATTGTAGTACGGCTACGCACACACACCTTTGCAGAATATTGTAACCTCACAGACGTTCATTTCTACATATTTTCTTTAATCCACCAGGTCCCTTTTTCCTTTGAAAGTTTTCACATACTTTAAGTTGTAGATGGCGGCTATCCCTTTGTTTCCCTGTATTCCTTCTGTGTTCTAGTGCTTGAGGTAGGGCTGGAAGGGCCTTAACTCATCAGGTCTCTTAAGCATGTCTCTTCTTTTACACTTGCAAATAGCCCCAGGTGCTGAATGGGAATGAAATAAAATGTAAGCGGAATGAAACTCTCAGCATATAAGTCTCCATTCTATGAAGCAGGCAGTTCCTGTACAGAATTACAGACTTAACAATGCAGAGAGAACTTAGGTCTTACTTATTTGCTCATCTGTCCATGTCTAAGTCTTCAGATGTCAAAAGAAGGGTTGAAAGCCTCTCCGAAAAGCATTAGTATCCAGCTCCCAGAACCCGATGTTGTAGGTTCATCACTGAGCATTGTTGATCTCAACAAGATTTTACGAGGTCCTTTTGGCAATCTGTACTGAATACACGCACACAGGGAAGCAGTACTCAAGTAAAAACCTTCACATTCTTCAGCTGAGCATTGCAAACCAGGAACACTGTGACTGTCATGTTTGCATGAACTCTTCTTATTTAGTTGACATGTAGATTGTTTCATTGTGACACTCTTTAAAGATAAATCTCTATTATCAGTGAGTGGATATAAACTGTACAGAAGGATGGGCCACGGTCATCCGAATCTCATCATGCTGAAGCCTGAAGAGTGTCATCCCAGATGCACTCAGATGTTATCTGTGGGATCTGAAGTTTTGGGATTTTTTTTTCCAAAAGCTGCACTGCCCAGTTCTTGTTTATTCTATGCAAGTCAATAGTTCTTTATTTCATAAAAGAGTTCATCTACTTTTGTTACTTGGCTTTGAGAAGAGTCTTTAGTCTTTAGCAAGGGTGTGTCTTCCTGTTCTCAAGAGCCTGTCTGCCAAAGGAAACACTGACAAGAACGTCAAGGCTCCAGAGGAACCGCTTTTGCACTCATACATGTTTTGAACAAACAAGATTGTGTAGAGTAAGAGTTTGCAAGGTTTTAAGGTAAGTTTATTTCTAAATGAATGTTGACACAACAGAATAGAAAGTTTCAATACAGTATTTATTGCAATTTATCCTTTTCAACTCCTACATACAGAACGTATTAAAAGCATACAACATAACTGCATTATTTATACACCATATATGAAAACCGTATCCCAAAATACTTTCCAGAGTATCTGGAATAAATCACAGGAGAATACTTGTTATGATACAGTACAAATGTAGTACATTGTACTGTGTACAGTACAATTTGTATTTAATGCACTTTCTGAGACATATCTATATGGCTTTTATTGATGTTTACAGAAATCTTACTAGTTTCTAATGTGGTAGTATGAATTAACCCAATCTCAAATTGACAAAATTTATAGTGAAGTGTTACAGTCTTTTCAGTCAGATTTGTTATTATCTATGCTAATATACATTGCTGCTGATTTGACTGGAAAGCTCTACATTGTCATGTAACACAATTATATAAATACTGTTCCTCTCCTGTTCTTCACAGTTACCAAATTTAGATGAGTAATCCAATCAAATGATGGTCATCCAGTTCACTGCATGTCAAAATGCTCTTCTAGCATAGACTTCAATCCTTATTTGTTTTAGAAAAAAAAAAAAAATCATCAGTCAAGACAGAATTTACATAGAAAACTTCTACAGGAAAAAAATCAATGCTTAGCTGCAGTCTTGGTAAAGTCTTGAGCAGGTGATCATCATTTTTCAAGAGCTAAAATAGCTTGCAGTATTTTCAGAAGAGATCCTCAGGAGTGTATGAAAAGTAGAATGAAGATCCTTTTGTGTCAGAACAGCATTTTGATACTTCATCCTGCTCTCTCCTACCATTCACTGAGCACCTCACAGTCATCAGTTTCTGTTTTCTGAATTCTGACCAAAACCAGAGGGATAAAGTATTTTCTTTTTTAAACTTGTCAGTTAATGTATTTTACAAGAACGTACATTTCCTTTATAAATACCACCTTCATCCATTCATCTTAAGTTTGAAGGTAACTGTCACAAACCACGGTTCAGAATTAAATTCCTAAAATATAGAGGGGCACAAAAAATGCTATAAAGGCATTATGAAATGAACTAAAGCTGCACGCCTAATGGACATTAATATGGCCAGTTGGGATCAGTTTTTAGCATCTTTCTCTTCAGATACTGTCCAAGTATTTGCTGTTACCAGCCAGTAGAGGGAGACAGGATTACACACGTAAAAAACTTGTCCCTGAAATCTGAGTTAGGTCATTACCCATCATCTTTTGGGTTCATCAATATTTAAATGTTTTCTCATTTAGAATTTCACTTCATGATATTAGTTGTTCATAACCATAATTCATTTAGTTATTGATCAAGTTAACTGTTATTTGGGAACATTGCTCGGCAAAACCAGTCTCCCAAATTCACTCAAGCAAGTTTTGATGAACTTCATTTAATCAAAAATACCCTATGCACAGTTAAGACTACAGCTTTTCCATGTGTCAGCTGTGTCCATGTCTTTGGTATTCAGGTACAAGACAATTCCTCTGCTTTGCATAGTGAGAGGGTGCTTTGTCTGAGGACTCTTTTTATAGGGAGCAGACTTCATTCTCGGGGACCACCTCCTCAAGCCCTTTCCCACTCTAGAGGTTTTGCACCTTGAGAAGCTATTTAAGCAAATGTGCGGTATTATGCCTGTTTACTAATGTGACAGCTGGAGGGTCTTCTTTGCCCTTTTGATATCTATGAGATCTTTTGTACTCCCTCATCACATGTGAAGTAAACAGAGCTATTAGAGCTATAAAAACTAACAAAGCTTTTAGAGCTATTAAAACTAACAATGTATTTTTTTATTATTCTTTTTAAAAGAAACGTTGAGCAGCTGTTAATGTTCACAACTTCTATACCAGTGAAGATCACAGGCTTCCTTCACAGAGTAGATAATTTACCTTTTTGTTAATGGCTTTGTTTGCAACTATTTCTTGATTTTTGTGCATAATACAACCCATAATACTGTGTTTGACTTTTTAGAAAGAATGACCATTTTAAGTTCTCAGGAATTGAACAGGTCACAAGTTAAAAAATAGCTTTTGTGCAAACAGAGGATGATCTGAGCACAAAAGCTAGAGAAGCTTGAGCTTCCCATTTTATTTTGTATATGCTTTGATTGTATCAAGTAATTAATGTTCCTGCAAGATACCTGTACCACATCAAAACAGGCTTTATTTAGTAGTTAAACAGCACAGCTACAGAATAAACAAAGTTCTCTAACATATTCAGAAACCCATGAAATAATGCAGGAGTAAGACTTGGATTATGAGGTCAATATTATTATTTTAAATACAACTGTAATGAGTATACTTAATTTGAACAGACAGTACTGAATTTAAGAGCTTGCATTAGACTGAAGATAAAAGCAATCACTTTGTGAAGCCCTGTGGCGAGGTGAATACCTCCTGGGACTGATATTCAATACAACAACAATATTAATCATACAAAACATAAGTTTTTTGTTTTCTATAGCAGTTACTGTAATAAAAATGTCCTTCATTCATGTTAATAGAACTACAAGAAAATATTTGTAATTCATTTTAGTTCACCGAGACTGGGAGATCAAAACAAGATGAAAATAAATATACCCTCTATATATTTAAGTAAGTTCAGTAGTAGATGCAGTCGTTCCTGCTCGTACTTTGAAGTCAAGGATAAGATTTTAAGTGCTTTGGGGAGAGGAAAAAAAAAAAAAAAAGAGTACTCAAAAATCAAAATCCTGATTCAGGATTACTATTGCTGTACGAATTGCAGGGACTGCTGCAGGTTGCTGTAGGCAAAATTCTGTTTAATGCAAATTCCTTCCTCTAATGGAACAGTAAATAAAAAGTGACAGGGATTTTCCTACACAATTACTACTGAATCTATCACCAGTAGTCACTCTGTCCCATGACTGAGGAAGTGCAAACCAATGCCTCGGTCCAACACAGCAAAATCCATTATAATCTGCTCTATCGCTTATTGTTTTGAGCAACAAACACAACATTCATCTGCACGCATTGGGGGAATTGTTTGAAACAGCCCAGCTGCATCTCTCCCTCCCAGCAAAAGAGTGCTGGTTACAAGTGAACTTATTCCAGGTGAACAGAGCCCTCGACTATACCATGTCTCTGTGACAGACTAATGCCTTCCGCCAGCATAGTTTCAGATACTGCTTCTAGTAGTATTGAAAATAAAATATATTAGAGCTTCATTACACAAACAGAATTACAACACAATTGGAGAAAAAAAACCTGTACAGCTATACAACGCCTTCTTCACAGGCATACGAAGTAACACATTGCACTAGACAGCTTCTAAAGAAGCAATATTGACTGCTGTTTCACTCATCCTGCTTCTTCCATACCCCCCTCACAGTCAGTGTCAGTAGTAACTTCAGATACAAAGTTACTAAAAACCTGCTTTCCTTAGCAAGACTCCATGCTGCTGTTCTTCTCTATGACTTGATAAAAATTTATCTAATCAAGCTGCAAAGGCGCAAGATGTTTGCTCGTATTTAGAAAGCACGTGGACTTGGATGCTCAAGATGTACTGTTCTTTGTGTTAAATTCCAACACTCTCTTGAATGGGGTGTATGTCTTCATTGGCCTTGCGCTTTCAGGAGATCTTCTGTTCTCAGTACTTGTACTGTTAAGGAGACAAGAAAAAGCTCACAGAGTTAATGTCAGAGTATCAGACAGCTGGGCTGGAAATGCCACGGCAATGAACTTGTGCCTTGTTACTGATATTGACGGGCTAAAATAAAACTATTCAGTGTATTTGATGTTCCACATGTCTTTTCTATAATGCCACAGAGAATATTTGACAAAAACTGGCACGTACTAACAAGTTCACATGCAGGCATCTGCTGGAGCTTATATTAGAATGTCTAGCAATGCAGCTACTAGGACTAAGGATCTTGCAACAATAGGGACAGCAATACTATATTTAAGATCATAATTAATTGTGAGGGGTAATTCCATAAAATCTACACTGCACAGAGGTAAATTTCTGTGTAGAGATAAATCTCAAAAATAGGAAAAATATCAGATAAGTAGGGGCTGTGGTTACATACAGAGGGGCCCCAAATGATGTCAAACGACTAAAGAGGAGGATAGCGGAAGAACGCAAGGAACCTAGTTTTGGGACAACATCGAGAGGACAACAAAGAGAGCTTTCTGTTGGCACCCTGAGTGAAAAACACTGTTTTTGAGGTTTCAAAACTCATGCCATTAAAATATGCTGTAAGCTTTAAGTTGGGAAGGAAATTTTAGTTTGTATTGCAGCTTGCTGATTCCATATGCTAATTCACATTCCTCAAACTAAATTATTCAATTTGCAGGGCAGTTAAGATGAACAAGTTTACTTGTTGGTACTAAAAATAGGGTGCAATGGTCCTCCTTACCTTACTGTTTTGGTTTCTGTTTTGCCCTTCCCTGTGGTGACTTGTTGGGGGAAAGATTCAAGTTCAAGTCCATAGCTTTGCTCCCAGGGCTCAGTACAACCCTGCTGCAGTGTTCAGGGCAGAGAAAGGGGAGGAGAAGACGGGGAGGCACAATACCTGGATCTTTACAAGGCCAGGCTCCAGAGCCACTGGCCACCACCGATCAGAGACAACCATCCCAGTGGTAATGTTACCGGGCTGTTTACTGGGCAATCCTCCACCTAGGGCTAAGATATCTCCAGAAACTGCTGCAGCTCTGAACTATTACTGTTGGTGCTACCTGCCCTTTAAAATGGTACTGGATGCATCTCCCGGAACACAGAGAATAAAGCATGCATGAAGCCAGCATTAACCAGCCTCAGGGTAGAGCTGTCCTTTGTCTTCTGCTGCGCTGCCAGCAGACACACTTCATCAATATTTCCCATATTTCACAAAGTCAGATCTCTTGACTTCTAGCTTTACTCCCTGTTTAAATCACGCTACTGTAAATAAGTATTCCCCACGGGTTTGCAATATGTTTGCATCTTAAAAAAAACCAAAAAATCCTGTTCTGTAAGTCACTGAAGTACACTGCACCTAGCAGATGTGCTCTCTCTAACAGTTTCTTAGCGCAATGGCTTACTAATACAGCACCAATAAGGGACATTATGAAGAAGTTTCGTATGAACAAGCAGAAGAAGTAAATACCTGTATGGAAGATCACATCCTACACCAGTATCTCTGGTTTCTATGTTGGTCTTTTGTTGGTTTTCCATTAAGTAGTCCAATTTATCTTGTAATTCTTTATTCTAGAAAGCAGCATTTTTCATCACAGGTTTATTTTATCTAAATTATGTTAATTAAACAAGGAAATAAAATTGCATATTGGCTTTCCCCACAAGAAATAATGTAAAAGTATTTATTGAGAAAATAAAGGAATCCTTACTTCTGAAAAAAAAATGATACCAACAGTTTTATTCAGAAGCTTCTGTTTTAAATAATTATAATACTGTTACAAAATTGTATGTTAAGAAACTCAGCATGAATGTTGAGACTTTGCATTACATACATTCCTCGTGACTGGTGTCAGAAGTTTGATTTCCATGCTGAAGAACAGCAAATACATATAGTAAATATGCATCCAGATAACATCAGGTGACATTGGTTCAAATTTTATTTGGTTTCATAAAATAATCACAATAATATAAACTAAAAGGTAATGCCTTACCTCACATTCTAAGAAAGATATTTTTTCTAAAAGCTGTATTATAAATAATTCCTTTTCTTTTACTTTCTTCTTTAGCATTTCAATCTGTGAAGAAAAATAAAACAAAGACATTTAGTTTAATGGGGATCGGTGGAGGAGGAAAAAGACCACAGAAAGAAAACATTCTTCAGCAACAACTGAATATTTATAGATATTCACAAACTGCTTTAATCCATGGATTAGCTATCATACCGTCCAATTAGGATTGTTTATATAAAGATGATAGATGTATACTAACATGGCTTTTAAGAATTTGTATTTTTCTGGAAGGAGAATGGAAACTCAAACTTTGTCATGTAACAAAGCATGCTAGGGAAAACTCCATCTTTGATTCAAAGGTCTTTACTCTAGTCAATTTCAACTACACCCAAAAATTTGTTGCACATTTGCTGTTTCTTGAAGGTCTGATTTGTTCAGTCATTTCCTGGCATACCAGACTCCTTGAAAAAAAGTGCATTTTCATTTTATACCTAGGGAATGGAAAGAAGTTATTTACAACATTAATGAAAATTAAAATGAAGTTAGCTGCACCAGAAGCATTGCATCTTAATACTGTTCTATATGGAACAGAAAACAATATTCCTTGTATTCTGGGACTTCTGCTGGTCATAGAGCCATACAACAAGAACTTCTGCATTAAATCTTTCTCCGCTACCAGCATAAGCAGGTATGACCAGAGAAACTGGGTATGACCCAAATTTCATACCAGTCCCTTGCTGCTGGCCCAAAGTCATTCTGACTGCGTGGAAATGGCTTTCTAAAGCTCCTAAAGCCACAGTTGTCCTTTTCGATTCTTCTGAACCCTTTGCTTAAAAGCAAGATTTGCTGTGTGATATTCATAGTGTTATCAGCAGTAGTCCAAGGGACCTGTTGACTGGCACAGAGGTCAGTTCCTTTCAGCTGACCCCATTTAGGAGACAATAGCATCTTGTGCAAACAAACTGAATTTTCTCCTTGGACCAAAGGAAAAGTCACTTGTTACTCTCTCTCAGCCCCCGCTGACTACACCTACTAAAATAGCGGCTAATAAAAAGAGCAAAACCGAACAATAGCTACATAACAACTTCAGTTGTTACTGCTTCCCCGGGAGGCAGTTCGGGTTATTACTCACAGCCAGCTGTAGACACACACCACTTCACAAGCTCAGAAGACAAGGTGCTTCCTGTATCTGTAGTTACAGCCTACTTCAGATGCACAAAGCAGTGTCTGAAATATTTCTAAGGAGAATCATCTGAAGTGCACCAAAAGATCAGTTTGAGGGAGAAAAGGGATTCTGCAACATGTTTGCGTGCAGGTAGGAAACTGGGAGAAGATGGATTTCCCACTGTGTTCTGTGCTCATGCAAGTCTTGGCCTACAGCAACAGCAACGAAAGCTAATAGCAGTGGATACTCTTTTTGCTCTCAGCGTTAAATGGTGTCAGGTCAGTGATTTTTCCAATTAAATTTCAGTCCACCTTTCTTGAACAAGCCATTTCAGGTCAGATGACATGAAAGTCAAACCCCCTACTTTCCCCCTATTAAGTCCATGGGAATGTGTCTCTCAACTGAGGTGCTGCAACATCATTAGCTAAACCCCTCCACCTGCTCCACGCCAGCTCTCTAACTAGGCAGAGCTCAGCCAAGAACTTCTGCTCTACCAAACAGTGCATTAGCTAAGGCAATTGTCTCCACAATTCATTAAAGTAAATTAAAGATATTAGAAGTTTCTGATCTTAAGCCTGAAAGCAGAATGAGAAGTAAATCAAGCTAGTAAATGGATAGTCCGCATCACAAATGAAATGCCAGAATCTGCCATGCACTTTTAGTAAGGTCTTTATTATTGTATATATTAAAAAGTGCGCCCCTTAAAACTATGTTAGATGAGGAAAGAAAGATATTCAAACTGCCATCACAGCACTAGAAAAGTGTATCCTGCACATTCCTTCACATTTTAGGGCAAAATGCCGATGGTGAAAAAAACCAGATCCATGTCTGCAGCTTTTTTGTCACAAGAAAACTATAAAAATACCTATGCATAGTAAAGAATAGGTATTTTCTGTAAAACTTCACAGTAAGTGAGGTAGCTTTATTTGGTCAGGTTATTGATTGGCTGTGGGCTTCATTGATGCCTGCTGTAGGTGACCCTGCTTCGGCAGGAGGGTTGGACTAGATGACCCACAGAGGTCCCTTCCAACCCCGAACATTCTGTGATTCTGAGATTCTGTGATACAATTTTAAGGAACAAAAGTATTCATTAGTAAAAAATTTATTGGACTTTTACTAAAGCAAATTCATTTTGTAGAACAGCCAAACTGAAATCAAGGCAAGCTCAGAATACATTAATATTCCCTGGCAGTCATGTTACATTGATATGCAAGAAAGACCATTTTTAAATACTTGGGTCAAATTTCCCATGCACTCTCACCAGTCACTTTTAAACTCTGTATCTTAAAATCAATTTTGTGAAAGAACATTAACAAACCCCTTCAAAACCACCAGTGTAAAACTTTTCAGAACGTCTGGAAACAGTGATTAGTAGAAATATTCACATCTTGCTAAAAGAGAATGATGAAATACTCAAAGGTACAATAATCAAAATAACAGTAGTACTATCAGCCTCCCAAAAATTTACTGCTAGGTATTGTAACACATTTTAACCAAAACATACAGAACTAAGAAAAAAATGAAGCAAAACAAATGCATAAATTAAAAATGAAAAGCTATAAAACCAACTCAAATTTAACTTAGTTGCCATCATCTTGAGTTATCACATCTCATTGACACAATGATCAGCTGTTACTTGGAAGAGCTAAAATGTCAGCTCCATACAGTAAGTGTTTTCAGCTGAACAGTTACAGAATATGAGTGCTACCATCATCCATCTTTCGCAAAATCAGGTATTTGCTTTTTTTTTTCCTTTTACTTCAAAGTACATGTAAAAACTATCAATGTCATCTAAAACCATTATAATTTCAGTTTTCAAATCACACAAACACAAAGATTGTAGTATTTTCAGAAAATCACAGAACATATTTTGATCTTCATATTTAATTACAACTTTGTTTAATAGTATGACTAAATTAAGTCTGCTATATCTTCACTGGTTCAATAGCTTCAGTCCTGCAAACAAATTCCACTTCAGAAAAGATAAACTGTTCTTTTAGGACTTCCAAGTGGGTCTTCTCTATTAACATTCTGTTCTCCTACCATGCATACAAGGAAATAATTTTAAGACTAGTAATCAGTACAACACAAAGACGACTGAAGTCAAGCATAGCTATGTGATCAGGGGAGGGTTTTGCCCTGACAGATAGCCATTCTTGTCATTGAAGATAATATACCTCATCAGCTGCCTATTCTGGTTTTTACATCAAACACAAAATATTTCTGTTTCCAAATAAATGATTGAATTATCTATTAACCAAAAGCAAGACCAAACTCTATGTGTTTCGTAGCCATTTATCTGAAGTTACATTCACTCTATGATAAAAAGGCTCCAAGATGTGAAATAAACTGTGAGAGTAACCATTGTTTACCAGTGTTATATACAAAAAGATTTACTGTAAGTTAAAATTAAATTTACATTTGTTTATTCTTCACATTGGCTACGGAGACACAAACTCCCTGAGGATGTTTTTGAGTTATTTAAACTAGAATAGTCTGAAGGCAAAAATGAGTGTGGACACCTTAAAATCTAACAGAGAATACAAAAGGAAGACCTTGAGGGACAGCTTTGTCCCTTTCCCAAACACAAACCTGAACTCCAAAAAGACATTTTGTAACTTGGCAGGAATGTTACCGCTTTTACTTGTGTGTGTGTGTGTGTGTGCGCGCGCGCGTGTGCATGTGTGTGTGCGACTGAACCATACACAACAGCACTCCCCGCCTCATTTTAACATGTTTACATAGTACCAGTCAGAACCCATTAAATTAGTCTACTTTGTCCCTCTGAAGAATTATGCCAGACTTTTACAAAGCGCCTTCTTTTCTACAGTACGGACAAGAGACAATGCAGTACTATATCATCACATGCATAAAGTCTTAGTCTAGCAGTAAAACAAAATGGAATGATTAGACCATGCAGATTACAGATACGATAAGGCTGTGAATTGGGTAACTTAAATAAAACCTTTGGGTGGATCTTTTGAACATTATGAGCTCAAAGACACAGCACACAGACCAAATACATTCCAGGAGAAATAAATTCAGCAGTGGCTAAAATGAGAGGGGCTGTTACAGCACCAGGAAAAAAGTCCTGCAGTCCCTGCTTCTCAGATGCAGCAGAGCCACCCTTCAAGGCTGCTGCAGAGGGAAAGCAGGGCCAGAATGCAGCAGGGCACCCGTATTGCTTCATACGGGCATGCTGCACCCCCAGACACGGGGCCAAGTCGTTGTCTCAGCAGCTGCTGCAGTCCAAGGGCTGAAACAACTTCCAAAGTTATGACAAACCTTTAAACCTATCCACAGGCCTGACACATAGGACATATCCCACCAGAGTAGTGTACTACAAAAAGTTTATTTACTGAATAAGGACCTGAGTACACATCATCTTACGCCATTAGCACCAGGAGTAAGCAAACCTGATTTGATTAATCCTTGAGGGAATATCTCACAGGTAACCAGGAAAAACAAGAATAACTTTAGGGAATTACATTAATATATTACTATATTAAATAAAATGCAACCTTAATTCAATACATTTATATAAGTCACACTGCATGAAGTAAAAGTGATGGTTTCCTTTGAGAGAGGAATGTAACAAGAACACTGGATCACAATGATGATATTGGGTAAAAACACTTCAAAAATAAAATTCATGCCTTGTTACCTAATGTCATTTTGATTTTTCCATAAAACTGTTAGTTACAGCAAACAAAAATAAGATGATAACACACCACCATAAACCTGTATTGCACAAATCCAAGTTTCAAGAGTGTCTTTGTTTCAAGGAGTTGCATAAAGCAAGAGAACAACTAGCAGGTGACAGAGCAATAGATTTTTACTTTTGCTTGAATATAAGGTGAGGAGAAGCAAGACAGATCAAACACAATACTGAACTGAGGGCCTAACTGGTGGCCAGAACAGTCTAGAGACAGAAACAAATCCATGCAAGCCAAAGACTCTCAACTTCCATGGACTGACTTTTGGATCTGAGTCACTTCTGGACTGACTCGAGGAAAAAATTATCACCAGGATGTTCCTATGTTTTCTTCGCTCAGTGCCCGAGGCCTATAATCTGCCTCATCCTTGCTGTGTCTGCAGACTTCAGCATTTCAGCTCACAGCCAGCTCAGCACCTTGCTTCCAGATCTGGCTTTTGCACTACTACCCTCTCAGATTTCTCCATCATTTTCTACAAGCACTATTCAGGTACATCCTTCAGCCTCTCCTCTTCCAACCTTCTCTAGAAGTGCCCTGGCAGACTTTCCCTAGCACTTACCTCTTGAACTGACTTGCATTGTTAGACTGACTAGCTGGCTTTTTCCCTCCATATTTCTACAACCTTCACATCCACATTAAGCAGTCAAACAAAACTGCCAACCTATCATTTTACACTAATGACCCACTCATATAAATATCCTTTCAAAACAGCTCTACTAACGGTAAAAATATGAATTTAGCAGCCCTGGGCCACACCATCACCCTTTTTCCTATCACTTCATTCTCTTTTACCTCCCCCCCACTGTTTCATTGCTCCTGTTTCCCTTCTGTTGGGAGACATCTGACTATTCCAAAACTGGGAAGGGAAGAGCTACAAGGCCCAAATTACAGTTTTAAATTTATCTGGTCTGCCAGCAACTGAGGGGCATCACGTGGGGAGCAGAGCACACTCCCCCAGGGCTGTAACAGCTAGGAGAGAGGAGCTCCCTGGCTCAGTCAGTATGCACGCACTGCTCAGGAGCTCTGCGCCAGCAACAGGCCAACATGGTGGGGTGCACGCGAGCTCAGCCCTTCGGCCAGCCCACTTCAATCCCCGACATTTGGCTGTCGGGCACAGGAAGGGCTCCTGATCTCTCCCTATCCTGGCAGCATCCATGAAGTTCCATGCAGCTTGCATTTCATGTACCCATTGCAATCTCTAATGATCCAAATCAGCACATAAGGCCCCACACGCAATGTGAATCATCCTGAATTTATCCACTGGCTCAGGATTAGTAAGGCCACAGCACTTCTTTTGAAGCTCTCTCCTCCTTGATTCAGTCCTATTGCTGTTATCACATCTATGCTTTTGCCTCCTTCTGAAACCTTGAGGTCATTTCTCTCGAACTCCCTCAACCTCCAGTTTGTCACGTTATCTTGCAGCAGCTCCCAGAAAATTCAGTTCTTCTTTTCCATCCCATCAATGAAGATCTGTTTCTTTCTTTCTCACTACTTCACCTTACAGAATCTCCAGCACATCTCAAACACCAAACAAAATTGTCATGCTACTTAAATGGACTGCCTACCTTCTAGGAAGAGCTGCCCTTCTGAATTTCTCTTGGTCCACCAAGCAACTAAACTTTGCTTAAGTACGATGGAAAGCTAGTTGTACAAGTCAACAGCATTAAATTGATCTCATGGATAGAACACCTAAGAAGAACAGTCAAGAGGAGAATCACGAGACCTAAAAGAAAGTCTCTGAAGAAATGCTGGAGATGCGAGTAGTGATATTAGAAGGGAAGTCAACAGAATTACAAAGCAATTAAAGCAGAAGGAAAAAGCATCTTAAAAGAAAATTAAAGTTGTGTCCAATTGTAGAGCCTTTATAAAGAAAGTCTGAAATAGCAAACTTTATTTTATTCTGTGTACTCAAACACAGTTCTGGAGGCCTGAAACACATAGTGATCTATCAGATTGGAACAGATCCAGCTGTTAGGTAAACTCAGTCAACATTTACCACTTGATATTATCATCCATTAGTTCAAAATGTTTATCAGAACTTGACAGTGTTAATATATTATAAGTAATATATATTATTCAAGTATCATGTATTTTCTTTATCCATCTACCATTAACGGATTGGGCATCTGTAACACTGATAGACATGAACAAACTGGTCACAAATATGACTAAACACAGGACAAACACATACTATATGACACAAAACAAGACAGACAAGACATTGCAACATCAGCCTGAACTCACAGGCAACTGCTATACAAGGAGAACAATATTTTACTCAGTCTATTATTTCCCTGGACCTTTAGTGGTATTTATCAGAGGCTAGACCAGTGTCAATATTTTTTCAGGGAACATAATACAGTAAATAGGAATGAGCACCTTTGCCTTTTAATCGTCCTTAAATCACTTCAGCAATCCCCCAGTACTTTTTGTATTTAAAACTCATATTGTATTTAAAGAAAAAGTAACAGCTGATTGATTCAAGTTAATGCACCAACGTAAAGACCTTCCTAAGCTAACGAGCTGTATGACCACACTACACTAGTCTTTGATGTACATCTATTGCTAAAGCAGGCCCACAGGGCTTGGATGTCCTAATGAGTTATAAACATTGGCACTTTGTCTAACAGTTCAACCCACCTTATTAAGAGCCACCTTAGCAATGTGCAAGTTTTCTAATTAATGACTTGGCCAGGCAATTCCCAGCCGAAAGAGCTGATGCTATGCATGTATAAAGACTCTCACCAAACACCACCAGTGATTCTACTTCTGCCAATAGATAAGCAATGTACTGCATTGCTCAAGTCCACTGAAGCATGCCAAACACTTGAATTGAGGGGGTGGCGAGTTATTTATGTTCTGCCATTTATCTTCTTCCTCCAAGCTCCCAAGGTGGGTTTCTTTTTCTACATTTGTTGTTGGGTGTTTTGTTGTTGTTTTATTTTTACTGTAGGTCCTATGCAATGCAGATTTTTGTTAGTAAAAATTTGGCATCTGTCCATGGCTTGCAATTCCATCTTCTCATCTTCTGTGTGGCTTCTTTTACTTGACCTAAAATTGAAACTGTACTTCCGTATTAAAACTGGGATATTTGGCTACATATATGGAGTTGGAGTATCTTGATACAGAAGTTACCAGCTGGTTATTAAGTCTCTGGTGGGAGAAATTCTTCTTTATTCCCCATTTGTGCAATACCAAGTATCTTCTATATTTGGGATATCATTTGCTCGTTAGCACTTTTGTCCTTTCATGCATCTTCCACAACAGAACAGGACACAGCTTTTCCCTGGTGTTTGGTCACCATTTATTATCCAGCGAATCTGAGACTAAAGCTGGAGAACAGCTCATGGGCCATGACCTAGAGACAGTTCAATTCAGTAGTTAGGGGAATTTCACATGAAATCTGAGTTCTGTAGGTAATTTCTTGGCATGGAATCAAATATTTTTTTCCCTTCTCAGTCCCCTTCAGAACAGCTCTCTATATCTGCATCCACCCACTCGCCTTGCTTACAAAACGTAAATGTTTATTTCCTTCTTTCTTCAGCTTCTTAACAATGAAACAATATTACATGTAAAATAAGCTTATTGTGCCATGAAGCTGCAATCCATTTCAGTGTCAATTGCATACACCTCAGAACTAAAGCTCTCTCATATCTCTCCAGGTTTGAAATTGAGATCAAGCCAGGAAATACTTTTGCTGCTGATCTAAAATCAATGATTTGTATTTCATTTGAAGACTTTTAGCTTTGTCTTACACTAAACTCTCTCCCACCTCCTACACTGGCACAGACAGGATAAACTGATTGACCATATCAAATAGATAACTTATAAGACAAGCTTTCACCCCTCTCTCAGAACAACAGCATTTTCAACCCTGAAAGAAACAATGATGTAGCAGCTTCCCATGCCCTCCCACAGCACCTCTGTGCCTGTGTCTGCCTGTCCAATTCCGTCTCTGCAGTGGAAACTCCGCAGTGGAAGGGCCTGAAGTTTGCACACTTACACCTTTCACGCTCTGAGTCTCCCTGCAAACTCTCCCTCTGATAGAACTGGCTTTTTCCTGAATTGTCTTTGAAAATCCCTCTCTGCCTAGCCGTACTTTAAGGCAGTTACAAAGGCAAGGGCTTAAAAAACAAAAAAGGCAGCTAATCGAGTCTACCATTATTACTGTTCACTGATTTCACCACTGAGCTCTGGGTGACTCACTCTGGCCATCTGTCTCTTCTCACTCTTATTTTGAAAGCCTGCTATGTACAAATAGTATGAAAATAGGGCTGGATTTTTACACACCTGCCAAATGCAGGTCCTGCATTTTCAACTGCCAGCACTTCACAAAATTTACTGCACTAAGCTGGGAACAAATCGATTTACTTAACAAACAAGTTCAACAAAGAGGTAAATCTGTCAGCCTTAAATGATCTGCAGTCTCTCTCTAACAAGAACATGAAACTTTAAGACTATGCAAAATAACTTTCCGCTCAGCTGGTGCTCTAATGGGCTGCGATCTTGGCTCTGACAGCAGAGAATCCCTACGAGGCTGAAACACGGGCGTGCATGGGATCTAACACAGAGATGTTGAAGGTCACTGACTCCAGCAAACTTCCATTTTATTTCTTCCATTTATTTTCTTCTGAAAGTTATTTTCCATTGTCCTATTTAATTTATGACTGGTCTGACTAGGTCAAGTTGAAAAAGGTTCTATTCATGCCTGAGATGGAAGGATTTATTTTCAGATAAAAAAATTAGAAGCAAATGATTTCCTTGCTAACAAGTATAACCACACTGAATGGTGGCTGTCCTTCTCTCCTGGGCTCAATTCCATAGGTCGCATATCTACTGCATTCAGTACCAACACGATGGGTCCTGTGAAAAGGAAGTCTTTAATACTCTTTAATACTCCTACATTTAGTGCTTCTCTGCCAGCGTACCCTTTCATGCATGCCTACATTGGGACTGACCATAGCCTCCTAACACATTTTTATATGTTATCAAAACAGCACTGGAGGTGTTAGAGCTGCCTACTGCATCACAAAAATCTACTATAAAGCTTGTCTTGCACTTCCTCCTGACTGCTTGCTGTTCTTCTACAGAATGCCCTGTGTCTGTCATTTGCAAATGAGCCATCATCTTTCCCTGAAAAGGCCTGAAAAGCAATCTATTTTGTAATTTTTCAGCCAGCAGATCAATCTCAATACTTGTTCAATTTTCACAGTTCTCCATATGAGTTTGAAGCAGCATATTGTTTGTTCAGCGCTCCTTTGAAACGATGTTCATTTCTGTAGCTGCACTTTGTCTAAATTGGAGATGATAACAGCATAAACCCATTGTGGTTTACACCAAAAGAATAAACCCCTCATTTGTATTTCAGATCTGTGTCCAGATATACCAAGATTAATACTAAATAAAGCTCATCCTGTAGTCAAGCAAGCATAGGCTTAGCCATCATTCTCACCTAGTTCATACAGTAGCTTTGTTTCAGCTTTAACAAAAGCACTGCTGATAATTTTGATTATATACTTTCTTTCCACTTCTATTCTGAGTTTCCCAGGTTAGCCTGTTCTCAGTCTATTCTCATGCAACAGAGAAGCTGTTTCAGAAAGCAGGCATTCTAGCTGCTTTGATCATTCTTTCTTTCTCAATTATATTATTTAAATGAAAGTTATTGATCATTATAATGCCCTCATAAACCCTAAGAAGAAATATTGTTTTACAGATACCAGCCATGAAAGTATTGCAATACCAAGTAACACAGCAGGATTGCATGGCACTTTTCTAGATATTCTTAGACATTACATTCTGCATTCAGTTAAATTTAATGTAGAGGACATGCATTCAAAGAGACCCTGATGAACACATTTTCTGGAAATTAAATAGTAGCACATTTACAGAATTGTCCCTGTTTACTCTAGAAAGTTTGTTCAGTGCTGCTGCTCACTAGTTTTTAACTTAACTCCAGAACAGACTCTTCAGATAGAATTCCTTTTCAACCGCCTACCTTTTAAGAAGTATTTTTGTTACTGATTTCTCAGCTTCTACGGCATAGTTAGAAAGTGTTGCTTGAAGTGAGCCTAAACCTACTTTTCTAATATTTACATAGAGAAGAGCATAAAATCATGAAAAATACCACATGCGAGGATAGCTCAGGGCATGCACGTCTGCAGTGCTTTGTATCTTCCCCCACTGTGGACAGCTACTCTTCTCTGTACTATTAAAGCTGCTATTTTTAGGCCTTTAATTAAAAGCGTCCCGTTTAAAATAATGCATGCCAACTATATTGTAGATATTTCCTCAAACACAGTACAAACACAAACCATGGACAGCACAAAATTAAAAAAAACATGAAGTGCCTAATGTATTTGGTACCACCCAACCTGATAAAACCTCTGTTACAGGAGTCTTTAGTCAGCTCACTAGTGAAAATACAGATGTAGCTACAGGTGTTCATGCAGTTCTGAAGCAAACCGAATTAGAAGAAAAACTATAACCCACAAGGACCAAAGGAGAGAGCAAAAATATATTCCCTATGGGTACATAGCAGTCAAGGATTTGTACAGAGATTTAATTGATTTTGAAAAGCAGGTAATCAGACATCAATTAAAAGTAGACATATTTGACAGCTAAGTAGCAAGCTAGTCATCTAACATTCTACTTGTTAAATAGGATAACCAAAAGATCTAGAAGGGCTTTCTGTGTATATGAAGGCTCCTGCAGAGATACATTACAAGGAATCAGCTAGCTAAACTCACCCATTAAACCTAATATTTATGAAACAATAATCATTGTCCCAAGCTTGACACATGTTTTTGCCAAAACACCCCATGGAACTGAAAGTATTTGTTATACCAATGCAGCTCACTAGAGGTAAAGTTACACTGAGCAGTTCAAAATGTATTCAGTAATAAAGGGCAAAGTTTAGGCCAACATTCCCTTACGTACTACTAGAATCATCTGGGTTGCCACGTGTATCACAACTTGACAAGTCCTTTAGAACTTTTGGTTAGAACCAAAAAAGCTCATAGTATGATGACTGGCCTACAGAGATGCAAAACAGATTAAAGAATTGCTCCCATAATCCATTAATTAGATGGACTGGATTATTAGGGTGAAGTTTTCTTTATACCATGGTATAAAGATTGTTAGCTCAGTTTTAGACCACTTGCTGTGATGCTTGAAAATAGTGAAAATGGCAAGGTGAACTAGAAACAAAACCTCAAGACTTTACACTAGTCTTCTATATTGATGATATGACAGAAGAATTTTAGTGCAAAGAGACAGACACTTTTGCATCCCTCTGTGTAAAAGCCACAGAGTATCACACATCTGATCATAGAGGACTACATCAGAATCATATAAAACAAAACATACAGGTAAATACATATATAAAAATATTGGAGATACATATATCTATAAAACACACCTTGATAAAAATTGAAAAATTTCTTGTCTAGTCAGAAATCCTACAATAGCACATGGTTAATGCAGAAAGAATGCCTTAGGCTAGAATGGTTTCCAAGCATTTGATTTTGTGAACACGTGAAATCCAAATACAAATAAAAGATATTTCATGAATGCGTATCCTGTGTACAATAGTGAGGCTCAGTGTAATAGTGCCATCAGTCTGCTTTGTAAAGCTCCAGTTTAAACTTATTTTACCTATTTCTTATGCCATACTTTCATCCACTTGGAGAACTAGAAGTGTGTGCAATCACAGCCTTCTGACTGCTAAACAGTTTCTTGGCACATAGGTAGCCTGTAAGTTAGAGCAGCTTTCCAGCAGAAAGCCACTTAAAATTTTACAGGAAATTGTATCAGCTAAGGTGATATCCCAAGACCAGGGTAGAAAAGGTGAGTGGTGAAAAACTGTTTGTCCCCCTATTTCTATGAGGAACCACATCTAAAAAAAATAAAGGGCACTTTTTGCCTTCCACTTCTACACAGGAAGGAGCCCCTCAATAACTAGTCTGTATTGTTTCTGCAGTTACCCTCTGAACGCTTCAAATTAAGTTGCAAGTTGTATGTTATATTTGCTGGACTACCATGAAGAGTTCCAGAATTAGTGTCAGCCTAAAGCTCACCGTATATAACCCACAGCCACTGGATTAAACTGCTTTCTCCTAGTCCTCCTGCTCCACATGCTTAACTCATCTTCCATTGTGTTTGTAACTAAGGTGGCATAAGGAAACTGCACACATAACAGAGGTCTTTCTGGATTATGTACTACAAGAATCAGTGTTCCCAAAAGACTCATAATTGTTTTACTAGACCTCACCTCCTCAACCATGTGCTTGACTTTCTTCTGTTGGCAATGGACCATATCATCCAGATGTTTGATTCGCTCTCTTAGGCTAGCTGCTACCTCCTCCAAATGCTGTGACCTAGCAGAATACAGAAGAATTAAGCATATAAGTGGGGAGCTATGCAGTACAAGCAAAACAAGAACAAGCCCCACAATCCCACCATAGAACAGGAAGACTAAGTCAAGAGGTAAGTAAGTCAAATTCCACTGAAAGATATCAGTTTGTCCACAGTACATTTTAATGGTAATCTTTTAGTCAAAGTGACTGTCTCCACCCAGGTTAACTCACCCTTGTCTTGCATACTGGCATGCTTACTCAGACCCTGAAGTGCTGACAATTAAACAACGTGACAAAGCTCATCTCCTTAAGATGTCTGGCTTTCCTTGAAGCGAAAGGCATTTAGACAACCAGATCTTTATCAGCAGAAAGACACATTTATCCTGACTTATTACCACCTGCAAACTTTTTGGAAATAGATGCTAAAAAAAAAGCCAAAAAGCACATCTGCCGACATCCTTTTAAAAGCTCTCCTACTACAGGGAAGCCTTGAGTCAAGGATTTGGCATAGCTGCCAACAGTAGCAGAACGCTAACTGGAGTTGTATTAACTCATCAACAGTCAGCAGGACTTGTTATGGATGTTTTAAGTTTGTATGTACGACTCTTTAGATAGATTCTGCATTTCTTCAAATCTGTTTAACCCAGAAATTGAACACCCACAGAACTCCTGCCACAAGCTGGTTTGACAGCTTGCCAAAAAAGTAGTTTTAGAATACGCAAAGAAACTGGGGAGATGTTTTTTAAGAAGTTTTTGGCATGCCCGCCATGGGAGCCTCCATTTTTCTCTGAATGTAAAATTCTTGAAATTCTTCAAAGAAAGCAATCGCTTGCTTACAAAATAAATTTCTGTACTCCTAGGTTCAGGACTGGACAAAATTTGAGAAGTGGAGGAGGGGAATCAAAAACAAAAAGGCTTTTTTCATCTTGGTCTGTGCACAGCAGAAGAAATTGTTGAAGCTGCAAATAGAACAATCATTCTAAGGCAAAGCAGCAGATGGCAAACCGTATGACATGATTCCAATGAATGACTGAATTGTATGCGGTTTCCTCCCAGAATGAGTCTCTATTAACAGTGAAGTACTGTACAGAACTGTAACTGCAGCACTTAAACAAGGACTCAAAAAATCAAGGCATTGCTGCAGGTTTTTCGATTTACATTTTGATTGCAATTGTAACACATATTTGGGGCCTCACTGAAAGATTCAGAATTTTAACCTCTGATAACAATGGAATAGAGGTCCTTCCTCAGGTTCAGCCCAAGTGTCTGGTCAGGTACAGACGGGTAAAGAAAGCTTAAGAACAGACTTCAGCATTTGAACACAGATTCAATGCTTGCATTGCATAGATTGCAACTGTGTGCTTGCTTGCATTATACAAATGCCTGTCTGAACACTGCCTTTACCCTTGTTACTGCAGCATAACTTTTCATGCTGAGTGCACAGGGCAGGATTCACTGAAGCGAGAAGAGTATCTGTTATCCAGAGGTAAAGGAAGAAAGCAATTATCTTTCATCTCCATATTCTATGTTGTATACGACATCTGTTCACTTAAAATTATTATTTTCACAGGCTGCTGTGGAAAGCCATTATTACCCTAAGACTGGATAAGCTGGTCACAGATCAATACAGCTAGGCAGCGAGATGCTCTCAGCAGGGACCTCCTTTTATGTTTACACTTCCTACAGAACAGCGGGATGCCAAAACCTTAAAAGTGAATTTCTGGGTGCTACAGAAATATAAATAGTAAGCAAGTAAAACTATACAGTCTCTGCTTGTAATTCATCTTTAGCCACTCAAGTAGTGTCATATTTGAGTGGCAGACAGAGTTTTCACTCCAACGGCAGTTATGCTGTTTCAGTGCTGGACAGATTTCCCTTGAAACTTTGCCTCTGGCTTTGCTTGAAGCTTTCCTTTGCCTGGTCATGGCGCTCTGTCAGTCTCAAAGAGGTAGTAATGGATGCATGTGCCACCTGTGGGCAGAAACAGCACATCCAGGTGCCACCACACCACTAGATCTTTCTTCTAAGCCTCATGCTTTCGAGAACAACCATTCACAGAGGTCTCATTGCCAATAACATCACCCTCACTTTCCCCAAGTAACTTCATAGCTTATTTTTGCGCTGCATGCAACATGACAGATTTCTTCCATGCCTTCATTTTGTTTGTGTGCGTATGTTAATGCGCACCACGTGTAGACCTTCCCCTCCAAGTCTCAAACATATTCCCCACTTTCCATCTCTTATACAGAACAAGACACCAGTGGCATCTGTATGCAAAACTCGTGCTCATTTCAAGAGTTCATCTTTTCAAAGCAGATGGCCTATAGCCTAACACAAGATACAGAACATCTTCCCTTTTAAAACTGTGTTGAGGAGTCTAGAAGGAGATAATGAAAGTATTCATAGTCAGGATCATACTATGCTGAATTTGGGAATGCAGATTTAAGATAAATGCAATCCACAAATACATCACAGCTTGTTCCATCTAAAACATACTCTGCATGTTTGCAAACAACTTTTCAAGAAGGATGCATGAAAGTGGTTTTTGTTGCAAAAATTAATCCTCTTGGTATTTTATATGTAAATAAACTTACATTCAGATGGACAATACCTACCAGACTGCAGTTTTCAAGATAGAAAAAGTAAAATTGAGGTGTCTTAAAAAACAAACAAAAAACCAAATTGCTAAAGTTCCCTAGCAATACTAGGAGTTCCACAGACAAGACATATCTCACCTTTCACTGTCAGAGCTGTTTTCAGATTTTGCTCCGGATATTTGTATTTCATTTAGTTCAAGTTGTTTTTGCAGCTGGTGACGTTCCTAAACAAGAAATGTTACCCTTCGGTTCCCCATGTGTCAAAATGTAAAAGACTTCACAAAACATATTTCATTGCAATTCAAAAGATCATTTGTGAAATTAAAATAGAAACTGATTAAACAAAATTCATGCATTTCCTATATCCAAGCAGCACAGAATGCATAATATCAAATTCCCAGCTATGCACGGAAATAAGATCATATTTTTCAATTTCCTATTTGAAGATGTACAGTTGTAGTTGAAACTGAATTTTTTTAATAAAAAGATGAGTCATCAGAATCTCTACCTACATAAATGTCAAATTTTCCACAATATTCCTCCAAAAAGACCTCTCAATCCAAGGCTGAGATAAAAGGTATTGCTCTATTTTCTTGCAAAAAATATTCCTGTTTATTTTCTCAGGTTCCACCAGCACAGTGATCATGAAAATCTGTGAGGGCTTGGGGACTGAGTCAACACGAATTAACAGAGGAGACTGCTATCCACTTTAATGGGAATTTAAGAGGCATGCGGTTTTACTCTGCAAGTATCAGCCAGATAACAGCAAATTAAATAACCAATGTGAAGAAACTCATCTGTACTTAAGAATTATATTGCAATCCTTTATTCACTGCACAATACTTACAAGTTGTAGGCCGAAGCCCAGATGCAGTTAATGGAGCTACTAAAAGGGGCACATTAAGCTGAATGATTTCTCAGTGTAATCAATAATTCTACTAATAGATTTGCAAGCATTAGACAAAAAGGGTTCAATACAAATGCACATGAGACTAATCAGTCAAGCCAACAAGGCTGGCTTATAAAAACTTCTCTGTAGCAAGTATTTACTATACTAAACTAAAGTTGTGAAAAAAACATTTCAGTTGTGAGAACAGATCATATTCCTTCCACTTACTAGAATGCTTTCTGCTTCTCTATATTAAATAGCAAGTCTGAAGCTTTCAGTTTAGCATTTCAACCACATATGGAGAAACTTGGAAATGAAATACAATTCCAACCAAGACTATAAACAGCTAAATTGTAAGGTCTATTCCTAACTCAAACACATTTTAATGGACCTACCAACAGAATTTCTAAGAGACTTTGGATCATTTATGATTACTTCCTCATTAGGTTTAGGAGACCTTGCACTCTGAAGGAAGACTGAGTGGTCTTTTTAAACTCTTTCTTTAAAATAACGGTTAATATACTAAATAATTTTTGACAACTTAGACAGCCCTGACTGTAAAGACCACTAGAAAGATGGAAGAACCACTTAATCACAGCGTCTGTATGGTAGTCCAGGTACATTTACTTATATGGATACAGTAACTAAGTAAGATGCAAACAGCAATGTTATGTCACTGAGCAGGGTACTGACCAGCGGGGCGGGGCATGGGAGGAATCCATCAAATTTCCTCCATGCACTTCTGCATTTCCTTTAAAGGTGGCAATCAACTAACTCTCATACCTCTTCCATGCGTTCAATCAGCCGGTCCAGCTCACCAATTCTCTGGTCTTTTTCCTGTATGCTTGTTTCTGTAATTTCCATCTTCTTATTTGCCTCTTCAATAGCCTTCAGAAGCCGATTCGTCTCCTCCTTCAAATAAGGAGTCACATTAACATCCAACATATTAATGAGGAATTTTAATTTTTTTTTTAGGCCATAGAGCCAAGCTCACAGCTTTTAAACAGAGCTCAAAGCTTTCCACTACATCTGCCCAGAAGTCTGGAGAAGTTGTCACTCTGAGTGTGAATTGCATAGAAGAAAAGATTTGGGGCACTTTGAAGTGCATAGGTATTTGTAAAGTATCATTATGAAAATCTGGCAAAAACTTTCACCCATTTCTTAGCTATTTGTTTTCCCTTCTGAGGACGCCATGAAATAACAGCCTACGAAACATACAGTGTTGCAGAAGACAGCATTTTAACACCAAAGTTCGCCACATTCAGCTTTGTACTTTCCTCACATATAAAACAATACGAATAGAAAGAGACTGGGGAATCTACCTTCAATCTCAGTCATTATCTATCTTTGTCAGTTAGAAAAATGCAGTGCCTCACAGCTCACAGAAACGTTTTACTTGGGAGTGGAGGGAAACCAAGGGTCAGGAAGAGTTCTTGCTCCAGTAGCATCCAGTGAAGTTGTTCCCCCTCCCCTTCTTAAACTGTCACTAAAATTGGACATTATATTTTCCTTTTTTCTAGAGAATCAGAAGTTAAAAAAATAACTTACTCCATTTCAAATTTTGAAATCTACATTATCGTTACTGTTACTGTGTTTGAACACATTCTTTTCTCAGCCTACAACCCCAAAAGCTTGGAAAGCTTAATAACTGTGGCGTGACTAGTCACAGAGATAGGAGTGAAGGAACACGTCAACTCTGGAGTACTATGTGACTGAGAAATGACACCCAAGCTAAGTTCCACTCTTACAGACTGGCTATACATACTAGGAGGATTTCTTTCTCAGCTTTATGTTTCTGCTCCTCTTCTCGCATTTTTTCCTCATACTGACTATACAGTTTTCTTGTCATCTCTCTCATGACTTCAGCATTTGCCTCCTGCGATGATTCCACCTGTGAGAGGGGAAAGTTGACCCATCAGTCAGTACAGCGCTGCTGGCAGTAGGAGAAACGGAATTCACATGATGTGAGAATAACACTTTCAACCTCAGTTCCACCTTGTTACAAATTTGACACTGCTGAAGCAGATTTTCATTTGCATCAAGACCATTTACAACGCTCTGCCAGTATGCAAGTCATTCGAATTTGTAGAAGTTACCATTTCATCAAGCCTCAGGTTGTCAGAATGTAACTAGTCATTACTTACCCACGACCAGGATGTGCCTCTTTACTGCGCCCTTCCATAACAGCCTCCAAGTCACTTGGTTTGTTTCACTATTGAATAGATATTGTCTCTCCCCATTTTACAGAAGCATAGATTAGAGATGGTCTAGACTCAACTCCTGTTTCTAAATGACCATGAACACTCAAAGCAAGAATTACTTTAAGCTGGACCTAAAGTATGTGTTGTTAACTGGAACACACAGCTGTACCCTCCCTCCTCTCTCTTGCTTTTTCACATACTGCTCTTTGTGTAGGCATAAGAACTGGGGTGACCATGGAGCAAAGCACATCAGGGAACAATCAGACTTAAAATTCATATACTCAGGGGTGTGGAAGGGTTAATTTTTAACCACAGGACCAGAAACTTTACTACTGCTACAGGGAAGAGGGCAGGAATGGTAATTCAGAGACAGGATTTCCCCCTCCTTTTGGCTCAAAACACTGAACCACACCCTCAGCGATGAAACACCAGATAGGATATTCACAGCTTAAACTGATCTACCCTGTAAACTGCAATAAAAGCAAAATAAAATAGCTAGTTCAGGACTTAGTTCTCTTACCAGAGATGCTATAAATCAGACAAGGTTATTGTGATATGCTGTGGGTGCTACAAAAATGTCAGGAAGAGGAGGAATATACTGTCATCTGGGAGCAGAATACAGTGTTCCCTGCTGATCACTACAGTTTACACAGCTACAGAATACCTGGTTCTGATGATTAAAGATTTGGGGCTTGGTGTTTCATTTCAAGGACTGAAAGATTTATTAAACCCTTGTGTTTGTCTTGTATGGTGGGAACAAGCTGTTTTACTACCCTGTAGGTTAACAACAGTGTATTTGATCATTTCAAAAGGGACTGAGCTCTGAAGGACTCCACTTGTACTGCAGTTGCCCCCTTTGGCATCTCACCTAGACCAACACTGGGGCAGGAGTAGTAAACTGCACTTTGTGAGAGGGAGTGGAGTTACGTTACTTTTCAGTACAACACAAAACACATTTCAGGAAGCCTGAAAGAACCGTACCATTCAGAAAAAGCCAACAATTAAAACCCCGAGTCCTTAAGACACTGAACTGGAATATGATCTCTGGCACTGTCTCTCCATCATTCCTTTGCTTACAGTTTAAGCAATGAGGAGAGTAAAAACAAGCATAAAAAGCTAGGCATATCAGGGCATCTCTTATAGTACTCTTCAGCAACGTCTCCAACCTCAGTTATTGTTATGATTGTAGGAATAAATTGAACCTACTTAATAAGATACATGGGTGTGTTCTCCTACCCAGAAAACAGTCATGGCATACAGTAGTCACTGCTTTTCAACTGCTAACCTTCCCAGATTCCACACCATCCTCTTAAATTCACCCCTGAAATTACATCCCAGACGTGCTGGCATCTTTGATATACAATTTCACGTTTAACTTTCAAAGATAGCAATGAGGTATGTTATCCACTAACTTTGTTATAAAACTGCAACTTTGAGAGCAAAATTTAAACTTTTTCCTCATTAAGGTAGGGCATGTTTTCTGCAGACCTTGACATGCTTGAAGATAAAAAAATCCTTAAGCATTCAGCTGAACTGGGACTTAACCTGTGGTTCTCTGCCCTTAGAAGCAGACATACCTTTCCCTGACTTGTTGGTGCATGTTCTTAAGACTATAGTAAAGTCCAAATTTCTGTTTTGAAATCTTAATTGCATCAGCTTTACTTTCTTCTTTTAATTGTTTTTTCCCTCTTTTTGTTTCTGCCGGCAATAAGAGGTAAAAAATACAGCTACTTCTATAGCCTGTAAAGCTTCACCACAAGAGGAAACTAGAACATGAATTGTAAGTTGAAATTCACTTATGTTAATATTTTCTTTTTTAACAATCCATTATTAAGCATGAATGTAAGTCACTAGAGTGCCAGAAAGAAACATCTTCTCCGACAAAATTAAACGTGAATAAACCAGCAGTCACCCTAATTTCACAGAGACAAATTCTGATAAAGTACTATATCCAAATTAGTCTATTTTGAGCAGTTTTAAGAGAGACAAAGGTTTCCAGAAGAGTCTTTTTTTGTTTAGGTTTGGTGGTTTTTTTTAAAATGAGATTAAAGGAATACATTTTGCAGATGAGGAGAAAAAATGGTCAAGCTTTCTGGCATATAAAACCTTCCTGTTTGTGTTTTATTCTCTTGGATTTCTCTGAAAGAAATAACTTCATTCTCTTTCCAAGACACTCGTAAGACTTCACAGATTACCTATTAAAAATTGTACAATACCAAATAAATAAATTCAACATAAAGAAATTCTTACAGCACTGTGCAGAGTTACAATATTCCTTTACTTACAGCAATGGACAATAATAACCATTTAATAGTTTGAATTTTCAGCTGCTAACACCCCTGATTAGTAATCCCATGTTATGGAAACATAGACTGCTGCCAGTTGAGATTCTTTGTTATTAAACCAGTATTGATTCACAGGAATGTCAGGTCTAGTGAATAATGAAGGCATGAAGAACGAAGAACCCTTTACAAATAAGGCCAAGGAATTCATTTTACATACTCCTAGTGCCCTTACTGTGCAGTATTTTTAGGGGAGTTTATATACCACACCTTTAATTTCAGTAACTGATTTTCAATTTGTGCTGTTTCCAGTTGCTTTTGCTTCTCTCTCAGCTTTTCCATAGACTGTTCATGTGTATGTTTTAAATTCCTTATTTGTTCCCTTATATCAGTGTTCTCCAATGTAACATCCACTAGAGTTTTCTAGAAGAAAAAGGCAAACCACATATTAAAAATCACAATTAATTTGGTGAACCAATATAGTCCAGAGTTTATGGAATAGACAGAACATTTGAGCGTTTCCTGATGTATCAATGGAGTGTGAACAGTTTTGCAAGGTTTAACATTTAAAAATATGGCTTTTGTTGTATTATTTAGTTTGCTAGAAGGTATTTCCATGAGGAATATAGTGAGTGAAATCAAGTCCTGGAACACTATTAAAAAAAAAAGGAACATGGATACATCTCAGTATGAATGCTACTCCGAACTATCTTCCTTTCTTCCCTCCAAGGGCCATGCTACACATATTAAATGCGCTAGACCGAGAAAAACTGTGACATACAAGAAAGCAGCAACATTACGTTGTTCAGCTGAGATACGTGGGAATTTGGTAGTCTTTAAAACAGAAAATCCATTCCAACCTTATCAGTCCCCCTACATTTCACAGGTATGTAAAGACTCACAAGTGTTTAGTATCCAAATATGCCACTTCCATTTCTGTTAACCAGCAAAGGCAGGAATAAGTCAGGAGATGTACCATTTTGCACAATACAAAACAAATCACTTTTTCACCTTAGATATTTCAGAGACATGATTAGTGGCACTACTCTGCTGCAGATCAGTATCTCTTTGTTGTACACAATTTTTAAACAAGTTTTTAAAAAACACAGGTGTTGCAATTTTTTTTTTCTTAGTTTCCTAAATTAGCTGCCTCAGATATCCAAGACAGTACTTTATGGGCTTGTTTAGTGTTAGAATCTATATTTGTCATCCATGTTTTATGTATGCTTTTAAATACATGTCAGAAAAGGCAGTTGTCAGCTGTGAAACAGCTATTAAAATGTACCTGCAATTCTATTGATGCTGATGTCAAGGAGCTGTTCATTTCACTAAAGCTATCTAAGGCTGCAGCCTGCACTCGCACATGATTCTCTAAGGATTCCTGATGAGCATTTGTCACCTGAGCAGGGAAAAAAAAAAAAAGTTTTATATAGAATAATGATCAAGTTTACCTATTCTTTCAAAGGGAGCTACAGAAGAGAAAGACCCCATGGTTAATTTTCACAGTACTAGGATGCTTAAAATATACAGGCCTCAAACTATATTCTTGCACCTCAGAAACAAATAAACAAAACTTAGGAAAAAATATGCTAACAGAAATCAGGCACAAGTATCTATGTTTATTGCTAGTCTGCAATCATTGTAAAAGCTGTTCTTTTTGAAAGGACAAGAGGACACTTGGCAGGTATCTATTCAGAAAGTTTACATACATGGTGTGGGCAGACTGTAAAAAGTCACAGACTGAAAAGCTGAAGAATACAAGAAATGAGGAAATCTAGAAAGGTTTGGGTGAACTGCAGAATAGCCTTAATTCAGAAGGAACTAATCAGGTACATAAAGAAGCAACATCAAGAAGACTCAAGGATGAAACAATACGAAGCACGTACAGAGTCAGCAGATAGCTTTGTTGTGAAAATTTGTCATCTTCTGTTATGTACACACACACGCTTAAAAACTGGAGGGGAAAAATAAGGCACAAAATGACATAATTTAAGCAGAGACCAAAACCCAGACAGTATAAATAATTATGAACCATCCAATAATACAGAGAAAAAAAGTGTTGCTAATGGAGGCCAGCCCTACTCACATTCTTAGGTGGACCAGATTTGTTTCATCTACAACTTGTTTCATCTACAAGAAGGGCCGAAAGGAGGATCTGGGGAACTACAGGCCTGTCAGCCTGACCTTGGTATCAGGGAAGATCATGGAGCGATTGATCTTGACTGCGCTCACCAGGTATGTGAAGGACAACCAGGGGATCGGGCCCAGCTAGCATGGGTTCATGGAAGGCAGGTCCTGCTTGACCAACCTGATCTCCTATGACCAGGTGACCTGCTTAGAGGACGAGGGAAAGGCTGTGGATGTTATCTACCTGAACTTTAGTAAGGCCTTTGACGCTGTCTCCCACAGCATCCTCCTAGATAAGCTGGCGGCTCATGGCTTAAGCAGGTGTACTCTTCGCTGGGTAAAAATCTGGCTGGATGGCTGAGCCCAGAGAGTGATGGTGAATGCAGGTAAATCCAGCTGGCAGGCGGTCACAAGTGGTGTTCCCCAGGGCTCAGTTTTGGGGCCAGACTTGTTTAATATCTTTATCAATGATCTGGATGAGGGGATTGAGGGCTCCTTCAGTAAGTCTGCAGACGACACCATATTGGGCGAGAGTGTTGATCTGCTCAAGGGTAGGAAGGCTCTGCAGAGGGATCTGGACAGGCTGGATCGATGGGCCAAGGTCAGCTGTATGAGGTTCAACAAGGCCAAGTGCTGGGTCCTGCACTTCAGTCACAACAACCCCACGCAACGCTACAGGATTAGGGAAGAGTGGCTGGAAAGCTTCCAAGCTTCCTACAAGAAGGACATTGAGTTGCTGGAGCATGTCCAGAGAACAGCAATGAGGCTGGTAAAGGGCCTGGAGAACAAGTCTTACGAGGAGCAGCTGAGGGAACTGGGATTGTTTAGTCTGGAGAAGAGGAGGCTGAGGGGGGCCCTTATTGCTCTCTACAACTACCTGAGAGGAGGTTGTAGTGAAGCGGGTGTTGGTCTCTTCTCACAGGTAACTAGCGATAGATCGAGAGGAAATGGCCTCAAGTTGCGTCAGGGGAGGTTTAGATTGGACATTAGGAAAAATTCCTTTACTGAAAGAGTGGTCAGACATTGGAACAGGCTGCCCAGGGAAGTGCTGGAGTCACCATCCCTGGAGGTGTTCAAAAAAATGTGTAGACGTGGCACTTCAGGACATGGTTTAGCAGGCATGGTGGTGTTAGGTTGACGGTTGGACTTGATGATCTTAGAGGTCTTTTACGGTCTTAATGATTCTATGATTCTGTGATTCTTGATAAAAACGTAAGAACACTAGGGACTGATACAGAGAACAATGCGCGTGTAGTAACCAAGTCATACACAGATTAGGTCAGCATAGGGAGCACAAGACAAATAGTTACTGTTAACCCTATACAAACATGTGCTCATATGAAAACAAACAAATGAACAAAACCAGAAATGCTTTGGATGGTTGAAGAAAGTTACAAGATAGGAACTTGTGTGAGGAAGCGTACTGCCCGGGGCAGGATATTGGAAGTACATATTTCAAACAAATTTTATTAACAAAAAGTAGTCCTGGAAATTGATAGGATAAAAGCATAGTGATTCAAAGCTGAAGCAAAGAGTATATAAAGGATTTTAAACAGGATCCCCAAATAACATGAAAGATGGCAGTCATGTAAAACCAAAACCAACCAAACAAAAAAGCATATATTATTAGGTAGAACAACAATTATGCTTTCTTTCAGGCAGTCTAAAATATTAAAAAAGGGGGAAGGGTGTCTCATAATGTGCCATTTGTGTCAGGCGTGCTTCATAAACTGCTAATTAGCTGCAGAACTACAGATTCTGTCAGAGCTGGTCAGAAACCGTTAATTGAGACATTCAGAATCATATGCAGGATTTGTACAAGTCTGGCAGAAGACCTGGAGGTGCAGGATATCACCACTGCTATTCAGCAAGGATCAGCAGCAAAGATAACAAAACTGCATCTGAATCAGCATTTCCCTACATGTACACTGTGTGGGAGACTCACCTTGTTGGCATCATGAAGACTATTTAACACAGTCTACAGATATTCAGTTTTCTCTCCCTCCTCCTCTCAAGCCAGATTGATTTTTTGTTGTTGTTTTTTTGAGAATAATTGCCACAGAATAAAAGTACCAGTTTAACAGCAAGTTCTGATCTTTATACAGCACGCAGGGAACTGACAGCCTCCAAGTGAGGATGGCAGAAGGGCACAAGCCAGGGTCCCAGTCCCTTGACATCAGAATACGTTTCACCGCCAAAGCTTCACCTGGACCAGGGCTATGAAAATCAATGTTGAATATAAAACCCACAGCAAGTTTTTAGGGAGATATTTTGGACCAAAGAACCCAGCAGTTTAATATGAAGGATACTTCTACAGACTGCAGCAGCTTTTATTGCTGAAGCAGCGCGTCAGAAGAGAGAAAGGTCATTGAATGACCACTGAAAGGTTCAATCAAGGACCAAAAGGAAAGTAATTTTTAGAACTGTCAAGCTCTTTAATACTACAGAATATTGCTACTTCCTTTACTATAGTGTTTAAAAACTAAAGTCAGTAAAACAGAGCAAAATTTGTTGAAGTGACTCCAGCTAAGTTGCACATTACTCCTCATTATGTAATTTATCTATTCAAGTTACCTGGCAGCTTACTGTTACAAACATCTCCACTAACTACCAATACATACAGACAATGCTATCAAGATCATTCCTTTATTTCCAAGAAGCAGGCAATTAGTAATTCCATATGCAAAAGCACCCCTGTCGTACTTTACCTTCCTGGACCGAAAAATAAACAAAGAAAGAAAATTATAGACGTCACATAAAACAATGAACTGGAGTGGTTTGAGAAATTATTTCTGTTCTGCCGAAGTAAAAAAAAAAACTTTCTAGATAACATTGGGACAGTTATTCTCATATGCTCTCCCTACAAAGGAACATACACTTACTTTCAGTTCATTCGTCAGCTGCTGTATTTTTCGTTTCATTTCGTCATATTCACCATACATTTTCTTTCTTACTTTTTCCAGAGTTGCTCTCACCTGGTGTCAGAAAAAAATCAAATGCCTTTATCAAACTTCTTGATGATACTGCTTATACTAGGACATGATTTTTTTTCTATGTATGTTCTTCATTGTTACTTTCAGTAATTTCCATTATTAATCTACCTTTTTATCAATAGCAATTTAATCTTAAGAATAACATAAAAACTTAAGTCTTAAGACTTGTCTACATAGGGATGATACGAATAAACGTCTCTGAGTAATTCTAAACTTCTCTGCACACACTTAAACAATTGTAAATTAATTTAAATATTGAATTTTGATTAGATTATCTGAAATTCATTCTAACCTGATTATTAAATGAATTCAAATTAATTTGAGCATATAATATTTTCTTTCTGGAAAAAAGCATCCAAACATGGATTAAATAAACCTTCATCATTTTTGAAGTGGTTAATTAGTTTTCCCCAAGTATCCTTTGAAGAAAAACCCTTTAATTTCAGACTTTTAGGCTCATATCTAGCTAAACAACATATTAGCATAAATTTACCAATGCATTTTCAAGTATGAAGAACAGAGTACTCAATTTGACTTTATTTAAGAACTATGGATGTAAGTTATACCTTTCTTTTCGAAGAGAAGCGAAAAGAGAAGCAGCATACTGGAAGCCACCTTGGGTTTACATGCCATTGAATCATGCACAGAACCAATCTTCTCAAGAGCACCCATTGTAAACACTAGTTTAATGTTTGCCTACAGTCTACCTTCGAGCTGAGTAATTCATACTCCTTCCCCCATCAAACACAGACCAACTGCAGACAATGTGGGCAGTGACTTCACCTGTCTCTGCATGGGCTTGGGGAAGGAGCGAGGGGAAAACTTTCAAAGGGCCTTACGCAAGAGATGTTTCTAGCAGCTCTGCAGTGTACCCACACCCTCCCAGAATAAGGGGCATTGGTCACCAGATCTATGTAAGCAGTAGACACAAGCCTACTCCAAACTACCTGCTCCCTTTAGGATGAGAACTATGGAAAGAAGCTGACTCCGGCACTTCAGCTCAGGCAAGCATCCCTTGTGCTGTCCCTACCCACACATACACACACGCACACACACACATACAGCTTCTTGCGAGGTCCAAATTTGACTCAGATACAGAGGCAACTGTCAGCAGTATTGATGTGGCCCATGATTTTTGGACTACTTAAGTCAGCACACACGTGGCACAAGCTGAGGACTCAAAGTAAAGATGAAACTTCTCTGGCAGACCAAAGTCCACAAATTAGCATAGCTGAACACAGCTTCCAAAACATGGGAGAGCAAGGGCCAGTATGTCTGTTCCCATGCCCTTCACACTTTTTGCTGAAGGGATCAGTACCCTGAACATACATGCAAGACATGCAGTTCACCTGGTCCGACACATCCCTCCATGCCCCAAGCCGGCTGTGAACAGAAAAGGGCAGCAAGATGGTCCCAGTCCAAGCAATCTGTGCCAACTCGCCCATCCCCACCACCACAGCAGGGCAGATAAGCTGCCCAGGCAGGAAACCCGCAGCTGCAGCAGCTCACACGCCTCGCCTGCACTGCAGGAGTGACATACCCTAACCGGGAGTGCAGGAGCTTGAGAGTGGTGAATGCTGGGAGGCGACAAAGTGCGAGTAATAAAGGAGAGAAGCAAGTGCTGATAGCTGGAGACCAGGCAGATGCTAAGAGCACACATAATTACAGTCTCTTGCACTGCTGACTAAACTCAGTGTTCCTCCCTTTTATGTCAACTCAGTTTGCACTTGAATCAGTGTAACCTGATAACCATTAACCAATAGCTTCCCAGACGGTGAAGGTGGATGTAAAGAGAAGGTCAAACTATTTGCCCTGGGCTCATTTGGGTGTTATTGTCAAAGCCTGAGAGCCAAGGACTGACAGGCAGAGAGACGTGGAGTTTCAAACACAGAAACCAGCAGCATCAGAAATGCATTTTTTTCCTTTCAGGAGGGCTTCTGCCAATTATGATAAATGAGCATGCACAGAGAAAGTAGTACAAAGTCATCCTTATTAGGCTGACTATTTTAAGGCTGCCCCAGAATATACCCAAGTGATTTTACTATGTCACCTAATTTAGTAGCCTTTTCAAAACTAGGGGGCTTGGGGACGGGGGCAGTAGAGGAAGAGAGTTTATACTTTCAGTTGTCTGCTTTCATAGTTTATTCTGTATCACATTTGAAATTAAGAAGGCATCAGGACAGGAACCCCAAGTTCTGTTTGGCAGTTTGCTTGCCCAGCTGTAGCCCAGTCAGCAAGCACTAACAAGTATCACTCGGCACAGAGGCCTTGAGTCTGGACCGCACTGTTCACAGGTTTATAGCATGCTTTTTTTTTTCCAGCTTGAATATTAAAGAGGCAAGACTTTAGCTTCAGAGTAGCTTGCCAATTCAAATTCAGGTGTTGGGCTAGACACTGGTCATCACATATACACTCACAGCTCTACATGTATGTACAGAAAGGATATTTGACAAATTTTGAAGCTGAAGCATAACTCACTTCTTTAATGTAATTCATCTCCTCTTTCAGCTGATCAGCTGACCAGCCATAAACCACCATTTCTCTCTTATGGTTGTTGTCAGTTCGGTGCACAACACCATACACCATCCCATGAGAGAGCTTCCCCGGAGACATTCCATTTGGTACATGGTAGAGCTCCTTAAAAATAAAAAAAGTTATTTTTAAAACAGTACTAGAATAAAAAAATAATAGACAAAATACAGTAACAGAGGGCCAGGAGAGACAGCCAACTATAGTGAAAGCATAACATTGCCTAAGAACACTAGTTCCCAAGTGTTTTGGGGCCAAAGTGTCAACCTTCATGATTTTAGGAAGATCAATGACCAGTTTATAATTGATAGAGACGATAAATACCTAGTTTCCACTGGCTTCAAAGGAAGTGATATAGATACAGCTAGAGAAAACAGATTGGATTTGTGCAAGGAGAGGGGGAGGCGTGTGAGAGAAAGTCATCCTGGCTTATTTTAATTCACCAATATATGCTACTTTTCTGTATTCTTCCAGAGCATTGTCAGCTCACACAGTTCCCTCTAAACTCTTGCAACCACAGAATTGTCCCTCACTCCCCAAACTCCCCGCTGCAGGAAATAAAAAAATTCACAATTTTAATCAAAAATTTTAAAAAGTTCTCAGAAGAAACTGGAATTAAAACATTTTAGGCAAGGTTCCTTAAACAGAGCTCAGAAAATATCTGTTTATCTTGGAGATGAACAAAGTAGAATTTCAGTTTGTATTTAAAGCTAACTAAGGACCTCCAAAGCAATCAAACATTCATTTCAGGGCTGCATTTCTCTTCGAGAAGTTGTAGAACTGATATTGTAAGAGCCAAAACAAAGCTATCAAACAGCATTCATGTGGGTGTTCCAGTGTTATCAGCTATTGTAGAAGGATAAAATATCAAAATCAGGTCTTGACAGGTAAATAGAAAGGCTGTTTTAAAGTGTCTACATTTGTAATTTTAATGATATCCAGAAATTTGTAGAATGTACTTGTAATAATTGTATGTCTTACTTTACAGCACTCTTGCAACAGATCCTCTTATTCATCTCATCAATACACTTAGTAAGAAAAATATTCACGCAGCCAGTGGGAATCATTTCCCTCAGCATGTAAATAGACATCTGCAAGATCAGAGGTAACCACCTGACCTGACTACTCCCCTGGCCTCCCTTCTGATCAACCCAGGGAAACATCCCTCTGTGGACATCAGCTGAAATAAGTCACTCTCCAGGAGTACTAATTTCCCTTCTTGATTACAAAGAATTTAAACAACTAGCTTAGATGAAGACACCCACATTATGACTTTTTAAAAAGAAGGTGAAAAAATAGCTAGCTTTGAATATCTGCAACCTAGGAACCTAAAATTAGTGATTATTTCTGAACAGAAAGTTAGAAAGACACAATCTTGGAAACACAGCTGTTACTGCGTACCTTTGTACGTTGTTTTTGAAAGGCCAGTGCTGGGGACAAACCAGCTATAGGTAATTTTACTGAACTGTCTTTCTCATGCTAGATATACCAGGATATGGGTACATTTGAGAATATTTACTACATTGACCTTAGAATATGTTTGGGTTTCTTTTGTTGTTCAGTAATGATACTGTATGAAAACTGACAAACTTTGAGATTCTTTACTAAATTAAGAGTCTAAGCAGTCCCTACACACTCTCTTTGACACCAAACAGAGGCTGGAAGAGATGAAGCTCAGCACCTCATAGCCATTTACAGCTGCGTCCTAGAAAGTCTCCAGTCCTTACCATGACAGACGGTGATGATACCATCTACAGTCTAAAGCAGTAGCACCTTCAGTTTTTAGCAGACAAAGTAACACAACTATGGTGGCAGTGTAAGAATAAATACTTATTTGGTTAAGGGAAAAAAGACCAAGAAAATCTGCTTGCATTAAAAAGAATGGGTAAAGATAGCCATTTGTTTTCTACTGTGTCCCTCCTGCATGGCACTGACAGATCTTCTCAACATTGTAAATCCTACACACTTTCCCTTACTGTATCATTAATAGCTTAACCATTTTGCTGAAGCTCCGGGTGTGCTGGGCTGGGAGGGGAACAATCACAGAGCAGACACCTGATAAAGAACATTTCAGGCAAAGAATGACAGAGCTATAAGCAATCATTTAAAAAGAAAACCTTAAAAACGCTTAATGGAAAAACATGGGGCAACCAGCCCTACGTACATGCAACATCCTTTTGCACTTAGAAAACTTTATATGCAAAGCTTCATATCCCGATAATCAGAAGTTTCATAATTATGTATTATTGGGGTTTTTGTTTTGCTGTTTGGATGCGTGCAAACAAAAACCCCGCACATGATTTTTTGAGAGTAGAGAAAATGCAGAAACTAGATGTGGACATGACTCCAAACTTTGTGTTTCTTTGCTTCCAGGGTTGTACAGTTTCTTTGATAGTTTCATCGCAGCTCCCCCCTGCATCTGGATAAAGGGATTACGTACAAGTTTCCATCTTCCTGATAACCACATGAATAATCATTTTGTTTAGAAGTTACTAAGGCATCAGACACTGAATTCATAAATCCATACCCTTTACCCATGATCATTCATTTTTTATGAGGTGAACAGCTGAATACCAGCAACTACCAAGATCCTTTGTGCCTCCAAAACATTGGCAGAATTGTTTAAAGTACTGTTTGCGGAGTTCTGTATGAAGATTATGACCAAGTTCCTTATTTTTAGAATATTATAAACACACTCCTAAGGAATGCTTTGAAGGATTTTTTTCCCCACCCTCTAAGAAAGACCTACAAATTCAGTCCAATGGGTTTGCAGCTGGAGAATCACCCATGGCACTTACATATTTCACAGACGAACAGACTTAAATTTACATCACAATGGGCAGTATGTGCTGGATTAAGTATGCACAAAGCCAGATGGGTTACATGGCTCCTGCAACAATGCTAAACTTGCCTGTTGTCTATATTTGCACAAGCCTCCCAAGACACCTTTGTCACTTCTCTTTCAGAAGATTAAAACAACCTCCATCACCTGTTGAGTGTCCCAGTTCTACTATGTGCTACGTAAAATACAGGATATTGGGATATTGCTTTTACCCCCTTCCTTATTCCTCCTTCATATCACAATCCCCAGGCAAGTACCTGTTAAAATGTCAGTACAGTTCTTGCTTGACTTAAAGCTGTGTGAACGAACAGCTACACAAATAACTGCTCTCGTAATTCATTTAATCTCTTTCCTTACTTTCTGTTCCAGCTATGCTTACCTTCTGCTCCCCCTTTTCTTTGGTTGGCAACTCTTCATCTCCACTCAATAACCACTTGTTTCAGGGTTCAGCATATGTCCTAACAAAAAAGGGCTAACCTGATGCGGTCTGTTCTTAGAGGAGGGGTTACAATTGGAAAACTTGGCTCAGTGCAGAGCTGAAAGGTGGATGGGTTGCTTTGCATGTTGACTATTTTTTTTTACTACACCTTTGCCTCTAAACAAGGCCTTGCTGGTGGCTCAGTTCTCAAACTGCTCCACAGAACTGCATCACAAAGTATGTGTTGAGTATAATTTCTGCCAGTTTGTCTCCTCTCTTGAGCTACTTCCACCCACCTTTGTTTATTTTTCTCCCCTCAGTGTTTTTTCCTTTTCTGCCTTGTCCTCTGTTCTTCCTCTGTCACGTCCTCTCTCTCCCATGTTTCCTCTTCCACAACTCCTGGATCTTCCACATCCTCGAGGACGACAGAATTTTTTAAGTCAAATACTTTTCATTATGTTCCCCTAAGTCCCACACATGTCCACTCTCAGAACTTAGATATTTTTCTGAGAAGGTCCTCACGTGTCTCCACTCTCATCTGCAGTGAGGAATCTCAGTGACGATGACAAAATGAGTAAATACATGTGAGTATTTAGGAGCAACTACATACTGTAAAGCTAAGTGCTTGAAGATGGAAGGTTTTGTTAGATTATCTGCCCCTTTACTCCACTCTCATGAGACCCCACCTGGAGTACTGCGTCCAGCTCTGGAGCCCCCAACATAAGGAGGACATGGATGTGTGGGAGCGGGTCCAGAGGAGGGCCACGAAGATGATCAGACGGCTGGAGTACCTCTCCTACGAGGACAGACTAAGAGAGTTGGGGCTGTTCAGACTGGAGAAGAGAAGGCTCCGGGGTGACCTTATAGCAGCCTGCCAGTACCTGAAGGGGCCTACAGAAAGGATCATAGAATCATAGAAAGTTTTGGGTTGGAAGGGACCCCTAGAGGTCATCTAGTCCAACCCCCCCGCAGCGAGCAGGGACACCACTAACTAGATCAGGTTGCTCAGAGCCCTGTCCAACTTGGTCTTGA
>Ga0065711_1028494_pt1 | contig 40886 bp, 26 predicted proteins | sample Hoacrofraction12_FD_59098 | JGI IMG/M metagenome (GOLD analysis project Ga0065711, IMG submission 59098) | Hoatzin crop microbial communities from Cojedes, Venezuela - Epithelial fraction 12 v2 (version 2) | ecosystem: Host-associated > Birds > Digestive system > Esophagus > Crop | place... | reverse complement strand
TACTCTCAGGCCCAAACATATAAGCCAGTAAACTGACCAGCTGTTTGCTCCTAAGTACATTAAATTTAAACTGTCACTGAGATTTAAATCTAATGCAGGTTAGCTGGCATTTGAATTTGTAAGCCTTGCATAAGCCACACACACACGTACAAGTGTAAATGTGAAAGATTTCCCTCTAGTCTACCTTTCAGGCTCCTTTTGGAATGGAAAGGAATGAAAAAATCACAGGGCAAACCTGAACATCTGGATTTTGTTTCTTCAGCGGTGTCTGCTAATCAAATTTAAGATAGCATTCTACACAATTAGCCTCTCCCCTTAATCAGTCTGTTTACTCGTGGTAACTCTTACTTTTCCCGTTTGTCCGTAACTACGTGTCCATTAAAAAAAAAAAAAGCAGAGCAGCACTGAAATTCCTTTTATAACAGCACTGGTGCTCTTCTACTTAAAGCTGGAAAGAGCTTTGAGCTGTTTGTAATAGAACCCATGTTAAACCTGAGGAGTACCACGCAGCTCTCCTGCTGTACAATAACCTGGTGACAGATGGATGAACGTGGCGTGGTGCGCACAGCATGTCACCCTTGGCACCTTGAGCCTGTCTCAGCGATGAGGGAAACCCTGTTGTGATACACACAGCACTCAAGAAAATGAAGATACAGCTGGCCACATGTCTTGCTGACACTTTAGTTAACAGCAACCATGCAGCTAACAGGAGCTGGTGTTTGGAAATGTATCCCTGAAGCGCTGTGGGCTGTCCCCCCTGAAGCTGCCTGATGAGGAAGCTGAAGTGAATAGCTTAGTTCACCAACCACTGCTGTAAGAAGGCATTTCTCCTTCCCTGGTATAAACAAACAAGTAACTACAGACTAGTCTGGGTCATTTTTAGTGACCGTGAGCTCAGGAGCTTTCATAGCTGTTTCTGAGAAATTGCTTTTTCTGATCAGCATCTTGTATGCTTCTCAAGCAGTGATCTTGCTTCAGCCACGCAGAGCTGGCCATGCGTTTACCTCAGCGGCAGTGACTTAAATGAGGGTGCTCGCAGCTCGCATTAAGGCAGACATCACCAGCCTTCCAAGCCGGCTCCGAGACATGGACAGATGCCACCACTCCCAGTCCCCTCAGAGTGAAAAGTCCACTTGCACAGTCGATAGCCTGCTTCCAACTGGGGACACGCAGCTTCTCGTGCAGGGTTTGCACAGGGACGTGTGCCCGAGGGCATGGCTGTGACCGCCACGTGGAGTGGGCACCGGCAGGTGCAGCGAAGGAGCCTGTGCCCTCCCAAAGAAGCCCCCTGCTCATCGCCTGCACCCAGCAGGCACTAACACACACGACTTCAGCCTGGGAAGCCTTGCAGCTCAGAGGCAGACGACCACACGCTAATCACGTGGCTGCCAGCAGCCAACATCAGCCAGGGAAAAGGATCTTAACTGACTGCAACTTCAGTGTCATCACGGAAGACTTCGGGAAGAGCTCAACTGGGAAATGGGGACAGAGTAAAAACAAAACAAAACAAAAAAAAACAAAAAGAAAGAAAGAGAAAGGTAATTTGGCAGTAGCTGTGCCCTTCAGGCTGCCTTGGAAAAACCCCTGAATTCTGCGCTGTGGTGTCTGAGCTCAAAGATGCTGTTCTGAGAAAAGCCCTTGCTGAAGAGCAGCCCGTTTGCTGCTACTCCTGCTGGGTAAGGCAGGGCTCCCTCGAGCAGCTCACTCCTCGCAGAGCCTGCCCCTCTGCGCACCGCTCATGGGCGAGGGATGCTCTCCCCTGACAGAGCAAACCTTTGCTGCAGTCGGGAAACGCAGTAATTTAGCACCCGGGCAAATTATTTTGGGATTTCTGCACTGTACAGAGGCTGACACATCCCACAACCAAAAGGAGGTGTGCTATAAATGCACCGGTTTTCTGTCCCGGGACTCTGTGTCTTCACTTAGTTTACACCCGTGCAAAGACCACAGGGCTGACCTGCAGGGTCATCTGAACAGGTCTAGCACTGACCAGATATGTTTAGTTATTCAGCAGCGTTATCTAGCAATGGCAGCAAGACCGGCATTTGGAGCAGTATCTCTACTTACATACAGAAAGAAGTGTTTTTGCCCAGGTGCCTAACGGCAATGAAGTAACAAATAATGGCAAGCAGCATTATGCATGCTTTTTAAGCTGAGAATAAATTACCAAGCACGCCTTATTTTTTAAAATCAGAACCAGTCCCTTAATTGTATGGGCAAAATTGTTCAGCTGAGTCCCCTCCCTCTGCTATATAAATTTTACTTTCAATTACATGGCCACAAAACAGGGCTGCTGGAAGGAGTCACAGCTTGCTTACAACCAAAACCACATCAATATGACTAATCACACCAGCTCTCTCACATATTGGGAGTCTAATGGCTTCTGTTTACAGCCTCTAAATAAAACAGCTTGTCTACACGTTTTTCACTAAGCAATGCAACTAATTCCCATTTTTTGAAGAAGCAGCATTAATACCTGCCCGATGCTTCAAAGCCATGAGACAGTACTTATGATCACACTCGGCAGAACACATTTACACGCTGCCCAGTCAGCCCAGGAAGGCTCAAGTGGAGCCTTTCAGATCCCATGAAGATTTAAGAAAACCCCAAAGTTACGTTCCTTAACAGAGCTATGCCTTTTTTTCTACTCTGACTCAATATTGCCACTGCCAACAGGGGTGAAAGAGTGCTTCTGCTGTTGTAGTGGGTTTACAGTACTTCTTGTGCAGGCATGACTGGTCTGTGGAAGGAGGTAGGACATTTTTCTTCCAACTCTGTGAAATAGCATGCCTTCAACAACTGGGAGGTTTCCCAGGATTGTGCACTGGGAGGGCGCTTTCCTGCATGGTTGCTGCTCATACTGAAAGTTTCACTGTTATTTTTTCCAGTGGTTAATGGACTTCCTTCATCTTTCCATCTTCTGAAATCCTTCTATAGATTATCCATTGGAGAATGGATTCACATAACATGTCTAAGTATTTGACTTGCTTTGATCTCTTGGCCAGCCTGAGAGCCTGCTTCCCACTTTCCCTCTGATCCCAAAGAACAAGATGCTACCAACAGTGATGCCACTAGTCTGACTGCCACTTGTTGCAGCAGAGCCCCTCCAGAAAACACAGCAATCACTGATGGCCAGGGGAGCCCAGCTACAGTGACCATCTGATCTGGCTGCAACAGAGGCAAATCTGAAGTCCAGTTCATTAGAACCTGTGGCACGTGACAACTTCAGTCATACCAATGTCTACTGAGTTTGTGTGCTGAAGCATTTGCAGGCTCAGGCTCCTGACACAAACTGAGTCTTTAGAGCTCATGTGTCTATTTTTCTGCTCTGTCCGCTGACAAGCAATCCTAAGAATCTGTCACTGGTAGGCAAAAATAGAAACAGGACAGGAAAAGCTATGGACCTCAAAAGTGTTTCTGGAATTTCAGTGGATAAATCTCTCAGGATCAACTTATGAAAGAACTGCCCTTGAAAGTACTATGGAGAGCTTCTGGGGAAAAAAAAATCCTGTAAAGTTATCAAACAAAAGTCTATTGCAGTAATTAAAAAATACTTGGCAGAGGATGGTGATGGTAATGTAAGAACACATGACCTATCAGAACTTAAGTAAGCTGATAAATGCCTACAAGGGTTAAGAAAATAGTTCAGAGAAAGCTTTGAGATTGAAACAGGATTCTCAGAACAATTTATAAAGAGGAAAGCTTTCCCCTTTGTGGGTCTCTGACAACATTGACAGACTTCAAGGGAGGTTCCAGCTGTAGAGAACATAACCTTGACCTGGCCCAGCACACAAGAGAAAACCTCAAGGAGTGTGATGGTAGATAACATGAGAGCCATGGAAAGTCTCCAGACGATGGCCAGTTCGGTGGAGGCATACGTCTGTCTCTTGTTACACACTGTAAGGAATGCAAGTTAAAGCCAGAGCTGTTGGTCTCTAAGCCACATGAAAAGAGAGTTCAAGCTTAAGTCTAGGAAATTAATAGACAGAAGAGTTGCCACACTGGGTCATGTAATTCTGTCTTAGATGGTGGACAGTTGTAGCTGTTTAGGGAAAAGTATAGGAAATAAAGAGCAGAAGAAATCTCCTATTTCAGCTATGGATGGATGGAGTCACTTCATTTTCAGCTGTGAAATAAGACAGAGAGTACTGTATCCCACCTTTCCAGGTTGTGACAAGGGCATGAGGATGGTTACAAATACTTCAGGCTTGTGTACTGTCAGGTTTCCTTTGATGGAAGTTAGTTTCCCTTCACGCATAGGCCATGTGCAACTCAGCCAAAAAGGCTCTATGCTAAAATGCAGGGGAGAGAGAAATTATGTCATCCCTCTGTTACTCAACAGTAGATTTGCGAATGTGGGGAGGAAAGAGTTGCAAAGCAGCCAGCCACGGCACGGAAAGTACACAAAACTGGGGATAAAGAGTCTGGGGTACGAACAGATTCAATTTTAGGACTCTGAGCATTGTATCAACAATTGCAGCATTTCCCACTTATTTTTCTAATGTGAGGAAGGACTTCTACTGCGAGAAACTTATCTTCTAGGTCCTCCTTGGCTTTTGTCCTGCCAGCGCAGGTACTGAGCAGAGGAGCTGTCACGGCCCCGAGGGCACCGCCAGCCCTGACCGTCCTTGCTCCGAGGGCTCCCCCGACCCTGCCCACAGCCCAGGGCCCCACCATGGCCCAGGGAGGTGCCCGGGGCTGGGGCTGCCCCCGTGCCCCCTGGCTGCCCTGCTCCTGGCTTGGGGGAGATGGGCCCCAGCTGCCGGACCCTGCCATGACCGACCCTGGCTGTCCCCATGCCTGGCAGCGCCCTGACAGAAGCCAGCCCAGGACTTCTTAGGAAACCGTGCACAGATCACAGATCTGCTCATGTCTGCCACAGAGACACGGCTGCTAATGCAAGTCCACCCCAAGGGGGAAGAGCGTGGCTTGACCAGCTCCAAGCACTAACGTAAATCCATCCTATGTAGAAACAGCAGTTGGATTTACCCCGGTCATTGCTCCATTACTTGCCATGATCCTCACCACCTGCATGAGTTTTCTTCCACAACCTCCTGCCTGTTGCTAAGCAGACTTGTACAGAAGCGGTGTTCTTGGCGAAGATGCACTGTGCGCGTGTGCGCAAGCTGGCTGTTTTGCCGGCTCAGCAAAATTTCTCCCTGAACGTCAGCCCTTCGCAATGCTTCCCAGCACAGACAAAGCTTTAGGTCACTTTGTCAGTGTCAGCCCCGTCTCCGAGACTGCCCTTTTGAGAGTAGACAAAACCAACACGCATGAAAGTACCCCCAGCACGGAAGCCCAGTGCCATGCGAGGCGGCAGGGAACAGCGGCTGCAGTTCCGACACGTGCTGCCTTTCCCACCATTCGTGGTAGATGCAGAACGCCCAGGGACAGGCTGTCATCCCACTGCACGTGAGGCAAATGTGGTTTTTCATTTTCCTGACGTGCTGGTTACCAGAAGCTTTGTTCATTTAAAAAAAAAAGAGAAGAAAAGAAAAGCAGATCTCTGATACCTCCTAGCATCTGGAGGCTGACTTGAAATGAAAAGTAGTGAGAATTAAATAAAATAACTCTAGGCCTTAAGATATCTAGCCTGTGTTAAAGATAGCTGATTTTCTTAGTACTCCAGTACTATGATCAGACTCCCCCCTCCAGATAAAAGCAACAGAGCTTCATAGGAAAAGACAACTCACCTTTCTTGAACTGCTAGTGCTTTTAGCATTAGGTAGAGGAGACAATTTTCTGGTTTAGATGAAAGCCAGAGAGCTGAACAAAGGTTTCTTACCGTTAAGGACAATGCCATGCAAACAAAAGTGAACTTCTTGATATGTGTCGCTGTGACGGTGCTGTTGGTGTTCACCAATTTATTGCTGGGGTTATTCTAGGGTGAGAGAAAGAGATAACGAGCATTAGCTTGGCTCCAGACTACTGGCAGGCTGACGGCACCAGGGTCATGTGTTAGACCTGACTGACTGTGCCTGTGCATGTCTGCCTTTGCTTGTTTGCTTTTTAACCTAGAGCTTTCTGAGTACTTTGTACCACCACACGATATTTTCCGCTTAAACTGACAGCAACTGCTCCTATCGTCACTGAGGGCCGAGTAATTTCCCTACTTTTCTAAGCACTAAGTCCTATTTAATGAATTCAGCTTTGAAAAAGGGTGGTAGCTCTTTCTAAGGAAACTCTACGTGATTTTTTTTTTACCTTAAAGTTTGCAGCTTGTTTTCACAGGAAAAATAGGATTCCATTCCTTTTTACCACAGAGTGGTAACAAATTCATTTGCCAATGCAAGGACCCTTACTGATTCAATTAGGCAAGTAGGTAATATAAACAAAGCTCCTGGAACAGCTGGCTCCGTTAATGCAGTTTAACGAACAGAACATAATTAGGACTATTAGATGTTCCACCTTGAACATGGGCTCCGTCCTCACATGGTAGCGAGGTTTTATTTAAAACAACAATAAAAGCCCTCTTTCAAATGTCTAATATAGCAAATGAAGCTGAAGATTTAAAATTGTCCTCGGGGAACACATAAAACCAAACTAAATGGTCTGTGAAAAGAGAGGATGGGATATCAAAAGCAGGGCACCGTTAGGAGCCCTGTAGCAACAGGCCATTGGGTCATCTATTGCATTCACCCTGGGGCTGTCTGACATACACGGGTATGTGGCCACACTGATAACGCCTGTACCACGAGATGTAGTACCACATTTACTCATCCTTGATGTAACTCAGGTAGATCAGCAGCACCTGGCATGCGGTCAGCCTCCTTTACTGAAGTTACTCATAAGAGAAATAGGAACTCATGCAAATACATCTTGGGAGTGGACAAACCCAACATAAGCTCTGTGAAGTGTACACCATTTCACACACATTCGAGTAGTTGATGGAATTTTGCAATTTAAAGCTTTTTGTGGTGATCAGTGCAGTGATGGCACCTGGACAGCCCCACGCTCCTGTCCAAGTATCTGCTTGGAAGTTCGGGTGCACGAAGGTGCAGGTAGGCAACCTAGACCTGAAAGCTGGAAGCTACTCCCATGCCTGCCCTTTTTGGGAACAGGTTATGAAAACTCCCAGTAAACATTTTTTTCATGCGTCTATTCTTATTTCCTGTGTTTCTGAAGAAATACTTTGTTACTCACAGTGTTTAACTCTGCTGCATGGCTAAACTTTCTAACAAACAAGGCTAAAACGTCAGAGCAGAAGGAAAGTACACCCAAATCCAGCCATCCAAAAGGGCTGTGAAGAAAAAGGGCCCTCGTTCATTCCTGCCTTGCTGCTGCTGACTCTGCCCTTGCTCTGACTCTTGGCCATGTACTCTTTATTCTATCTCTTGCAAACTGTTTAGTTCTTGGATCAAAACACTATGCAGACTATGGAGCAAAAAGAGTATCCCTTCCTGTGTACTAATCAGACAAACAGTGTTCACAAGTCCTCTCACAGTCGGTGCTGTTGCTCTGAACCAGATGGCACAGTCCATTAAGAATAATGGCATTATCACCGTATAAAACAGCAAACCGAGCACAGAACTAGGATATGCCTGCTCTCCTCCAGCAAAGCAGTAGTAAGCCTTAACCTGAGTCTAACTGCTAGGCCATGAGGTTGCTCTGGACAAGGAGTTGCATAAAAGACTGAAGTAGGACTCTGCATCCCTCTTGCAAATGTGAACAGAGGTAACTTATTTCCTTGTGAAGACAAGAATCTGACTTCTCCAGTAGAGCCACTGAAGAGGGGCATACTTTCTGGATCCCAAATCCCATCAGCCTGTTAAGGCACCAGAGCATGCTTCTGATGGCCATCAGCATCACCAGCTTTCTGAGTAACTGACAAAAGAAAATGCAGTTTGCATGCATGGAAACTGTTTCAGCACCTGAAAATCACAATGGAGGCTTTGTAGAGCCTGGAAATAAAAAGTGGTTTTGTCTGGACTCTTCTGAAAGCTTCAGCTCAAGGAAACAAAGCTTTTGAAAGGCATGGTGACACGCGAATGATGTGTGACCAAGGGTAAAGCAATTCTCACTGTGATTCAAAAAAAACCCACTGTGGGTTTCCGGTCTGGTATTTATTGTCTGAAGGAAACGGTGGAGGCATTTGCACACACGGTTGCCAGGATGAGATACACTTCATACTGCTGCTACATCACTTAGCATATTTTATGCCAAACTGCTCTTAAAACACGCAACTAAAATCCCTATTATATACTTTTTCAGCAATTAGATAAATTGTACCTATCTGTGCCTTACTCTAGCTTGTTCTTCCTCACATTTCTTCCGCAAGGGCTCTATAAGAAGCCTTTTAACTGAAACAAACGGACAGACAAACCATGGTCTAATCCTGCCACCACTAAAGTATTCAGCAAATCTTCCACCAGCTAAATGAGACCTGAATTTAGGAGTCATCTTTGCTGCTAATTTTGCTTGGCAATAGTGCATTTGATTGTAGCTCGTAACAGATGAGGTTATCAACTCCTGTGTTTCCTGTCCCAAACCGTTTTTATCTTGCAGTTTATTGGTTTTGCATCTGCAGTTCCTTTTCAGCAGCATGACCTCTGAGAAAGTCTGCATGTTGTATTTTACCTGACAGGTGAATTTAGCTGTACACAGGTAGGTTAGGAGGTTATGACTGATGTGCCTTTTCTTTGTTTTGTTTTTAATTTCTCCTTGGAAATATGGTGGAACATATCAAATGGGGCTTGCTTCAGTTAAGTACATCCCTGAGCAGGCAAGCAAACTTTTCATCAATATTGGAACCAGAAAGTTCAGTTACTAATTGGTAAATAAAGGGGAGGAGAGGATCTGGTATTTGAATTGGACTATCACAGGACGCGACTGTTCTTCGCACAACAGATGGGCTAGTAAGCACCAGTTCTAAAACAGAGCAAAAAAGACTCTAAATAAAATTAATTTTGGTTATGTATTTACACTGCATTCCGTTCCAGTACTTGCACTCTTACATAATTACATGATTTGCCAACAAAAATCTCCATAATCTTGGTCAGCTAAGTCAGTACTACTAAATAATGTATGTTATCTGTGCTACTGTCAGTCTATAAAACAACCTTTGCTAAATATTAGCACAAGCAAACAAACCCAAACCCATTTGAGAGATACTGCAGAATCTGGAGAAGAGATGTGAGCTTGCTCACTCATTGCTGGACGCTTTGTGAGAAATCACTTTATTAGCTAAGTAGCTACATCATAGTTAGTTAGTTATTGAGGACATCTTTTAATCCTTAAAAATACATCACCTATCTATTCAAAAGGTAGCTTAATACCTTGTAACACAGAGGTAAGGTTAAAATCATAACTCAAACAACAGCTTGAAGCCATCAAAATCCAATTCATTTTAACCAGGATTTTAAGAAAACCTTATCAGTGGGACAAGGAACAATAGGTATGAAACGCAGAAGAGAAGCAAAACAATAGATGGCCATTAATACAGTCCTATTTAATCTTTGGTTGGTTTACTTTTTAAAGAAGCTGTTACACTTGATTATGGAGCCACGTACTAACTTTCTTCGTATTTGATTGGCAGAAATTCCTCTGACACCACTGAAACCATCCTTCACTTAAGGTGTTGCAACAGAGAGAAAGAGGAGGCCCACGGATATGAAACCACGCTGAAGGTATTTACTACACCCCCAGCATGGGCACTCACCTTGTCAAAAGCAGGGTATACGGCTCTGATCTCTGTCAGCCAGCCATACGGCATGTGTCCCACAGGATACGTGGCTGTCAGAATCGCCACTGCCTATGAAAAGAGACAAGGAAGCACGAACTTCAGATCTTTGAACAGGACAGTCAAAGTAACACAGGGTGCCATTTCCCATCCACATCACCACACCGACCTTGGCGCAATGAGGCACCAGGCAGGCAACTGGGAGCTCTTTGTTTCAGGAAGCCCGTCAGCGGCCATCATTTGGCCCAGAATTTTAAGCTCAGGGAATCTTTCATACCACGAAGCAACATTACTCAGCTTTTTTGTTTCGCCACCCCTCTCAGACTTTGGGATAATAGTTAACCTGAGCTGGTGTGTGCCCCTCAGCCAGCCGAATACCTCCCTGCCACTTTGCTCCGGAGTTATTGTACCTACAAACACCCGAGCAGCAGAACGCCTTACAGCTCACGGCAGCTTCGTATCATATTTCATAATCTTAATCTAGATACATTTTACTTGGTTATTTGTAAATAAAACTGTTTTAAGAAAGACAAATCGACTACAAAACAGTAGGCCTCAGTGGCTGGCTGACTTTGGACATCAAACTGACTGCTCTGGGGCAGGAGGCACTGATGAGACAAACGCTCTCCCCACCTTGGTGTTAATCAGTGAAAAACAGACAAAAATAATTCCAGATGATCATTTTTATCACAAGAAACAGCTCACTGCCTGCAATTTAAAACATGGCCCTTTTGCACTTTCACAAGTACAGTCCAAGCGGTCCATCAAAGACATAAAAAAAACCTCTATACAGTCATGTATGAAAGATTTTACTAATGTTTCTAATTTCTGAAGAGAAAGTCTAAATACATGTACTTCATGTCCTTCACGCAGGAAGGGTGTTTCGGGAGCAATTCCTGCAGCTGTCTGGAAATCTACTGTCACCCCAAAGTTTTCTAGCCCTCAGAGCCGAAGTGCACATCTGTACTGAGAACTGCCCGCCTCTCTTAACTCCAGAAACCCGAGTGTTTGGCTGCCTTTCGTCCGCAGGGTCAGATCTGTTACAATCCACCCTCATTCAGATTCATTTTATATCTGGCAGTGGTAGTGTTAAGAAAGACCTTTTTTAACTATTCCTGTCTCTGTTTTGCTCCTAAAGTTTTGATGTATGTTTTCTTGGTTATCTGACCCCATTTTCCTCTTCCATATGTAATTGCTGTCCTTGCTTGGTTAAAGATCTATACAAACACAGGACCATGTACCAAGCTAATTTGTTCCCGGTGCTGTCTAAAAAGAGGAGGGGAAAGCTGTCATATCCAGAAAGCGGAAGAAAGGGGGAAAGATTCTTCACTGCTAATCTTGCAGCTTTAATGTTTAGTGTAACTTGAAAAAGAAATTCGTTCAAAGAAAACAAATCGGAATTGTAAGACAGTACCCTTTTTAATTGCAACTTTCTTCATTATTATATTTTCAGCAAAATTTCCATCTATACAAAAACTAACTAGGTTAAATCAAATATGGAATATAAAAGACATTTTGCTTATTTTCATGGTCAAGTCCAACAAGACTGCAAAGACACAGTAACTGTTAAAGAAAACAATACTTCACTGCCACATTTTGTATGCTATCCACTGGAATTACTGAACTTTTTAGCAGTGATTTTTCTTCCAGTATTTTTCCCCAATTGCTAGAATCCCAAAATACACGCATGAAAGCTTTCCTAAATGTCTAGAACAGAAGTATTTGACAGGTGAAAAAATCCCCCATCAAAGCCAACACCAAAAAACATACCCCAGTCATCATCACTGTGCTGGCAGTCCAACAGAAGCAGTGGGAGTTCGCCAATGCAAGCGGATCTGCTGTCCTCGTGAGCATGCTACACCCTGGCCCTTCACAGGGACATCCTACCCACGCTGAAAGTTGCTGATATTACTGAACAGGGGACCTATAAAACTCCCATGTATGCTGATGCTCCAGACATTGATGTTATCTGTGTTGCCAGCACCTCCCTTTTCAGAAGCAATTATTTCAGAACTCAGAGAAAGTTCAAATGTGACAGTTACTGTTGGCGTAAAAAGGCCAGTAAACCACCAGCTATGATATGTATTTGGAGTCATCCTAATAGCAACAAAATGCAGTTGGCTAGCCATGAAATGTGATGCATCTAAACTCAAAAGTCACCAAGAAATGCAAAACTGATCTCTGCTAACATGCTTTGTCTTCCCTTGTACCGAAACTGCTATTAATGCACACGTTGATCTCTGATTTACACATGTAGAAGAGCTACATTTCCTAAATTCTCTCTCCACAGCTGTTTATTTGCCGTCACTGGCAACTCCTGAGCTAGTGAAATACACAGTGTCACATATGACAAACAGTGGTGAGAGAACGTCTGCTGGGCATCAGCTGCCTGAATTTTCCTTTCCATTGAGTATCTTACAGCTTTGTTTTTCCTACAGAAAAAAACAAGAGAGATTTGCTAATAACTATGTAGATCTTGACATCCTCCCACTGAAACAGGCAGCAAAGGTCCCTCAGACTTCTTAAGGTCAGCTCATGGTGAGCACTGGTGAAGGCTCTGCATTACAATCAGCAGTCTAGCTCCCATCAGCTGTAGGAGACTATCATCAGAGTAATCTTAAATTCCTCAAGAGAACCAGGGTGCATTTCATATTGCAGTCAGGAGACAGATCTTTTTTTATGTCCTTCCTTATGTCTCTACCCTATTCTGTGCAATGCACTGACAGCTAACAATAGTTTCACATCAGTTTGCACAGCCATAAATATGCAAGACATGAAACAGCGTGACATGGGACTACTGAGAACTGTCCTCAAATCTCTGGGATCTGAATGCTCCGGAGCATAGGTACCTACGTGTAGAGCATGAAAACCTGGGATGCAGGAACTGTCCAGAGAAAAAGTTCTACTGGTCTTGTTGAGGGCGAGGTCCCCCTAGGCCTGGCAGAAATGCTTATGGTAAGAGTCCACACAGTCTTCTTTGCAAGGATAAAAAAAGCACTAAATAGGAAGGTACTTAGGCCAATTTCTTCTTGCCAACACGGCTAAGAAGAGAAACACAGAGGCAACTCTATGTAAATGGTCATTTGCAGTAATGGGGAGCACTGGCTTTCTTACCTCTGTGGCTGCAGAACTGCCACCGAGGTCCCGGGAGACAAAAAGGTTGACGATGGGCCTACTTATTCGCTGAGTTGCCAAAATTAACGCCAAAGGCCACCAGAAACTCAGCATCTTCCTTATTGTAGCCTCTCCCTGCAACACATAGGAAAAAATAAAAAAGAAGAAGTAGGTTTGGAAAAAAGTATGCAAAACTGCACTGAAAGCACAGAGAAAGGATTTTTGCTTTTCCCACCCATTATCAGTTTGGTACATTCGTTTCAGTAGTTTTCAATATGAGAAGCCTAAAATATTGTCACTCGTGTTAGTAAGACTGATTCAGAGGAAGCTGTGTCATGGATCTCAATAAATAATGCATAAGATATCTGCATAATTTGTTCTGGCTACCAGACTAAGCTATGTGAAAACCAATATGACAGGAGAAATTTTGAGACCTTCTTCCCTGTGAAATAAGATGTCCACTTAGTTCATGCTGTGCTGTCTTACAGCTCAGGACAGAGCTCAGCACAGAGGTGCCCAGCAGACAGCACATCCGTACCACGGGAAGGGGCACGGTTGGGGTAGGAAGCATCCAGGGCAGCATTGCCTCCTGTGCACTGTTGCTGGAGTAGTTTCTACGATGCCTCTTTAAATGAAAAAATGGTTTTTCCTGCAGGACGGAGGGAGGAGGCCCTTCACGCACAGTGGTTGAATACAATATTACAACACAAAAAGTAAGTTTGAAATTATCGAATTCGAAAAAGCACAAAGTAATAAGACACACCCCCATTTCAGGCCCACTTCTGTCAGGAATGACGTCATGTATGTTCCTGTAGTATCCGAGGCATAGGGTGGTACATCGGACAAGTGCTCCCATGTATAAGGACAAGATTGGGATCAAGAGAGGCTCCCTACACTCCAAGTGACTGTGAAGCAAAATGGCTACAAAAACAACCTGCAGGGCAAACAAAGAAGAGATTAGTAATTTGTCTCTCTGTTTCTTTAGGGCAAACATATCTCCCACCTGACTCCAAGTCAGTCCATCTGAACCAACAACCACGCATGACTACAGTATCTATCTGACTTTCAGCTTGTGGCACTTGAAACTTTAGTCAGAACCTCCCCTGCACTCGGTCATACGAATGAGAAGAACAAGAGTTAACATCATACAGAAGCTCCATCAAACAGTACTCGAAGGTACGGGCAGGTGTCAGACCACGAGCCACAAATAGGAGAAGGTTAGCATGAAAGTCTGGCAAGGTCCAGCAGCAAGCACGTGGCCGAGTGCCACCCCTTCCAGGAGAATGTGCTATTCTGATACGCACTGAGGCTGCAGACATGCTTCTAGGGTCACCTTCTAAGCCCTACTGTTTTTTTGGAGGGGGGGGGCTGGATAGCAGCAACTATAAAGGCAGGTTTTTTAAAGTATTCACTTCAGCATTTAGGAGCAGGAACTCTTATGTCATCCTAGTTTTCTAATTTTTTGAGTGAAATTTCAGTATTTCATCATTCTCTCTTCAGCTGAGTGCTACATTAACGTAACTGAAATGGAAACTTTTGGGCTAACAAACAGCTCATAATTCAGTCTGTAAGATTAAATGCTCAAGCCAGAAAATGCAAAGGAATTGACGAACACAATATTATTCTCTTCGTTAAGTACAGAGCTGATGGCATGCCTGTTAAATTCCAAATGTCTCTGGATGGGGGGGCACAACAATGTTTGGTGCTGTGAACAGCAGAATCCAGGACAACCCTGCTGGGACATGCTGGCATTCAAGTGAGCTACAAGAAACACAAAACTTGTTGTTCAGTTGCGGGTTCTCTCCTCCATTGCTAGAGCTCAAGAAATACTTCAGAAAAATCACACCGTGCAAATGTTTATTAGGCAAGCCACGCCGTTTATGAAGGTTTGCCAAACTGCTCTTTTGAACCCTACAAAAGAAATGTTTTCCAGTAAACAGAAGCAAAGTCAGTCACAAAAAAGTGTGTATATGAAGTTACCCAAGGAGAATTATCCACTGCCTGTGCAGCTATTGCTTGTGTAGGGAGCAGAAGTAGATGTAGGGAGTTGTGGGGTATGGAGAGTCACAACTTCTTGTCTTCTGGATTTGCTCTTGCTCTCTGCAATATTTTGTTGAGAGAAGACGACAGGTGGCTTATTCTTCACAACCCTGGCACCCCACTCACCAACCATTGTGAAAAGGGCATGTCTACCACGGACAAAATAAGAATTTGTTTCTGTATTTAGCTGTTTATGACCTGACATGCATCCAGGGTCAGCAAACTTTGTGGGTCACATCAGAACAAGAGCAAATCCTGAGGGTTAAGGTCATTGACAGCAATTGGAATTATCTTTAGGGATTCAGTGCAGCACCATAGAGGGCCAGACCTGACAAACATGGAACAGCAGGTGACTGAATGGTTCAACCTGGTTTATGGTTTGCTCATATTTAGTGGGAGGAAAATGCTATGGAAAATTGAAGTAAGTTCTGTTGTCTTCGTATTTCCTTTGATGTTGTACTGTTATTATCCTCTTTCTTACCCAGTCATTGCACCACTCAGCTGGTAATGGGGCAGTACAGCAATTGTTTTACAGGTGCTGGGACTCTCCATTTCGTAATATTTTTATATATGCTGTAAAAAGAGGGCTGTATATTGGTTCTCAAATACTGCAACACTGGCCATCAGCAATGTGTATGAATGTTGTTTTTTAAATATGTCTAGCGCAAAGCAACAGGATAATTAACAACTCCCTTACAAATGACAGTTCAAACAACACTTGGTCTCTACATCCCCCCGGGGCTATCACCACAGATCCCTTCTGCTGCAGCTCACCTTTTGGACCAGTAACAAGAACAGTGCCATACCGGCACTGAGAAGACAGCTTACACTACTGCATTTCACCAGATTAGACAGCATGTGTGAAACTGCCAGGTGAACTGCAGAGTCAAGCTTTCACTTCCCCACCTACAAGCCCCACTCAGGATTTCAGGGCAACTGTGCGAAGCGCGGAGGAGAACGCACAGGGTGGAAAAAGTCTCTTTTGAAGAACTCCATCAGCCTCAGGCTTGGCAGGTGCCATCAGTCTCTTTGCCTGACCTTTCTTTTTCCCAGATGTACACGTGTATATATGCCCTGTTTCTCAGCCATTCTGAAACAGGGTTGTGGGGGTGCTGGAAGACATGACCCTAGCCCAGACAGTCCTGGTTCCCTTCTCCTGACACTGCTTTGGAACTGCCTTGATCCAGACAAGTGAGATAAGCCTAAACCACAACGGTCAGCAAGCAGCCTCCACACGATGCGGAAACAGCTGGAGCACAGCGCACACGATTACTTCCTCTGGTGTGTTGTTCAGGGTAGAGAGCAAAGACAGTCTCTGCTCAGAAGAGTCCCTGCTTAGGAAAGCATCTAGTCTGTAACACAGAGGAAACAGTGACTGCTAAGAGGAGGCATTACCTGAGCTATGACATCTGAGATGGAGGCACATCCCACTAGGAAACTGTACTTGTGTTTCAGCAGAATCCCAGCATGGGTCCATGCCTGAAAAAAGGCAGAGAAGACTTTAGAGGGAAGTGATTATAATATTCGTGAATGATTTCTGGTCCCAGAATACTGTTTTCTGGTTGTTACATTGTACACAAACACCTTACAAAGCACTTTTCCACCAGCAGTACCTGGTGTGAACCTGTTAAGCCAGTAATGCAGGGAAAGCACTACTGTTCAGTTCCTCATTGCCAGGGCTGAAACGGAGAATGGAAATAATTTTACAGAATGTGCAGAAATTTCTGAGCAGATCTAATATGAAACTGCCCTTCTTTATAAAACAGATGCGGCACAGGATCACTTATCACACTAAATAATCTGAGAGAAAAAACGTTTCTTGTCATCCACCAGTTGGATGCACCTCTGAAGGGTAATACGAAGTGGCTCACTGAGTTATACCCAGTCCTGCCTGGAAAAGAAAATTTAATGATCCAACTTCTTTTCATTGTCAGCTACTGCTTCAGGTGGACAAAGTTGTAGAGAAAGTGGTGGATGCCATGAGAAGGCTTTCTTTTACCAGTTTTACACTGAAGTAAAGGAATTAGAGAGTGCTGCCGTATTTTTATGCTGTGATTTGTTACTCCACAAGCAGTAAGCCTGGTGATCTCGGGAGCAGCAGCCTAGCTCCATGTGTGGCTCTCTTGCCCTTGCATTTGAGATACACTGGACTCTGCTTGCAAAAACTGATGGTAAGAAATATCTTTGCAACAAACCTGCTTTGAGAAAGTATTGAGCCTATTCCCTGTGCAGGTGACCTGGGAATGCAACGCAAATCCAACTCTTTCACTACAGACTGGAATGGGAGGACACAGGCAGACAAATGGCACAGCTCGTCACAGGATCACCAGTGCTCTCCAGCATACACATACAGTAACTCTGACAAGGCAGCTCAGTTTTCTTACATTTGTCATGACCTCTGGATGTTCAAAGTCCACCCAGATGTTTTTTCCTGGTAGCAGGAGATGATGTGTTCAGGTATATCCATAGCTACTGCTTGCAAAGGACACACCTTCCTTCTGCACGCTTCCAGTTTCCCCATCAGGTAACAGAATTTCCAAACTAAGGTTACAAAAAAATCCCCCAAAAACGTTCATATCAAAATTCAGTTCTGAATCAGGCACTCACCATGGCATCCATAAAAGGGAAGGCAGCAAGATAAAGGAAGGCCCTCCGAGTTTTACTTCCCACTGATTCATCCACATGGTGCAGCTTATTAATAATGTAATACCCCAAATCGCTATATGCTGTAGAGACACAAAAATAGGAACCCATAATAAAGGTTACACATGGACTCTGGGTGAGATGGTAAAGTACCTGAAAGACTGTGACACGTAGGAGCTCAGACATGCATCCACTTAGCAAACAGCTGCAGGGGCTTCATTATATTACAGCCTCACCAGCTGCTGCTTATGACTAAAGAGTGCTCTCAGGGTTCTTCTTCAAGTAACCTTTGGCAGAGGAGTGATAACAAATGGCTGGGCTGGGAGATGGATATAGTAAGTGCCACACCTGCTTGCTAAATGAACACACTGGTACTCCAGAAAATCTACTGCTCTTTCATTAACTCAAGGCTCTTTGTTAGAAAAGCTGTTCTCATGAGGTATTAGTACCTTATAAATGCTGAAACCATCCATTGTCACTGCATTCTCATGACACGACCTGTAAACCTGCCCAAAGCTGTCAAAGCAAACTATGAATTGTGAAGGCGGGCAACAAATCGCACTCATTACGCCTCTCCCTCACTCCGCCTAATGATCACCTCCGCTGGGACCTGTCAGGGCACTGCACAGTTCACTGGACAGCCTCTGGGCAGCCTCGCCCAGCCTTAGTTTCCCTCCTTATCTGGAGTCGGCATCTCAGGAGCCACAAGTCAGAAAAGGGCACCGATGGAAACCAGGGGGCTGCCACTTCCGATCGCCAGTATGTTATTTTGCCATCCTGCTTCAACCCGAGATGAGAATTTTTAGTGTTGGCAACACGACTCTCGCCAGGTCTCTCTTCCCAAGGCACTGGGTTGAAGTCAGCACCAATGCAGGGACTCGCCACACGTCTCTCTAAGGAACTGCTTACGCCTCTGTTAGTACCCGTGTTCTCCAGCTGTTTTAATAACCCCAGAGCCCTCCCCATGCCCAGGAATAACGAAGAGCTAGCTACGTCAGGAGTCTCTGAAATATGGGGACTTACATAATATGCACAGTTAAATAATATAAATAGTTTTTAACCTTTTATAAACTATGTTCTAGACCTGCATATCATTACACAGCTTCCCCTGTACTCTTCTAATAGCTGTTAAAAAAATGATGAGGTTGTAAAGTCAACCTCCCAACACAAGTAATGGCAGAATTACTTGTGCCTGGGGAATCTTACCTCAGATCTCTTCCACTAATGTCTTTTCTAAGATAATTATTTCAAATGTGAACAGCTATCTGATTTTCCATTTATAACAACTCTGTTTACAGACCTTCATGTAGTGTATTTCAGGGAACTTATCCTTTTCATGCATGTGGGTCACATAATCGGATTGACAAATGCTAACACTAGTTGTTGAATATTTTTAGCCTAAAACTAACTCTTATAACTCATAAACAGTGTTTGAAATCAGTTAAAGAGGAGTTTAAGTCATCATTGCTTTGTGCTGGTTTAGGGATACAACAGTTAAATGGTTAATAGGACTGAAAGGACTTTTTCAGCCTGAACAAGACAGTAAACAAGGTAGTGAAAAAGAAGGTGCTATGACAGCACTGGGAACAGGCATGAGCCTCATTCCAGGTAACCGGGACTGCCCAAAAGATGCTAAAATGTTAAAAGCTCCCCCTTTCCCTATGCTGGTCCCTGTCTATATGTCTTTCATCTAAACTATGACTGTTAGACTTGCAGTCTCTCAGTTCACCCACTAATCCCCAAGTTGCTGAGCTACACTCCTGTGGCACTCCCAGCCTTGTTTCCTTTTGAACGGGATTAGGAAAAATCTCTGCAACAGGATTCCAACCCCTCCTGAGTCCAGGGAGGCCAGTTTAGTTCTTTAATTGCTCAGGTGTTTGTTGCAGTCCAGTCACACACCAAGCACAGACTCTTTTCATTTTTGCATGAATATCCACACATCAATTTTTGCCCAGTATTTTGAAATTTCTCTGTTATGCATGGATTTTTGTGTGGTAAGTCCTTGTGGACAGCTGCTTTTATGGCAGGGCAGTACATGGATGTTTCAGAATCAACTTATTTGAATGAAGGAGAAGACATCTGGATGGCACGTGAGGCGAGCCGCCTGTGAAGGCCAGCGTCATTGAGCTGTCTCTTAGGTGCTGCTGGAGTTGCTTTACACTTCTCCTGCACAAAAACTTAAAAACTGCTGTGGGAAACGCACCAGCCTTGTTCCCCACATGGGGAGTGACAGAACCAGAGCCCAGGTGCTGAGGAACCTGCTCCTGTGGAGGGGCCCCCACCAGCAGCACGGCGCTGGGGAGACAGCACGCTGCATAAGTCACCCTCCGTTCTCCATGCACTTCACCTGCTGGGCTTCTCCTGCTTCAAAGCAGACTTTTAACATGTTTAGAAAGTGAATAACAAGTCACCTTTTTTTTGGGTCTAGAAGCCATTGAGATGTTTAAATTTTTTTTTTTTTTTTTTAAATTTAAATTCACAGAAAAATCACAGAATCCGAGCAGCCAGAGGCTGAACTACTCTCACTTCTAGGAACAGACAGTTCAGCACAGGGCTGTAATTCACTGGCAGGGCACTCTCAAGGGACTTTCACCGTCACAGACCACAGGATCACATTTTTAGGATCTCTAGGGACATCAGTCCTGTGCTCTGTAACCTGTGAGATTCTTTTTTCTCCCCCCAACCAAAAAAAGCCTAACTGCACTTTTTAATGTGATTTTGATTTTATAATCATAAAGTTAGTTTTGAAACAGTCAACCAACTTCTTCCCTGTGTCAGTGAGCGTGCACTATCACTTTTGCTGACGTTAGTGAACGTTTCCATCCTCAGAAAGAAGGACTTGGCAAGCTGAGATTTACTGACAAATATACAGGCATGTGTCTCTGAGCTGTGAATAAAGCAATTGCTGATGCAATTAGAACTTCACCTTGGCCAACCTTACAAACTTATTATGAAGCATGGTACAACATTAATAACACGCAACAGAGCTGCAGAGTATTACACGGATCTAAAGCAGATGGCTCTTCCCATTCCTTGCATCATTTCAACAAAAACAGAGAACTCCAAGACAAGCTGCCTGTTTGCTCTCCTCTAATACCTCATTTATTTTGATATGTTTATGGATTAGTTTTGCTACAGAACTTAAGAAGGAATTCTTACTTTTGGGTTTTCTATTTGAGTTTTAAGACCCAGAAAATTAAGAAATGACACTGAAAACTGCATACCTAATTGGATCTCCTCTTCCCTACACCGATTTCTGCAATGAGCTGATTACCACCACGCAAATTTCAGACATTCTTAAAACAACTGAACACACTCTTAATGACGCCAGCAGTCTCAAAACAAATAGCTGTACCATAGTCATTTTTGGGCTGTCTACTACCCTGCATGTCATACTTAGATCATAAAGAAAACAAAAAGAAATCCTCACAGGAATGATACCATTTACTTCCAGACACAGAGCTACATACGTCAATATTAGCTTAACTGGAGAAAAAAAAAGCTTAGTGTGTTCTTTTTAGATGCATTCCATTTTCACACTTTGCTGCCAGTTTTAAAAATGAACTTGGAGACTTGAGAAGTAAAAATCTATTCTGCTGTCAGAAAGATGGCTCACATGGCTAAAACTGGTACTGGTCAGAGATTTTGTTCAGCTAAGTAATTTGGGCAAATAGGAAAATGTCAATTTGCAAAAAACCAAAATCGAATGGCAAATCTTCATTTAGAAATGGCACAGGGTACATAGATTTCTTTATGTCTTTGATTAGCCCAACTTGCAGCAGAAGCAAAAGCTTGCATACCCCTCGTGAAAGCTGAGATGATCACAGTATTTTAGGCTTCGTAATTTTTTTGCTCATAGTAATAAATGAATTAAAATAAAACCAGCATAGAATCATCTCAATGCAGACTGATTACTGCAATCATCTTTTTCTGTGCCAAGCTCTAGTTCCAAAATTGCATTACTTGATTTTCTCAAATCTGTCAATGACCGTTGGTCTCTGAAGTGTCTTTAGGTAGGCCAACATCTCCTAAGTCTCAAAATTAGCCTGTTTTAACTAAAAACCAATCATTGCTATCCTAAAATCCACAAATGCTTTGGTCATAGGGTTTCTTCCTTCTTCCTTTGCCCTGAATACCTTGCTGATAAGAAACTGCCCCTGCTGTGTGAGAAGGGTTGGGGCAGCTGGGGAAGCATGCTACTGCTTTAGCAATGGCCATCTGAAGATGCTGAAGTTCGACATATTTTTAATGAATAACATTTTATCATCTTTTAGAAAGAAAAAAAAAAAGGAAAGCCTGGATTTTATCCTGATTCTTATTCCTGTGCTATCATCTTTTTCCAGGGCAAAATGTTTAGTACAAGCCAGTATAGCGGGCACGTCAGAATATGACTGACTAGACAAAATAGCTCAGGTTGTTATAAGCCACTCTGTAACTCCTACTCTCTAGAAAATTCCAGCAGTGTTACACTGGAAGTGGTGGGATTACACCAGTGTCTTGCTTCTTATGCAGATCTTTCACGTACATGCAGTGACCATGCATGTGGGAAGTTCAAAAGAATCAGTGGAATTACTAGCAACTGCAGAAGTTTTCCCCTGTGCAATCTGTGCAGGGAGCAGCCCATGCCCACTAGCCTGTCAGTAACAAATTGGCACGAACTAAATGATTAGCATGTCTGGACCATCCAGTCTGCTATAGGTTCGCCTGCTTACTAAAGCTCCAACCAGTTTTTCCTGCTAATGACAAACGATCCATCATATAATTTTTAACCACTTGCAGTGGGCACCAGTTACGGATGTCTACTTAAGCAAAGAGGATGTTTCCCCAAAGGAACTTCGGTCTGTTCATTTTCAGAACATCAGAGAGCTGCAGAAAGTAATATTAATACGCAAAAGGAAATACACTTTATCAGCACACTGTTTCTCAGTAAACTAGTGAAGGGCCGGACAGTGCTGATTTATTGCCAAAGAAAATGTGCGTGCCCTTCATGACAGTGGTGTTAAAAGGACTCACTTAGTATGGAGGGCTTACCAGCAACACCATGAAATCCATTATATTAGCATAATTTTATACAAATAATTTCTTTCCTCTGTCAAGCTGGCAATTTAGTAAGATGTCAAAATTATGCACAGACAGGCTTAGCATCTTCAGTCCCTTCTCCTACAGCCCAATATCCGCACCAAAAGCCAATTCCTGAAATAACAAGATGCTTTAGACCCTGACTACATAGTGAACTTCTCACAAGGAAACCCTAACTGGTGGCAGTAGTTGCCCTCAAAATAGCACAAGGGGAGGAAGGCAGGATATTATTTTCTGTTTCCAGCTCACAACTGAAACAGCAAATGCAGGAGTACTGTGCTGACCAAGGTTTGCAGCAGCCTTGCAAGTGGGGCGAGAATATGGTTTCAAATCCCTTTGGTCAAGTCAACTTGTCTCGTGGTTCTTACTGCTACCTGTAGAGGGGATTGATAGGAACTGTTGGTGAGGACTCTGCGGATGTTCATGGGAATATGTGGTGGGGTGATGACTTAGGGACCCAGAGCTTGCAGCTGTGCATTTCAGTGGTTTGGCTCAGCCAGTCACTCCCAGAGAGAACTGTCCTAGACCTGGTGCGGGAGCAGTAGTAGGGAGCTGGTGCTGGAGCAATGAAGCATGAGTCAGGTGGGTGAAACGGTCTGTTTTGGTATTTTAATGAAGTAGAGGCTGCTGTTTGTGAAGAGCTGTGTGTGCAGACTGTGTCTATCACAGTTGTAAATGTGGTGATTCATTGTGGTCACCGTGTTTCTACCACCACTTGTTTTCTTCCTTCTGACTTTGAGTACTCCTCCTTATTTCACTGGGCTTTTTGTTCCCCATTCCTTCCTGGGCTTCAAGAGTCCACAGCAGACAGTCATGTCACCTTCCTTAGCCACATATACAAGGCATGTGGAAGAAACTCAGTCCCCTGAGTGCTGTTTGTTTCTGGTTTTCATCTGCCGAGCATCAGTAACCTGTATTTTTGTCTCCTGTAGATAGTCTGTGATAGGCTTGCAGCTGCTGGGGAGTAGCTGCAGGTCCTAGGAGGCTGCCTGTCTGTCACTGGACTTCTTCTCTCCCTCCTGCTAGGCAGGTTGTGCATCTGTGGGTCAGAGAAGAATAATCAGGATGTGAAGCATGTTCAAAGGAAACTTGGAATATAAAACTTGGCAACATCACCCAGGCAATTGGTGCGAGAATCTGACTAATTCCATTCTCTCAGGCACTCTGCCAGTCTCTGCTGTGGCCTTTACATATTTTCAGGCATAGACAAGTTAAAATACTAAAAAATATTTTGCAGTCTGCCACCACAAGCAGCTGAAAGATTGTGTGAAGCCCTTTAATTCAGGACTTTAAAGCATGGCAAGTACAGTCTTCTTTTTTCTTTTTTTCCCCAATATCTGCAGAGAGGGCATTTCAGAGGTTCTGAACTCAGCAGGGCTCTATTTCCAGGCAAAGGCAAGAAACATCTCTGGCATGTTTTCAAATGGTTGCCCCAAACACCTCTCTTTAATAAAAATTCCCACATGGAAAATCCAGCTATGTCTTTCACCTGGAAATTTGATAGTTATAGCTTAAAATAAAATGTTGGATGTCTAGAAAATATTTCTTTATCCAGCTGGCAAAGCCAAAAACTTCAACCAGCACTGTCAGGAAAACAAGCCAGCAACTAGAAGAGCAGCTCTGGGGGCTGACAGAAGCAAAGAAATATGAGAGCCAAATGCACAAACAGCCTGAAGTTTAGAATACTGACTCAATAAAGCAGCCTCAACTGTAAACATATCGAAGCAGTGACCAATCGATAGTGAATTAAATTAACTTGAATGCATGGATTCAGCTTAAAAAATCAGCAACAGTTTATCCCTGGCACAGAGCTGCCACGGCTAGTGAGCCGTTACTGTAAGCATTTATTACGACAGTAACATGGAATAAAGGTAAACAGCATAGGGCTGCTGTATCGGCAGTGGAATAACACACATGATGGTTAATCAAACTGGAGTGCTTGGGAGGCACGGGCAGCTGGTGAATATAGCTGGCAGCCTGTTCAAGGTTAAGAGCAGGGGCATTCGCATTTACCAGATGGCTCCTGTACCTACTTGGGCAGGAACCGCATGCTGACCAGCAGCACATGCTGCTCTTGAGATACTAACAGCCCAACAGTGAATGGTGCCTCACTTCCAGGCCATTCCATAATTTCACAGCAATTCTGGATACTGCTGTCACACTCACGCTTCCCATCTTTCTGTGACAGAATGACCCCCTACTGCTGGTCATCCAATTCAACCCTACTGCCTGTCAACCAACACGTGCCTCCATAGGCTGTTGCATTACTTCCCTCTTCCCATCCCTCTGAGCTCCTAGCTTTTAGGACTGTACCTGCTGAATGCAATGCACTCTCTGCTTCTTCCTCCAGCGTCTCCTGTTCTCGTTGCTGAGATCCAGAGGCTTCAGCTCTGTGGAATGAGCCAGAAGGTGCAGGGAATCTGGTGCAGTTCTTGGAGAGGATGAAGTTGAAGTCTTCCAGGTCACATGGCTTTTTATTGCTGCAGTACCGGCTGATGCTTGGGTTGGTATCACATTTCTCCAGGCTCTCAGGAACCGGCAGATCCTGTGGCTGCCTTCCTTTTTACGTTCAGTTCATATCTGCTTGTGTATTTTCTTTGCTTCAGAGTATGCTCAGGGAGGTGGTCTCAGTTTGGCATAAAGTGCTCTTAGTAACTACTTCTTCCCTTACAGATTAATTATTCAACAGAAGTGGATGATGACTAGTGCTAGCAGAGAGTTGTACCTGATATTTTAATGAGGATGGTGGCACCTGCTTGCTTAGAGTTTTGTACTGTGAGTTAAGTAGCAAAGGGACAGCTACAGGGGAGTGCCATTTGTGCAGATACTGCTAGCTGATCATCACTACCTAACAGTAAGACTGAGCTACCAGCTTCATGCGACCTGTCAACCTTGCCAAAGCTTTGCTCGCACACTTGACTGAAAGAGATCAGCACCACCTTTTGCTGCCAGGCAGGAGAGCCCTGGAGGTGGAATCTGCCACTTAACAGCCTCTTTAAAAAGTAACAAAAATTATGTGGATGAGCATGATACCAGCCCAAGAGATTTAACCTCTTTTGCATCTCCTGTTGCACTTATAAATGAAATCTTCTGCCTACAGATTAGTGAGTTTGAAGAACAGGCGAGGGAAGGAAATTAAAAGACATATTTATTAGACGTGAAGTGACCTTACCTATTAAGGTATGAAATACAGCAGCTACAGCGCCAGCCACAACCATGCACAAAACTGCTTTGGTCCTGTCTCGCTTGCTGTTCACAAACACCAGACCTACATTTTTGAAGTCACTCATCGGACCCGTGAAGAACTTCATCAGGGAGTATGCCAGCCCATAGCTGGCCAGCATTTCCACAGCATCTTCCTTGACAGCAGCGATGCCCCTATTCAAGGCCTGTTGAAACACAGAAAGAGAAAATAATGTAGCACATCTGGAAGTGTACCAAAAGTAGTCTTCTGCAGCCACATTCTGAGGGAACAAGCAAATCCAGCTCTCATTGTTTTCACCCCGACCTGGGCCTTATTTCTCTGGGTTCAGCAGCAGTAACTTGCAACTTGTGACACAGGCAAATTCATAATTTCATATGGACAATAAATTCAAGCCAAGTAGACTTAAATATAAGGTAAATATCTACTTCTAAAGTACATAATGGAACTCCTGCTATACCAGAAGTCAGTCTCTTTCCTTTTTAGAATAATTTTATGACGTGCTAATAATCATGGACAATACAAGACCATTTAAATGCTGCTTTGAGGTCTCAGCGCCGAATTGAACAAAGCACAGTCCTTACAGGCCATCTTTACAGGTAAAAACTGACATTATGATATGCTGAAGTTTCAGGAGCTCAAACTTTTTTTCAGTGTAATGAGCTTTTCACTATATCCCACGTAATCGTTGTGAACAGCCGATATTATCCTACGATGTTTATTACGGAACTAGGCCAAATATGCACGTGACTAAACATAACCATTCTCCTTTCATGTACTCCACAAGGTGCTGATGCTATAATCATTTATATCTCCTTGTAGCATATTTAAAAAGAAATACAGCACATGTATTTCAAGACATATTTAGGTTCAACTAACCTACTAATTCATTCTAGGTCCGTACTTAGGAAATGTCTGCCAGTGAATCACTGAGAATTAGACAGATTATTTTTATAACTAAGACGAACCATAGAAAAAAGGTGTAACATTGCTTCAGATTCCAGCTTGCACCAAAATCCTTCTAAAATATTGAATAAAAATGACAGAATGATAAATTTTATCTGCAGTGTGACAGCATCAATCATCTGGTACACCCAGCAAGCTGTTAAAACAAGATTAGATTCAAAAAGCGTGAAGGATGAGATGCGACTTGTTTTCACAAGTATTTGGTTCCTATGGGTTACGGCTGATGTGTGCTGACAGGGTCATGGCAATGAGGCCAACCAGGAACACGTCTCCAACGTACCCTCCAAATCTCGCTCTATCCACTTACAGAGCAGCTCTACCACCGCTCTTTCTGAACGAACAAACCAGGCAGCATAACATCAGGTCATTGTGGTGAAATCCTTCCATTTCAAATGTAAGCATAGTCTTGTTGTTGCAGTGTTTTGACTTTTTTTTTCTCCTTCCAAAGACCATATAAGCAAAGACTTCAAAAGAAACTGCATCCCCATACCAGAAACGAGCATTTTTCCTACTGTTCTTTTCTACTCTTTGAGACATGTGTAATTTTTGAAACTAAAGCTGCACTGTCAACATAGCAAAGAGCTGTAGAAAATACCAACTTCTCCATCCCTGCTATCTGCCAAATCTCTCTCTTGCAACATGCTCTGACCTGAACACCTGAGGCTCCAAATGTTTTCATCTGTCTCGCTCCAGTTTGTCTCTTCCTGAAAAGGCCATGTATTAGATATAGAATACCTGCAGCTGCTGTAGGCAATCTGTTCTGGGGTATAGATAATTCCATCTATTGCAGTGATAAGAGTTCAAATCTGCAGATGCCTAAACCACTAGTGAGTGCACAAAACTGTACTCAAACCATTCGTGGAAAAGACTGTAGCCTCTGAAATGAATACTCAAGTTTAGCTGTCTTTTGTGATGATGTCTGTGATGATGTTGTAATCGATATCAAGGTATATACAGAGTTATAATCTTTTTATTTAAACTTCCTAAATATGGTGAATCTCCCTGTTGCTGTTGCCAGTATTAGGCAAATAGCCTTAGATTATGCCATACAGAAAGTTTCTTGATCATGGCTTTTTCCTTCTCTTTTCTTTCGCCAACAGGGAAATATTTCTGGTACCTAACCAATTTCAGGTAGTCTGGTTCAAAAGCCTCTCGTCACATGAAAACAGCTGAATTATTTCCAGCACAGTTTCACAAGCACAAGTGCTTCCTTCCTGGTCTGGACAACTACTGAATACCAGAGTCTGTGGAGGATGGTAACCCACTTCAGACAAGGTCCCTGAGATAAACGTGGCTTTAAGAAACCACATTCTGTCAAGAGGCACAGCACTATGGTCCCCTTGCAGAGATACAAATCTTGGTCGAGCGCAGTCCTCAAGCCAGTGCCACTGGCTCTGTGTGACTTCGGCCCCGCAGTAGCTAAGTTTTCCACCTAAGCAGGACAGACAGAAAGACTTGAGCACTCCTCTTTCTCTCCCTCTCCGGTTTTACAGGCTGAACTCTGATGTCTTTTGTATGAATGAATGACAGCCAACTATATGCTTCTGACTAATTTTCCCCAGAGACACACTGTGTTCCAGGTAAGGTAAATGGGCAAAATCCAAAAGGGACTTTTGTAAGAGGTATGTTGCCACTAATTTACACTTCTGTGGAACGGTTGGCTGACATGATGAAATACTCTAGAGGCTAGCGCTGAAAAAGCAATCCTTCTAAATGCTTCTTTGGCAAGATTCTTAGGAAATGAACAGTCAAGAGCGCTGGGTACAGATGGATTAGCTTCTCTAGCTTTCTTTTTCCTTTTTCATTTTAAGATGATAATGTGAAAGGTTCTTCATGCTGAACTTCCAAACATTATATGAGAACTTGTGTAGCTTTTCTGCCCCATGTATCTTAGAATATTTTTGCTACTGGAGCTGCTGATGTCATATTTGATAGCCTTAAATCCACAATAAATCCCAGATACTTGATAAAGCTGCTTTGGGGTGCAGTATGAAAGACAAAGGCATTTGGTCTTTCATGGCATGCCAGCCATGCAGTTGGTAATCTTCCAGTCCAATTTCCTGTTAGATTTCCAATCACATCTCTCACAAAGGAAGAAAAATATAAACCAGTGCAAGGTCTCCATTTTTTCATCTGAATCTATTTTGTACACTTTTTGTGTGAACAAAATTCAATAACAAAACTTCATCAGCAGCATCTGTATTCCATGTTTGTTTCACACACAACAGAGCATTTCTCTACAAAGATTTCTGTAGCTTGTCAACAAAATCACACAGAACTAGATAACAACAACAACAACACCACTTCTCATGAGAAGTTAGCTTGATCATGCATATTTCAGATGTCATCCTACTTTCAGCTGGCTTGTTCACCTCAAATTTGAAGGGAGAACTAGGAAATCCAGATGCTGGAAGAAAGACTACTGGTGATGTCACTTTCTCCTGAGTTTTTAATGAACAGCTAACCTAATACAGTAGTAGGTGAAAATGTCACAGTAAATTGCTATTCATCAAACGCGATTAAAACAAAGCACTGACATTGCTGACCCTTCTTTTAGAAATAATAGAAAAAAGCATAGAATACTTCCAGGCTGAGTACCATCTGGTAGGTACATATACAGGTTAGTTGAAGTAAGGCATATTTAAAAAAGCAGGGACCGAGATCTACAGAAACTTCTAGCCATGTCTTCTACAACACATTATGTTATCAACAGAAAGATGAAATCTTTACTAGAAGACCTGGTAGCAACCCCTCGAGACTTTTTTTATGAATAATTGTGTGCTGTCTCTAATGTTGACCAAAATCAGAGAGGACTAGCATTTTAAATTCCCATCCAAAAGATTCAAGTCAGAGGAATACCAAATAATACACTTAATGACAGTTCAAGCCAATAACCACATCTTTACAATTGGGTACTGCAGCTGGCTTTATCCTCTTAGAAGGATGATATGAGACCTTTATCAAATTTCTAGGACATGCATAAGGGATGAATCCAACAAACATTTGCATGCAAAGGCAGTGATTTAAAAAGGCACAATTGTGAGAAAGATGTCAAGAGTCTAGCTTGTCCTATTTTGCATGGACTTTCAGCACTATTCACTAATGTTGGCAGAAGAGGTTTGCTTCCAATCTACAGCTACACACCTCTGTTGCCAAAAATTCAAAGTCCGTCTCTTAAGCTGGTTCTACAGAGTTCGACCGTTTCTCACATGATCCTCCTCTCCCAGAGACTATTGGATGACCGATATTTTATTTTGGATTAGACATATAAAAGCATAAAAAACTCACTGAGGAAGCCACACCTATTGTATACATTTTCTTCTGCTTTTAAAAATGTTTTATTACCTACGTACTGCATAGAGTTTCAACAGTCTGTACCTAACGAGAAGGGCATGTTTTCTACTTCATTTGAAGTTAACTATTGACTATGCAGTCAATACTTCACCAGTGCATGTGTTTCAAATAAGATCAAGTAAAATCCAAAAAATCTAACTCTTGTCAGTCCCCACTTTTGCTTGTGCTGGAACAGCAGACTGTGACCTAGTGGAAGCTGGCAGATTCCTACAGCTTGTCTGAAGCTGGGATTCTGCCCGAGATGTTTTGAAGTCTGTTCTAGCTAGTTATCTACCTAAGGGTGATGTCAAAAATCTGCTCAGTTTGGCAGTAACTTGGCCAAATGTATGTTTGGTTCAGTGAACGTTTGTAACATGTTCCCCCTCCCCCTAAGTCTTTCTTCCTGCCTGCCCTCCCCTAAGCAAATGGAAGAGCGCCAAAGAATCCAGTTAAAGAGCAAGCTGATGTAGGGAAGAGCCTTTCCCCTGTGTCAAATAATCTCTCCTGATGATTGTCAGCTGAGTTTTCATTTACTAAATCCTGTCACACTGGAATCTTCCGTATCAAATGTCTCAGCTAGCTCTGGCTGCTCTGCCCCCCGCCACCACCACTGCAGGACCTGAGCGCTACCCCGTCCGTCCACACCTCTGCTTCTGGACGGGCTCCTTGTCAAGGCAGGAGCCACTGCTCAGGCAATTTGAGAGAAGCAAATTGCTGCTCCAACACAAGTCTGTGTAAGACTTCCATGGACGTAGACATGGAAGTGGGACAAAATGGGGTAAAAATAGCACACACAGATTTATTGTGGCTCAGGAAGGTTGCCCAAACGTAGCATATGAAGAGATGGCCTTGAAAGGGCAGAGGGAATCTGACCTTGCAGCTTCAAAATGGTGACTGATGAGTGTTCATTGTTTTGGGGCTTTTTTTCGGTTTGGGCTTTTTCTGTTTTGCTTTGTTTTGCAATGCTTTTACCCTGATTCAGTATCTCTAATTTTGGGTCAGCATCTGTTGTAGATCCTGTGTCAGATGCCGGAAATGCCATCTGAGGTCAACTCCGATGAGATCATTATTAAAATACTGGACTTCCCCCCTGCTCCCTTACTAAAGCCAGCCGTAAGAGAACGGCGGCTAGTCACTCCCTCGGGCTTTCCCTGCCCATAGCCATGCACGGGCTGGCAGCGGCTCAACCCACCGAAATAACCCCAGCCCCCAGCAAGAGGCGGCAGCCCTGACCCCCAGTCTGAAGGAGGAAGGGTTACTGCCCCCGAGGGGGGGACACCTCGGCACCTCCATGCTACATGGCCCGTCCCTGGAGAAGCCATCCTTGGAAGAGCGTTAGGACTGCCCTGGGAACAAGAGCTGAAGCTCCACTGTCTCTTGCTGCTTCCTGATTCGAAAGAAACTCCAAATCACAGAATCACAGAATGGTCGGGGTTGGAAGGGACCTCTGTGGGTCATCTAGTCCAATCCCCCTGCTGAAGCAGGGTCACCTACAGCAGGCTGCACAGGACTTCGTCCAGGTGGGTCTTGAATATCTCCACAGAAGGAGACTCCACAACCTCCCGGGGCAGCCTGTAATGCAGGGCAGGTGTCATGGCTTTATCTTAAAAAAATGTTAGAGTACCAAAATTTCAATCCAATTTATTTTGTCTGCTTAAGTGAGGAGAACATAGCCTAGAAGAAAGCCCACATACTCTATGAAACAAAAACCAAGCCACCAAGACCAGAATGCAATCAGTAACGTTTTTTTTTTCCCATTCACCTTCCTGAGTAGCACTGAAAAGCAAGAACGAACATTTTTGCATGATTCCCACTCTTCTCTGAAATGCTTGCTACACTGTGACCATGATCAGGCTCTCCGTTTCACTTGGTGACACTAACCACTCACTCTCCAAAGTCAAGACTGTATGAAAGTGTGTCCTGGAAGAAGTTTAAATAAAGACTCTAAATCCAAAATAACATAATTTTCGAGCACTTGCAGCTTTCACTTGACCTAGGACACATCAAGGAACAGCACTTTTTAACAGGCATGGCCAGGAGGCATAGGAATAACTAGGGTGGCAGTGGCAACAGCGAAGTCAGTGAAAACAGGAAGTCCTTCCCATTGGAAGAACTAAGGCGGAGGAGGACGTGTCGGGGAGCTGGAAGAGTAGCTGCGGCACATTACCCTGGGGCACCTACTGCCTGTGTGTAGACTCCTGAAGAACAATCACACAACAAGCCAGAGAGTAACACAAAAACCACAGGAGGCTACAGAAGATAACGGTGCAGGACCACGGGAAAGAAACCAGACCCAGTGAAGCCGAAATGTGCCTCATTTAAAACTATATTTGATAAAGTTCCAGAATATTTACGACAGTGAGGGATCTTGGAGGGGTGCATCAGTTGCTGCAGATGGTTGCCTCGCCGCGGGATGTGGAGAACACTGATCCCAAAGCTAAGACAGCTACAAGCTGTGATGGTGGGATGCCCTTCAGGACGTATTCCCCAGGCAGTGTCTACTGACTGGGGATGGCTGACACCTGTATGAAGGAGACCTAAACCACTGCCATTTACACAGGAGGCTGTGGAGAAACCCATCCCCTGAGGTGAGACTATAACCATCAACTTTTCCTGGCCTTTTTTAGGCAAGCAGTGCTCGTAGGGGCACATGACAGAAGCAAAATCAATGTCAGAGACATTCCCCTGCATTGTGACTTTCCTGGTATCCTCCGGCTGATGCTAATCAATTGTCCAAAATGTATTTCAGGTGAAAAAGGGAAGGCTTTCGTCTCAAAGCAGTAGGTGAGCTTTTCATTCAGGTTTCCCTGGAGCTCTTCCACAAAGCTGAGAAGCATTTGTGATCAAGTTATGGAAGTATAGCTAACTCCAGGCTGAGGTTATTTGTCTTCAGATCTGCATCCTGTGGAGGCCAGAGACTCATTTTCTCTCAAAAGCTATTTCTGTTTCTAAGTCTATGAGTATAAACAAATAAAATTGAGACATAAAGTGAGACATGTGGAACTAGGAGAAAGTCGGCTCCCTGTCTCTTCAAAATGCCCTGTGGAATAGCTATCACTTCTTCACCAAATTCCATTTTGATTACTTTTAAGTGCTAGAAAACACTGGGGAGGATACAAATGCATGTCACATGTATCTACAAGACTATTTCCCTTAATCATAAGTGATACAGTATCTGTAGCAGTGCTCCTTCTTTTGTTTTTAATTTCTCACAGAAACAGGCTCTGTTCTCTTCCTTGCGTTATACCCTCGAAGTAAAAAGTAAGGCAATTTATTATCAGTTGCATATTTCGTAAAATCACATTTTCTCGTGTTTATAAATTAAATCTCTGCAAGGACTGTTCTGTGACTTGTTTGTATGCACACAGCAAACCTAATCTACACAGGTCCCATACCTGTCAATCTCGCACAACTCTGGCATATTGCCTTTTTATTAGCATTAACTCAGTCTCTGCTGAAACACTCCTCACGGCTCTCTCCTCCTGAAATGGAGCCTGCCACTTTCTCCATGATCACACCTTCTCACTAGGCTCCAAACCGTGGTGGAAGGGGTCCTTGGGGGCCAGCTTAGAGCTCTGCCCCAGTCTGAACATCTGGGAGATGTTGTGGACGAGACCCACACCTTCCCTGGGCTACCAGCCCGAGAGGCCACCTTTGCCCTGAACCTTAACATGTAACCAGAACTGGCATCTGAAGATCCACGGCAATCTCCCTTGCACATTAAAACACACTCTCCCACTAGCGAAGGCCATGCTGCTGGCATTGTCTCCACTGCCCACATTTCCCTGTCCTTTCCTTGCTGCTCCAAGGACCTGCTCTGTACCAGTTCTCCCCGCTTTCACCAAAGATCCTGTCCTTGATGACAACGCACCTGTATTTTCACCTCATGGCAATAAATTACTTGGCTCCACTTGCCTTCCAGTTATCACCCTTCTTGTTCTGCTGCTACTGGCTTTTTCATAGATATAACGTACAGTAGAACAGTATTTTTCAGTAATTTAGATGTTGTATTTGTTTCTTTTGTATTTCTAAGTTTATACATTGCACATGAAGCCAGGCTTTTGCTTTCTGATTTCCTCACATAAGCAGTTCTCTTAAGTGGTATTTTGTCACATAAGCTCACCTGACACTCCCAATTACAAGATCCCGTATCTAGTGCAAGTCCATTTTTACCCCTTAAAAAATCAGCCCAGGCAAAGACTGAAACTGGGAAAAAAAAAATCCAGGAACATGCTTTAATGTATCTGCAAAAATACTTTTGCCAATTGCCAGAAAAAGGGAAATTAATGAGGTTTGTCCCTGGCTTTGCAGATTTTTAAACAATTTTCCTTAAACTTTTCATGTTCAAAAAATTCTAACGCATGTAGCATTTGGTGAGAAATTTGGCAGAGGCTATCAAAAGTGCCTCTGAAACAGACCAAAACTTGGCAAAGCACCTGCAAAGTATGAGTTGCACAGGTTTAGTAGAACTTGTTAAACTACTTTAACTGCACAGAAATCTTGTCTATATTTCATCTGCGCTGCTCCTGGGCATTCAGCTTAGAGCAGCGAAGGTGAAGCACCACACAACAGAGACCATATAGGTTCAAGTCCTTAAGGTACCAGGAGACAAGGAAGCACTATCTGTATAGTTTGCCTAAAGCAAAATGGAAAGTATTTCTCTTTCCCTGGAGTGAAGTTGCAGTACCCTGCTAAGACTTCTTTCTCTCAGGAATTGTGAGGTTGGTTTATTCTCCTATTTTGGCTCTTGTAGAAAGGACCCTGGAGGCCAGATCTGTAAAATTTACTTCTATTGCTCCAGCTCTCCTCTTTCTGAACACTTTCCACTCTCTGCTAGTGATTAAGATCTCATGTCCTCCTACTCGGAAGACAAATAATTGGCATTTCTCTCAATCCCCTCTCCACGTGGAATTTAAGGGTTGTAATAATTACACACAGCAAACTCCGTGAGAGCCAACAATCAAATTCAAGGCTGTCAATACCGCAGCAAAATATTTTAGTATCATCGCATGTACTGTCCTACCATTTCATGGCTGCTCTGGAGATTACCCTACTGCTGCTACCGTTTAGACTCACTAATTTTGCCACAACCAGAACTGGTAGTCAGCTGGGAGAGGCGGGTTACTTCACTGGAGTATGGCCATGCAAACAGGTGTTTTGGGGTTTGGTGTAACCAAGAAGTGGAAGCCTCCCAAGATGTCCTGCAGGGGAACCTTCTGTTAAATCAGCAGCTGATCCCTTTGGGAAACAGATCCTTGAGACACTTAGTTCAGTGGTAGATGTCCAAGCTGTTTTGAATGCAGAAGATGGTGAAGTTCAGACTCGGTGACAATGTGCAGGATGGGACCAAAATGGTTTCAGATAATGGGCCTGTAAGGGTCTTCACACTCACTGTGCAAAAAAAGATTTTTTCCTTAAATAAACTTTCAGATGTGACTAAAGCACAAGTTAGTTACTCAAAAAGTTGAAAATTTCACAACTGGGGGTGGGCTACCTGTTGTGGCCTGCCCCTTGCTCCCTCCCTCTTCCAGCATTATTCAAACTCATCAGTAGCCAGCAGCAGACCAATGAAAGTTTCAGTATCTCTAATTTTGGGTCAGCATCTGTTGTAGATCCTGTGTCAGATGACTGAAATGCCATCTGAGGTCAACTCCCATGAGACCTCTGCTGTCAGTGGAGCTCCCCTAGTCAGTCATTCAGAGCTCCCTGAAGTGTCATCACCTACGTCTGCGAGACACAATATGTAAAGTGACCGAGCCTCTGCCATTTAATGAACCTTACTTGTACCTGACGAAAGGCTAAAGCAAAGTGAAGCAAGTGTCTGCAGGTTTTGTTCATTCAGCTTGGGTAAATGTTCTCTCTCTCCCACCGCAGACAGGAGAGGTAAGGACCCTGCTGAGCAAACGCACAAAACCCTTGCCTTGTCATATGGCTGGGCTTCGGAAGAAGAAAGGCAAATAATTGCAGTTTGGTCTTTCATCCTCCTCAGTACTGCACTAGGACAAAAAAAAAAACAAAACAACAATCTACAAAGTACATGTCAAAGCTACCACGATTACAAAAAATACACATGACCATCAAATAAGGCTTCTGTGCCTGACCTGAGAAGTGGGAGCTCACCCAGCTGTCCCTGAGCGGGTGGGACAGCCCTACTTTTACACGTACATAGTGCACTACGCAACTATCTGCTGTCCATTAGCTTACTCTTAAAGCATTTATCTCCCCATGTGGCCCAGCACGGACTTGTCACTTATGCTCTAGAGCTTTGCCCAACTTCAGCTGAGTGGAAGATACCCGAGGTCCGCCATTGCCATCAGCTGTTGTGTTGGGAGCCGGCAGCATGGCCAGTGGAGGTCCGTCATCAGGCACCTGCTCCCTCCCGCACGCTGCCGGCTCGGCACAGCACGCTTCGGGCTACACAAAGAGGAGGTTGTCAGGTGTGAGTGGACGTGCAGAGCTGCCAGATTAGCTCATGTCTTAATCGCTTAGAAGTGACAAAGGGAGGGCACCCAGATCACCAGCCTCAACACAAACTTGGTGTTTCTGCCGCTGGAAACACCCATCATACACAAAGTCCATAACATCAGTAAGGAAAACTGTTATTTGCACCTCTTTTGCTTTCCCTTCCATTCTCATTCTTTGTACCAGCTTTATTAGGATGAGATAACTCACTTGAATTGGAAACAAACTGCAGATAGTGACAGTGATTTCCTTTCTCTAGGGCTGGTGAATTTATTGCAAAACACGCTTTGAAGCATTTGCAGTTATTACAGCACTTTCCGATACGCCAATACCTGCAGAAAGCAATGGTCTCACTAAACTGGTAATTCTGCCTCTAGGTTTTGACTTAATGTACCTGTTTAAAATAAACGGGAAGTGAGTGGTAAAGACATGGGAGTGAAGCAAAGCAGAAAGGAGAACGGGCAGACTTTCTCCAAAGTAAATTTTTTCTCTCAGAAAATCTAATCTAAGTTTTGAGAACCTTGAAGTCCTCTTCCGGTTCTTGCAGGTGGTGTTGACAGGATTGGCTCACGTTTCCCTTTCAAAATAGCTCGACTGGTTCTCTCAGTACCCAATGTCAAGTCAACAAGTCAACTCACAATGAAATTACTGCACACTGGTTTTTCCAGGCGGTGGGTGTACGGAGTACAGATAACAAAGGAGTTGCTCTTGAAGTCATGCATTCTTTTTGAAACCCCCTACCCTTCACAAGCGGGAGCACAGTAACACTTCTACACAAGCAAGGCTGAAAATACCCTCTCTGACCTACAAGGGCAGGAGGCCCTGGGAGAACCTGATTACTGTTGCCTATGGGACCTCATGGCAGCTGGGAGCCCAATTGCTGCTGTTATGATAAGTAGCTTTCCATGATAATAGCAGCACAGGTGAAATACCAATTAATCTGAAATGCAGCCAGGCTAGATATGCTCTGTCCTTCCTGGATTCGATAATAAAGGTGAGAACTGGAAAATGTATCAATGCTTCAAGCTTTTCCTCTGTACCTCTTGGTAACACGTAAGTTACGGAGGCAGACAAAAAAACATTCTTTCTGAATATACTGGGACATACAAACCCTAGAACCAGGGGTTCAATGGGGTAACCTCTACTGCCTGGCAATAATTAATCCTGTTACATCTTCACCAAATCCTTGGCTCATGCTTCTACTCAGAATTCCTTAAGCGGTACCTAGGCAGCCTTATCCTCAGGAAAGAAGAGACTTGGAGGCACCCGTGGAGTTGTAGCAAGCCTTCTAATTTTTATTTCTATGTTTCTGGCAGGGGTGAGTCTTAACCAGAAGTGCAGTCACAAGTGACTTTGTGAGTGTTCTTGATTATGACAATATGTGGCATAACTTGATGCATAATCTAATTTCAGAGATGTCTACCTCTGGGTTCACAAAATCCAAATTCAAAAAAACACATAGTTTTAAATCTCTCCCAGCTGAAAAGGTGATCAGACACACAGAGGGTTGCTCCACTAACTGAGGAATTGTAAATGGTGCCACAGTAATTCTTAAATGGATTCTGCTGTCTAACAGCATCTCTACAGACACCTTCAGCAACGCAGTACCCGCCATCGCGAGACACTCGGTATATAAGCTCAATGCTCCCTTCGCCTTGTGCCTACACCAAACTTAACTCCTAGCATAAAACTGTCTTTACTAACCCACTCCCTCAACCTCCTCATCTTGAATTGCATAATTAAAACCTATTAGCCCATTTTAATTTGTTTTATACAAGCACAAGGCTTGTTAAGTTCAGTAAAAATACTGAGGGATTCCCAGAAGCTTACATGAAACTGATGCTGAAACATCGTAGTGCAACAGGTAATTTTGCCTAGTAGGTTCTCTGAGTCACTGGTTTAAATAATGGATTTTCTTACTCCTGGATTTCAAAAGTGGTAAGAAATGCGATGAAGATAGACTATCTACCACAGTTTCACAGTAGTACTCGACATTGTGCAGAGGTTTCACTGGGAGAACAGCCTCCCGTCAGTCCCCCCACCTCCAGACCAGTCTTGTTCTGCTTTCTGAGTTGTTTAACACTCAATTTCCACAAAGTCAGAGGAGATGCAATCTCTTTTCTATCTTCTGTGGATTTTTTTTGTCCTCTTGCTGATGTGCAGGGAAGTATGCACGATGTAAAACATTAATTCAGCCCAGCTAAAACTTATCTCTGAGTTGCTTTAATATGAAATACAATATTGGCTTCGGATGGGCATCCTGCCAAGATTCTTACTAAGGGGGAGAGAGTCGAGTTGAGTGTCACACTATTGCTGTTGTGGGGATTGAAAAATTGAGCAGGCTTGCTTTGATAGTGCAGTATGGTTTATAAGCTAGTCTTTCTCTGTGAATTCTTCACTACACTTCTCTGTCTACAAGAACAATAGATTACAATTTATCCTTTGCTGAAATCTTCAATGCCAGAAAAATACAGTACAAGGTGCAAGGCTGAAAAAAACAGAAAAAAAGACTCTCATTTGCAAAGCCCTGGATGCACAGGTAATAAAAGGACCAACATGACCATGGACAAGTTGATGGTCTCTATAACTAGCTGTATTTTGCCTTAACAACACTTGAAAACTTGCAGGGGGGGACACATACCCAAATATGGTATTTTTCTATGATAATCTACCCAAACTGCCTGCATTCTGTCTGAGTGTACTGACAACTCTGGAAAGGCTTAGCAATAAAGCAGGAAACAAAGGACGTGTTTCAGCTCAGCTTTGGTTTCTGAAACTGTGGGTGTAAATAACTTATGTTGTATTTGCAGATCCTCAGAAAAGTGTAGCACAAGAAAATCTAATGGCTTCATCCCTGGGGCTTAACAACAGGGTTTAAAACCCTTCTTGTGCAAATATTCTATCCTCATGCATCTGCTTATTTAGAAGCACTGTTCTTCTATCGAAAATAATATCCACAGTAGATACTTCCTTTCTAAAGCATGATGAGATGGACCGATAGAAAGCAGTGGATGCTCTGCTCATCACCACGCTTCCACAGACTCCAGCCTCCACAGTGGTGAAACTCCAGCCCTTGGAGGCTGCTGGGCTTTTTTTGCTCAGGCTTACAGAGCAGTCGGGCAGAAGCGTTAAGTGCTCCCAAAACAGATTCTGAAATGTGATGATGCTAAGGCCACCAGCTTGGACTGCAATGGGCGTACCACCTTGGAGTAAACACAATGCTGAAGCTCTTGTAGGCGTGGTGCGTAATACCAGAGTACAAACACTGCAGACGCATGCACGAAGCCAACAGCACACAGAGATCCTGGCAGAACTCTGTTTTTTAACTCGCATGGTAGAAAAACTGAAATGAGGATATCCACAGCCACTGTGGAACACTTGTGGGAAGCGCGCGCCAGGAAGGCACAAAGACTACTGAGTCTTCAGGTGCAGGTCAGGAACAAATTATGCTGGTCTTGACAAATAAATTCTTTTGGACATCAGGGAAATGAGGTCCTGGAACACACCGTGTAGTGTGGTAGTGGGAGCAAACATCTGAAATACTGTGAAGCAGTCAATGCTGCTTTATGCCTTACACCAAAAGCTGGAAGGTATGCTTGCAAACAAAATGAAAATTTCTTTGAGATAACGCCACCTGATGGTTTTAATTGCTTCTCCCTCTGGTCGTGTTCCTGCTGATAATCTAATGTTTGTTCTGAGCAGGCTAGAATAAGAAACTTCTTCATACTAGACGCAGGTCTCAAAGGAAAACCGGAGCTAGACTGGAGCTAAAACCAGGTTATATTCTCCTGGAATGCAAAAAGTGCTCTAGCTTAGGAACTGCAGTCTAAGAGCTGCAGGAGTATTATGAGGTGGTCCTCCAAAGCACTGTCATTTGGAAGGGGTGATCCTAAAGAGACTGATGTTCAAAACCAGCTTACTACAACTGTAAAAGCATAGTTCTCTAATCAGGTATTTAAAGACTTTGGCAATGCTGCACTGCACATATCTTTCCTAAACTCTCCATTTGAAACTCTTTGTCCCAGAGTCAAAAACATGACTGTGATAAAAGCAAAGTGAAAGCAGGTGTCATGACACCTCTCTTGAATAGTCTAACCTGAAGGTTAGATCATCCAAAAAGAGCAGTACCCTGCAGTCACCCCAAATTTACTGCAGGCAGCCAATTTCCCAAAATTGGTTACTCTATCATGACAAGAGCGCCTACCCCCAGAGAGGTCTGGAGCCCTGGCCCCAGGAAGATATACCTCTACAGCTGCTACTGGTAGGTAACACACAAATCCCAATGGGTTTGCCCCTTGCGGCTTGATCTAACGGCAATAGACTCAGCTTTCTTTAGGTCATCGTGCAGTTTGCCACAGAGCAGTAGCT
>Ga0065711_1028493_pt1 | contig 40888 bp, 15 predicted proteins | sample Hoacrofraction12_FD_59098 | JGI IMG/M metagenome (GOLD analysis project Ga0065711, IMG submission 59098) | Hoatzin crop microbial communities from Cojedes, Venezuela - Epithelial fraction 12 v2 (version 2) | ecosystem: Host-associated > Birds > Digestive system > Esophagus > Crop | place... | reverse complement strand
ACTGCTTTAAAAATGTACCTACCCAGTGTTATCCTCAATCGTCCCTAAAAGTTACCTCAACTTCTACCCGTTTACTGTGCCTTATGTTTTTTATTCAAGTTTATAGCATATACTCTTTAACACTACTGTACAATATAGAATAAGAATAGCGATAGAATTTTTAAGATTGTCATATTTTTGCTGATTTACAAATACATTTGTTTAAGGTACCTTATGTTCGTAATCGTAAGGTTTTAATATTTACATTTTTTAAAATGTAGTTAAGGTTAATTAAGGTTAAGTCTGGCCAGATATTAAGTTTAAGTCTTAAGGTTAAGTATTAACACTTCTATATTTTATATTAACCTATTTAGTTAAGCATAAGGAGGGGGGAAATGTGGATAGTTAGGGCTTGGCGGTCGGAAGATATCGCGCTGTATGGAAAGGTAGGCCCCCCCCCTCCTCTCCTGATAACCAGTAGTGTCTAGCCCATGATGTAAGCAGACGGAAGTGACGCTGTAAACCTAAGCTATATAATACTGTGCTACTCATCAATAAACGCCATTTGCTGTCCACCACGTTGGTGTCTGCGAGCTGATGGCCCGAGCGGCCGGGGGGTAGGTCGCCGTGCCGTTCCAGAACCAGGTCACCACGCCAACAAAGGCAACAACATGATCTTCCTGTGGGAGGTCATTGAGCTGTATTAGGTCGGCACCTCCTGAATGGTGGCTGAGATTTTGAGTTCTGCCTCTGTTACTATAGACAGGCTATGGTATACAGTACTAGAATTCTTTGTTCAGGAGAGGATTACCAAAACTTTTGTAATAATTACTTTACCAAGAGCTATATCACTTAAGACCTTAAAGAACTGGTCCACATGATTAAAAGCACTGTAGAAATACATCATACAACACTTCATCTTTTGCATATTTGTAGAAATTCTACGTCGACTTTGTATATAATAAATGCTTGTCTTTATTGATGGCATCTCAAGCAACACTTTCATTAAAGGACAGTAACAATTAATAGTCTAATTTTATTTTAAAAGGATCTACGTTTAAAAAACACCTGGATATTGTAGATAATAATGTAAGAATATTAATTTCCCAACTTGTTTGAAGGCGAAGAATGTTCACCTTATAAATACATGAAAACAAAAGTTCACTTTTGCATTGGGAAACTTTGAGTAAAATTTATGCAAGTGGGTATATGAATATCATTGCAAGATACTAGTAAAGATAAAAAGCAGACACATGTTTAGAGCAGGTTCCTACAGAAGGGAAAATACTAACTGGTCATTTTTTTCTGTAGTTCTTGCTTACTCATGACATATGGGTTTGATAGTATGTTCTTCACCTCCTCAGTAACTTTGATGTGGAACATAAAAGTGCCAAGGCATGAGGCAGTGTGATTGTAATGTTTAACCTTTTCCTCCTCACTCTTCCCATTCATCTTTCTCATAATAACATCAGTATCCAAAGAAATGAAGCAGAAACTCTTAGTCTAAAAATCCACACAGTCACTTACAGCTTGGCACTTCAGCATCTGCCTTCTGCAGCACTAGCAAATGGATTCATTTACCAAAATCATATTTGGTTTCAGCTCTCAGCCTGTCTGTAAAAACAGGTCCAGCTTGTGGAAAGTGAAGCCTTCATAATACTTTTTATTCATGTAACCCGGAAGAAAGGGCTCTTACCATTCTCTCACTAAAATCCAACTGTTTTCTTCCCTCGCTAACAACCACTGCGATGTGGGATATTATGTAGCACCACCCCTTCTTGTCCAGCTTACTTACGGCTTACATGTCAAAGAGAAGTGGTTGCCAGAGTTACTGAGCCACCTCCCCAATTTAACCTTTCCCCCACTTAATCTTGCACACATTTGAGTCTGGAAATATGGCACAGAGAGTTGACACAGTCTGCAGGCTTGCTGGCAGGCAGCAAGGCGGACCACAAGCAAGGTCACCAGGCTAGAAACCTGTACGGAGGTTGCTCTTTCAGCAACACATGTCCCTCCACTACACTATCGTCTGTTACCCAATCTCTATAAAATATAATATATAAAGGATAAATTAGAAACCAGAAGCAAATTACTTCTGAGTAAGCAGTCTATCCTACCCAATATTATTGTAATATTGGAAGAGAATGTCACTGAATATCTGCAAAATAAGAAAAGGCTTATCTATAGTATTACAACATTTTTTTTGTTGCTGTTTTTGTTTGACCTGCTTCAGGGATGGAGGGAGATAAATCATCCTTAATATCAAATCTTGGAAGTAGGAGCAAATAGGCTGTATGTAATTACTGATACAATTCTTGCTTGCTGCCTATTATGGACATTCCATAAGATAACTCAGTAGTTTTAGAGCACTTCAAGTTTCTTTCTCAGCTTCAGAATATTTCACTATGTCTCTGTACTCATAATAGTTTGATCCTGAGGTTTTGTCAGAAGTCTGAGATTGTATTTGCTCTCTTGCCTTTCTTTGCTGTGATCAGGGAAAGTGGTGTTCGCATCAGAAGAGGAACAAGGAAGATGATAATGAATAATAAGCCTCTAAAGTACATGAATATTGAGCCAAAAGAAACTCGGAAAATAAGCATAAAGGTATAATATTCTCAATATATAGCAAGTTTCTGATCCAGTTGGTGTAGTAGAGACTTGATGAGATAATCCATATGACTGGAAAATTAACATAAATTGAAAAGGCTTGTTCAAGAAATGCAGAAAGGGAAATAAAGGATGACAATCACTAATGTATATATTTGCTGTAGGTCAACACTTTAAATGAAGACATCTCTGCTGAAAAACTGAGCAATGATGAAAATAAAAAAAGCTGTGCATGTCTATCATTATGTAGGTGTAACATAAACCAGCAAACCAAGATCATGTGAATAAAGGAATTAGCAGATTCATGCAGAGTACTAAAGCCCATGATAATGAGGGATATTAGCTGTTCAAACAATTCCAGGAATAGAGATTAATTCAGTCTGTCCAGCAAGCTTCTAGAATCCATTGACAGCAATTGATTTAGAGGTAGAAAAGAAAGTGTTTTGTATGTTTTACTCGAACTAGGAGGAAAGAAATGGCTGAGAATACTATTCTTAGAAGGCAGTTCAGAGTAGCAATGAAATGATAATGTTTGCAATTTTTAAAATGAGATAATTAAAAAGTGTTATGGACTTCAGGAAAATGGAGTTGAGTAAACTACATGACTAATAGATAAGCTTTCATAAGGAGCTTGGTCAGAGAAAAAGACTAAAGGAGACCTGGACGTTCTGTAAAGAAAAAAAAATACTGAAGCCATGGTTGGATGATAAATTTTTCTCATTGCAAGTGAGACATTGAAATCATAACACAACCCCCTGGAAAAAGATACAAATTCTTCATTGACTTGAGCACAAGAGAAAAACCTGTACTGAAAATTAGATGAGGTTACAAAGGAAGAGTATAAAATCGTAGGAGAAATGCATGGGGGTAAATTTGAAAAGATCAAAATAGAAGATCAATGTTACTACCATGGAATACTAAAAACAATGAGCAATCTTCCTATAAGTGCATTAGTTTTAAGAGGAAGACCTAGAAAGGGACTTGTCCACTTACTCTGCAGAGAGTTTTTAATGACTGTTTTACTCCCATGTTTAGTTGTAGCAAGGTATGGTTAAGATAGCAGGTAGACAAGTTAGAAAATTTCACATCGGGCTGAAAAACTGTTGGAAACATGCATTAGTGAGATCTCTAAGCAATTACAAATTATCTGTTGAAAATCTTGAAGGATGTGTGAGCTCTCAGAACCCTAAAAAATGGCAAATTCAGTTGATCTTTTAAAATGGCAAGAAGTAGGAGGCCAAAGATTTATACATCAGTCAGCTCAATTCTGACTCCCAGGAAACTTTTCAGAACAAAGCTAAAAACTCCTGAGAACATAGTTGATAATAAGCAAAGTGTGGATTTGTCAGGAGTAAATGATGTGCTGCCAAAGCATAAAGCTAAATTCCCCCTACTTAAGAAACACTGGACAGGATGACCCCCTGCATTTTTAGCCCTTTGAAACTATGATTCAGAGCGGTATGTCTATTTTTTTCAACAGAGAACTCAGTTTCCTGGCAAAGTGATGCAAAACAGGTAAACAACAAGGAAGGAAATGCCCATCTAGCTGTATTAAAGTCAGATTTTGGAAATTACTATTGCAGATTAAGAAAATGGTTTGTATAGTAGCATTTTTTAAACTTGTGAAAGGTAGTTCATTAAGTTATTCCTAATAGAGGAGATGTTATATATCTTTAAATCTCCCAGCGCAACCTTTAATTCTCTGTAATTTTCCCAGTTGCACCCTTCTTTTCAATGTGGAGAAGGGAGACCAGAAATGTTTATAAGGTGTTTAAGATTCAGTTGCACAACAGGGCTGTTCAGCAGCATAATGATGTCCTTTGTTTTGTTTTCTTCTATTTCTTTCCTAATAGTTTCTTAAACTCTGATTGCTTTTTTGAACACACCAAGCTGATATTTCTGGAGAGCTATCTATTAAAATCCCAAGACCACATTACTGAGTAATAGAGGTTAGTTTAGAGGCCAGCACTTGAAATGTCAAATAAGGAGGATTTTTTTCCCTTATTACATCACTTTATATACCCACATTGATTTTCTTTTGTTACTTATTGTCTTTTTTACTCAGTAGCAAAGATATATCTGGCTTTCTTCAAAGCCTATATCTTTGCTAACCTGGGTATTAATTCTTGAATAATTTATATTGTAACCAGATACTGTCACCTCAGTAGTTATCAACTTCTTAACATTATTTAAGTATATGATAAACAACAGCTTTTCCAGAGATATCTCTTTTGGATTCCACTATTGAGCTCTTGCCAACATGAAAGACAACCGCCTATTCATAATTTTCTGTAAGAAATCAGTACGAGTAGAAGAGGTAAACTAAAGTAATTGATTATTTATTTTTACCTGATTCAGAAACAAGCATGTACCTTGTTTCTTGCAAGGTAGGTTATCATACAACTTCTCTACCAAACGAAAATATTTTATACTTTTGGGAAACAAAGTCTGTAAAGCCCCATTGAGTTTAACTAGCCTTTGGGAAAACTAAATCCCTTTCTTCATGGCTGTTGAAATATAATCCTTGATGTAACAGTGGCAGTGTGTTCATTCTTATTGTAAGGTTATTCTTGTAAAAATTAAGTGATATCTTTAGCGTAGACTGAGTTATTAAGCACACACAAGCCAAAGAGAGCTGCAGCAACTTTGAGAGATCTATGCTTAATATTTAGTATATTTAGCCAACTAGCAATTTTAGTTTCTTCTGCAACCTTAGGTGTGTATGAACAAGTGGAGAGAGTTTAAATACATCTCTCCACAACAGGAGAATCTAACAGTAGCAAATCTGTTTATGAGAACAAGGACACTTTCAAATTACGGGCATGGTTTAATTCTGTAGGTAAAAGGAAAAGTTCTGAGCCATGGGGGAGGTGAGAATCACACATAAACAAATTCAGCAGAGATGTACTGTTATGAAATGAAGGAATGTCAAAAGAAAGTCACATCTAAACCAGACTGTAGTCAAAACATAGATACGAAACACCTATGAATTCAAAATATATTAAACAGCATATAATTAATATCAACTTGCCTTGAAACCAAACATAAATAAACAAAAAATTGTAACTATCAATAGTCTGCACATATTTCATAATACTGTGACAGCAATATCAGACAAAATGTACAAGCATTTTGCTAAATGTGTGAGCAATATGATCACCAAAGGGCCAAGGAAGGGTGTAGTTGCACTAGGAGTCATCCAAGAAACAAAAAGTTGCCAGACAGAGGATAAGTGACTGCAAATAGACAAAACATCCTCCAGAACACACAAGGATGTCTGACAGGACAAAAGAAAATGATACAAGCAGAAGCAAGAGCAGAAGAGAACCCCTTGTTTGTCAGGGGGCAATAGCACTGAAATATCAGGGAAGAAAAAAGATGAAAGAAGACGGTTACACTTCAGTTTTGACTAGTCTCATAGATGAGCTCTTACACTGAGCTGGTCACCTTCCACTTCAACTGGGAGCCACCAAGGACCATAGCCATCAATGCTACCTGTACAGCATCAGCCCTGTGGCAATAGGTACATACAGCTAAATTAGAAAATCAGAGTTAACAGTTTTGTACACATAGTGATGATCTATATTGTGTGAGATTTAACTATGAGCACCAAGTGTGTTGTTAATGAACAAATTCAGTAAATTTTCATTTTGAAGTTTTAAATTGACTTGACTTCTCTGTCTTCCACACATTCCCATCACAGTGATTTCTGATTCTCTGAATAGAGAGATATATACACATATATACAGTTTTCTAACTTCAGTAAGATCCAGCTACTGTCTGTTCAATCATATTATTAAGGAAACAGCATAATATCCATTAATATTGATTATATCAGAATATGTTTCAAAGTTGATTTCTCTCCATTTATATCTATTGCATTTTTGCAAATGCCTCACCACTTTTTGCTGGCCCACAGTGTAGAACAAAGGTTTGTGCTGCTTTGCGAACACACAGGAAAGCATCAAATTTTCCTCCATCTCCAGCTGAACTATCAGTTCCAGTCTGTGCACTCATCATTACCCCTAGAAGTTGTGACTGACAGGCTGGGCTGATGTTTGGAAGAAAGGTTATAGTAAAATCAGGCAGCTTGATATACAGAGTGGAAATTCTCCACGTGGCAGTTTCTCACTTGGTCAGGTCTGCACATTCTCTCTGAGATAGCTGGAGTTCACAAAAAACAGGAAAAAAAACCAAAAAAACCCAAAAACCCACAAAAAACCCACTGAGAAACCCCCCCACAAAAAAACCTCCAAGAATCCACTTCATGTGCAACTCCAGGCCCATCAAACAGCAATACCTCCCGTCAGACTATTAGCTTGCCACTGGCAAAGCAGCTCAGCCGCAATATACAGTCTGTACCTGCTCCATGTGTTTATTTTCTTTTTGTTTGAACGATGAAATGATATACATTACATCAGGTCTTGAGTTCATAGTGCTGCTAAATCACACTTGAGGGAACAATGAAAACAGTGCCTATTTAGTAAATATATGTTGTTATTTCATATCTAATTGCTTCCAACGGGATCCTAAATGCATCCCATGGAGAGGAGGGAGTACATAAGTCACAAAAGGTAGAAAACATCTGAGTGATGCATATATTTCTCATGAGTCATCAATAAAGCTCTAGAGCAACAGTTCTTTTTGTCACTTTACTGCCTATTGCTACTGCTAGATGAATGACGGAGTGAGAAGAACAAGGGACAAGCCCAAGGAGCAAATAGCAAAAAAAAAAAGCACCACTAGGAATTAACACATTTCAAATTAAAGCATAAAAGAGATTTACATTTCCTAACTACTTGATAAATAACACTTAGAAATACATATCTGGACAGAAAGGGTAATAAATTCCACTGTTCTTACAGGAACACACCGTATTCATGCTAGTTCCATTTACAGTTTATTTATTTATTTACAGTCCTACAAACACCTACTTATAAACTTTCAGGTTCTATACCTACACACTGAAGACACTATGTCACAGTCTTCTGCAAATGCACTGAGTCCCAGGAGTCTGGTCTTATTTCAAGGCTAAAGCTCTGAGTTTTTGACTGTTTGATGTTATCTGTGTTTTTCTCTGCCACAATTTCTGAAAACTCTGCTAGTTTCCACATATCTAAGATAACTGATATGAATTGAATCTTACAGAGTTCCTCACAAAAATAGTAAACATAAGCCTCTCACCACTCCCTGGTTCCAGTAGATGTACAAAATAGGCTTGTATCAGAAGCTGAATATGGACGTTCGGAGGACCTGGATCTCTAAGTGAAGTCAAATATTTCTAGAGAACTTCAGTAACTACAAGTTCTCAGGTTCTGCAAAAGACCCTGGGAGACAGAAAAATTAAGTAAGCAATATTTGTCTCATTCTGCAGCTCTCAATCACAAGTCCCCACACAAGCCTGTCACATTCACTTGCAAAACAATCACTAAACAGAAAGCTGCTTTCTTTACCTCTGGATCACCAAGATAGGCTTAGTGTTTTAAAGGGAAACCATTTCATGTCCATTTTAAATTCTTTCAGGAATGGTTCACCTTGGCCAGATAAACCAGGCTTTAGTCACTGATCTGTGGCAGAAGTCTCTCTTTTCTCCAAGAGAAATGAGATGGTTACAGGTAATGAGGTTGACTGCGAGACAGCTTGGGCTACCCAGGACTGAGACATTTGCCATAATTGGGTTCACCTGTGAACTAAGGCCAGGAATAAAGGTGATGCACTGCTGGTATCCTGCCTGGTCCTGTATAAGCATGTAGGATCCTGGGAGTGTCTTTTTAAAGCTTGGCTGTCATATTTCTAGAGAGATACCCTTGCTGCAGGTAGAAATGTTCAGGTATCGTCAGTGTGAGGCTTATTCCAGTTCTGATATTCTCCATGAAAGAAGTTAATGCTAAAGACATGCAGCATTATCATACAAATTTGCTGCCTTTCTGAGGCAGAGGAAAGAAAAGGATGTTCCATAATACACAGAAGATTATACCAATATTTCCAGTTTTGAAGATTCCTTTTTCACCATTTGAAGATTCCTTTTTCACAGTCAAGGACTTAAGATTATTTTAGGACTATAAAAGGCAGTCAGTCCAAAGTCATTACTTCTTTCTGTTATTATTTTCATTCCCTTCCTCACTTAACATGGGCCATTTGCCAGACTGAATTAATGAGCACAGGGGCAGCAACTAAACGTCTTCACCAGGAGGTTTTGTTCTCAAGACCTCTCAAAGTAACAAGGACTTGCATTTGTAGAATAAATATATAGTCTGGTACACCATTTATCTTCATTTGGTAACATTCAAATTCTATCAAAGCAATACAGCATTACACTAATCAGTAAGAATGATGCTATCATTATGTTGTTCCAGTGGCTACAAGATAATTAATGTTTAGTGATAAACACATTCAAAATAACATTAATTACGTTATTAATGACTTTAATTAACTTCAAATGCTTCTGTGTTTTCCGATAAGTTCCCTATATCTAGGAATAAAGCTGCATGCATTTTCCAACTCTGTCTTTTCCTGCTGTTTTTTTACTGCAAAGATCTAGCCTGAAATCTGAGAAGGCATCTCTGGAAGTTAACTGGATCTTCTTTCTATTAACTATTTGATTCTGGCTTTTTTGTTTCTTTTTTTTTCACTATATAACAGCAAAATTTCAATACCAAAGTAATTAGATGGATTTATTTCAGTATGTTTCACCGTATTTCTTCTGTACTGCATGAAGTCAGCCTTGAATAAAGTTATTTCATCGTAAGCAGAGAACAAAGCTAAACATTGCCTCTCTAATCACTTCAAAAAGTCATTTAATGGTCTTGGGGAGATTTTTTTCCCCTGGTGTTGCAAGAACCAACCTGAAACTGCCATAGTCTTCCTGCATTATTTGCCTTTTGGGAAACAAATTAGAGACAAATTTTCTTCTTGTCTTCCCATCACTTCTCATTTAAAAGTACTTTTCCTTCTAAGCAAAAATTTTTTTTGTGTGTGTGAAAACAGCTCTGTTGACAGTACCATGGAGTTTCTTTACTGATACACAGTGGAGAACAGAGGTCCTAGGTAGTCCAAGCTCCTTTAAAACACTTGCTTCAAACATGAAAGCCTTACAGAAAGAGAGAAAAGCCCTATTGCTGTGTTTTCTGGTTATGGCTTCTCTCGTAGAAACTGTCTCAAAACAAAGATGATTTGGGAATAATTAAGGAGATTTTTAAGTCACTGTGGTAATGGTGATGGAGGAAGCATTTCAGCAGCATTATAGTCAGACCCGCCAAAATGTACAAAGAGATGAATTTAGTGTTCCTTAAGATCAGCTCTAAGCTGATTTAAATTCAGTAACCTGAATTATAAAACTTCCTTTTCTGCTGCTACTCATCCTCTTTTTTTTAGCTAACAAGCTAAAAAAAAAAAATTAGTTCTGATGTTTTATGTGACCTCAGAACTCCCTGAAGATGGACATACCTTATGTGAAACTGATAGGGTGTGGAGGTCTTTTGCAAGATGGTTCTGGCTTTAATAAAGGTCCTATGCATCACTATTTCAGTTCTACACAGTCAAAAAGAAAAGCTAAATACCTGGGGTCAAAATTCAAAAGATCCAACATCCTGACTAAAAAGTAGTTTAATATACCACAGAACACAGAAATAACATAATTTTGCTCTTCTCACCCTTAATCAGAAGATCTTTCAGGGCTTTAGAAAATTGTCTGTCTGTGCACAGAATCCAAGATCTAGAACTTTATCCCACCTAAAATGCTTAACTATTTATATGGATTGACATGACATCAGTAGCAACGATTAAGCATGCACGTTTTTAAAGTAGACTAAAGTTGATGGTGAGAGAGCTCAGAGACATGCTTGCTGTAGCGAGTAACAGAGCTCTGGAAGGGCTCTGAACCACATCCGACAGTTATTTTCGTTTTGCGGGCAGTCACAAATCTCAGCACAAAGAAAGAGCCACCTGGAACCCTGATTCCCGAAATAGAAAAGTTCTGAAATCCAGATGAAGCCTAAAACAGTGACTGGTTTCTCAATCCCAGTTAGGCTTGGGTATGTAATTATATTACAAGCTGCTTTATTTGTCAAACTGAAGAAGCATGACTTTGAAGTGGCATAGGATTTTTTAAATCACCTTCTGTGGTATTCACAAGAAATGAGAACATCCTAGGGGAGATAGAGCTCTGTAAGCCCAAATTTATGATAGGTTACCTAATTTGGTGTAGGGTGCCTTCACAGAGTAAATGCAGTGCCTATGTCCTTCATCAAATCCATCGAAAAGAGAAAAGCTAGGTTCAGTGGGGTATCAGCCTAACGCTCCCCAAAATAGTTTCTATTCCATTAGGGAAAATTTTCAAAGAAAGTACTAATTTCATACTAGACAAGACAAAATAGTGGAAACTATCCCACAAGTTATAAAACTGCCCTGGCAGGGACCTGAACTATTTTTCATCTTTTTCTTTCAGAAAATGGAAGCCCTAGAGATAAGGAGCTCCTTCCTTTTTTATGTGTGTGTAAGTGATCAGAGAATGTGAGAGGAAGAATGTAAATGAAAACCGAACTTCTGACACCCAAAAGCAGTTCAATGATCACAAGTACAGAGGCTCTAGAAATACCACTACTTGCTTTTTAACCCCAGTTCCCCAAACTCAAGTAGGACACCACTCTCCCTTGCATCAAACTAAATATGAAAACCTTACAAGTACACCTGCTTCACATCACCTTGATCGTTCTGGATGCGAGACAAACATAAGGGCTCTTTCGCACCCAGTCCAGGGTCAAATCAATGTTCTAGGGGTGCCTTTCTTTTCCCAGTGGAATAAATCAACAAGCCTTAGAAAGAAGTACTTGACTTCTTATTTTAGTGATCCTAGATATGTAGACGAGAACTGCATGAGAAATCCCAAGAGAAAAATATAAGACGTGAAAGATACCGTCTTTGAGTATTTTGTGGTGATAATCTTTTGTGACCCAGTAGAACCTACATTTTTCCACTGTGCACAGCTAATGTGGTTGTGTTAGGGAAGCTTAAAACTATATTACTTTCATTAGTGGCTCTTTTCCCTCTCATTGGTTTTGATATCTACCTCTTATGATTTCTCTTAAATCAGGTCCTGATTCTTCAGCTTGTCCCCAGCAAACAGAGCTTTGCATGGAAATCCACTGAAATTAATTAATTCACTTAGATAAAGTGAAGAGGCAAGGTCTAGGATCTTTAACTGCTTGGAGACAAGGTCCGTGTTTTCAGATAGGTCTGTACAAGGCCATAGAGTGGAACTGAGGATATGATTTTTACAGTAATGCAAATAATGAATAATAATAACAAAAGGAATGTATGTTAAAGTCCTCCTTTAACAATGTTGGCTGCGTATTTGTATTTTGCAGCTTAGCAATGATAACTGATTGAATCAGTGCTTGCTTTTGTCTCTGATAGATTCATTCGTAGCTATTTATGAGTTTAACATTGAATTTTGGCACATGGAACAGAAACAGAAGAGTTTGTAAATCCATCCTGACATATGCTCAATATTATTTCAATGCGTCTATTTCAATGCTATCAACCTCATTGTGTCAGATTTTAGAAACTGCAGTTTTACTTCCACGTTACAAAACCAGTTTTGTCTGGAAGACTTTCTCTACTGTTGTAGTTTGACAGTGTATGTTAAAGTGAGAGACTGAAATCAGTGATCGTGAGTCAGTTCCTGGCTTCAGTGAACCTGGGTTTTATTCTCACGTCAGAAGACACTTTCCCCTAGACTTGACAGCGCACTTCAGCATTCTTCTACAGATCTGCAATCTACACTTCTCCCAGGACTCTTAACAGCTCTATCAAATATTCTAACCCGCAGCCACAAATGCCGGGTCAGTGACCCAACTACCTGTTTCCTTTTACACCAGATTCCTCTGTTAAGTCCATACACTTTACTTTGATGGCAGAATCCATTACTGATCTAATCTCGGGGATCTGTAAAAGATTATTCCCTGAATATGGCATTTTTCACCTATTTTTTTAGTAGTCCAAGATAAAGCTAAGCATAAGTCCTTACTGAATTAACAGCCCAATTCCTTTACCTCTGGTTCCTGCCAAACCTTACCCTCCAGGTTCCAGGGCCTTTCTTCACCTGTCCCTGAAGTCCACATTATCCTGCTTTGTTAAACTTGATGCATGAGTTCATTTACGCTGGCCTATCTCATTACACTCAGCACTCTTTGAAAAAAGATATCCATATCACAAAGGAACCAACTTTCATTGCATGTTTCAAATCATCAGTGTTTCCACTGCCTGTCCATCACTAGGAAATTCATCACTCTCAATTAGAAGCCCTGCTGTTTTTTCGTCACAATATATGTTTGAAAATGGCTTTATTCAAAACACATCCCCTCACAGCTTATGGCTAACAAACAACAGGTTCTCAGGGGAGACCAAACTGACAGGGTTGGAACCTCGATAATAAAAGTTTAATTACTACAAGCAATGATGGTATTTAATAATTGTGATCTCACTGGGAACAATTTCCAAGAAGAATCATTTTTGCTTCATTACAGAGTGTGAGTGATGATACCAATAAAGGCTCACGTGAGGAACTCCACAATTCCCAGCCTGCTTCCCCAAAAAAAGATTAATTATCGTTCCACAAAACACTGAAGCTCGGAAGCCAGTGAGCAAGGATTTCAATTGTGCTTGGAAGGATTAACCACTCACTGTAATATAAGAGATGATGAAGAAAATTAGGTACCACTGCCTACAGGATGAGGGAGAGACATAAATGGTCCATACTTTGTCAGATAGGAAAACAAAACCAAACTAAACAAACCTGTACTCTGGAGATGAAGAGAGTAGCAAGCTTAGGAAATCAATTGCCTTTGCAATGAATAATTTCAGAATTCCTGCGACTCTTTTCTTTTTTTCCAGCTGAGCAGACATGCGACTAATGCTGCTTTCTCTCCCATCAATAAGAGAATAAACATATGAGTCCATTCAGTGTGAGATGTAGTCTGAAAATTAAAGCCTGCTGTTGTGAGTCCTGAAGGCTGGGAAAGGAGCCAAATGGGAGCAGATCAGACCCAAACTTCCTTCAAAGTCTGATTCAAATGTCCTGTTCAGTAAAGTGGAAGATACCTCTTTTATTTTCTTGATTTTAAGTGAATTTGGCTTTCTGGACAGGTGTTAGCATAGGGCTATCTAAAAAATTTTAAGCATGGTGCCTTAAAAAAGATTTAGCAGGGAGTCTTCTTAATGCACTATTGGTTTTTTTCTTTTTGAAACTTTTGCCTTCTTCTCTGCATATTTTTGAACTTCTTTGTGGAAATGGCTGATGGGAAATCCTCTGCCAAAACATTTAAAATGAGAATGAAATATGTTAAACAACATCCAGTGTGCAGTGTTTCAGCTCAAAGAAAAAAATGTGAAAGACTGCTGTTGACCTGACTGGGTAAAGCTGTTCCATGGCATTTATAGGAATAGGACGGTCTAGGCTCCTACAGCTATAAAAAATAACTGACATTCATGAATGAACAGGGCTGGAGAAACAGAAAAAGGATGAGTTCTGAGATTGGTGTCAAATTTACATTCACAACCAAACTTTGTTGCTAATTGGATCTGGTTCTTTTGTTCAGCCTAGTGTAAAAACAGATTTTACTATCATTTGAAGATGGCCCAGTCTAAAGGAGGGTCTGCTTCAGACATTGAATGAGTGGGAGAAAGATGGGACAGGACACCTTTCATCACAGAGCACAGGTTAGGGGAACTAGGCAATGAGGAAGATGCTCTGAATGAAAATGATAGCCTACATCCCACAAGTTTGTTGAATCAAATTCTAAGAGATTCAGTACCTAAAATTAAGCATATCTTTTTACCCAGTACATGAGCCAGGCTATAGCATGGGAAATGCCATTTGCACGCAGAAGAGCTTTCTAAGATGCTGTAAAATAGCTGGTCTTTGCAGAGAGAAGCCATTTAATGCATTTTGAACACATGCAGCATGTTGGCCATTTTAAAATCAGCTATCTCATCATAAGCTGTGGGGAGAGACATCTAGGAACAACACCAGGCATACCAGAAACGTGACGACAGGGCTATCTTGAGACTATGTTTATGCCCATATCCTGCTTTCTAAAAAGAACAAAAATTAAAGCAAATCATACTGAGGAAACCTCATGGACATGTTTATGGAAACATGAAAGAAAGGGAAATAGTAACTGAAGGTGGACTCACCAGCTCACAGTGATTCTCAGAAAGAGCTTTATTTTATTCCAGAGGATAAGGGTACAAGAATTATGATTTTCTGCATTGGTAAGAATACATTAAAGTGAATACTATAGCTTGTTGTTTAAAACAAAACAAACCCTCAAAAAAGCCTTTTATATAATGGTGAACTTATCTTTTCATTGGAGAAACGCTGAAAAGAAATGAGGAACACCAATTATCCCAGAAAGAGTGAAAAGTGTATAATTTCACAGCTGATGGAGAAAGATGTCCAAAGAGGCAGTTAAAAAAATAAAATAAAAAATAAATAAAAGAAACTAAGTCATTACAACTATGAGAAAAATCAATGTTCACATTTTAAATTTTGTAGACCACATGGGCTTGTGTGGAATGTCTTTTCTGAAGCAGAGTAAACCTTTCCTGCTTTTCTACTTACTACTCTTGTCCAGCATTTGGTTATTTCCCAGTCCAGCATCTACCATGTTCTTCATAGGCACATCCAGGTCATTTTTCAGTTCGTGTTTTGTTCATTATAAATATTAAGGGTGAACTAAATATACTAAATCCAGAAAAGAAAATAATTCCAATCTCTGAATCCAAACCTACCTTGACTGCTTTTGATTCAGGACTAGAACTTGTTGGGTTTTTTTTAATAGTTGTATTTTCACAGGTAAAATTGAATACAAGTTTATACGTATAAAAGTTTATTCGTAAGTAAACTTCTTTGTCTGGGTTATGCCACTGCAAAGATGTATGGGTCTAATGGAACAAAACAGTGTTCTGTGTTGATCTTCACATTTTTTAAATCACTGTACAAGAAAAAGATAATTATCCAAAATAGCCGAAGTTAATAAATGAGGGGAATGTAATAGATGTATTGGAATATATTCTCAAGATCACAAAAGACTGGCATTTGTTACTGTGGTTTATGAAATCTTGCAGGAGACACTAATTTCCATTGCTCTGGATTAGAAGCATTTTCATACAAATAGGTAGCTGACGAAAGAGCCATAAACAAAGGTCGGTGAAAATGCAGATAAACAGCAGTTCATCACAGTGAGCAGGATGGGTTTAGCGATTACTATATTGATCACTACTAGCCTTGTTCTCATTTAGCAACTTCAGCAGCACAGGGAAAACAAGGCCAGGTATTTGTTTAAGTTAACTTATTTGGACTCTTTTCATGACCCTGTTGCATTTGCCTTTGCAAATATTCTAGGACATTGGTTTACTGGAAATCTTCCTGAAAACAGAGAATTTTAGATAAAGATAAATGCTTACAGAATACAAATCGGTATAAAAAAATCCTGAGTATTTTCACCAAGAGACGGGTTCTAAAGTTACTGCTAATCCAGGCAAAAAAAAAAAATAATCTGACCTCTGATAATAGCTTGTCCAATAATTTAGCAAATAGCTTAAAGGGAAGGAATTAAATCTTTGAGCAGTTTAGTTCTCCTCAAAGAACCTAGAACAATAATTATGCGAAAGTTACATTGTTGGGGTCGATGTAGCTTGAGAGTTAGCATGACTAGGCCGCTTAAGCAAAACAGCATAACTGAACAGGCCGCTGGAAAGGACAGCTAAGAATAACAATTGAGAAAGTTCTGATAGTACACATGATGTGGGTTAGCAAAAACAAGATGTGTTCAAGGACGTGCAGGCGGTCTGTTGCTATTAGCATTAGTGCATAGTTACCAATCATAAGGGAATATGGGGTGCGTGAACAGCGCGTGATTTATGTCTGTAGCCTATCCGAATAAGCGTGATCGTGTGTGCAGATATGAAAAATGTATATAACCACGCAAGCAGACCAATAAATCGGATTGACTGTGCATTGTATCAATGTGTGAGAGTCATTCCTGTCCCTGCATGGATGCTGAAACTCGGCATTACATCCGAGAAAATATTATCCTATTTGTCCCAAACAATGCAATTTGGAGTTCTGCTAGGTCATTCATATTCACATGAAAAGAAAACAGAGAACATGTCAAAGATATTGTTTAGTACAGACCTGTTTGTTTACTACACTCCTACACTTCCAAACTTGAAGAGTACACAATTTTGTTCCTCACAGCTTCTAAGTCTGCTCTTAAGTTGAGGCAGAAATTACTTCTATTCCTCCACAAGGACGTACTTTGCCTATAACATCTGGTACATTCATATATACTTACTAGTATACCCCTTTGCCACAGTACTTGTCAAACATGACACACCACCAAAGTCTACACGTTCGCTTGTTACTTTGTGTAGTGCCTTACAGCATCTTCTCTATCTCATTACAGAAATAGCTTAGTTGCTCCTCCAAAGATACTCAAAGAAAGCTGCCTTGTGCATTTTTCAGCTCTAACCAGGTCTGTAACTGTGAATGAAACAAAGACCTATCCTATCACTGACATTAACAGCTTCCAGAACAATGTTATGTTCATGGATAATTCAGAACAGAGAAAAAGAAAAAAATCTTCCAATAAATTATTCACTTCAAATTATTCTTCCAGATCTCTTTTACACCAGTGGCTAAATAATCTATCTCCATAAGATTTTTTTCCAAACCCATCACTGTAGTACTTAAGAACTAAAATAAACAATGATAGTTAGCAAATAATTTAGGAACAAATTGTGCCACATTGAATCCTACCTGGCTGAACATAATGGCTTGGTTTCACCTCCTTTAATTTCCATTTCCTAGCTGAAATATTCACTTCAGGAGCCTAGGCGCTCCTGTGCTTGTGAACAATCAATGGGGAATTCCAGACCATTTAGCCTACAATCAGAGTCTCCAAAAAAATGCTCCATAAAGCTTCCATATCAGCCTAAAATATCCACATTGTCTTGCATTATGAGGGCTCAGTAATGTCTTCAACTTGTCTTTCCACTAGATTTGTGAAAGGAGATGTTTCATCAAGCTGTCGCCATCTGCTCAGGGAGGCTGGATCCTGTGTGCCACTACACTTTTTGTTAAGTGAGATTAAACTGAGATCATTGCCTGTATTTAGTCTAGAGCATAAAATATCTTAGATTTTCTTTCTCATGAGCAGACTTTCATAGACTTGATTCTGTCCATTGACTGAGGTCAATGGTGATTTTTCATTGTAGGCTTTACCTGCAAAATACTCCATTAAAATGAGCATGGATTCAGGTATCACATGGTGCCATCTCAGGTATCGCACGGTGCCATCTCTTCCTCTGAATGTCACAACTTGGCTCCATTCATAGCCGCCTGCAGGCTTTGGTTCTTATCATATTTTCTAAATACAGTAGGAATTTAGCTTCAGCTGTGTTTTGGAAGCACCATGTTACCTGTGAATAACGCAAAGTAAGGAAGAATATGGTTTTGGCCCATGCAGCAGGAATTTTGAATAGACTTTCAACAGGAGGGATTGGTACTGTGGTATTATCTACTGTGTTAAGGCAGAAGCATCTGACTTTTGATTTGCCATTCACAGTTTAAGTATATGAGAATACAGATATAGCCCAGCCAGATACTTCCTTCCAGTAATTCAATATCAGCTTCTATTTGTAGTCAAATGAATTTGCCAATAAAATATTTTTTTAAGGTTTAACTTCTAAGACTGTTCTCAAGGCAAAATCTACGCTGAATTCTTCTGCAGCTGTATGATTTCCCTTTTCCTTCCAATAATTTTGTATCTTTGTTTTTAAATAGACCCAAGATTTTCCATAGTTAAGGTTAGGTCTGCTGGAACAATCTATTCTCAGCCCTTCATCTACCATTTTTTAAGAATGTCTTTGTAAAAGAATCTATGAACATAAGACTGTTTTTAAGCAACTGCTGTTATAAGAAACTGTGCAACAAATAATTTCTGTATTCACTGCTAAACTGAAATATAACCCCTACCAACTATTCCATGAGCTGCTTGAAATCTGGAATTCATATTTTATCCTCACTCTGGTAGGTGCCATGCTTTTTCTCAGCTATGCCCTGAATTGGGAAAACACAACTTTTCCTTAGGCCAACTTTTACTATAGACCCTCTACATAACATAGGCAGCACAAAAGTAATCTTCAAGTTTATGAACACAAATAATATATTGTTTTAACTACACTAGTCAGGTAAAATGCAATACCCTTGCTTCCAGAGCGGGTACAGCTATAATCATGCAAACATAGCTAGTCCATCAGAGCACTTTCCCCATCATAGTATAATATATATAGTAGTTGGAACTAGATGATCTTTAAGGTCCCTTCCAATTCAAACCATTCTATGATTCTATAAATACATTGCAGCAGCATATGAAAACCCTGGTTGTTCAGCCTGCAGAAGAGAAGGCTCCAGGGAGACCTTACTGCAGCCATTCAGTACTTAAAGGGGGCTTATAAGAAAGAAGGGGACAGACTGTTTAGTAGGGCCTGTAGAAATAGGACAAGTATTAATGCTTTTAAAATAAAAGAAGATAGATTCAAACTAGGTATAAGGTAGAAATTTTTTACAGTGAGGGTGGTGAAACACAGAAGCAGTTTGCCCAGGGAGGTGGTAGATGCCCCATCCCTGGAAACATTCAAGGTCTTGTTGGATGGGGCTTTGAACAACTTGATCTACTAGTAGAAGTTCCTGCTTATTGCAGGGGAATTGGACTAGACAACCTTTTAAGGTCCCTTCCAACCCAAATTATTCTATGATACTACTATGGTGCATCCACAGTAAGATTCATAGTGATATAATTATTTTAATAAGTAAAAAATAAAGTTGAAACATCTTACTTATCAACCAGTCAAGTCTGTACATTCACGAGTATAGGTCATTCTGGTTTAAATCAGTCTATCAAAGAAATCAGAAAATGATTCAAAATAGAACTGGCTGCATGGAGAGAGAGGGGAACTGGGAGGATATTTTGTCTCTTTAGCCCAAGAAAGAATCAGCTATCCCCAAACCATTCTTAACACAAGTTTGTTTAACCTTTTCATAACAATATCCAACCTGTGATTCCACAACCTCTTAAAGGAATCCTTTCTATTTCGTAAGTATCCTTGCAGTTCCCTTCACAGTGGTAACCTGAACCAATATTTAATCCTCACTTCCAAAGCAGACATGATAGGCCCTTTGCAAATCTTGCCAAGTGCTTGAAGAACATGTACTCTCAAATACATGAAACTTGCAAGATATTTCTCATATTTTCCCTTGGTCTTTTTTCCTCTAGCCTACACAAACCCTAATCTTTCTTGTTCCTAGACCTCTGCCCTACTGCTCTCTGGACTTTGTCAGTTGGTCTATCATTTACAGATTAACACTCCTGAAAGCAGTCCTATTCATGTATTATACAGTATTCCAAATTCAATCACAAATCTATTAGGTGATATGTTCATGTAAATTCATAGCATACATATGTACAGTTTACTTGGTTATGTTCCAATAAACTATATGTTTATACACTATATGCAATATATTTAAACGCTAATATAAACATCTTGTATGAATTAGTGGGAATTAATTTCTTTGCTGTAGTCAAACTTTCAAATGTAGCAGTAGGACGGGGAAGAAAGAATCAGCCAAAGAATATGTGGCTATAAAAACTGTCTTACAGTCTGGAAAGTATCTTTTGGAAAAAGCTGTTAAAGTCCTCTTTCAGAATCAGTTAAGAAAGTTGCTGTGGCTTGAAGCTAATTGCCTAGTGTAATCAGGACCCTACAAAGTCAATGATACTTAAAGGTATTATTTATTTTTTCTGTCTTTACTATTGGTAGATAGACATAGCGCATGACCTAAATGGTTGGTTTTGACTCTTGGACATATGGGCAATCAGCACTATTAATAATTAATGGATGAAAAATCTAATGCCAGCTAACAGTTTTCTTAAGGGTAGCTAGTACAGTTTAGTCTAACAATTATGTTTGAATTCAAATAGCAGTTCCCTTGCTAGAAAAAGTCTTCCCAACACACTACCCACACACTAAGTTTTCTAATAACTTGATTCTTAAGACTTTCAAGTCTAGAACCTGAAAGCTGTCTACTGAGATCCAGATTGCTGGGCATTTGAGAAAGTTCTGGAGCTATCACTTTGCTGAAGGCTAGCTGCAGAAGCTGCCAAGAAAATGAGTCTAATTCTGAGCTGTCATCCTGCCTGAGTAAGATTGATAGTATAATCAATAAATCTGTAAGGTAAAAGCACAAATATGTCTATCAGTAGTTCTTCTGACAAAAAGGCAGGAGTAAGAACTGCAGGCAAGAGCCAATAAGGCAACTTATTATGAATAAAACTGCTGATAAATGTTATCTCTGGCACTAAAAAGAGAACAAGCTACGCACAAAGCAACAACTCCCTCCGTAGGAAAAGTGGATATCAGTGATAGCTCTTCTTGAGAAGACTAAAAGTCTGTGTTTGCGTATGTGACTATGCAAATAAATTGAAACTGTTAAAATGAGAACAAGAGCATCAGGTAAAAATGCAATTCAGCAATGCAAGTCAGACATTTTGTATTGTTCTTTCTCACCCTTTTTTATATAAGGCAACAGAATTCTCAACAGCTGAGCAGGAAAAACATTTGTTTAAAGGATGTCACTACACAAGAAAGCAACATCTGCACAAATACTGGACCTGAAAACCACTACATTAATTTGAAACTCTCCTTGAGTTAACTAAATTTGCTGGCAGCCTAGTCTTGCTAGTTCAGACATAAAGAAGCTCCACTAACATGGCTGCCTTTTGGGATCAAAAATATTTTTTGTTGCAAAGGATGTGAATGTTCCAGCCTATTTAAAATGGATGACTGCACCAGGTTCCAAGTGCAGCATGCAGATATGCCCACAAATTACAGCAGCTTTAGTCCCATCCAGGGAGACAATAGGGATCATAAGCTCTATCGCTTTTGCTAGAAATTCTGTTTAGAACCCTTCACAGTGGTAAATACTCCACCTGAATTGGATAAAGATTTCACTTCACATCTAAATTCAGTTTTCACTAATCAACACCTTCAGGACACTGTCTCATTGGTAAGAGAGAAGAAGAAATAACAGTAGCATCATGTTTTGTTTATACATAAATACATACACACAGACATTCATAACATCATGCCTGGTAAGTCATACATTCTGCATCTTCCCTTCCTTCACATTTTTATTCCTTTTCTCTAATTCACTCATGATGCCCTACTCATATTTCGTATACCCTGCAGTTAAAAAGAATAGTCATGATTATTAGTGAAACAATCACAAAATATACAAGAATAATTCTTCATCACTTTCCTGTTCTTATTGCTGTAGGCGATGTTTCAATGATTCAGACTGCAGTCAATCCATGACAGGAATTATCACTGTATCTGTGACTACAAAGCCCAAGAACAATAGGGCCTATGATGACATGAGCCTTTAGACGTTGGATAAGGTACAAGGGAAAGTTATGTAGAAAAATACATGCTAAATGGTAAGCCTGTCACTTAGAGAGCCGGTGTCGTATGTTGTATGTGATTTCCATGAAAGGCTTGCTGTTAGCAAGAGTCCAAACTTCTAAGTTGTAGATATGATAATATTAGGAAAATCTCAGGACATATGCTTTATAGACTGTTGAAACTTTCATGAAAATATTGTAAACAGAGGAACAGCTACTCTGAATGGATGGAATTATGGAACATAGTAGGAATGACAACTCCTAGAAACACATAAGAAGAGAAAAATCTTCCCCTTCAAATGTCAGAGGCCTACCACGGAGAACCGAAAAGGAATACTAAACTATCATATCTCTTATTATTTGACCAACTTTAAATGAAATGACTTGCACTCTAACAGTGCCTATTTCATTTCAGTGTCTGGAAAGAGAGCCTAAGTTTATTAGCTCATATAGAGGAGTCTATTCACAAACAAAAGGTGAGAGGAATATCACTGTTGTGGACTAGATAACACAGAAAAATTAGCAAATTTAGTAGAAACATGAGTTGATGACTCTGAAACTACCCTATGAAGTCATCAATACCTGCTTCTTCTAAATTGCTTCAGTCTTTTCTTGGACCCGTTTATAGCTATCAAATCTGCCATCTCCCCAATATTAAATTTAAACTCCAAACTACATACAGGATCTCAACAAATTCCCTTGTCCTACACAAAAGGAGTGGTTTGGCACAGGCTATCTGAACGTTTCAGTATGGTACAGTGCTACATGAAAAGAGTAAGGAGTCAGTTGCCTATTCTCTTGGTTAGACTGTCTGAGTTCCTGGTAATGTCAACACGACATTAACATAATTTCTGTACATTCTTTCAGCAAAGCAGTAGAATGAAAAGCCATCCCTGAAGTCTCAGGCCCATTAAGTTTTTCTAACAAGGTCACTGGCTGATTATACAAGCAGCACACTTTGACTGAGAGCCCTTCCACAGCCATGTGCTAAAGACCTAACAGTGCTTGCTCTCGACTGGCAGCTTGCTCTTTACTCAATGTCCTTCTCCCCTTTCTCAGTATTGCCTGCAGAGCGGACTGTCCAGAACAGCAATGAAGTGATCCAGTTGTTTCAGCCCTTCCACTTGAATTCTTGAGTGATTTCAGACAGGCCAGAAGGCTCTGCCCAGCATGCAGACACTCTCTGCCTATTTAGCTCCTCATGGCCTCTCTCAGCTAGTCAAGATACACATAGATAAAATGACAATATTCATCTCTTAATGTTCTAATTCACCTACAGCTGAAATAAAGCACAGCAAAATAGTGGGATCATGCCAATGTGCAACTGCTTTACTGTGTATTGTATGAGGCTACAATATCCTACATCTTTGTTTGCTTATCTTTTCTCTGCTCTTGGCCTTCTTCATTTGTCATGTTGCCAGAAGAGAGATGAAAGTACCAGCATCCTGGCAACTTTCCAGGTTGGAAAACTACAGCCTGACTACCTATATTCCCCAGATAGCTTCAACTGTACAAGCTATTTTTTATCCCTTTTCTTACAAACCTTACTTGCTGCGCTGGTGCAGAAGTTTTGCTGCATTTCCCACAGAGGAAGGACTTTCTGGAAGAGTGCACGAAGGGTCACTTTCAAATGAGAAGAGCTATAGCAGACCGTTATGCTGAGGAAGATGAAATTAGAAGGTAAATCCTAATGGCAATTTATTTGACAAACATGGATCTTTTTCCACCCCAATTTTACCAGGAACACTTGATGATTTTTTCATATGTATCTATTGTGTAGGATTATTCATAGCAGACTTCAGGACTAATTCTTGGCCTTCAGCTTATTTATAAGCACTTCAGTTTACAAAGCTCTAGAACTGTTGGCTGATTTCGACTGAGCCTACATATTACTGCCTGTTTCTGTTCCCTCATTTAAATGGTGTGAATCTTAAAATGAGGTTTCCAGGGCTAATGTTCATGTTCACAAATTCATCATTTGCTTTTCATTATTTACCTTCAGTTTTTCTGCCAGGAAAAAGAACTATTTCACATACATCCCTGCTTGCAAGTTCATTTGCCAGAATACCTATAGGGAACATGCAAACGTTTCAAATTCTGCCTTGGGCTGTGTTTGTTTCTGTGGTCTTCACCTAGCTCTGAGAAGGCAAACAGAAGGAAAGATTCTTATGACGGGAAAAAAAGAGTAGGAAGGCAAGCATGGCAGGTGGAGATGTTGGCTAAAGTGTTCAGCATCAGTTGTTTCCTTCTTTGACTATGTAGTTCAAGAGAGGACACTGCGGGAAACTCAGTATCATAAGCTGTGTAAATACTTAGCCTGATTCTGTAAAAGCCAGAGAACACCACATGGTTTTGTCTGTGTCTAGAGACAACAGCGAAGAACCCACTTTACTGTTCATTACAGATGCTCTCTGTCTCTCTGCTGCCACTTAAGGATGGCCCAGAGTCCTGCTCCAAAGGCTGCAATTACATTTGGATAACCCGGGGATTTAAGAGATCAGATAACTGTAGGAACTGAGGATCTACAGAAATCAATGATGGACGTTACATTGGCCAGAGTTTCTTTAAAACATTGATTTATGGAAGAGAGCCACAAAGTCAGAGGTCACCAGATTAAGTTCGTGGCAATTGGCAAGTCCTTACAGTTGGGAAAGCAGCCACCATTCTGAAGGTACAGCTAATGCGGAAGGCAGAAGCCCAGGCTGTGCTACATGTCTACATGTCATCTGCTGCTCTGTGCCTCCACTTTCCCAGCAGAGAACAGCATGACCACAAAAGCCTTGGTCCCGCTTTCCAACAAGCTCCATAATCTTGGCATAAGCTAGAGGATCAACATTACCAGGGCTCCTTACACAAAATACATTTCCTCAGAACAGTGGTACTATCATCAAAAACTTCTTCATTCTTTTATTATTTAGAGATAAAACAGCATAAAAAGGGACAGAAGGCATTTATGATTAGCAGCATTTCACTTAACCACTTCATAGCACACTTTGCAAACACTGATATCAGCCTAGCTGAAAGGGCAGCAAACTGAGACAGGGCAGCTGGCAGAAGGGACAGGATGAAAACTCTAGATCTAGCTTTGCTGACGAAGAGAGAAAAAGAAAATGTAATGTGAGATCAACCACAACTGACCAGTTTAGTACTACTCTTGCATCACTAGTAGCACTCTGTGACCTGTGTTTTCAACGACCACTACTTCAGAAGTCAGCTAGCACAGGTCATGTCTACAATAGCCCTTTCTATACCAGGATTTTCACCTAGGCTGCTGCTAGTTACCACTTCTTCATTTTTTTTCCTGGTAAAAGTATCATATTAAACTTTATGTGAATAGCAGACAAGCAAATTCTGTCTTCCCTACTTTGGTGCCCTAAGCAAGACCTGTTGATTCCAGTGCAAACAATAAACCTGTTCTCAGGGACACAACTGCATTATTGTGAGGGAAGTGACCACATTTTGTAATGCAGAAAGGCTTATCACATGAAGGTTAGAATCATAGAATCGTAGAATGGTTTGGGTTGGGAGGGAACTTTAAAGGTCATCTAGTCTAACCCCCCTGCAATGAGCCAGGGACATCTTCAACTAGATTAGGTTGCTCAGAGCCCCGTCCAACCTGACCTTGAATGTTTCCAGGGAGGGGGCCTCCACAACTCTGGGCAACCTGTTCCAGTGCCCCACCACCCTCACACTAAAGAATTTCTTCCTTTCATCTAATCTAAATCTACCCTCTTTCAATTTAAAGCCATTATCGCTTGTGCTATTGCTACAGACCCTACTAAAAAGTCTTTCCCCATCTTTCTTATAAGCCCACTTTAAGTATTGAAAGGCTGTAATAAGGTCTCCGCAGCCTTCTCTTCTCCAGGCTGAATAACCCCAACTCTCTCAGTCTTTCCTCACAGGAGAGGTGTTCCAGCCCTCTGACGATTTTTGTGCCCCTCCTCTGGATCCGCTCCAACAGGTCCATGTCTTCCCTGTGCTGAGGGCTCCAGAGCTGGACACAGGACTCCAGGTGAGGCCTCACTAGAGTAGAGTAGAGAGGCAGAATCATCTCACTTGCCCTGCTGGCCATGCTTCTTTTGGTGCAGCCCAGGATCCGGTTGGCTTTCTGGGCTGTGAGCACACATTGTCTGCTTATGTCCAGCTTTTCACTCTCAGTACCCCCAAGTCCTTCTCAGCAGGGCTGCTCTCAATCTCTTCATCTTCCAGCCTGTATTGATATCGGGAAGTTCACTCATACTTAATGCTTCCTTCATCAGTACACAAGTGCCTGCACGTAGTCAGTCCTATTTATTTTCATTTGTTTTCTACATATATGTATTGACACAGATACCTATTTCAGAGGAATGTTTGGTAAAGTAATATCATTTAGTAATTAATTAGAAAGCTTTGCAATATAAGACTTGGGGCTTGTGGTGGACACTGTATTGAACCTGAGCTAGCAATGTGCCCTTTCCTCTGAGAAGGATAATGGTACCCTGGGCTGTATTAGGAGGAGTGTTGCCTGCAGGTCAAGGGAGCTGACCTTTCTTTCCCTCTGCTTAGGCCACACCTGGAGCACTCCATCCAGTTCTGGGCTCCCCACTACAAGAGAGGCATGGATATACATACTGGAGACAGTCCAGCAAAGGGCCATATGATGATGAAGGGACTGGAGCATCTCTCCTATGATGAAAGGCCGAGATAACCGGGACTGTTCATCCAGGAGAAGAGAAGGCTCAGAGGAGGAGACTGACTTGCTCAGTACCACTCAGTCAGCCAAGTAAAGCCTACCGTGACTAAGAGCATTTGACAGCTCAAATGCAGGTGATGCCTTACCAAGGCAGATAGCCATTCTCAGAGAATACAGAGAACTTCTACAAGCTGCTCGTTTGATTTATGGACACATTAGAAGTATTTTAAAATCTTTCTCCACAACATCCAAGAGTCTCTATTCTGGCCACCATCTTAGCTTCTTATTTATAGAACTGCTCAACACTGTGCTTTTAATATACTTCAAATATACTTCGGAAAGGTGTGGGGAGAATTCTGCTAGTTGTAGCAAGGGTCATCTGGAAAGAAAATACACTGTATAAAGATTTCTGTGGACTAATCCACAGGAGGCTTAGAGTCCCCTGGCCCTTGTCACCCAAAGAAAGAGACAGAGCTCTGAGATACCTCAGAGCCACTGTGTGAACTATTATCTGAATACCTGCAAGACAGTAGGTGAAAGTGGGGATTGTATAATTCAGCCCACAGGATATGAAAAAGTCACAGTGGGGCTATTTCAGGGGTTTTTTGTACTACTTCTGTGTTTTAACTGACATAAAATGCTTCAAGACAAGTATGGAGAATGCTTTTAAATAATGACCTGTAATGGCCTGTTCTACAGAAGTATATTATAACAATCATATTTTAATACTTATATAAGGGTTACATGCCTATTAAACAACCAAACGAACCAAAAGAGAGGACTGTGGGTAACTGATGGATCAGATCATGTAAAGCTTGGAAACTAGCCATTTTGACACAAAAATACAGCAGCTCTCTGTCATCTCCCTGGAGCACCACACAAAAATTCAGGGAAAAGAAAAAGGAAAAAAAAAAAAATAAAATGCCATAGCTCTTACTGGATGCACACGGAATCTGAAAGACAAGCTTTTGACAGCTCTAGCAAGAATTTAGCCTGGCACATGAGGTCAAATGATCTTAGAAAATCACAGCCAAAACTAGTTTTACATTTCATCTAAAAGACAGTGATCTAAATTCATCCATTCCTGGAGACAAGCCTGGCATTGTGACTGAGGAACGACCGTTGTAGGATTTCTGGATGGATAACACAACCACCAGCTCCTCTTACAGCTGCCTGGTTACATTTTTGATCTAACAGATACATTATTGTACATACTATAGGAACCCAACAGCAAGCTGAGGGGTGGAGAGACCTTGTCTGGTCCATTACATTTCCTGAAATTCTTTCTGTCTCACAGACAGCTGCTTGAACTATACAGAAGATTTTCTGATCACATTACATTGATTCTGCTGAGTAACTGGCTGCATTGCATGTTGAATTCTTCTGAATAGCCCCACAAATGAGTGGTATGTGCAGTCTGGAGGCTTGTCATTCCTCTGTTTTCCTATGGCTGTCAAATGGCCCACATTTGGACCAGGTCCCATGCTCTGCAAATTATGAAAATTATAAACTATCTTTCTTTCACAAAGTGTTTTTATTGTGGTAGGTTGGTGCTGACCATCATTCTGGATTACCATAAATCAAAGCAGAAAGATATGGTTGCTACCAACCAGATCATACAAACAGGGATGTTTAAAAAGGGAAATAAAGCTGTCACAAAAGAATACAAGTGTTCACTGAAAAATGAAATGGTAGCATTATGTCCTTATGACCTGTCTTATGAGGGTGAAGAAGGGACTGCTGTTGACATCAGGATGTTTTAGCTGACATTATGAGCCAATTAAAAATATACGACCAATTCATTTGAAACTATAATAGAAATAAAGTTAAATACACTCTTGGACTTCTGGAATCTGAACGTTTTAGATTGTAACCCATCTTGTGTTTGTCTCAGGAAATAATTTTTTTGTACCAAGGATCCCTGTCTTGCTACCTACATGATTTTCCCATTAATCAGATCTTCAAAATCAAAATTTTTTCAGATTTAATTTCTGCAGAAAGCTCCCCATAAACAGAGACATATGTGAAAAACACACACAGTGACAGAGAGACAGGCATGCCTGGATTTGCTTTGCTAGTCTAGATCGTCAATGAAAAATCAATGGATCACCAGGAGGGAGGGGCTGGGTAAGATCATTTAAATTATCAGAAGCGCATATCACCTTTAATTCTTTGTTCTTTAAAGATCTGAAAAGCAAAATAATACGATCACTCACTGCAGCAAAACCAAGATCCCAGTTTCAGCCCGCACATACTGTCATCTATTTTAACCCATGGTTGAATGTGAGATTGCTTCTATCTTTAGCAGTACAACAGAACAGCTCCTCATTAGACCCTGAAAATATGCAGCTACAGTCGGTCACAGTCCACAATGGATTTTGACAGCCGTGTCTGTCACTGAAATTGAAAGAATGACCACCCCTAAATCTTGTTCCTTACAACAGATCTTCATCAAAAATTAAAAAAAAAAAAAAACAAACAACAAACTGAACCCTTTAAAGCTGTGATGGGAAAGAGAGTAGGAAGGAGCACCCTCAGACTGAACTAATGGCATGCAATGCTGTTCTAAGCCCCTGAGAGACTGCAGTTGGGTTACAGTAGTCTTTGCTATACTGCCCAGAGACAACTTTGAATCTTCAGCTGAATCAGGACTGTGCACATGTTGACTCCTCATACTCTCCCTTTCACTCCTGGCCAGACTCCTGTGTCAGACTGGTGCTGAAATGATAAGAGCTGGCAATTCTGTGAGTCCCTAGTCAGGGGAAGCAGTAATAGACAGTTGTCCTTATTCCTTCTCACACCGTGCAGATACAGCAGATACAGACACATTCCGTGAATAATATAATCTCCCTTGTTTTTCTCTTATTCCCTGTTTTTCCAGGGCTGACCTTTCCAATTGTATCAGCATGCAAGTTGTGTGAGTTTTACACAAATCAGTGGAAGCTACCATGTTGTTCTATATACACCAGTTTAGGACAGCTTACATCCCATGCAAACTTGCATCTAACAAAGGGAAAATATGGATGATGAACAAAAGGTGCTTAGAATGCATCTTTCCTTCTTTTCAAGATTTATTTATTTAGAAAAACATATAAAGAAATCAGATAAAGGAAGACTTCTTATAACAAAGGGTAGACATTTCTTCTCATATTGATAGGACTACTTTCTAATCCAATAATTTCTCTCTCACTTGAAAACACCTGAAAGCATCTACACCTGAAGCTGATGAGATTTGGGGTTTTGAACATGCAGTGGGAGCATGAATTGCAAAGACACACAGAAGGTCACCGTCTTCTGAACATGATCTGCCTACATTGCTGCTTCCTGCTGCAGCAGGATAGGGACCCAGTGAGCTACATCATTCAGGAACATCAGTGGGAAAATGTCTTAATGCATGCTTAGTGCACTCACATGTAGCTAAGATATGTGTGGCTCAACAATGCTTGAAAAATTTGGAAGGCCCCAAGATCTTTCATCTCTCAGCTCCACATCTAATCTATTCGAATATTTAACCAGTTAAAAAAAAGCATGCTCAGAAACCTAGACTAAGTTGAAAAAGAACTCAAAAGGGAATATGGACATTGAACTTGTCAGAGGGAGGTTTCTTTCAGCATTTGGAATATTTTTCTGGAGCTAGACAGACAATCTTAAGCATGTGAATACCTAATAGAAGAAAAATCCATAAGAAAACCAGAATAAGAGTCACCAAAATTGTCAGGATACTAATGTTTAAAGTGTTTGTCTCATGCATGGGTTCAAACCCAAGCAACTCCAGAAGCCACAGAGATCACACTGAAAACCAAGATTTGGGGGCATCAAGCTATTGGGCAGAGCTCTAGTATTTAAGAATTTGGGTTCCTACAGTGTTAGACATGCTGTCTACACGTAAAACATCTGGGAACATTCCCAGGCACTGGAACTCGACCTCCCATACTAGAAAACTATTAAAATATTGCCTGCTACAATTTTGGCAGGCCGTAACTAACTCTCTCCCAAGGACAGCTCATTCCAGGGACTTTCGCAATAGGCAGTTTGAATGCAGCCAGCCTGTTTTGGAATTTATGAGAGTTGTTAGCATGGTCAATGGGCCATTGTGTGCCAGTTGGCCTAATTGTCTGGGAATGTTCCTGGGAATGTTTAATATAATAGTTTATTTGTGCCCATTATTTTTGAGGCAATGTAGCAGCTCACCACTGTCAAAAGGGGAGGACTTGTTCTTTCTCCTGACTACATGATCCTACCCTCTCTGTTATACCATTTCTGGTGCTTGTCAGGCCCTTTTCTGCGCCAATTCAACTCTGTAACCTGCAGAAATTGATTTACTTTCTCTTCCTGGTGCAGGTGGCTGTTGGTTTGGGAATTTGAATCAGCTCACTGCTGAGTCTGGCAAGCACCAAAGCCATCTCAAGAAAGAAAGGCATGACTGTGCCTGAAAAGAGGAGAAGGGTGAAATGGTAGGGTGAAGTAGGATCCCTCTCCAATAGTGCCAGTGGTGCATTAAGCTGTGCCTTATGACTACACTTCATGTGATTTACTGAAACGAATTTAGACTGTAGTTCAAAAAGCAACATGAGCTGAGATAAGCCATCACTGCTGCTGCTGCAAGCAAAGGGTCTTCTTGGCTGCCTTTTTCCAACTGCTTATTTCCCATATCTCCTCCCTCCCTTGTGCCAGCGCAGCAGTGTATAAAGCAGTGAGTGAACTGGACCGAGGAAATGATCTTCAAGAAAAAAACAAAAGTTAGTGATAACTTGCTCTAGCTCACTGCATGGCCACAAATGCTAGTGCCAAAATGGAATCTCAAGGGAGAGGGGGAACATTGTTGTGGCTGAGTGTCAGATTCAGGTAAAAGGTGGGACAGTAATATTAGGGTTTATCAGCTTAACCTGCTTATGGAACTGCAGTATTGGGTAGCTCTAGAAGCTTGTGCATATCTAAAAATCTCAAGAAGGTATTCAGATTAAACAATAACAGAAAGGGGTTTAGAGAGCTAAAGGGCTTGCAGGTACCCTAAATATAAATAAGCGTTCAAATACCATTGTAAATGCAAAGACAGCTTGAACAGATTTTCTTTCTGGTTCTTTTTTACTAGGAGTTGTGTTTTCCTAAGAACTTTGTCTGTCAGGTCCTGTTCAAAAAAAAAACCTATAACTCAGTTAAACTCAATAGGATATGGGGCTCAAATAAATCCTGGAAGTCGCTTTGTTCATTATGACAACCCAGAAACACTGAATATAAACAGCTTTGTGGTGCAAGAACCAAATTCATCCTTGTGTGTTGTTATAATCTTTTTATTGTGAATATGCCTTCTTTCAAAGTCTATTCTGAAAACACAAGTGGGAAGAGGCAGTGGAGGAAAAGCATTAACTTTCTGTTGCTGTCAGACTGATCTAATTTGTAGTATCCCTTACCACTAATTGCTTAAATAAATTGCATTTTGCAGCACAGACAGGAGCCATATTAGATTTTTGGAATTCTGATCCTACTCCAGAAAGTCTTATGGAGCAGTTCTCATTACACTCCTGTGTAAGCTTTTTAATGGCTCTAAACAGTGAATTAACTTATTCTAACAGGCATAACATCTTTCACAGAAAAAGCTTCCTAGTGCTTTTGTTTGGTCTTCATTCTCCCATATAGCTTTTCCACTGGGAGTTTTAAGATTTGGGAAAATGATGACACTTCTAAATGATAACTTAACTTTTTCAGTTTTTTCCCAATCTCTTTCCTCTCAAAGAACTTCACAGGCTATTTCAAATAGTAGCCAGTGCTTATCAATACAGTTCTGTTGATCAAACTTACACTATGCTGATTTACACCAGTTGGAAAACTATCAAAGACAATCTTCCAGTGCTGGCCACCAAGCAATGTGCTGTCAGTTGTGTCATTCACCACAACTGCAACTGTGATGCAACAGCAACTGTGATGCAGCTGCTTTGGAAACGGGCTTTCACAGCGCTGATCAACACACACATTAATTGTCTTAACCAGTTATCAGTGATTTGAACAAAGCTTAGTCTGTAGACAGGGGCAATACCTCTTGTTAATCCACCCAATATAACTATGGGGAAGGTGGAAAAAGAGAGGCAGGAAAGCTTGCAGGCACAAAAGCTTTCTTCGAGCCAATCATTTACATGGTTTAGATATGCGATTAGATTTGGATGAGATTCTCCCATACAAAGCCTTTTGTATGAGGGTATCAACCATTTGAGATAGCAGATTTCCCCCGTGGCATGCCTAATAATATTTTTGGGTTTGACACTGCATTGCTATGTGTCCTACTGCAAACAACATGATTAAAAGTAACAGAATCAGGGCTTGCATTTATATTTTTGAGATCAGAAATCAACATGATTGCTCTCCTCTTTTTATTCTTCTTTTTTCTTTTACTTTTCTTTTTCCTTTTTTTTTTTTTTTTACTTCTTTTTTCTTTTACTTTTCTTGTCCTGTTTCTGAAATTCCCTACTTCTAGCTTTCCCTCCGTTTCTGAGAGGATTTATCAATATCCAAATTCCTCGTCAGGAAGTTACATGCTCTAGTCCAGCTGAGCATGCACCAATAATTGAAAGTAATTAATTTTTCAGGGTATGTTGTGAAAAGGAGAGAATGGTCCTAGAAATTGATTTTAAGAAGGGCTCAGCAGTCATGCTCATTGTATTTGTCTTTGTACACCCATTGCCTTCCTACTGAGATAATTTCTCTTCCTTATTTATGCATATAAAAATAACCTATAACAGTAACTCTAACAGAGCCAGTAACTCTAACCGTTCCACCAGAAAGCACCATTTGGAAGCCTCTCTCAACACAGCTCACCAGATGTTCTGCAGTAGCACCTGCTGAGCCCTTCAATCGCTGCCTGTTCTTCTGCTGCCTTGAAGGTTCAGATGAGGGTGAAGGATAACAGCATCTCATATTTATTTACTTGCAAGATAAGAGCAATCAGATTTAAAGACTTTAGCTGAGAATTGCTTTATCTGTTGCTGAAACGTAGTCACATCTGAGCTGGAGCAGAGGCAACTCTTTAACAACAGACAATGTAACTATGGATTAAGACAGGAAGATAAATAATATTATGGCCACATTGAGTGAATGGGAGAATTTCACTGGATACAGATCATCTATCCAAGTTGAAACTGATTCAGGACATTAGATTTAATACTTCTGCTTTAAGAAAAAAATCAACAGATCCTCACTTTCAGTAACTATCCAGTACATCTTCTGATGTCTGAGCATACAAAGATACGCCAGGCATACATAGTTAAAGAGGATATGAAATTCAAATGCAATGACAATCACACAATTTCTAGACAATCAAAAATAAAAATAGAATGCAGAAATACTCTACACTTCCCCACTATTAAGAGCGTTGCAGTAAAGAGAAACCTAACAAAACTGTCTGGTCTAACAAGCAAAACTGATTGATTCAGCTGATACCAGTGTTGGGGCGTGTATTCACCTGCGCCTTGAAGCAAATTTGAGTTCAGAGACCTGCTGCTGTCCATTAAAACGGACAGGCAATGCCTTTTTTGCTTCTGTGGCCTTGTGAGTCTCAGCAGCAAAGCAAGATGCACACAAAACACAGGAAAAAAAAGTCTTCCACTTCCGCAGAACCCTAGTTAAACTCGGTTCAGCAGGTAGGAGTGGCACAGAAAGTAAAGCTTGCATCTGTTACAGTTGCTGCAGTTGGAGGTGTGAGTTACGAAGATTTGCCAGACTCCTCGGCCTCTGAGCAAACCAGAAGGGAGCAAGATGAACTGATGCCAAAGCATGAGCTCTTTCCAAATGCAGCAAACTGCGCAGAACCAGAAGGTCACAGATTGCAGCTGGCCCAACTGCAAGTGAGACAGAGGGAACGGTCTTAACAAGCACCAAAGTGCCAGACAGGAAAAAGAGGCTTGGGAATTAATCTGTTCAAAGTGACAAACTGGCCTGGAATAAGGGAGAGGGTGAGGAACGTGTGGGAACTGTTTGTCCCTCTACCTGATAGACACCCTTCTTCATCATTCTGGTAGACTACTTAGTCTGCTCTGTACATCTGGGATAGATTCATCCTACACCTTCTTTGAACAGGGACAGCGTGTGAGATGATAGGAACTTCCATTGGTTTATTTCCCAGAATCCTCTCTTCTGGTCTTCCACCATGGCCCCCATCTGCTCCTTGTCTGAGCATTTGACCCCCAGTTGACTTCAGCCTTCCATCAACTGTCACTGAGATCACTGGATAGAAAACTATGGTCTCCTTGTATTTCCCAGGGCACTGCTTCTATTTGTCTCTATTTTGTATAAAATGCTTTGTAATGAAACTAAACCTTTAGGAAACTAGAAGGGATCCTACAATCTCAAAGTTCAGAATAGGAGTCTCTCAACTAAATATTTGCCAGTAGTAGAAGCTATTATTCCTAGTCAATTGGGTATTTTGCAAATTTCCCCCTACTCATTCACCTTTAGAATTAGACTGTGATTGTTTTTCAGAGGTAGCTGAGGTTCAAGAAGATAGATTTTATTCTCTCAATCCCCTTGATGAAACTTCAGTAAAGAATAATTTAACTCACTGGAAAAAGGATTTTAAGAAAAGAAAGAAAAAACTTTTAAAGAAAACTGCTTTCCTTCCTTTATGGGGAAGTTCTATACTGAATCCCAAGCTGCCTTCACAAAAGACTAGTAATACCAATGTTAGGCTTTAAAAATCTATGTAATATGGCCCATTCTTGGAGAAGCCTTAGTCCTGAAGCATAGTTATTTCATTTGCTTCTCTTTCCAAAGTAGTTCAGTGCCACACTTTCAGACTGATCATATCTAGATTGTTTGTGTTGATGATCATTCTCTATTGGTTTGAACAGTTAAGCTATGTCTTTGAATACCATGCTACATGAGAGCTTGGCCAATTACCTCAGTGGGAACAAAGACATATGTTTAAGGCACACTGTGGGTCCTTCTACCTAGTAGCTGGACAAGTAAATACTATGCAAAGCCTGTGGCCATGATGACATCAGACATGTAAATTAATCAAGGAGCCAACTGTTTTAAGAAAAAAGCAGTTTGGTTTGAAAAAATATAAGATTAAATTGCAGCAACAAATAAGTATTAAAGAAGTAAAGGCAGAGGCAGCAAATTTATGACTGCAGGCATATTGACTAAATGAGCCATGTAATAATGACTCGATATTCCTCCAAGTAACAATTAGACCTTGCACTTTAATAGGGAAACGCAATCAAAATTCACAGACATAGACATCCTAGGAGAGGTAAAACTGGATCTTACCCAAAACCTCAGTGAATGGAGTGCAGAGAGTTCTCTGCTGAAGCTCTCCTGTGGGACCTTCACTGCAAAAGAAACCTCACATTGAGCAGGCCCTAGTTTTTCCATCTTATTTGGAGAGGTAGAAGTCTAACATCCAATTCTTGCCAACAGTCTTCTCGGTCTTCTGGACATAGTGTGATTTCTTGGCCCTAGCAATTGAAAATACAGAATCAATGAAATCTATGGGATCAAAGGACTAGGTTTCACCAGTGGAGCCTGGGTATCTGATTTTTCCTGCTTTTTCTACCTATATAAACAATCATTTTGCTGAAAAAACAGTGTCATATCTCTGCACAAGACTTCCCACAAAGGCTGATAGTCAGATGGCAGAGGGTAATATCAGTTTGAGCCTGGAGTCTGATGGAGTTCTTTTGTCTACCGCAGTAAGATGATGATTGCCAATAGGCACATTTTCCCTGAGTGAAATATTGATATTCAGTGAAAATATCCAAGGCATTATAACTATATGCAGGGGATTTAGTTGATTTTCCTGGCTCAATAGCCAGGCTTTTGGCTATCTCCACATTTCCTCTTTTAATTCAGCCCCAATTGCAACAAGCAGTCAGTGCAAGGCTGCTCTAAAACATAGGCTCACCAGCTGTGTGAGCTGCTCCTGGATGTATGTGTCAGTGTTCTTCCCTGCAAGAATGGTGAGGTTGCCCACAGCTCCAGGGTAGATAGCTAAGGACTTGTGAGAATTGCTCAGTTTCCAAATAAGTATTACTTCAGAGAAAATATGTCACATCTACATGCTGGGAAAATAAACCTCTGCAGCAGTACCATGCAAACAGCTCATATAACAAGCTAGAGTGCGTGTAACCTTCATAGTTGCATGCAGTCAAGCTCAGTTCTTCCTTTGATATACCAGATATGTGCCAGTGCACCTCTGTTCACACAGCGGAGTATTATTTTTGTAATAAAGCAGAGAACTAAAGCCAAACTCCAAGTAAAATTCCTCAAGAATATTTTGAATGACCAGAACATAATCACCTCCCTCTCTCCAAACTCTGCTAGAAGTTTAGGTATCATTTTAAAGTGTCTGAACTCAGCCGGATCAGAAGAAGTCTGCAGATCTCTTACCTAAAAACTTCTCACTCACCAATATGCTTTCACCACAATTGTTTACAAACACCTATGTGTGGGTGTTTTTACTTAAAAATTTAAACAATTTGTGAGTTCTCATTTTCTTACTGAGATCCAGGCTCTACATTTTAATATGTAAGTGTCCCAAGTCACTTGATTGCTGCAGCTCCCTATGAATACGAATCATGGTATGAAATTTACCAAGCCTTTTGTTGGGCTATCTTGAGGACCTTTGTTTTCAAAATAAATTCTGTGTCTTTTGTCATTACCTTTGTTTCCTGGTCCTCTTTTTTATCCATTGGTCTGTTTGATACACCTACCACATTCTACCTCATAGCCAGCTTTCTGGAATTGAGAATTTGTTACTTAAAAGTACAGTTCCTGACGTGAGAGTGCCAATGCTTGATTGATATCTGAAGTACTACCATAATGTCAATAATACAGCCTGTAAATGAATGGCATCATCTGAAACATAAATAATAACCAGGCAGCATTTTGTAAATGTAATGCAGTACTTTAAAAAACACACCATGAAAACATCCTAAATGGAGTCTGTTATTTTTTTTCCTTTCTGATTAAAAAGAAGTCAGATTGTTCACGGTTGCTTCTGTTGCTAGCTGATTTGCAAGCATCACCACCTTTCCAAACACTCACAGATTCTGAGGGTGATGGACCTCGCCAGGAAAGCGCAATCTGATATCGAGCTGCATAAATTGCTTTTTGCTTCCCCTCCCCTGAATGTGTGCAAGTTACAGAAGGAAAAAAATGAGGAGAAAATGCTGAAAAATGTGGCTTTCCCTGGGCACGTTCCTCAGCACATTTCCGCTACGCATGCTTCTTTCACTCTGACAAACTCTTTTGATTTTTCCCATTTCCTTGGTTTATTATTATTTTTCTCGCTACACATTTTAATTTCTTTTCTTCCTAAGGAGCTTTTTTTAACAGCTGCATCTCCAGCTGTCAAGTGAATAATTCAGGGGAAATTTCTCACCATTGCAAGAATTGTTCTACAAAATACTTTAAACAGTCTTCAAGATTGTTAAAAAAAGCTTCACATGACAGCTGCATGCACGGAGTGCTTTATTAGTGGGCAATACAGTTCTTTACAATGTATGTTTAACCTTTGCCTTACTTTGAGCAAGCAGTTTATTGTGCACACATTTGCCCCTGCTGACAAAGGTCCTGTCCTTGAAGACCTTGGTTTTCAAAGCCTTCTTTCCAAAGGATCTTTGACACTTGTCTGACTCTGGGCGAGAATTTCAAAACATACCAGCCAGTACTGCACACAGCAATGCAATATGAATAAATCTGAGAGGTCTCTAAACAAGGTATTACAGCTGACCGTGGCTGTCTAATCACAGGGAATCAGCTGTCAGAGTCCAGCAGCCAGAAGGCTTTCTGTACCCTCTGAGTTTGTTTAGAGTTTGCGTGGTTATACAGCAGTACTGTGCACAGTAGTCATGTATGATAAACGTCTCCCCTGCGTATCACATGGGTTAGAAAAGAACTTCTTTAACAGCTGGAATATCCCAGATATATTCAAATGCAAGGCACTCAGCTGGACAATGTATCAACAAAAGCGGCTCTCATGACTTAGCAGTGAAGCATGGTGTACACTGTGAAATCTGGGGCAGGTAACAGATAGAATGTGGCATGAACATTTTTCAGATGCTTGGAATTTGGTGTCAGAGTTAAATATGACATCTTTTCCCTTTGTTTTTACCAGCTGGCCCAAAGATGATTCTCAGATCCTGGCACTCACCAAGTTGTAGATGCTTTATTTTGTTTGAGAATTCTCTTGTGAAATTATAGTGTCTCCTTTTTAATAGAAAATTTTTGTCTTCTATCTAGCTATCAAATGCTAGTTCTGTATCAAATAAATAGGTTAAAATTCAGGATCTGTAATGACTTCTGCCTTTTCCCTTAAATCAAATGCAAATAAAACTTAGTAAAAACACAAATCAAGGTGTGATCAGGTGATCTCTATCAAGCTTTCAATATGATAGAGTTCCTAGGACTAGGATCCAGAAGATCCTTCTTAGTCTTCATTTCCTGAGATAGTCATATCTCAGATGTTGGCCTGAACTTCACATATATTAAATTATTTTACTACATCTGTTTCTCCTGTCCCCATTTTTTAACATTATAATCCTGGGCTTTACGTTTGAATTTGATTTCCTTCAGCAAGAGCTTGCTCAGAAGCTCAGGCTAGACATTCCAGGAGGCCTACATTGTCATACACAGTGTAGACTCCTATTTCAACAGTCATTTTAAAGATGTACTGGTATTCTACAAAGGCTGCTGAAGAAACAGAGCCATAGAGTCCTTGTTCCTGCTTAAATATCTTCTGTACGCAGCACAAAACTGACCCCTCAAAGCTGATAGTGATGCATCATCTTACTGCAGGTGATAAAGTATGCCTTTGAAGATGGACTTTCAGCTACTTTTCGAAAATCAGTGAGTCGTAGGTACTGTGAGTAAGACACTCCACGGCATTAACAATTCTCAGTTATCACATGGATGGTGACCAAACAGAAAAGCTATAAAATACCTTCTTCTCTGCCCCTCTTCTCCAACCCCACACCGAAGGGCAAAAGCTGATCATTATCGTATTGATTCTGGCCAGAGATTGTGTAGAGTAAATCACAAAATCAGATAACCTTGTTTCCCAGACTTTGTAAACTAATTATGTCTATTAATCACAGAGACCTCAGAACCTGTCCCTCACACTAAAAGAATTTCTGTAGCAGAAACATCTTCCATTTTCTTTACACTTTAGTATTGTCTTGCTAAAGCAAAAGATACTTTATTGTCTTTTCTCGGTAAGTTAATGAGATGAGCCAATCTGCTGCTAAGATTAATCAGGAAACTCATGAAAAATTTTTGAAATAATCAAAAATCAAAACATCATCGTTTTCTTAGCAGCAACTCAGGATAATCCACTGAAAAACAGAAGTGCAAGTCTGGGTAATACATATAAAGAAAAATTAATACCGTCCCAACTCTGTGGATTTCACACTGAATGAAGGCTCGAGTTGTGGGGATGCTTCGTGTTCTTCTCAACTGTCATATAAGTTGATAAGCCCAGTTTCCTACTTGACAAATTCCACTTCAGAAAGGACTTTGTTTCAAAGCATTTGAAGCGCCTTTGTTGTGTATACAGAATTTGCCTAAATGTGGAACCATAAGATCATAACCCGGAAGATTAGATTCTTTAGTGGGTGAAACACTCACATTACAGTTTCACTGAACTGCCTCAAGCAGATTAAACTTCAGACAGATCTGGTAAGACGCAGTCTTCACTTGGTGAAGTCTGCCACATATGAACCAGATCTTGCCATGGAATGAGCACATGAAGTGCTTCATGGTTCTCTAAAGCAATGCTCAGTGATGTCAGACACCAGCCAGATGTGAAAGGCACATAGCCGTGACATGTGGACTCAAATGTGGAACGAGGCTTTATGAGGAGACAGAAGGATGAAGGATACAGAACAAAGAGAAGAACGAGAACAATGTGAATTAATTTAAAACGATAAAATAGTAGAATCAGTTGGGGATTTTCCATTCATTCAAATGATTTTTCCAATGACAATGTTCTCTTTTGCTAAATTTCAGTTTGTATTGGATAACTTTTATCAAAAGAAAAAAAAAGAGAAAAGCAAAGCAAAGCAAAGCAAAGCAAAGCAAAGCGAAGCGAAGCGAAGCGAAGGGGAGGGGAGGGGAGGGG
>Ga0065711_1001800_pt1 | contig 40897 bp, 29 predicted proteins | sample Hoacrofraction12_FD_59098 | JGI IMG/M metagenome (GOLD analysis project Ga0065711, IMG submission 59098) | Hoatzin crop microbial communities from Cojedes, Venezuela - Epithelial fraction 12 v2 (version 2) | ecosystem: Host-associated > Birds > Digestive system > Esophagus > Crop | place... | reverse complement strand
TCCATTATCCATTGGAATTGGTTTGGCGATACTCCGTCGGCGACATTCCCATTTTCTCTTTGAAATGTCTTCTGAAGCTTCTCATGGTGTAGAAGCCGGCTTTCGTTGCCACATCCTCCATGTCGAGGTCGGGGTCGTCATGCATCAGTTGCAAGGCATATTCAATGCGTTTCTTAGCGATGAAATCGCTTAAATTGCCCTCCTCGCCTATCACTTCCTTGAGTATCAGCGAGAAGGTGTTCTTGTTTACGCCAAGCATCTGCTCCAGCATAGGTCGGGAGAGGTCGGAATTCAGATATACTTTGTCCTCATCGATGAGTCTGTTAAACTCTATCACCTTGTCCTTAATCTTTTCCGACTGTGCAGCCTCTTTCAGCTGTTTCTGCTCCTCTTGCAACTTTTGCTCCTCAATATGTTTGTTAAGGTCGCTTGCCAAGGCGTCATGCTCTTTTTTCAGCGAACGACGATTAATATATATGAGAATAGCGACAATGAAGAAAGCCAAAGCAATAAAAAGAGCCAAGAGGGCAGCTTTCACAAACTGTCTCGTCCTTCCCTTCTCCACGTCCAATTTATCATTGGCAGCCTTTGCAAGCATTATGTCGAGTTCATCCTCCTCCGCCCGTTGCCGCTTCTGCAACAATGCTGTAACACGCCTGCTTTTCTTTCCATACCGCAATGCCTCCTTATAGTCGCCCTGCCTTTCGTATGCGCCCGAAATCATCGCAAGCTGCGTGATAAAACGGTTGCAAAGGGTGTCCTTATGGTTCCAATAGTTTTTACTTTCGTTATACCGCTTTATCAGGTTCTCGTCATCGCCGATAGTTTGGTAATAGTTGAGTATCGCTTGTTTGCCCCTCAAGGTATTCGCAAATCGTGTGGCATAATACTTGCGGCAATATTCGGCGGCAGTGGCAGTGTCTTTAAACTTGGCATACATATCAGCCAGCTTGGAATAGAGGAATCCCCGTTCGCGGTCAACATAAAACGGGTCGATATTATAACTTTCGATAAGATTGATGACGGAATCCCTCTTCAGTCCCACGCGAATCGCCACATCGGTGTGGGTAGTCCATGCCGAATTCATCTGCTGGCCGTAGGCGAACGAAAGCAGGCCGAGCGACTTCTTGTCATCGCAATGCTGCTCCAAGTATTTCACTCCACTCTCTAATGTCGGCCAAGCCTTGTTATAGCTTCCCAACATGTGCTGCGAGGCTCCGTTAATCACTTTAAACACAGCCTCCATCTTCAAGTCTCCATATTCAGCGGCATACCTCTGCCCTCTTATGGCATGTATCATCGCACGGGGATAATCGCCTAAGGTTACACGACAGTGGGCAGCGTCTAAAAACATCTGCAAACGAACGTCCTGACTCACTTTCAATGAGCTGTCTGCCAAGTCCTTTTCCACCAAGGCCGTGGCCTCGTTGATGTAAAAGAGTGAGTCGTTAAGATAAATGTTGAAACGGAGTCTGTCTGCCCGCCATTGAGGTAAAAGTTTCTTGTTTTCGATGGAATCGAGGATATTCAGCGCTCCTATCGGGTCTTGGTTGGAATGCACCATAATACTCTGCGCTAATGAGTTCACTTCTTCATTAGCGGCATCAGCCTCCTCAATTCTATCCTCTTTGCACGAAGGCAAAAGCACTGTAATAATTGTTAGGAAAGCAAATAAATATCGTAAATGTAGTCTCATCAACCGACGCTATGTTGGGTCCATTTCGTTGCAAAATTAACAAAAAATTCATTAGTTCCAATGATTTTTCCGATAAAAAATCAATTTGTTTTAGCTTTTTTAACGTTTTTGGGGGGGGTAAAATCTAAAATTGTAAACATAAATTCACATTTTAAGGACAAAAAATCTCATAATTAGACAATTTGTCCGAAAGCCGGGGAAAGTGAAAAATTGTCCGATTGCAAGATTTTCCTGAATACCAGCTAAATTTGGCGATTTCATCCGTTTTTTTATTTTCATTAACCCCATTCCACCGATTTCCACACTAATTTTGCCGATTTCACCGCTGATTCTTCCATTTCACCGTTAAATGAGAATTTATCCCCGCTATCATTTGAATTTTATAGGCATGGCGACAATAAATTCGGTGTAATCAGCCCGGTTGGTATGTGCCTTCACATTAATGCCCACAGTAAGTCCGGCGAGCGGGCGGATATGATAATGAATACCGATTTTCTCGAAGACTTTTGAGTCAACGATGGAAGCGTTGTTGCCGATATGACGATAGAAGTAAGTGCCTATTTGCATCGCCAAGGAGAGATTGCCATAAAACACCTCGTGGCGTGCGGAGAAACCTACCGACACCGGTTTGGCATCGTAGTCAGGGGCCGTCTGTGTCTCAAGCTGGTTCACCCTCCACGCATAGTCGCCATAGTCGAGGTCTATCGAAATACCGCTTGCCCACCGCCGTTGATACCTGTACATCAGAGCCGCCGAGAACGAGTAATTGGGGTAATGGCGCATGTCACTGCGATTGTAAAGCCATTCCTCATTCAGAGTACGACGGGTATAGCCGGCGGTAAATTGCAAATAAAAGTACCGATGAAAGGGTTGACGCTTATGATAATATCCGTTGAAATCGGCGGTTTTATCAGAGTCATAACTGTCTGGGCTCGATTTTTCCAGGCTAAAATTTTCGGAACCTGATTTTTTAGATTCCGATTGTTCCAGGCTAAATTTTTCGGAACACAATTTTTCAGAGCTGGATTTTTCAGAGTTGGATTTTTCGGAGCCGCATTTATCAGAGCCCGATTTTTCGGAGGAAGCGTTTGCAAGCGCTTTCGCCTCCTTCTTTTGCCGATTATATTCCTCAATTTGATTTTGCCTCTCCTCCATTGCGGGGTAATAGATAAGGCCGATGGAGGGGGTGATGGCATTCGAGCCCATATTCGGGCGCGCGAAACAGCCGTTGCTGTGGTGCATAAAGTCAAGACCAGCCCTCACTGCCATTGACTTCCCGATGCGGTAGCGGGCATGGAGACCTAATCCGAAATAAATGCTCCAACGGCTGCCTATAAGTTCATTGTCCTGGTTGTCGTCGGCATTATACGGATGGGTGCAGTAGCCCGCGCCGGCGGAAAGGGTGTAGTCAAACTCCCACCTGTTGCGCCGCAGCCACGGTCTTGAGAAACCGGCATAAACAGTAAACATGCTCCCCATTTTCGAGGTATAGTCCACGCATACCTCCTCCCTCCACAGCTCCCCCGGCTCCTTATGCATCGTTACATTATTATAATTTCCGAAGCGCAGTCCGCCGTAAAACTCGGGGAAGTTATAGTCTTCGGCGAAAGCATCGTCGTCGGATGGCATCGTGAAATAGCGTGCCTCGGCCGCCACCGTCCACATCCCCTGACTTCTCAACCAAGACTTCACGTATTTCGAGTGTTTCAGCACAACGCCGCCGTTAAGGTCAATGGAAGCACCGAAGTGCGGCAGAGCCGCAAGTTGAGATTTGAGATTTGAACTTCGTTCGACCTTTCTCACGCTCGGCAAAGAAAGCGAGCTTTCTCTGCCCTCGCTTAACCGAAAGGGTGAGATTTGAGAGGTGTGAGCCTCCGGCTCATTACGCTCGCTGACGCTCGCTTCTTTGGATATCAATGCCAGTGTAATTTCGTCGGGTTGTATTGCCAGTGAATCATTTGTTTCTGCCGAAGCCGGTGCTGATGTTTCTTCTAAAATCACCGATGATGTATTTGCTGAAATAGCCGATGAAATCAGGAGGAGGGTGGCGATGAGGATTATTTTTGCGATGAAAAGGGAGTTTATTAATGATTGCATTGCCTCTTTCGAGAGTTCTGTGATTCCCTGCTTCTTTTCTGTGGTTTCATCGTTGGTTTGCAGAATAATGTCGGCGTATCTTTCGGCCAGCTGCAAATCGTGCGTGGTCATAATGATTGTTTTTCCCTGTTCGTGGGCAAGAGAGGAGAGGAGTTGCATAAGTGCCACTTTGCTTTTTGGGTCGAGGAAGGCCGTGGGCTCATCGAGCAGCACGATATCCGTCTGTTGCGCCAATGTTTTTGCTATCATCACCTTTTGCATCTCTCCGTCGCTCAGCGTCTCCACTTTTCTGTCTTTCAGACTATCGATGCCAGTGGTTAGCATAGACTCTTCCACTATTTTTTTGTCGGTTTCATCGCCTTTATCCCAAAATCCTGTGTATGGCATCCTTCCTGTCCTCACTACCTCTCCGGCCGTGATATTCGGGGCTTGTATCCTTGTCGCCGCCACGATGCCAATGGTTTTTGAGAGTTCTTTGAGGCTGTAATCGCTCACTGCCCGCCTTTGAATTTCCACGGTTCCACCGAGTGCTGGCAGTTCTCCGGCAATAGTTTTCAGCAGTGTCGATTTCCCGCTGCCGTTATTGCCTGTGATACACGTCAGCGATGCCGAGGGTATCATAAAGTCGATTCCCTCGGCCACCACTCTCCGCCTCTTCCCTTTAGCGTATCCTATGCTCAGTCCCTTTGCCTCAATCATTTTCTATCACCTTAAAATATTGCGACCCTTTTCTGTAAGACAATATTTCTGTTTTGGATGATTAGGATTATCCTCGTATAAAGGAACAACAAAGCCTTCATCTATAGCTGGTCTTATAAAAGTTTTCCTAAAATAGCGTCTGTCTTTGATACCTGTCTCGTTCAATATTTCCGTCAATGATTTCGGATGCTCAAGCATACACAACAATTTATATATCTTAGGAGATATACTTTTATCATTTGAGTCAGCTTGGGGGGTAGCTTGGGGGGTAACTTGGGGGGTATTTCCACCAGCTTGGGGGGTAACTTGGGGGGTATTTCCACCAGCTTGGGGGGTAACTTGGGGGGTATTTTCGCCAGCTTGGGGGGTAACTTGGGGGGTATTTTCGCCAGCTTGGGGGGTAAAGTCTCCATTATCATCCGACAAATGCTCTATATCCAGTTCTCTCACCATAGCTTTATGGCAAGGAATATGAATAACGAAATAAGATCTTTCCTCGTCTGTCTCAATAGTAGCCCTATCGCTGCCATTACGCATCAGCTCATCCTGAATAGTCGGGATACCTGTGCAACGTCCTTCAGTGAGATTTAATTCTTTCAAATAATCCCCCAACCTTCTGTTTCTATATTTATACGAGCGCAAGCTCACACCCCTGTTAATATCCTCCATAGGAATAGAGCGGTCGGGGCCAGGTATGCTAAAAATACTGATTTCATTAGGTTCAACAATTATCTGAACAGGTTCGTATGACATATAATCCCTGTGATACATAGCATTCACAATAGCTTCTTCTATGACTTGAATCGGGTAATTAAAATACCTGATACTTTCCGCTACGTATTTCTGCTTTACAACTGTTTCCTGTATTATATTATTATTTAAGTAACTTAAAGCACCATTTATTATACTTGGCACACTTCCTTTTATTATTTTTTCAGAAAACTCATTAGGATTCTTTATCCTTCCATTCTTAAAAATTACTATTTCTATTTGTGTATAGGGGAAAATTCTATCAAGATGCTCGCAAAACATCATTGCTGCGACATTTTTCAACATTCTGTTTTCAGTTGGTCCCCCCATAAGATCCATTTGCTCCAAGGTTTCTTCTATAGGTTGTTGCAATACAACCTTTGCCAAGCGACTTTTGACACTCACTAAATAGTCACGGAGTAATGCCATAGAAATATCCTCGATTTTTATACGCGGGTTCAGGCGTTCATCAAAAGGCTCACGATTTGCCATTCCCCATAATTCCTCCATCACACTACCCTTGGCCTCTATACTGCTAGACCCATTCCTTACATAAAATTTCGAGTGTTTTACCTTAGCAAATAAATCAACAGGAACAGAATACGGGCGGTTTACACCGGAAGGAGCCCAGATTACAAGTATGTTTTGACCATCAATCTCTTCCAATGAGGTACGTGGCATATAATAAGGAGCTATCTGGTTGTTAAAACCAACCATTTGTTTTAATATTCTGTCAACGCTTTCCACAGGAATACCCTTGACAGGGCGTTTTGCCACACCATTCTCCTCTTCAACTCCTATTAAGACATAGCCGCCACCCAAATTGTCGATATCGTTGGCAAAGGCCACAATACTATGGTACACGTCTGAGGGATTCCAACCGGTCTTAAACTCAATACGGTTGGATTCCACTTTGCGCTTGCGCAATAAATCTTCAATACTTACTGGAAGAGCCATATTTATATAAATTTTTTATTTTGCTGCAAAGGTACAAAAAATTCTGATATTATCACTCTATCACCCACTCGCTGATGCTCCTTGTCTCCGAGGAGAAGTTCACGCCGATTTTAAAGAGCTTGCGGCTGTCTTTTTTGAAGGGGTCGGCGTAGCCTTTGTCGTTGATTTGCTTGAGAGCCTCGGCGGCGCTGCCGTCATATTTGAACTCGACGATGTAAACGTATTTGGGATTTTGCAGCACATAGTCGAGCCGCCCGTTGCTTGTGGCCTCCTCCGCCTTGCCGGCGAGGGAGAGCATACGGCAGACGGTGTGAAACACGTTCTGGAAATAAAGCTCCTTTTCGCCCGCTATGCGGTAGTCGCCGCCGTCGAAGAAAGCTTTCATACGCTCCATAAACGATTGGGCATCGCCCCGCTTGAGGTCGGTGGCGAATTGCTCCACATAAATAGAAGCCTCCTTGGAGGTTATGCCCATGTAAAGCGAAACGAGGTCTTCCGTGAACCTTCTTTGCACTTCCATATTGGGATAACCCAATTTTACAAGTCTTATCGACAAAACCTCTTTGATTGTGAGGTAACCGCTCTGATACAAGAGAGAGATAATATCATCCTTATACACCTCTATTTTCCCCAAAGACGAAAACGTCGCCAGCACCTCGTTAAGGTCGGGTATCGTGCCTCCTATTTCCTTGAGAATCTTAATAAGGTATGTCGGCGTACCTGTCTCATACCAGAAATCATTGAAAAAACGTGCTTGCAAGGCCATGAGCAGACTGTATGGATTGTAAACGCCGACGCTTTTCCGGCTGAAATGATAACCGTCATATTGCTGTGCAAGCTCGGTGTAACACTCATCCTTGGTCATACCGTTCTCATCTGCCAATACTCCTACCTCCTCGTCGAAAGTCTGGTGTAGCTCTTGCTCCGTTATTCCGCAAATACTGCAGTAGTCGTCGCGAAGCGAAATGTCGGTGATGTTATTCAGGTCACTGAACACGCTCACCTTTCCGAGCTTCGTCACTCCGGTGAGGAAGGCGAATTGTATGTAGCGGTCTTGTTTCTTCATCACACCGTAGAAGGCCTTGAGCAACGTGCGGTTATCATCCTCCAAAACCGTGTTGTCATAAAGGTCGAGAATAGGCTTGTCGTATTCGTCAACAAGTATCACCACTTTCTTGCCGGTCTTGATGTATGCGCTTTTGATGATAGCAGCAAATCTCCCCGACAGGGTATTGTCATTGTCAACGATACCATACTCAGTCTCCCATTCTGTAAGCATACGGTTCAACACTGTTTTAAGCGCATCCTCCTCCAGATAGTTTTCGCCCGAGAAGTCGAGGTGAAGTATCGGATACTTCTCCCATTTCGTCTCTTCCTTGCTTACTGCGAGCCCCTCAAAGAGGTCATACCTGCCCGAGAAGTATGCCTCAAGCGTGGATACGAAGAGGCTTTTGCCAAAGCGACGGGGACGGCCGAGAAAGAAATATACTCCCTCGTTAACCAATTTATACATCAGCTCTGTCTTATCGATATAAACATAGCCGCCATTCCTTAATTTTTCAAACGTCTGTACTCCCAATGGATATTTCATACTTTCAATTCCTTTATTTTTGCAAAGTTACTACTTTTTTCGCAAATATCTGCAATATTGAAAAAAAATCGCAAAAAAATTGATTTTTTCTTGGTGGTAAAAAAAATAATAGTTACCTTTGCCACTGAAATAAAGAGCCTATGATAGTAACATTCAACGAAGTGTATCTCCGAGACTTATTCAAGAAAGGGTCTTGCAATGATAAAAAGCACCGATTCCAGCCGCAAGTCATAAGGGGATACCAGAAAGGTGTGAAATATATGTTTAAGGCAAGAAGCCCTGAAGAGTTAAGAATGATAAACTCATTGAATTTTGAACCACTAAAAGGAGATAAAAAAGGGCTTTTTTCTATTAGGGCAAATGATAAATACCGAATAGAATTTACTATGGAAGTAAACGAAGAAGAACCTGTTCTTACAATATGTAATATAGTCGAATTGTCAAACCATTATAAATGAATTTATTATGATTGTTCTCAAAGGTATAGACCCATCTATGATAGCAAATAATTTGGAGGCTTCAAACTTGATACATCCTGGCGAAATGATTCGGGATGAGATAGAGTCGCGAGGAATGACACAGAAAAACCTTGCGGATATGACTGGTATGTCCCCCAAAACCATCAGCAACATCCTTAATTGCAAACAAGCCGTAACAATAGAAGACGCTCTATTGTTGGAAGCCGCCTTAGGCATAGATGCTGACATTTGGATTGGCCTGCAAAATGACTACGATAAGCAAAAGGCGAAAAAAGACAAGTCTTTCCTACAAAGGCTCGAAAGTGTGAAAAAATATGCCGCCCTCATCTAAAAAGCAAAAAAATTCGGATATTGATACGATTAGGGGGAAAAAAGTGCGAACTGCCCGAATATTCGGGCAGTTCGCACTTTTTTCCAATTGACAATTGACAATGGGCAACGCCGACCTTTCTCACGCTCGGCAAAGAAAGCAAGCTTTCTCTGCCCTCGCTTAACCGAAAGGTTGACAATTATATTAGCTCTTTACGGAGGGCAGGTGCCAAATATCAATCATCGTCATCGTCGTCGTCATCATCATCATCATCGTCGTCGTCACCGCCAACGCTGCCAAAAGGATCATACTTGCCTCCTCCCTCATCACCTGAGGTAGTGGTGGAAGTATGTCCCATTTCATCGGCGTCGCCGAGTTCAATCTCCATAGTAGGCCCGACGGTATCCCAACTGCATACGGAGGCATTGAGCTTCACAGTTGTCATGCCGAGGCAGAGGTTTTGGGAGTATTGCATACCTGCCTGCATAGCGAAATTGGGGATTTTCCAGGCATAGTATTTCAGAGTGATTTTATTCTTTACCCTGGTGTATCCTGCTTTCGATGTGATAGTCTCAGGCATTTTGGGGTCGGCGGTGGTTACCCAATATACTATGGTCATAATCACCGTGTCCATTTGCTCGCTGGTGTCATCGGGCAGAACCATAAGTGCGGCTGAGCCGGTGAGCAGGTTTCTTGGAATGCTGTCCACGCCTTTGCACGTCTGTATCTTGTCGCCTTGGTCGCGGATGTCGGGATTGATGTCGGTGCCGGTGATGATAAGGGTGTCTCTGGTGGGTGACTTGATATATTCCCAACTCGGTTTGTCTTTTGTAGAGTTTCTAAGATTCAGCCTTCCTCGCTTTGAGCCTCCGAGGTTAGTTAGGATAAGACTGTCAACGGTTATTTTTGTCTCTTTCGCCACTATCGTGTCGGCCGGCAGGTCCACTTTATCAACGAGGGCTTGCACGGTGTAATTGATTTTTGCCAGTGCGTGGCGGAAGTTGAAATTCACTGACTGCCCCACTGTGGGTTTGATAAGGTTCATATAGGGGTATCCGGCTGCGATGGAATCAGAGGAATTAAGCACATTGCTCCATACGCAGGAGTCTCCTCCGTTGGTTGCCGGTGCCACTCCATAGAGCAAGTCAACACAATCCTCCACTTTGTCAGCCCTTACATATTCGATATAGGGGTCGCCAGGATCATCATAGGCACTCATACCGACGATACCTGAGGTGTCGCCTTTATTTATGTATGTGCCTTTGCCAGGGTCTATTTTTCCAGTCGTCTTGTCAACGAACACGTATGGCGCGTATGCGAAGAAAGTGATGCGGTCGGCACCGCTTGGCGATGTTGCCGCCGGGTCTTGGCTGTCAATGGGAGTCCCCGGTTTTCCTGTCTCGTTGGGCCAGTATTTTAGAGGCTCATAATACCAAGTATATTGGTCATGCGTCTGGAAAGCCTTAGACTCATATTTCACCTCCTGGTTATACATAAAGTTAGGCCAAAGCTGGGGTTCGGCCGTCGATGAGGCAGCAGTGTCGTTTTTTTCTTCGTATCTTTTCCCTTCGGTGTAATATGCGAACACACCGAAGTGCGCGGAGTCATAACGGAGGCTCTTGGTCTCAAGCGAACCTCTCCACCCCGCCCTTGTGTCTGTGCCTGAGACCGTCTGTGTGCCGAGGTATGCGTTAAACGACAGAGGAGTGAGCTCCTGTCCGTTTTCGTCGCTCACCCTGCCGCTTTCAGTAATCTTACTGTCAGCACAGGCTGCCAAGAGTATGGCAACCGCAAAAGCCATTAATATGTCAATTCCTTTCTTCATATCAAAAAGCGGCTCCGCCGCATAATTCTCAATTCTCAATTCTCAATTCTCAAATAAAATTTCCGGTCGGGGCAGCTCCTAACGGAGAGTTTTTTATGAATAACCCGACCCAGTCGGGGCAGCTCCTATCGGAGAGCTTTTTACTGCACCGCTTGCGGTGCCACCTCTCACTGCATCGGCTCGCCGATGCCACCTCTCACGGTTTCACCAGCGTCGCTGTTTCTGTTTTATTTCCGAAATACGAGCCGCCGGTAACAGTGATTACATCTTTGTTAAGTGCGCCATCGCTATGGTCAATTTGCCTGAAGTAGCAGTTGAACCACTTGTATCCGTTTTCATTTACAGTTTCATTATACTCCTCCCACGTCACTGTGCGCTGATAGTAATAGTCGCCGTAGGTAGGATTGTTGGAGTCCGTGTCCGTCACTTTTCCCACAATCACCGGCATCTCCTCGAAGTCTTCTCCTGCCTGCACGTTAGGATAGATGTTTCTGTTGGAAGAATAAATCTTGAACGTCAGCGGGAAGCGCCTCTCTGAGAGTCCTGCTGGAATGCAGAACGACACTGTTGCCGTATATTCTTCAAGCCCACTGTCATAGACCTGTTTTTTCGTAGCGGTGAGCGTCATTGGCTTCGATAGCTCTATAACCACCTCACGTGCAAGACCTGTGCTTGACGTAATGGTAATGGTTTGTTTTGCGATACCCGACTCTGGCGGGTCTTTCAGCGTGAATGTTATTGTGCGGTATCCGTTATCTTTCTCTTCGTTTGAGAGGTCGTAGGCACTTAGCGTGTAAGTGTCTTCCACACATTTACCGTTTTTCACGCCGCTTATCTGTACATATCCCTCATTATTTGCAGTGTCCACAACATCCTTGCCGAGCATTTTATTTGCTATAGTGTAAGAAGAGGTTGTTGTGTCGGAGATATGCTTGTATTTCAGTGTTACTGTGCCTTCTTCTCCATCTTCTAATGTAAACAGCTCATCTGTGAAGCTCACGAATAGTCTTGACTTCTCCGAACCGATATTCGTGAGGTCCTTTGTCTCTTGCGTCACCGAGAAGTTGTTCATTGCCTGTCCGTTCACAGCGTCATAGATAGTACTCTGGCCGGGACCGTGTATAGCCGATATTTTCAGCGTGTATTCAAAATTGCGTATCAAATGGTAGTATGCGGTGGTTTCCACGGAGTCGCCAGACTCTGACAGCATTGTCGTGGGATACACGAAGTCAGCCTTATAGTAAGTCGGAGTTATTTTGGTCGCCTCTGTAGGGTCATTTGTACCGAACCTTCCTTTAAAAAGTATGAAAGTAGGATATGAAACAGTCTTCGTGATGTTTCGCTCATACATATAAATGGCCGAGTCGGGGTTAACCCATGGGAAATCTTTGTCTGTTGAACCTTCTTTATCGAGCGTCGGTTCCTTTTTCGTTTTTAACTCCGAGGGCTCATTACATTTATAATATTGCGTGTCCACGATATTCTCATACGACCTTGTTTCCGGCAGTGCATTTGCGTCTTTGTCCCTGTCGTAATACACCACGAAGCGGTTGGCCAAGGGGTCGCTCTCATTTTCAATCTTGGCATCTGCATTATAAGGCGCGATTGTTCCCGATGTGGGTCGGTTGAACACATAAAATCCGTCGAGAATAAAGTTGGTTACAGCAGTATCCACATCGATATTCACTTTCAGATAGTTTCTCACCAACGGCACATACTGGAAATAAGCGAGTGTGGAGTCTGTGGCTCTCACCACATCTCCGGTGTCAACGATTTGTATTCCGTCCACGAGGTCGAGCCTTTGCCAATAAGCTCCGATACTGTCGTATGTCTGGAGGTCGGGCAACACTCCTGCCTCCATACCTGTTTCCAAATTCTTAATGTCAGCATAGTTTGCCACAAGGTGCACCACCCTCCTCTGTCCTGAGGAATGCAATACCACGTGGAACGGGGTATAGTAGAGGGAGTCAGGATGTAGCGATGGCTTGTATGGCGGGTCCTGCGGGCTCTCGTATGAACCGTGCTTACATTCCACCACCTCAAGGAGCAGTCCGTTTTCGTCAAACACCACGGCATATAGTTCCTGTATGCGGTCGTCGTGAGAATTGCCGTTGTTGTCAGTCCAGAGCACCGGAGCCTCGCTGAGGTTTCTCGCACGGGTTTTCACTCCCTTGCCTGCGTAAGGCACGTTTACGTTGAGGTTTATCTCCACAGGCGTGCCCTCCACCACTCTCGTGGCGGCGCTCTGATATGCCGCGGCATCGTAGTCGTCGGCGCAGCCTGCGAGCATCAGGAAACATCCCGCGAGCAATGCTAATATATGTCTTGTCTTCATTTTCATCGTCTTTACGTGTAATTATCAATTAGTACGCTGCTTTGCATAGTCAGAACCACCCTTAATAGGAATAATATGATATTGTGTTTCATCCCAACTGTCTGTTCCCCAATACCAGACATCATAAACCTGACGTGAGTAGGCAGAAGAGACATTACTCTTAAATGTCTTTGATTTCGCCTCAAATGCCCTGCCACTGCTGGCCCAATAATATGTGCCTTCTTCTTTTCCAAACTCCGCCGGTATGATACCTTTATCATTCAAATATTGACAGAATTGCATCTCCGCCTCTGTCGGCAGTCTCCAACGACCAGCAGGAAAACCTGCCTCCTGATAAGTGGCTGCACGTTTCTGAGCAACCGTAAAAGAATGTACACCTGAAGACGCCCAAGCTGATGACAACAGGAACGAAGGAGCGATAAGCCGTTTTCCCTCATCTGTTTCTGTACCATTCATAATCGCAGCAGCAGCCTCATCCTTCCATTCATAAGTTGATGTCGTTGCAGTTCTTGTTTGTGTCCCACCCCACCAAGTACGTTCTTCATAAGTATATGTAGAGTCCACATTGCCATAATAATCAATCAAATCGTCGCTCGTATATCCGGCATTTACTCTCGGGTCTCCAATGATATAATAATAATTGGTATTGTCTTTTGTATAATATCCATTCTCTGAATTGAAAGCAGTTACATTCACAAGAACAAGTCGGTCATTACTTAATTGACCATCGGTGCCACCAGTCTGTGTGAGAGACAGTGCAGTAGAGCCATAAGGAACATAATAATTTGTTCCACCAATCACCCTTTGCTCTTGAGTAACCTCATAATAAGAGCCATCTTTAGCTACTCTATTATAGCTTCCTCTTGCACCATTATTAAGAACATGTCCGAAATATCCGTCTAAAAACACATTGTCGCCAGGAATTGTCTCAATATAAATTTCCGGATACTGATAGATGTATATTGTCTCTGTAAGACCCGACTTATTTGTTACTTGCACATGTATCTCATGCAACACGGTCTTTGATTTTTCATAGTCATCCCCGCTAAAATCATGAGTTATAGTAATTGTTTTATTTTCGTCATCAATCCGATACTTGTAGTGTTTTTCTATATTAGAGTCATCATCCGGACTTTCCCATACTAAAGAATCTGTCTTGCCGGCCGAACTATAGTCTATATACTTCGCATAAACCACCTTTACCTCTATAGCCGATGAAGAGGCGTAGTTGAAAGTAGTAGATGCTGCATTCTTCACGATTTTCGTTATGGGGTCCACCACGAGGTAGTCGTATGAGACGAACTCTCCGTTGATGTTATCGCCGATACCGTTACCCATAGTAACGTCTCCCCAGGGTTGTATGGTATATCCGAGCGGTGTGATTTCCACCGGCACTGACAGCACGGTGCTTCCCGGTTTCGTAATCTTGGTGTAGAGTTTATAGAAAGTATTTTTTACAAACTCGTTAGAGATTCTGTTGGCTGAGAACTGGTAGTAAGTGTTCACCTGTTCGCCATAGTCGCTTTCACTCGAACCTGATGTACCAGCTGTTTTCAACCTCCAAGGCACGCAGACGACGAATTTTGCGGCGTCGTCCTCTTCTGTTCCTGTAAGGTCAACCTCGCTGTCCCATTTTCTCGGATAGCTGTAGAATGGTTTGTGGGTATAATAATATTCAAATACGCTGTCTCTCTTAATCAAATTGCTGTCCTTGTCGTAGGCATCCTCCTCGTGTGTCACTGTCTGTCTGTATGTCTCACGTGTCAGCACCTCGTAGAAGTCTGTGCTTTTTTCTCCGAGGTCTTCGGGAATGCTGTCGATCATACCCCTTGTGGCACCGTTGTAGAAGCTGATGGTAACATAATTTTTCATTGGAAACCATACCTGCTTCGTGCTGTCTCCATAGTCGGTGATGATTGCAGAGTCTGCCACGTTGATATATGCCTGTATCTTTGCCGCGCTTCTTCTTAGTGGCACGATACCGGTAACTCCCGTTATGGAGTCAATCTCCATAGTTTCCTCGTATTGTGTTCCTGCATTTATCTTCTTCGTTGTTTTCACCGTATTGGCTTTCAGTGTTGTTGAGCCGCTCATAGGGAAGGTGTAAGCGGAGAAGTTCACTGTTGGCCAGTTGGTGTTTATAGCTGCCGAGCGCACTGCTCCGAGGGAATATTCGTCGTCGGGGTATCCGCTCCAGGGCCGGTTGGCCACGATGAAGCACTCCACCTCGTCGCCGTATCCTTCTCCGAATATTTGCTCTCTGTCGGTCTCCGTGGCTCTTATAAACACCTTATAGAGGCATCCGGTATGAATAGTGTCGGCAGTATGTCCCACCGTCTTTCCGTCGATGACCGCCTGATAGTGTGTGTTGGAGTCCACTTTCTCGAAGTGTCCTCCTTGCAAGTGAAACCTTGGCAGCGTCTCATTGGTGGCGCCTTTGTTGTAGAAGAAGATGTCGATATTATCTATCTTGTTCTCGCTGTAGGTGTTATCTCCATATTCCGATGTGGGGTTCGCCCTTGTTGTGCCCGAGGGAACGTTGTCTCCTTCCGAAATCAGTGGCACATACATATAGAAATACAGTCCGCTGTTGGAGGCCTCCGCAGTGGTGTTGTATGTATCCCACCCTCCAGCTATCCTATCCTGGCAGGCCGTGAGCAGCGCGGCTGCTGCGAGGAGTGCTGCGGGAAGTGTTTTGACGAGCCTTAAAACCTTATTTATAATTGCTGTTTGTTTCATATCTGTAGGTATATGCCGTTGTTGTATTCTCTTTTAGTTAGCCTGCTGCACTACCGTCCACTCAGAGAAGCTGTTTTCGCCGGTGAGTGTGGAGATAAGCTCCGATGTTCCGTCGCTGTAGGTGATGAAGAAGCGCAGTATGGCGGCGTTGTCCTCATCAATCTCTCCGGAGGTGTCAGTAGCCTTTACAATGATATGGCATTGCTCTCCTGCAGGACCGGAGGTTGACGTGCCTATCTTATTGCCATCATCGTCATAGAAGGCGAAGGCGTTGTTCTTACCCGAGGTGGTGATTAGCGTTGCCGTCCACTTTGCGTCCTTGGGCCGTGAGATTTCGAAGGTGGCATAGCCGGTGTAGGAGTTGAGATAAACTTTTCCGACGTTCGTTCCCGAGGAGCCGAGTGTCGGGTGCCCATAGGCGTCCTGCACCCAACTTATGGCACCTCCTGTACCGATGGTAACACCCTGTTTCTCGTCGGTGTATGTTATATCCACCACGTCCCAGTCTTGAATGTCAGCCAGTATGGTGAGGTAGTCGGCACTGAGGTTCACTTTCATCGAATAGCGTCTTCCTCCCACGAGGTCGCGGTTGAAATATCCTTTGCTGGTTCGCTGGCGGTTGACGACATAGAAATAGAAGTTGTCGTGATCATAATCATCTGAGTAGATATACTTTAATGTGCCAGACTTTGTATTTTTATACCTATATACCATCACTGCCTTGTCGAGGAAGATGGTTCGGTATTTTAGTTGCATCTTCGGTGTCCACGTTTCCGTCTCCTGTGGCACGTTCATAATATACAACTCCCCCTTTTGTCCGAGCAGCGGTATCATATCCTTAGTCTCGATGATACCATAATCATCGTCCTTTTTTTCAGTGTGCTTTATCTTCCACCTCTGCCACTGCTCATAGCTGATTTTGAAGTCAGAGGTGTCGCGCAGTGAGAATTCCTTGTCTTTTGCAGAATTTGAGAACCTCTTGTCGCGCGGGAAGTTTTTATTCAGTGCCACGCCATTCTCATCTAAATATCTCACGAGGAACCAGTTTTCATACTGTTCTTTATTCTTATATTGATTAAGAGGATTGAGTGTTCCTGGCTTTTCGTAATAGGCAGTGTCGTACTTTTCCCATCTCAGGGCGATGCAGTCGTTGAGATATTCCGCAGTGATGATGGCCCTGTTAACGGGGTTATCGAAATCCGCGGGATAGTCTTTGTTGTTGCAATTGGGAACGCGGTCCACCCATGTAGGCGTGCCGTAGTTGATGAGTGGCAGGGTGCCACGGTCATAGAAGTCCATAAACGTTATCTCCTCCACCACGAGCTTCGTCTCTATTCGCTCGTATTTATAGAACGCTTTATCTATAACCCAAGTGGAGTCACCATTATCCGTTTCGAACTGCTCACCTTTACCACTATATATTCCTGCTTTTATAATACTGTCCGCCGAGTAGGAATAATCATCCGATGACTCATTATCAATCGACGCGAACACCGACTGCATATTGTTAGAGAGGTTTATACCTGATGTGAGATACCAGTATGACTTGGCGAGTGCGTGCCTCATTTTCCAGTGTACATAGTCGTCCTTGCAATCCTTATCGTGAGTAACGTCTTTGTATGGGTTGCTGTTCGCATTAGTGCCATAGAGGAAGTCGGGGAACGACTCCAAGTGGTACGGCAGTATATACCTTATTGCCGGTATCACGGTGTCGCCTCTTTTATAATCTATAAGATGCACGAGAGAGTCATCATCATCAGGGTAATACCATTTTTTTTGGTATGCTGTGCTCGCAGCCATCTTAGCTATAATGCCCGCCTTGCTTTTATCATTATAGTCTTCGGCGGTGGGCAAGAATTTTGCGCCGTCTTTATAGAGGAACCAGTATCTGTTGGTAGTCACGCTTTCATAATTCTCTTCTCCTGTCATATATGGCGAGTATGCCATAAAGGTGCAGGAGTCTGAGGGCCAGTGGCGGTGCGTGGGGTGCTTCCAATACGAGCTGTCGGGATCCCAGGTGAGCCTCTCCTTTACGAAGAGGTTTGCCTTTATAGAGCCTCCGGAGCCATTGTCGGTGATAGACCAGAAAGGAGAAGTGCCGGTGTAATATCCGAAGACGCCGACATCCACGGGGCTTGTCTTAATCACTGCCGTGGAGTCTTTCTCCACCCTTTGCGACTCAAACGATGCCGGGTCTCCGGAGGCTACCCTTGTGAGGCCTGCCCTCGTGGAGTATGAGTTGTCGGTGGTGATGCTCCATACGATATCCCCTCCGGAAGACGTGTACGAGTATTCCTCCGTCTTCCCGTTGGTGATATTGCCGTTGGTCTCTTGTGCCACCTCGCTGTCGGTGCAGGCTGCCACGAGAGCGGCTGCCGCCATAAGCGTGATTATGTGATATCTGTATCTTCTCATATCTGAATGTCTTTTCGTTTCTTTGTCGCCCTACTCTATCTCTATGATATCGAAAGTACGGTCTGTCCAGTCAATCACCTCGCAGGTGAACTTTATCTCGTAAAGTCCCACGGTAACTAAATACCTGTATCTCTTCGACATATCCCAGGAGTCAATCTCGTTGCCGTCCTTGTCTTTGTGTCCTCTAAGGTGATAGGCTACATAATTGTTGGAGAATGCGTATCCGTCGGGGTTGTCCTCATCTGGCGGGAAGTGTATGGTGTACCAGCATCTGGTTTGCGCATCCTCGGGAATTTCCTGTGGTACCACGAGGAGGATACGGCTGAGGGCGTCGAGGCTGTCGAGGTGCTCCAGGTCCTTAGCCACGAAATTGAGGTAGCTCGTGGAGTCCACTTTCCAGTTGAAGAGCGTGATACTGTCTTTCTTACCTTCCATTTCCACCTCTGTATATTCCGGGAAGAGATATCCGTGGTTGTGGATGCCCTCAAGACGTATGGAGTCGATGGTAAGCCATGCGCCGTCGTTTTTGGCGAGGGAGTCGGAGAGTTTGTAAGTACACCAGAGCTGTGAGAGCATGTGGTGGAACTTGAGGTTCACCTGTCCGTTTACGCTCTGTTTGGTGAGGTTTGGCACCAGTTCGCTCATCATAAAGTCCACATTCTCAGCGGCTTTCTGTCTTTGTGTAAACTCCCACTCTCCCATGAGTCCCACGTGTGTGGTGTCGGAGATTTTGAAATTGATGCCGTAGTATTTTCCGTCGCCGGTCTCTGAATACGGATAGTACCCGAAGAAAGAGAGTCGGTCGATGCCCTCGCTCTCCGTGGTGTAAATGGTGTTGCCTTTATCATCCGTCACTGCCGTGGCTCCGGTCTCATTTGGCCAGTACCTAAGGGGTGAGTACGACCATTTCGCGGTGGTGTCGGCAGAGACTTTCTCAACTGGCACGTCAAACATAAAGTTGGGCTTCTGTAAAGAGTCCATATCCTTCCATGTGGAGTTGTTGTGATAGAAGCCGAAGACACCTATCTTACGGCCTACCTTAAAGTGTGTGGAGTCGATATATATATCGAGGTCAACGCGCGTCTTGGCCCCTGAGCCGGTGCCGCTCTTCGTGCCGACGGTGTAAACATTAAAGTCTATCTTATTACGTTCTTGTGCCACTTGCTCAAAGAACTCACCCTCCTTGTCGGCGCACGCCCCAAGAAGGAATGCTCCGAGAATTATCAACTGCGGTATGTGAATTCTTCTCAAACCCATATATTTGAAATTTAGTTATATATCGAGACTGCCCCGGGTTTGAATTGAGAATTGAGAATTGAGAATTGAGAATTATTATCGCCTGCGGCGATGACGGCTACTCCGTGATTTTCCCTGAATCTCGCAAGCTTCTGCGCTCTCTTTTCTCCATTGCCTGCTTAGCAGACGCCGGAATTGTCTATTCTGTTTTCAATCAAAAAATCCTCCTGCCATTCTTCTCCTTTAGTCACCCTTCTGGCGTTGCCTTTGGGCGGCGTTTCATTCGTTGTCTCCTGCAATCAAATTACCTTAAAGGTATAATGCCTGTTGAGGCTGAGACCTCCTGGCTGTCATTAAACCTTGCGGCCTATATAAGCCATTCGGCCTGTAATATAGTCTGTGTTGACTTGTTTGTTTTTAGTTTGACTTCCTTCGTCCTCCGGTGCGCGTGCCGTTGCGGCACGCGCCCGCAGGCGTAGGATTTATAGTGTGAGATTTTCTTCTCGTGGGGATTATTCGTTGCTTGTTACGTTGATTGGCACGTGAACGTCGTAGGTCTGGCTGCCGCTGTCAGAGTCGCTGCCGCTGTCAGAGCCGCTGTCTGAGCCACTGTCGCCAGAGCCGCTGCCTGAGCCGCTGTCGCCAGAGCCTGAGCCGCTGTCGTCGCCAGAGCCTGATCCGCTGCCGTCGCCGCTGGTTGAGCTCGTGTCGTAGCCGTCATCCCAGTCTTGCACTGTTGCCTCGAATTTGATTTCTGTGAGTCCGAGGTGCATGATGAGGTTATACTGCTTGTTGAGCTCCACAGCCTCTGCGAATGAGAGGTTCTTGCTGATGGTCTGCTCCACCTCAGAGAAGCCCTTTGCGAGTTTCTGGTCCTTGGTTCTTACGAGGTAAGTAACGGTAACGGTGAATGAGGGTTTTGTGCCCGGCATGAAGATGAGAGGATAGGTCTCGTCTTTATACACGTTCTGTGCTGTTGTGGTAAGACCCTTGGGGAGGTCTGCCCATTTTGCAACAGATGCCGGCTCTGCAATCGAGTCTTTCAGAGTAGCGGAAATCTCGTCAGCTTCATAACCTGTCTCTGCGTTCTCGCTCACGATGATGTGGTTGAGGTCAGTAACAACATCTCCGATAGCGTCTGTGAGGTTATTAACCTCATCATCGGTGTCATCGCCATCGTCGCCGCTCTGGCTTGCTTTGCTGTCCTCATTGGTGTATCCGGGAATTGTCCACACACCTGTAGCAAGGTCGAGGTAACCTCCGGCAGCGATATAGTTGCTTGCGTCGCCAGAGCCCTCAATTGTTGAGCCAGTGCCATCATCGCTTACACCTTTCTCTGTATCTTTGCTTCCAGTGTAGTTGATGAATTTGTCAGGATTCTCCTCTGAAGACTCACTTGACTCGTCAACGGCTGAAGCGTTGTGGTTGGTGATTGCGATTGACTTGATGGTTACGATTGTAGAGTCGTGCTTGTAGCCTCCTGATGCTGCACCGTCTTTGTCGATGTCGAGCTTAGCCATAAGACCGCCCTGCTCATACGTTGTCTCGGTAATATTCCAAAGGGTGTCGATTTTCACGGAATCCTTTTGATTACCTTCATCATCTGTGTAAGTAACAGTGTCGAGTTTTGTTGTGAATGTAGAGTCCTTAACGGTAACAGTCTTGTTTGTCTGGCTTCCACCCACCTTAGAGAGCGCGTGTTTGAAGAGGAATTTCACCTTCTCTGACACGGTCTGCTTGGTGAGGTCGGCGTTCACGGGAGCCTTACCTACCACTTCATTGATGGTAACTTCCTTGACTTCCTGTGTGCCACCTGTTGCGAGACTGTATGTCACGCCCTCGGCTGTACCCCAGAGGAGGTCAACGTTCTCACCGCTTGGGTTGATTTTGTATGCCACGAGGGGGTCGCCTTTGTAGGTGTTGGATGTCATGCTCACGATACCGGTCTCGTCTTCGGCAGCTGTGATCTTACCTGTTGTCTTGTCGCCGGCGAAGGGAGCGTATGCGAAGAAGCTGATCATGCTTGCGCTCTTGCTGCCAGTGGCGCCGTCGGTGTCGGCGGTGGAGTTGTCGTTGGGCCAGTATTTCATCGGCTCGTAAGTCCAGAGGCTTGAGCTGGTGTTGTACATCACGAACTGGTTCCACATGAAGTTAGGTGTTGTCTCTGAATAAGCTTCCTCCCATTTGGAAGTGCCTGTGTAGTGTGCGAACACTCCGAAGCCGTAGTTGGCCTTGCGGAGCACCTCTGTGTTGATGCTTCCCGGAGTTCCGGCGCGGGTTACGCTGGTGGTCTTCTTGTTGTAGGTGTCGAAGCTTACGGCACTCTCAACAGTCGTACCATCCTTAATTGCCTGCTCTGCGGCGTCGAACTTACCGTTGTCGGCGCAGCTGGCAAAAACCAAGGCAGCGGATGCTGCGATAAAAAGTACTTTTTTCATTTCTGATAATTTTTAATTTTATATGTCATTCATTCGTTATTTTGTGGCGCCGGTCCCCAGCGGAGGGCTCTCCCTCCGCCGGAGGCACGCCTCAATCTTAGAAGGTACCTAAGAAGTTATTGTTAACTCTTATTACGGATTTGGTGTGTCTGTTGTTGAAGATTATTCTCCCTCAACGTTCATAGGCAGATATACCGGCTGCTCTGTGGTGTCGCTGTCCCAATCCTCTACGTATGCATCAAATTTCACTGATGTCATACCGAGAATGCAGTTGATAGTATAAATCTTACCTGCGTAGAGTGCAAACGGTGAGATATCTTTTGTAATCACATTGTGAATGCGTGAGAAACCGTTCTTGAGGTTCTCGTCTTTTGTTGTCACCCAGTAGCTGATGTAAATCTTGATGTTCTCTGTCGGTGTGCCAGGGATGAACATCCAGTCGTACTCCTCTTCATCATCGCTCTGAAGCAAGTATTTCTTTGTTAATGTTACACCATATTTTCCATCTACACCCTCTGTAGGAGTCTGCAGAGCCCATTTGCCGTTGTCTGCGATAGAATCGCTGATTTCATCGTTAGCGATACCGGCTGTAATGGTGTTGCTCTTGAAAGCAAGCGCATTGCCGTTAGCATCCTGCCACAGAGGAGTTACAGACGTAGTGTTGTTGAGGTTCAGATAACCCTCCTTAGCGAGACCGAAGTTGGTGATGCTCACACTGTCAACGGTAATAACGGTTCCGTCGAGAGTACCATCGTTGATGTCATTCTCCCCAGGCTCAACCTCGTCGAAAGCAGCCTGCACGGTGAGGTGGAGCTTTGAGAGAGCGTGGCGGAAATAGAACTTGATAACGTCTGTTGTGTTGGGTTTCACAACATTCTTCCAAGCGTAGCCCATGTCAAACGACTGACCCTCTGTGCTTGCAGAGCTTGAAATCTTCCAGATGTCTTCTCCTGATTTCGCGCAGCTGTCATCGGGAATAACACCCCAGAGGAGGTCAACGCAGTTCTTGGCTTTCTCTGCTGTAATGTATTTGATAATTGGGTCGCCAGTGGTTGCGTTGTTGGTTGCGCCTACGATACCAACAGTGTCTGACTTAGTGACATCGCTGTTGTCAACATCCTCAAGGTTCTTGTAGTTCTCTCCGTCAACATCGAAGTCCACGTAAGGAGCGTATGCGAAGAATGAGAGGTAGTCAGCTCCGCTCGGTGTCTCGGCGGGGTCTGTCTGCTGGTCAACGTCGGTAGCCTGTGCTGACTCGTTAGGCCAGTACTTCAGCGGTGAGTAAGTCCAACCGTTAGAATAGGTTACTTCCTGGTTGTACATAAAGTTAGGAACGGAGTCAACACCTTGGTCACCATACTTAGCACTCTCTGTGTAGTAGGCGAACACGCCGAAGCCTGTCTCCTTCAGTTTGTCGTCGTCCATAGTGGCCACTGCTCCTGCCCTCGTTGTGCCGGGCATATAGGATGAGAATGCCACGGGAGTCTTAGAGGCTGAGTTTTGTGAAGCTATAGCCTCTGTTGTTGTCTCGTTGATGCCGCTCTCTGCGCAAGAGGCGAGCATGAGGGCAGCTGCTGCTGCCGCGAAAATTGAAAATCTCTTCATAATCTTTCAGTTTAAGCTGTTTATACTATTGTTATTACTCTCTATATTGTCGCTCCAGGACAAACCCGGCCCAGCCGGGACCGCACCTGGCGGTGAGCGAGCTGTTTATACTATTTTAAATTTATAATCCTATATCAACTGTGCCTCCATCTTCCCACGGGGCAACTTCGGCGTCGAAGCCTCCGGTTTTTGTTCCCGGGTCGTCGGGTGTGACGGGCGTAACGTCGGGCAGTTCGGGGAGTGTCTCCTCCGGCACGAGGGGTGCGTCGAGTTCGAGCAGGAGCTCGAGCGTAACGTCGGCGGGTTTGAGCACTGTTCCCTCGATGTCTCCTCCGTTGTCGTCCGTATAGTGTATATACTTACCCACATTGTATGTGTAGTCTATCGTCGTTCCGTCCTTAAGTGTGAAGTGGAGCTTGAGGACGTTGTCGGTGCTGTCTCTCTGGCTCTCGAACTCCTTTCCGTGTGGCAGTCCCATCGTGGGCACAGAGATAACGATGTACGCGTTGCCTTTATCGTCGTATTCCACTTTCCAGCCGCTCAGGTATTGTGTGCCGCTGTTTTCCGTCCTCCATACCTGCGAGAGGTAGAAGCCCTCGGCCATTCCGTCGATGTTGCCGACCACAGACTGCATATTCTCTATTCCTCTCACTTTCACCCTTACGGTGAGTGTGGTGGTCATGAGCTGCACCGACTCGTAGTATTTGAAGATCTTCTCCTCCGGCACGGCGGGCAGGTCGTTGCGGTTCTCGTAGCTTGTGAATGAGAGCTGGCTCTTGAGCATCTCCTCTGTGATTACGAGAGTGTCAACTGCCACTCCTATCTTCTCCGCTGTGTTGAGGTATGACACGCTGTCGTCCCAGACCCTTGTGGAGCGTGTCGTGGTGCCCACTGTCGCCTGTGCCTTCACGAAGTCGCTCATATTCTGGAAGAGCATGTTGCTGTACTCGCTCGTGGTGTTGTTGAAGAGCATCATATAATATGTGCCAGGTGCGAGCGAGAGGTTGTACTCCTCCACGTCGTTGGTGATGTTGGTCTGCGTCACCTTCTCGCCGTTTTTCGCCAATAGCACCGTCATACCGTTTGGCAGGTCGCTCCTCGACGTACCGAAATTGCTCAGCGGCTTCCCCTCGGCTTTGAGGTACTCGTCGTATGGCGAGCCTTCATACCATGCCACGCAGAGCCTCACGCTCACCGTCTCGGGGTAGAACACCTCGAGGGGCCGGCGGTTGCAGGCGGTGAGGGCCATGAGCAGCGCGAGTGCCGCGAGGCCTGCCATCCTCTTTCCTATATGTGTATGTCGATGCATCATTTCTTCTTCTTTTTAAATATACTCTTCAGCCAGTTGTAGTCGAGCAGATATACTAACGAGACCTTCGCCTTGGTGAGGCCGAAGTAGTTGGAGTCGCCGTTCCACTGCCATATCAGGTGCTCGTTGTCGAACATTCCGTAATATCTTCTCCAGCGTGTGGAGAGGTATCCCACTCCGAGTGAGAACTCCATGTTCCAGCGCTTGGCAATCCTTGTGGCGAAGCCGGCGGTGATGCCCGGGCTCCAGTACTCTCCCTGGTATCCTTTGCTCAATACGGTGAGTCCGTTTTTGTCAACGTCGCCGTCGTGGGCGTCCCACTGTATGTCGTACTTTCCTGTCATGAAATACACTCCTGCGAAGAAGCCTGTGAGCCAGCGGTCGCATTTCGACGCCACGTGGAGCCAGTAGCGTGCCTCGAGGCCCACGTTGAGCACCTCGTATGCCCTGCCGTTGTTGTGCCACACGTACCAGGGGGCCTGCCACTCTGCCATCACGGAGAACTGCCTTCTCTTTCCGAACCAGCGCTCCACCTCGAGGTTGGGGGCGAGGATGAGGTCGTAGAGCAGGTTGTTCTTAATGGCGAGTATCGGGCGCATGCCCTCGTCGCAGTCTTTCTCCTCCACTTCCTCGCGCGCGTTATTATATAAGGTGTCGGCGGGGAGAGCTTTTGGGGCCGGTTCCGGAGCGGGAACGGGTGCCGGGGCGGGAGCCGGGGCCGGTTTCTTTCCCGGAACGTACTCCATTCTCACGTGTACCACGCGGAGCTCGGGGAAGAACTCGTTGAACATCCTGCGGTAGCTCTGGGGATAGGTCTTGCGGATGCGCGCGAGCTTGGCGTCGGGTCCGAGGCCGCCGTCGATGATGTCGAGCACCTGGTCCTTGCGGGTGAGGTCTGACTCCTCGACCAACTTGCGCAGTCCGTCCCAGTTCTCCGGGATGGAGCTCATTTCCATTTTGTCAATATTGAAACCCGTCACTTCGTTGATGTACCGTGCCATCGCCTCTGCTCTCTCTCTTGAGAGGTCGGCATTGTGGCTGTAGCTTCCCTCGGGTGAGGAGATACCGACGAGCTTTACGCTTTTCACTTTTCCTCCCTCTGCCAAGAGGCTTTTCAGGAATTTGTCGAAATCGTTAAATTGCTCGCCATTGCCCATGTACTGGCCGCTGACGTATGTGCGGTTCACGACGAAATTCACGTCCATGTCGATAATCTTCTTCTCCTCGTCGAGGATGAAGGGCGGGGCCGGCGCTGATGAGGGGTCGCTCATTTCTGAGGGGTCGCTCATTTCCGCGGGGGCATTCTGCTCGGCGGGATTCTCGGATGGCTCGGAGGTCACTGCCGGACTCTCGGATGGCTCTGCCAGCTCGGCCGAAACAGCAGCTGAGATTTCTGAAGGCTCTCTGATCGGGGCATTCATTGCATAGAGCATAGTATTGCCATCTGCCTGTGGGATGTATGCGGAAGCGTATGTATTAACATTCTCGCCGTCGTCGCCATTGTCGCCTGTGGTCATCCCGTCGTAATTCCCGTCTTGGATGTTTGTAAAGTTTTTTCCTTGCTGATTCAGTATGTCAATTGTTTCCTCTTCCGCGTATGCGTATGCGTTATTAGAGGTGTTTTGCTTCACCGCCTCTGCGGTCTGAGCTTTATTGTTTTCGATGCTAAAGTTTCCTGCTGCCACGCTTCCCTCTGGAAGTTCCACTGTTTGTGGTTTTGTGGTGCGAAGTGATGTTGCTTTGGCGCCCACCCCGTTTCTCATCCTTTTTGCAGTAGCCATTGCCATTTCCGTGGGCTGGTTGGTGTCTCCTGCGTCGCCCATGCATTGTGGGTCGGGCTGTGAGTAGAGGTGTTTTCTCGCTGCGGTGGCATGGTATGCCAAGGCGTTGTTGAAAGACTGGTCGGCAGTAACTGCCAATAGGTTTGTCTTGCCTTCAAGCATTTCTGTCATCTGCTCTTGAAGTGTAGCTGCGGGCAGCGTCGTTTTTGCCGCGGCGCCTGTCAGGGCGTCGCCTTTGGCATTCACGGCGAATGTCGCCAGGATGACAGCAAACAGAGTTTTTAAAAATTTTCCCATCACTTATTCTTTAGCACCGTCGTCGGAAGTCTCCACTTTATTTGAGCTCCCTCTGCCCGCGTGCGTATTAATTATGGTGCAAAAGTAGGAAAAAATGCCGAATGTTACCATAAAAATATGGGGATAATTTTTCACAATTGAAAAAATAGAACATATTTTTGTGATTTCATCGAAAATGAAAATAAAAAAATTTTTTTTGAAAAGATTATTTTCTCTTTTCTTTACAAATTATAAACACCCCTAAAAATCGTATTTAAAGAGGTTAAACGAATGTTTATAAATGTGAAATTAGCCCGAAATCTGTACAATTTTACTATGAGAAAAGGGTGTAAAACCGACACCCGAAAACCGTCCTCGGAAATTCTGTCATCAGGAAAATGACGACCATAAATCCCAAATGCCCAGAAACGGAGAAACACGCATAAAAATCGCAAAATTTACGTATATTTATTCATATTCAGACCGATTAAAGCTCAAAATTGCCGATTTTATCGAAGGTGTGAGCCGGAGGCTCACAAATTGAGAATTGAGAATTGAGAATTGAGAATTAGCTTCGCCGACCTTTCTCACGCTCGGCAAAGAAAGCAAGCTTTCTATGCCCTCGCTTAACCGAAAGGTTGAGAATTATTGCCCCATTTCGGCGCTAAAATCACCCCATTTCCATTGCAGCGCAGCTGCCCTCCATTCTCCATTGCAGCGAAGCTGCTTTCCATTATCCATTGCGACGCAGTTGCTCTTGTTTGTAAAGTTTTTTCATCGAATTTTTTATAGGAACGATGCCATATACACGGGGATATACTCCACTCCCCCTTCCCGCTGATAGTCTTTAGTGTAAATCACATATCGGTGGATTATCCGGTCGGAGAATTTGTCGCAGAAGGCGTCGAGCGAGGCGTGAGTCCTATATCCCGACGGCCTCATCTCCACTGGCGAGATTTTGTGTCCGTCGGCAATAAGGAAATCGGTCTCATAACTGTTTTTGCCCTCGTTAAACGGGATAGTGTGATAAAACAGGTGCTTTCCAGTGGCACGGAGCATCTGCGCCACCACATTCTCGTAAACATAACCCAGGTTGGCGTTCAGTTTGTCGTTGAGCAACTTATTATATATAATGTTTTCCGTAACGTCGTTGTCTTTAAACGCCAGGGTGATGAAAAGCCCTGTGTCGGAGGCATACATCTTAAACCGCTCTATGTCTTTAGTGAGAGCCAATCCCACATTCGGGTCGTTGGAATGGTAGCACACATTCACCGTCATCGAATCGTCCATCGTCATTACTAACTCCGCTATCCGCTCGGCACGCTCGCCCTGTATAGCCTCCGACACCTGGTATCGCAAGCGGTTGGAGCTGAGCTGGGCAGGTATCGCATCGTAGAGGGCTGTCGCATTCCCTGTCTTGTCAATCTTATAAAAGTCCTCCTCATAGAGGGAGATGATGTCGCGCTTCATCGCATCCACGGCGGCGAGGTTGTTGGTGCGGATATACTCTGCCACGGCTTGGGGCATGCCGCCCACCAACATAAAGAGCCGGAAATTGCGCATCATCTTACGGTGCACGGCATCGCCCAAGGGCATCTTGCGGTCGAAAGCCTCACGGAGCAACGGTATGGTTACGGTGTCGCCCACGGCCCAGCGGAACTCCTCGTAGTCCATAGGAAACATCTCCATCTTGGTTTCCTCGCTCGGTAAGAGGATGTCGCTGCTCGTTTGCCTGACGGAAATCAGCGAGCCGGTCTCGATATAGTCGTAACGGTGGTCCTTCACCAGCTTCTTTATCGCCTGACGCGCCAACGGCTCCTTCTGCACCTCGTCGAAAACTATCACCGACTCTCGCTCGAACAACTGCACCTGATAGAGTATCTGCAACCGGAAGAATATGTAGTTCAGGTCGGAGAGGTCCTTGAAAAGGTCGTGAACCTCCTGCAAGCAGTCGGAAAAGTCTATCAGCAAATACGACCGGTACTCGTTCTTCGCAAACTGCTCCACAAGCGTGGACTTGCCAATGCGCCGCGCCCCCTGTATCAGCAGTGCCGATGCACCACCACGCTCCTGCTTCCACCGAAGCATACGCTCATACATCTTTCTCTTGAAAATCAGATCTTTATTCTCCATAATTCAAAAATTTACTGGCATCTTCTATTGCTTAGGGAGGCCTTTTGTTTCAACTGGCTTTTCACCTGCGAAGCCTCTCCATTATCCATGGCGGGCTTGTCCGCCTTTCACGGTGCAAATTTAGGCATTTTCTCCCTTTCCGCCAAATTTTTTCACCCTTATCTGTCAATTTCCGCCAAATTTTTTCACCCTTATCTGTCAATTTCCGCCAAATCTTCCCTTTGAACCTGTAGATTTGGCACGTCAATCCGCCGTATCATCCAACAACATTGGTAATTTTTCGAGAGATGGACAGGTGCGAAAAGCTCTTTTTTATATGGTTTTACCAAGAAAAAGATGAATTTTGTGCTATTTTTTCACTTTTTTCTTCGATTTGGTTGACGAATTAGAAAATTATTTGTAACTTTGTCGCCAAAATAATATGCATTATGGAATTGAATGAGATTTTTGGAGCAAGATTGAAGACGGCAAGGGTTATCAATGGAATGTCTATGGATGATCTTTGCGCGAAAATGAACAACCTGGTCTCGAAGCAGACCATATCTAAGTATGAGTCTGGCAAGATGTTTCCAAACTCTACTAATCTTATTGCCCTTGCAAATGCACTTAACGTTAAGCCCGACTACCTGTTTCGTCCTTTCACTGTTTCTTTAGACAGGATAGAGTTTCGGAAAAAGTCGAAGATGGGAGTCAAGGAAGAAAACTCTATTAAGGAGAAAATACGCGACCAAATAGAGAGATATATTGAAATTGAGGAAATCCTGGGTATTGACTCAAATTTTGTAAATCCCGTAAAAGATAACTCCGTGATTGCTCCATCCGACGTTTATCCTATCGTCGAAGAAGTGAAAAGTCTGTGGAAATTAGGACAGGACGGCATCCCCTACGTCATAGAGATGCTGGAGGAGCATTGCGTAAAAGTCATAGAGATGGATGCTCCTGACACTTTCGATGGTCTGAGTGGCTTTGTCGGCAACAACAAACCCATCATCGTCCTCAACAGAAAATTCCCGGTGGAAAGAAAACGCTTTACAGCTATGCATGAATTAGGACATTTGATGTTGAACTTTGACGAGACGCTTCCGCAGAAAGACATTGAGCGGTTCTGCAACCTTTTCGCTAACGAAATGCTGATTTCGCAGGACGTATTCAGGAGGATTCTGGGCGTATCACGCCACGACATTTCGTTGAATGAACTTCGCGCTATACAGTCTAATTTCGGAATCTCCGTAGAGGCTCAGATGTTCAAGGCTAAGCAGTTAGAGATTATCAGCGACTCACGCTACAAATATTTCTGCATCACCAAGAACCAGAATCCGACTTTCAAAGAGCAGGTCGAGAAGAGCACCTATCATAACGAGAAGTCCGACCGTTTCACCAGCCTTGTGTATCGCGCCTTGGCATCGGAACTGATAACCTTCTCGAAGGCATCCGTATTGCTGAACGTGTCAATCAGCGTAGTCCGTGAACAATTAGAGTTGGTATAACAGGATGGATATAGTAATCAACGACACAAATATTTTCCTGGACCTGTATGACATAGGACTGCTGGATACATTCTTCCGTATGCCAATAAGGGTTCATACTGTAGATTTCGTTGTTAACGAGATTATTCGTCCCAATCAGGCACGAGCCATTCAACAACTGATAGACAATGGTGTGCTCGTTGTCAAGACCTACCCGGCAACGAACATCCCCGATTTGTTTCAGTTCAATGTCGAGTGCGGTGGCAATTTGACCCTGACGGATTCAACTGTCATCTACTATGCGAAGTCGATACCTGATTGTCGGATTCTGACAGGGGACCGTCAGTTACGGAACCGTGCCGAACAACGAGGCATCAAAGTCTCAGGCATTCTGTATGTTTTCGACCAACTGGTAGAACAGGGACTGCTTCCCCATGCCGAAGCCTCAAAGAAACTGGCGGCACTATTTAAGATAAACCCTCGGCTTCCGAAAGGAGAAGTCGAGGCAAGAATAGAGAAATGGAATAAGGTGGGCTCGTCATAATGCAATTCACGCTTTCATCAGGGAGCGATTGCAATACAATGAGTGAATCGCCCTGAATAAACAGAGGATATTTTCTATCGTCGTTGATATAACTAAATACTGTTTGCGTCATTTCGCATTTTGCTTTTACGTGGATTATATTTTTGCAAAAGTACACCTTATTTTATTATATAACTCTCAATCCCTCGCGTTTCCGATGAGAAATTCACGCCTATTTTATATATTCTCTTTCCACTCAAGGCGAAGGGGTAGGCGTAGTTTTTCTCTTCAATTTGTCTCACGGCCTCTTCGGAGCTGCCATCAAGTTTTATCTCGAAGATGTACAGATAGTCATCGGTCTCCACGGTGGCATCCATCCGCCCGTCGCTGGTGTGCCTTTCAGTGTGAACATCCTGGCCGATGAGCCAGAATAGCAGACATAGTGAGTTGTGGAAATACAATTCCATTTCTCCCGCAATAGAGTAGTCGAGGCTGGCGAAAAGGGTTTGTATTCTTTTCATAAAGCTCTCGGGGTCGCCTGCATATATATCATCTACGATTTCATCGATGCTCTGCGGTGAGCTTTTTCTTGTGCGGAGGAATATCGGCACAAGAGCATCAAGGAAACCTCCTTTAACTTCTTGGTTAGGGAAGCCAAGGGTATATTTCATCTTTTTTTGGTCGTAGTCTGTTATTGTTAGATACCCGCTCTGAAACATCACGGGCAACGGATTTTGTCTGAAGTCCTCCTCTCCGCAGAGTTGGTCTTCTGTTTGTTTTCCTCCGGTGAGCCTGTCGAGGGGCAGGTGTGAGTTTTTGAGCAGAACAGTGAGGAATGTCGGAGTTCCCGTTCGGAACCAGTATCTTTTGATTTTCTTACTGTCGAAAGCATTCATCAGCGAGTAAGGGTTGTAAACGCCAATACCTCCTTCGCAGAAATGGTATCCGTCGTATTCCTTACGCAGTTGTTCGCGCATGTTTTTGTAGTCGGTATTGTTGGCAGCAGCCATTTCTTCGACCGTCTCGTGGCAAAAAGTGTCGATTTCTTCGTCTGTGATGCCGCACAGTGCTTGATATTCGCTTCTCAAGGAAATGTCGGTGAATGAGTTCAAGTCGCTAAACACGCTGACGTGTGAGAATCTCGTTACTCCTGTGAGCATAGCGAAACGCAGATTCTCATCTTGCGACTTTATCACGGCATAGAAAGCCTTAAGCTGTTCACGGAACTTATCGTTGAGCTCCTTGTTGTCGATAGTCGAGACGAGCGGTTTGTCGTATTCATCTACCAGCACTACCACTTGCTTTCCGGTTTTCTCCCTAACTCTCTTTATTATACCCTCGAAACGCGATGAAATTGTCGTTTCATAGTCTTCCTTGCCATAAATCTTCTCCCATTCGCAGAGTCGTCGGTTGATAATCTCGTAAACAGCGTTCTCCTCCTTGTAATTCTCGCTGTTCAGGTCGAGGCGAAGCACGGGGTAGGTTTCCCACTTCGTTTTCATTTTCATAATCTTGAGGTTCTTGAAAAGTTCCCGTTTTCCAAGGAAATAAGCCTCAAGGGTGCTGATGAGCACAGACTTCCCGAAGCGGCGGGGGCGTATCAGTAAGTAAAACCTCTTTAACCTGGTGAGGTTATACACCAAGTCGGTCTTGTCGATATATAGGAAATGCCCGTTAATTATATCTTTAAACGTCTGTATTCCTAAGGGGTAGTCCATACTAATTATATTAAAGCCTGGCTTGGTTGCAATCTATCGCACTGTTTATCCCTTATTTTCAGCACATCCGATTTTAGGAGCCAGCGATAGAACAGCTTATCGGAAATACTATAAGGTATATTGCGTTTGCCTTTTCCAATTTTCTCTATAATATTCTTTTTCTCAAGTCGATTCAGCGACATCGAAATTGCGGGAAGCGAAGCGGCGGAAAGACTTTGGATGTCAGTGGCTTTCGCCAAATTGCCATTTTTTGCAATACCCATTATAGTGACTTGTTGCATGTATGGTAAGTCGTTTACTAAAAGATTATAATAACGCTGATTTTCTTCAATAATAAGCTCCACTGCATTCTCATGACTGTAGTTGGCATCCTTTCTAAGCTTCAAATATCTATTCCAATAATGTAAGTTTGTGCCCAAGGCGGAGTTGATTTCATCGTATGTGAAAGTATCACTCCCTGTTATAGTACTTGCCATATCGTTAAAATAACTTGCATCAGGTACATTTAGCCTAAACACCCTGAAAGCCTGATAAAAAGGCAGCTGATAATCATACATCTCCTTTAGCACACCTGTAACCGTGCCGACGATTGCAGGACATTGAGGGGAAAACATAAATTCCCTTAATACATATTGTTGTCTTACCGACAGGCGAGAGAGATAAGTATCGAAATCATCGAATAATATTACCCTTTTGTTGTTGATTTTTGCATATTCAATCAAAAAAGACGCTTCTGATAGAGAGCTATAAGGTCCCGATAGAATCGTGCTTTCTATATTCTTAGAAGCCAATCTATCGGATAAAACCTTTAAAAACCAGCTCTTTCCAGAACAAGCATCCCCCGACACTATAATGTGCTGTGGAATTGCGGCTGATGCGTTATCCTTAAGCGCATCTATTAATCTGTCTAATATTTCATTGCGTCTATAATCCATTCTAAAACGATTTGATCGTATTGCTTGCAAAGGTAATACTTATTTTTTAAATAACAAAATAATTAACAACAAATTTGTTAATAAGCTACGAAAATATTTAGTATTCATGGTTATTAACAGATTTGTTACTAACAAAATTGTTAATAAGTGCGTTAAACATTCCTGCTGACATAGTTTTTCATCAAAGGCGGTCTGATTACGAGATATTGCCAATAACAAAAGCAAACTGAAAATCTGGGAGTAGTTCCTGTTACACTAACTCTAACTGTTCACGGACTACGCCCTTTTGATACGCAAAATACAATTGTCAACTTCTTCCGACTCTTTATCTACGGTGTATGGAAGAACGATTTGATAAAAAGCGGCTCTCACTTCCTTGTTTGGGAATCCGAGAGTATAGAAATCATCATCTTCGTCATAATCTTTTATGGTGAGGTAGCCAGTCTGATAGAGGAAAAGGGTTTTGTTGGTGAGTGAGACATCACTGGACCTCAATGTATCCCCTAAAACCATTGCGCCCTCCAAATTATCGCTTTTTAAATCGCTTCTCCGCAACAAGCCAGAGAGCAAAGCACTGCTGCCACTCGCTATCCAATAGTTACGCAGCGATTGGTCAGAGAGAGCATTGATCACACTGAAAGGATTATAAACTGCTTTCGACGTATCCCCACTGAAATGGTAACCATCGTACATATCTCTTCGAAAGTTTGAACCACTTTCGGAAGTCTGCGTCCCTCTGTCATACCTTATATTTTTTGCAAAAGTACACAAAAAAATTGAACGGGGCGAAAAAAGGAGGAAAAATTATAAAAATGCAAGATTTTGGCTGCGCAATTTGAATATATCAGAATATTTTTATAACTTTGCAGCGGAAACGGAAGAAGAACGTTATGGAGAATAAAACAATAAAGCTGCTGCCACAAGGCATATCAGACTTCCGCCAGATTAGGTGGGAAAATAAATACTACGTGGACAAGACGATGTTCTTGCCTATGTTGGAAAACACCAGTAATTTTCTTTTCTTAGTAAGACCCCGAAGATTCGGCAAAAGCCTGTTTCTCACGATGATGAGAGACTATTACGACATAAACAACAAGGAGAATTTCCAAAAGGAATTTGAGGGGCTTCATATTGCCGCTGAACCAACAGAGCTGCAAGGCACATTCCAAGTGCTCTTCTTCGATTTCTCACAAGTGGAGAGCGAAGGCGACCTGCAACGCAACTTTACTGATTACTGCAACAGCAAACTGAAAGATTTTCTTGATTATTATGCCGACTTTTATCCTAAAGACTTTTCGGAGGAAGTATTTGGTTTTGAGACACTTAACGTCAGAATAGGACACATCACCAATTATGCCCACAAGCACGGTCATACAGTTTATCTTATTGTCGATGAATACGATAATTTTACTAATACGTTGCTTAGTGGAGGACAAACAGGAAAGGATACGTTTGGTAAAATAACTCACGAGAAAGGATTCTACCGTCAGACATTCAAGGCTTTCAAGCCAAATTTCGACCGTATCATTATGTGTGGTGTGTTGCCGGTTACACTCTCCGACCTCACCAGCGGATATAATATCGCCACAAACATCTCCTTGGACTCCGATTATAACACTATGTTAGGATTCTCCGAAGAGGACGTGAGAAATATTATTGGTTATTATCAGAAAAATGGATTGATAAAAAGGAGCGAGGAGGAGATTTTCGCAGAAATGAGACCGTGGTACGACAGTTACTGTTTCAGCTACGACAGTCTGGAGACAGACCCTGGCATGTACAACTCAAATAATGTGCTTAGCTATCTCGGCTACCTCATCCGCAAAGGAAAATCCCCCGACTCTCTTATAGACCGGAACAGTTCTACCGACTTTCAAAAGCTTAAAACTTTAGCCGAGATTGACAGCCAGCACAGGGTAGGGGAAAATAAAGGCGTTATAGAGCGAATAATAGAGAAAGGTTATATTTTAGACACGCTTTATGATGAATTTGACGCATCTAAAACAAACGATATCATTTATTTGCCCTCACTGATGTATTACAACGGCTTACTGACTCTCGGCAAACTGCCAAACGGTATGGAAGCGATGACAATTCCCAATCTCAATGCCCGCAAGCTCTTTTATGATTATATTGCAAGCGTTTTGGAGGAGTTTGCGCCCGGCACGGCTGAGAAATTCAAACCCCTTGCATATAATGCGGCAATGAAAGGAGAATGGAGGCCAATGTTCGAGTTTGCCGCTGAAGAATATCGCTCAAAGTCCAACGTCCGTCTTCTCCGACACGGGGAGGGTTCACCGCAACTCTTCCTGCTCTCGTTGTTGAATATGAGCCCATATTATTTCACTATTCCGGAAGAAGAAATAAACGGTATGTACTGCGACCTTTTTATGACGCCTAACAAACATAGCTTCAGTAATTTGCGGCACTCGTATATCATAGAACTGAAAAATATAAAAACGAATGCGACGCAAGCGGAACTGGATGCGAAATGGCAAGAAGCCTGCGAGCAGGTTAAACGCTATGCCGAAACTGACGATTCTAAAAAGCTAGCACAAGGTACGCTGCTTCATCCCATAGTTATGATATTTAAGGGATTACAATGCGTAAAGTGCGAGCAAGTGTGACTCTTTGTGTACTTTTGCAAAAGGACGGAAATCAATCGGCATCGACCTGTCTGCGGAATATCATAAAATTGCACGTGACAGAATACAACCACGACTGGCTTTATAAAACATTTACTATGTATGGCTTTTTGAGTACTTTAATTTGATAAACGTCAATATGAACCAATTAAATGAAACTGAAGGGTTTTTCGTATAAAGAAAGGAATTGGCAGTTGACAGGTATCGACTTTACCATTCTGAACCTTATTGTCGGCAAAAGCACTGCCGGCAAATCGAAAACTTTGCGAAGTCTTTATAATGTAGCCAATATCATCAAAGGCTGTATAGAAAAAGACTACGACAATGTTGAAGCACTATTGGAATTTGAGGATGATGATGCAACTATAGAGTTTTCGTTCAAAATCGTCGATGGAATCGTTATAAATGAAAATCTTACAAAGAATGGAGATGTCGTTATCTCTAGAAATGACGAAATAACTCTGCTGTATAATGAACAAATACAACCTCCCATTGACAAACTTGTGGTAAACGTGAGAGTGGATGAAAAAGAATATCCACTGATTTACAAGTTGTCTGTGTGGGCTAATGCGCTCGAATTCATTGGTTTCAACAAAATCGATGACTCCTGGAAAAACGGCAGGCTTGTTAAAATGCTCAATACTATCAGCGATGCACAAAAGCAAAGTATTTCTGATACATTGGCAGAAGTGCTTGACTATGATATTAATGAAATTAAAATTGAGGATAAAGCGATTTTTAAGATAGTGTCTGTAAAAGAGAAAGGAATAGACGGATATTTACCTGTAGAAACTCTGTCAACGGGGCTGTTCCGCACACTCACTATCCTTGTATATATGGAGTATTTGCGCACGAAGAACAACAACGGAACGATTCTTATAGATGACTTCTGCGAGGGTCTTGACTACAACCATTCCACAAAACTGGGTAAAGAAATATACAGACTATGCGATGAAATGGACATACAATTAATCACGGCATCGAATGATTCGTTTCTTATGGATGTCGTTCCATTAAAATATTGGAATATTCTAATCCGAAACGGCAATGTGGTGGAAAGCTACAACCAATCAAAAAACTATGGGATGTTCGAAGAGTTTATGTACACAGGGCTGAGCAATTTCGACTTGTTGGCATCAAACTTCATATACAACTACACAACTCAGAAGCAATGAGGACTTCGCTTTAATATAGATTAATGTGTACTATCCTTTAGGAATATAGACATTTTTATATGGTTTTGCCCAGAAAAAGATGAATTTCGAGCTATTTTTTCACTTTTTTCTTTGACTTGGTTGACAATTTAGAAAATTATTTGTAACTTTGAATAGAATTTAATCATAAAAGAGTAAAAACGACAGCTATGAGAGATATAAAAGATGTTGCAAAATATGTGGGTATTTCGATGATATCTAAAGGTTTGACGGTAAGCCCATTGAAATTACAGAAGATGCTGTACTATGTGCAAGCATGGTATATGGTATTCTTTGGCAGAGAAAATACTTTGTTTGAAGATATACCTGAGGCTTGGGTAAACGGCCCTGTTTACCCGGTGATTTACCATATATACAAGGATAAGGTATCCGGAATGTTTGATAATTTAAGATTATCGGACTTTACAGATATTAAAGATGAAGAGAGCGCGTTTCGTATGATTTCTAATAAAATGGCTTTCACTAAGGATGAAGAAGAGTTTATCGATTCTGTTATTACTCTCTATGGCTCTAAGTCGGAAAATGAGTTGGTTCTATATACACACATAGAAAAACCTTGGTCAGAAAAACGTGAGGGGTTAAAACCCTACGAAAACTCAAATGAGAAATTATCATTGGATACTATATACAATTATTACAGAAGTCGTCACAAACGTAATCAGGAAAAATATGAAACTGCCAATTGAAGACATATTGTTTGAAGAAGATATAAGAGTTTATAACAGTCCTGATAAATTTACGAAGCAACTTTCTACAGAAAATCCATAGGCTATCACCACTTAATCGGCGAAATTGAGGGTGAGCTGGGTGTCGCCGAGGAGGTTGTAGGAGCGGCGATGGAATGGGGTGATGCCGTATTTTTGGATGGCCTCACGGTGCTTGCGGGTGGGATAGCCCTTATTGCTGGCCCAATCATATTGCGGATACTGTGCGGCGAGAGAGAGCATATAGTCGTCGCGATAGGTTTTGGCGAGGATGCTGGCGGCAGCGATGGAAAGGTATTTGGCGTCGCCCTTGACAACAGTATGATAAGGGACGGCTGACTCCTTGCCGTCGATGGAATGGCGGTAAGGGAAGAAACGGTTGCCATCGACGATGATGTGCTGCGGCCTGACGGTGAGGGCATCCAAGGCACGGTGCATAGCGAGAATGCTGGCACGAAGAATATTTATCTTGTCGATTTCTTCGGCCGACACAATCCCCACAGCCCAAGACACGGCATCACGCTCAATGACCTCACGCAAACGGTAACGCTGCTTCTCTGTGAGTTGCTTGGAGTCGTTGAAATCGGGATTTTCATAGCCTTCAGGCAAAATCACCGCCGCGGCATATACGCTGCCGGCAAGACAACCCCTGCCAGCCTCATCACAACCAGCCTCAACAACACCTTGCAAAAAACACTTCTCCATATTCTAATGCTTACGCTGTAACGTTTTTAATTTATACAAAAAAACCGATTTTTCCGAAAGCTGATTTAATCGGAAGCACGATTTACCCGAAAGCATCGGACCGATTATAGCAGTCGGGCATTGCGCCTTACTCTAAAACATTTGTGAAACCCGTTTGATTCCGCTGACGAGAGCGTCGATTTCATCGAACGTGTTGTAGAGAGCGAAAGAGGCACGGACGGTGCCCTGCACTCCAAGACGCTGCATCAAGGGCTGGGCACAGTGATGACCGGTGCGAACGGCGATGCCGAGACGGTCGAGAAGGGTGCCCATGTCGAGGTGGTGGATGTCGCCGACAAGGAAACTCACGACGGCATCCTTGCCAGGGGCAGTGCCGAGAAGGCGCATTCCCTCGATTTCACCGAGCTTCTGCATAGCATATTCCGTGAGTTTGCGCTCGTGAGCGTGGATATTCTCCATTCCGATTTTATCGAGATAATCGATGGCGGTGGCGAGACCGTGGGTGGCGATGTAATCGGGAGTTCCAGCCTCAAATTTCAACGGCGGGGCCTCGAAAGTGGTGTGCTCGAACGACACGCTCTCTATCATCTCCCCACCCCCTTGGTATGGCGGCAGACGGTTGAGCCACTCCTCTTTGCCATAAAGCACGCCGATGCCCGTGGGGCCATACATCTTATGACCGCTGAAAACATAAAAGTCGCAGTCGAGAGCCTGCACGTCAACCTTGAAATGCGGCACTGCCTGAGCACCGTCGATAAGCACCGGAACACCGTTGGAATGGGCGATTTCGATGATTTCTTTTATTGGATTCACCGTGCCAAGGACGTTGCTCACGTGAGCCACGCTGACCAACCGGGTGCGCTCGCTGAACAAATTGCGGTATTCATCGAGGAGGAGATTGCCGGCATCGTCCATGGGAATCACTTTCAGGGTGATGCCACGGCGGCGGGCCTCCAACTGCCACGGCACGATATTCGAGTGGTGCTCCATACAACTCACTATCACCTCGTCGCCCTCATCGAGACAGGCCTCGCCGAAAGACGACGCCACGAGGTTGATGCCCTCCGTGGTGCCACGGGTGAACACAATCTCCGATGAACTCGCGGCATTTATAAACTCGCGAACCCTCTCACGGGCAGCCTCGTGGAGGTCGGTGGCACGCTGAGAGAGGTAATGCACGCCACGATGCACGTTGGCATTGGCGTTCAGATACTCCTCACGCATGGCATCAAGGACACACAGCGGCTTCTGAGTCGTCGCTGCATTGTCTAAATACACCAATGGACGGTGATAAACTTGCCTCGATAAAATCGGGAAATCTTCACGAAAAGCAAAAAATGAATCGTTTTGCATAAATTTCAACTTACGAAGTTTAGTTAAAGTTTTACTCTAACAACACGAAATAATTACATCAGGACTAACCCGGCCCAGCCGGGACTGCTCTTAACAGAGTGTTTTTTTCTTAAGGACAATCCCGACCCTTTCGGGGCAGTTCCTGCGGAAGGCTGATGCGAACGAAGTTCGCTTAATTGTCAATTGTCAATTATCAATTGTCAATTCGCACACAGTGCGCAATTGCCGAGTTTTCCGCGGAATCTCATTTCCACGAGGTGGTGGAGGCGGTCGCGGAGGGGCTGGAGCTCGATATTGTCAACCACCTCATTGATGAAGGCGAGTTGCAGGAGTGTCCGTGCCTCTTGGAGGCTGATGCCCCTCTGCCGCATATAGAAGAGGGCCTGGTCGTTGAGCTGCCCCACGGTGGAACCGTGAGAACATTTCACGTCGTCGGCATAAATCTCGAGCATCGGCTGGGTGAACATCCTGGCATCGTCGGAGGCGAGGAGGTTCTGGTTGATCTCACGGCTGTTGATTTTCTGCGCCGCGGGGTTCACGAGCACCCTGCCTGCGAAAGCCCCTTGCGCATCGCCGTCGAGGACATATTTATACAGCTGCCGACTCGATTGATTCGGGGCTTTATGCGAAATAAGGGTGTTGTTGTCGATATGCTGGTTCTTGTCGCCAATCACCGCGCCGTTGAGCGTGCATTCCGCTCCCTCGCCCTCCATCATCACGTCGAGGCGGTTGCGCGTTACACCATTATGGAGCGTTACGATATTATGGCTCACGCTGCTATCGCGCTGCTGCGTGATATACACATTGCTGAAACGGGTGTTTTTGGCGTGCGTCTCCTCCAAGCAATACATCTTCAGCGACGCGCGCTCGCCCACGAAAGCCTCAACGACCTGCGTGCCGAGGAAATTGCAGCCGTCAGCGGTGTCATCACAAAAGAGCAGCTGCACCTCCGCACCGTCCTCG